>WNFP01004898.1_pt1 | contig 13681 bp, 13 predicted proteins | sample 5400201 | NCBI WGS metagenome assembly WNFP01 (sample SAMN13153355, study PRJNA577476) | soil metagenome | isolation source: 115 cm saprolite under Madrone tree | place: USA:California | collected 2016-06-14
CGCTGGGTTATTCTCAAGCCGTCGCGGGTCGTCGTTCGATCAAGAGCCGATAAACAAAACCGCCCAGCGCTCCGCCTACTAACGGTCCGATCCAATAAACATAGTGGTCGTGCCAAAAATTTGCTGCAACGGCGGGACCGAACACGCGCGCGGGATTCATTGCCGCGCCCGTAAGCGTTCCCCCAAACAGAATGTCGAGCGTGATTGTCGCTCCGATAACGAGCCCGGCAACACGCCGCGGCCCGCGTTCGTCAACGGCGGTGCCATGAACCACAAACACGAGAAAGAAAGTGAGAATCCCTTCGACCAAAATTCCCTGCCACGCGGCAAGATTGATGGCAAGCTGGGGAGTACCATTAATAACGACATCGCGCCCGAACAGACCGCGACAAATCAAAGCAGCACAGATTCCGCCGAGACATTGCGCGATCCAGTAGGGGAGTGCGTTCGTCCATTTCATATGGCCGCCACAAACGAGGCCGAACGTCACTGCCGGATTTAACTGGCCGCCCGAGATGTGCAGGGTCGCGGACACAAAAGCGGCGATCGTGAGACCGTGAGCGAGCGCCACGGCAAGGACATTATCTCCGGCGGTTTTAGTCGCGCCGATGCCGACAAAGATCAGCGCGAATGTTCCAATAAATTCTGCGATGAGAGAACGAAACCGTACCATGCGCGGATCCAATCAAATCTACTGCGCGTTAGCAATTATGTTTGTCGATCTAGCGCATCCAGGGACGCGGCTAAGGGCGCGCGCAAAATCTCGATTTAACTGCCGGCGTAATTCGGATATCTTTCGCGTAGCTCCCGGGTCAGCCGATCTGCTTCCTCGGTTTTACCGGCTTGCCGATATGCCAGCGCCGCCTTGTCCAACGCGCGAGGCGTAATAGCTGGATCATCATAGAGCAAAGCGACACCCTTGAAAGCCTTGCCAGCGCCATCGAAATTTCCGCGCTCCAGTTGGACCTCGCCTGCCAGCAGACGCGCTTCAGCGTTCACACGACCCTCCGGCTGCAACCCCATGATTTCTTCGGCAATCTTTTGAGCGTCGTCGGGTTTGTGGACGCCGATCTTGACCGCGCCGAGCGCGAGCAACACTTTCGCCTTTCCCGCGGGATCTTTGGCGACCTGCAAATACTTGCCGAATGCATCCTCTGCTTCGGGTAAGTTTTTCAGCTTCGTAGCCGTGTCTCCCAGGTAAAACAAGAAATCGGGTTTAACGCTGCCGCGATTATCAATCTTGCCAAGCGCACTCAGATATTTTTCGGCGGCCTGGAAATTTTTCTCGTTGTAATATTCGATTCCCAGCCATTCGAGGACTTCTGGCGGGACATTCACGTTCGGACTGTTCGCCATGAAATCGTTCACCTCTTTGGTGAGAGCAGGCCGATCTCTCAAATAAAACTGGCACAAAATGAGCCGAAGCGAGGCGAGATTATAATACTGCTCCTTATTCAGTTGCCGGGCAGCATTGAGCGCCTTCAGCGCCGTTTTATAGTCCTTCGCCTCAAACGCAGCCTTGCCGATGTAGTATTGCGCCTGCGCTGCGACAGAACTCTTCGGGAATTCCTTCAAAAACTGGCGAAAGGTTTCGACCATGCCTTTCGTGTTTTCCTGTTGTCCAAGGATCAAAGCCTTTAACTGCAGCGTTGCTTCCCGCTCATGCGCGCTGGGATACTTGGTGAGGATCGTGTTCAGATCGGAAAGCGCGGCATTGTAGTTTGTATCCTGTTCGTACGCCAAAGCCCGCTGAGCCAATGCGGCAGGCACTTGCGGGTTATCTGGAAATGTCTGCATGTAATAGGTGAAAGCTTCGATGATACCGGGAGTGTTTTTCGTCTGCACATGACACAACCCAAGCTTGTAGGCAGATTCGGCACGCAGCTTTGGAGAAAGCTCAGACGCCCGCAGCTCTCCGTAAATTGACGCCGCTTGGGCGTAATTCTGTTGTTTGTAGAGCGCTTCGGCTTTTAAGAGCTTCGCCTGGTCGGCGCGTTCGTTTGTTGGATTCGTCGCGAGAAATTCCTCCACTGCGGCGAGCAACGCCGATGGATCGGAGTTGTAGACGTTGATCAGTCGCTGATAGGCAGCGTCCTTTGCTTCCTCTCGATCCGGATAGTTCGCAATAATCTGGTGATAAAGCGCTTCAGCTTCCTTTGAGTGACCGAGTTGCCGCTCGCTGTTTGCCGCGAGCAACAACACCTCGGCCTGGGCCGCTTCCGGAAGTTTCTCCTGCTCTTTCTTGTAATCGGCGAGCAATTGCGCGTATTGGCCGGTCTGATATTGCAGCCGGCGCAAACCAACCTGCGCGATGGCGCGGAATTTTCCGGCTTCAGGGAGGGCACGGCCTTTTTGCAATAAGGCTGTGGCTCTATCGACCATTGTCTTGTCGACTTTGCCTTTCGCGGCTTGCACCAGGTCGAGAGCAATCATGCCGCCGCGCACCGCTGACTCGGCTTTCAAAGCGGGTTTTTGCGCTTCGTTCGAGAGAGCTTCGTATTGCTTTAGCGCATCCATTTTTCTCCCTCGTCCAACGAGAATGGATGCCGCTGTCCATCGTGCATCCTCGCGATAGGGATTCGGGTTTCCAGCCTCGGCAACCTCCAGATAAATATCGGAGGCTTCCTCTTTGCGTCCGAGAACCTCGAGACAACGCGCTTCGAAATAGCGCGCCGAAAGCGCCACTGCCGATTCCTTTGATTTCGCGGCAGACCGATGAAAGAGCGGAAGGGCCGCGGCATAGTCCTTTTGTGTAAACGCCGTCTCAGCGAGAGCGTACGCGGCGGGTCCGGCAAATTCGCTATCGCCGTAGTCGTTCAGTACTTTCTGGAAGTTTGTGCGAGCGCTCGACAGGCGATTGAGATTTCGATAGCATTCGGCCAGCGAAAAATAAGCGTTGGCCCGGCCAGAAAGCCCCGGATAATCATCGAGATATTTTTGATATTCCGGGATCGCAAGATCATAAAGTTTGCGAGTGAAAAGCGCGTTCGCGTAATCGAGCTGGCGGCGGTCAGGCGCTTCGCTTTCTCGCGCCGACGGTTCGGAAGAATCTTCCGCTAGCGGGCGAGACGATCTTGCGGTTGGTTCCTCCAACGGAACCGCGCGCGCAACCGGCGGCTCATCTATGGGCCGTGCGCGACGCACTTCAGGCTGCCATTGACCGAGGGACGCGCTCGCCATCGAAAGCAGTATTGCCAGCCCCAACAGACCGGTTGCGCTGCGCGCGGTTCTCATTTTGCCGTCGCGAAAGCCACGTTGGTTATTCCTGCTTCGGTGCAAATGTTTAAGACACCAATGATACTTTTGTAAGCGCCAGCTTCATCGCCGCGAATCACCACGGCTTGCTCGGGATTTAGTTGAACCAAACTTTTCAGCAACTCGGTCAATTCCGGTCCGCTCAAAGTTCGGCGATTCACGACAACGTTGCCATCCGCTTTTACGTTGACGACGACATCTCCAATTGGCGCGCTTTTTTCTTTCGCAGCCGAAGCCTTTGGCACCTTGACATCGAGTTCGTTCTCAGTGCGGGCCGCGTTCCACGTTAGCAGGAAAAAAATTAACAATAGCAATAGCACATCGACCAGCGGCGCCAGTTGAATACCGGGATGATGCAGGGGCACGCGACCACGCAGATTCATATTACAAAGGAGATGATGTAGATCTTGCGAATTACCGGGAGAATGGGGCAGCTTATAGTTCGTCCTCGATTAGCACAGGGGTTCGCTCGACTCCCCGCTTGCCGTACTGCAACGAAAGCAAAGCCAAAACATGCGTGGAAGCAGCTTCCAATTCCGAGATCAACTTTTGGGCTTTTCCGCGGAAAAAAGCGTAGAACATCATCGCCGGAATACCGATGGCCAGCCCGGCGGCCGTGTTCACCAGCGCCTGACTGATCCCTCGCGAGAGAGCGACGTAACGCGCTGATCCAATATCGGCTCCAAGTGCGCCGAAGGAGTGAATAATTCCGAAGACAGTGCCAAGCAGGCCGAGCAGCGGCGCAATCATTCCGATATCGGCGAGATAAGTAACACGATTATTCACACTCGCCGCGACTCGCGATCCCTCCGTCTCGGCAATTTCGCGGAGCTGCTGGAAATCCGCATGCGGATTCTTGGTTGTGAAATCGAGGATTTTTTGCACGACTCGCGCGATCGCTTCGCCATGCCGATTGGAAACGGCAAGCAATCCAAGATAATCGCGCTTGCGCAAAAGTGCGTCGGCCGTCGCCATGTAACCGCTCGAAACCACCGCGCCACGGCGGATCGTCATCAAATAAACAATCACGAGCGCGACGGAAAAGATTGATAAGAGAAAGAGCGGGATCATCACCGGCCCCGCGTTAACGAGCGTGTCCAGGATGGTTTGTGAGTGGGGAACATCGGGCACCAAGGGCGGGGTGGCCTCTTGTGCGAGCAGAGAAGGTGCGCCTGCAAGCGCAGCAAACAGCAGGAACGAAATTTTCATGCCAGAAATTTGGTAACGATAGGCGGAGCGATCAGCCGATGCAAACGCGCAACTGAGAGATCAAACACAAATGAGCTCGCCAGATTACTAAACGAATCGATCGCCGCCGGCCCAGCGCCGCACCCGAAAAATATGGGCCGGCTGAATTTCTGGATCGAGCTCGACGTAATTTCGGCGGCCGCGCCAGATGTAACGGGCGCCGCTGAGCAGATCGTGCACCTCATAGGCATCGCTCTCCATTTGTCCGAACTGATCAATGGGCACATCGACGAAAGAATGCTGGGTCCGATGCGGATCGAGGTTCACGACGACGAGAATGATGTTATCGCGCGCGGCGGTCATCTTGCCATAAAACAGAATTGCGTCATTCTCGGCGGGGTAGAATCGCAAATTCGTGTAAAGCTGAAGCGCGCGGTTTTCTTTTCGGATTTTATTTAACTTCGCGATCCAGTCCTTGATGTTTCCCGGCGCGTTCCAATCGCGCTCTTTGAATTGGTATTTTTCGGAATCGAGATACTCTTCACGACCCGGCAAAGCCTCGTTCTCGCACAGTTCGTATCCGCTATAGATGCCGTAGAGAGTTGAGAGCGTTGCGGCGAGAACCACTCGAATCATAAACGCCGGCCGACCGCCGTCCTGAAGCACAAACGGCAGGATGTCCGGCGTGTTCGGCCAAAGATTAGGGCGAAAATATTCGCTCATCTCGGTTTGCGTCAGTTCCGTAAAATATTCGATAAGCTCACGTTTAGAATTTCGCCACGTGAAATAGGTATAGCTCTGACTAAAGCCAGCTTTGCCCAGCGCTTTCATCATTTTCGGCCTGGTGAATGCTTCGGCTAGAAACACAGCGTCGGGATATTTCTCGCGGACACCTTTGATCAAATACTCCCAGAAGGCGACGGGTTTGGTGTGCGGATTATCGACCCGAAAGATGCGCACACCGCGCTCGGCCCAAAACAGCACAATGCTCCTCATCTCTGCCCATAGCTCGCGCCAGTTTTCGCACCGAAAGTTCAGTGGGTAAATGTCTTCATACTTTTTCGGTGGATTCTCCGCGTACTTGATCGTGCCGTCCGGGCGCTTGTAGAACCAATCGGGATGCTCTTTGACGTAAGGATGATCGGGTGAGCAGTTGAGCGCGAAATCGAGCGCGATTTCCATTCCGCGCTTTCGTACCTGTTTTTGAAGCCAGTCGAAATCGGCCAGCGCCCCAAGTGAAGGCTCGACCGCCCTGTGTCCGCCCGCTTCACTGCCAATTGCCCATGGCACACCCGGGTCGCCAGGCTCACAGGTAATCGAATTATTGCGGCCCTTGCGGTTGGTGTGCCCAATCGGATGAATCGGCGGAAAATAAATGACGTCGAAGCCCATCGCCTTTGCGTCTTCCACCCGTGGCAAACAATCGCGGAAAGTTGAACCGCGATCGCCGCGGCCTTCTGCCGAGCGCGGGAAAAATTCATACCAAGCGCCGATCAACGCCGCTGGACGATCGACAACGACGCGTGGAGCTGGAGCATATTGCGTCGCGTTGGAGCGGTCCGGATAAGTCGCCATCAGCACCTCAAGCTCGCCGGATTGTGCGATGGCATTAATTTCTGAATTGGCAGCCGTGGAGATTTGCTCGGAAAATTCCAGCAAACGCGCCGCATCCGCCCGGTCGCACGCCCGCTGGGCAGCAGCTTCGACCAAAGCAGCGCCTTCCATTGCTTCGCTCCGCAGGGCGGTAATGCCAGCCTCAAATTTGGCGGCGAACTCGCCCTGCCAACTGCGAAAAGTGTCTGTCCATGCTTCGACGGTGTATTCGTGGAGGGCCTCATCGTAAAGAGTGCACACGCCGCGCCAGCGATCGTTATCGACGAAAATCATGGGCGTTTCACGCCACGGGCGCTTTCCGAGAACGCGCCATTTCAGGACGGCGGCAACCACATCGTGTCCATCCTTAAAAATGTCCGCTTCGACAACAAGATCTTCGCCAACGACGCGCTTAACCGGATAGCGCCCGCCGTCGATCAAAGGCTGCACGTTCTCGATGACCGCGGAAGGAAAAGCCCGAGGCATGGGCCATGAATCAACCGAGATTCGCTGCCTGCGAAAGCAAAAATCTCGGTGATCCGAAGAAGATAACCGGCGGTACTACACCGCGAAATAAAACGCACACTCGTACAGCCCCGAGTTGCGAATCATTTGTCGGCGCACGCGAGTGCCGAGAATGGCTTCGAACATATCCTGCTCAAAGCGGCTAACGATCGGATAACGGTCCAGTAAATTCAAAATCGGCGAATGACATTCGACAATCCGGGGTCCGCCCTCGTCTCCGTTGGTAAATTGGGCCATGTAGCCCTCACCATCGCGGACGTGGGCGAGCCATTTGGCGCGTTCGGCCACTGTTTGCCCCTTCGCCCTGGCTTTGAGCGCCGCGGTTTTTTTTTCGAAGATATTGTAAAGGAGCTTCTCCGGCGCGTTTGGCCCGTAAATGTCCTGGACTGATTTCAACAGGTCGAGGGTAAACTGATGGCTATCGGCCTGAAAAAGGTCATGGCTGCGGCGGGTAAGGCGGTAAACCATTTCCGGGCGACCCATCTTTTGCGGGCGGCGCCAGGTATCCAGATAACCATCGCGCTGAAGAGTGAGACAATGCTGCTTGATGCCCATGTAGCTCATCTTCATTTTGTCAACGAGCTCGTTGACGGACATTCCTCTGCTGCGCTTGAGCGAGTTAACAATCTCGAGCCGCTGGGTACGGCCAATTTCTGCGATTAAGCGTTGATTCATAAATAAGGGTGACGATCGAGTGACAAAAATACTGGAGTGCGGACTTTACACGCAGCAATCTTCAAAACGCAAGCTCAAAATTTACGCAACTGCCGAAAACAAAAGAAATTACAAAACAAGGCAGATGCGGCCGTGAAACGGATCGCGGGCTTACAGAAATGGGAGCGGGACCACCTCCACTGGAATTGCTGCTGCTGCGCCGGAATTTTCCGGAACGAGCGCATCCAGCTTTCCGCCGGGATTGTTGAAGCCGCGTTTCACATAACCGAGCGCGATTTCCTTTCCAATTTTCTCGCTGCGCGTTGCGCTCGTAATCCAGCCGGCTTCTTTGCCTTTCTCCGGCGTGGAGGCGAGTCTCATGCCAGCCTGAAGCGCGACACCATCCAGGGAAATCAATCCGCATAAGCGTTTATTAGTCTGACCGGACATCTTGATTCGCGAGATCACTTCCTGGCCAATGTAGCAACCTTTCTCATAATCGACGGTGCGCTCTTCCAGGTTGGCCTCGATTGGAATAATCTCTTCCCTCAGTTCGCGCCCCCAGCGGGGAATGCCTTCTTCAATTCGCATGATCTCCGCAGTCGCAGGATCGAGGTGGTCAAACGTCGACGACAATTTTCGCCAAACATCATCATGCGCCGCCGCGTCCGCCCATATATCCCACCCCGGCTCGGCGAAGCGGCGTAATGAAACAATTCTGCAGTCGCTCAGGTTCGGCGCGGCTCGCGACAACACATGGAAGACCGATAATCGATCCGTGACGTTTTCAATCTGAACGTCGTCGGCGATTACATACCGCTCCAGTCTGACTGGGAATGCTTCTCGAAGTTCACGATCGGCATCGAGCCAAAAGCAGTCCGGCGCCGCGGAAACGAAAATGTGCGCGTTCATCTTGCCTTTCGCGTTGAGCACGCACGCCTCAACTGCGACTGCCTCGCCAGCCTTGCGCACGTCATTCGTAACCTGCCCATTCAGAAAACGAAGCCGGTCATTCCCCATAACACGAAGCTTTGTGCGTCCAGAGAAATCGAGAAAGGCGTCTTGCTTTATCTGAAGCGGCGGCGTCATCCCTCTTTGGACGAGACGGGTTGTTTTAGAAGTTGCCGAGCGCGGCGCAATAGCTGCGTGAGAAAGCCGCGACGCGCTGGTATTGCCTCCTTAGCCTCTCCGGCACCGGCCGAGGCGACGACCGTCGCAGCGACCGAAGCCGGGAACGACATCTGGGCTAAGACGGGCGCTGCCTCCGGCGCTGGCGCGATTGCCTCAGCGCTGGCCTGCTCCTCCTGTTCTGCCAGTTGGGGCTCCTCGTAACCAGTCGATTCAGTTTCGGGCAAATATTTGCGCGCGACCGCGGAAAAATCATCGTCTCCATAACCCCACTGCATTTGCTCAAGCAATTGGTCGCGGGCAGCGGCGGTCACTCCAAGGTCGAGGTAGTTCGACAAACCAAGCTGATTCGCGATCTGCATATCCTTGAGCATATGCTTTGTGGAAAAATGCGGCTCAAAATCGCGCTTGATCATTTTCGGCATTTTCATTGCCAAAGTCGTAGAATGACTCGCGTTTCCCTTCATCGCTTCGACGAACTTTTCCAGGGGCAAACCTAAAGCCTGGATCAGCCCCAAAGCTTCCGCCGTGGCCTGGACGCTCGCGGCCGTGACCATGTTGGTTGCGATTTTCACCGCCGTCGCCTGGCCAAGCTCGCCGATCTTCATGATCTCTTTGCTGCTCGCTTCGAGAATAGGACGTGCCTCCTGCAATGTTGCTTCGTCGCCGGCAACGTAAAAAACCAATTCGCCCTTTTCCGCCGCAATCTTGCTGCCCGTAAACGGCGCCTCGATAAAGCGCGCGCCGCGACTTTCGACAATTTCCGCCGCGGCCCGCATGGAATCCGGAGCCACCGTCGAATGCGCAATAACGATGTGCCGCGGCGCGAGCTTTTCACTGAGCTGGTGGACGGTCTGCAGCAAAGCTTCGTCGTCGGAAACAAAAATCTGGATGTAATCACAGATCTCGGCCAGTTCGGCGGGTGAGCCTACAAAATTTGGAACAGGACGCGGCGTCCGGTTCCACACGAAGACCTGAAATCCCTTGCAGCGAAGATTTGCAGTCACTCCGCGCCCGATGATCCCGAGGCCGATCACTCCAATCTTTTGGCGCTTTGAATGGGGCATGAAAGTCAGGCGCTGCGTTCGAGGTGGGAATTCCTGGTCAAACTGCGGGCAAAAGCGTCCGCAGGCAATACAGAAGTTTGTGGATTCTCGATTCCTGAAGCGCGCGAAAAAAGTTAGCCTGTGTCTGTGTAGCCAGGGCCCTATGAGTCGTTTCTTGGCGGTCTCCTAGAATTGCCATAAGCGTTATAACTGCGCCTCGCTTCACGCGAACAACGCATCGTTGTAGCCGGGGTCCGGTGACCCCGGGTCCGCCCAGAAGATCGGCGTTTCATTTTAGCGTAAATTCAGACAGGTAATACGCGGCGACCGAGCCGACGATCTGGAGACTCTGCGCGCTGAGCTTATCCATCGTATCCTCGGCCGTGTGCCACCAGGGGAAACTAAAGTCAATCACATCGATCGTCGGAATTCCGATTTCGTTCAAAGGCGTGTGGTCGTCGATCATTTCCCGGTCCAGGTAAGTAAAATGACTTCGTAACTTGAGGGCCTCTGCTGACGCAAAAACGTCTCGTGCCATTTCCGCAGGCGAATCTGCCGGCAAAGTGATCTTCAGAGAACGGTTGCCAACCATGTCGAATAAGATTCCGCCCCGAAATTGTTTGGCGCCGCTGCCACCAAGCTGCCTGGCAAAATACCGGCTCCCGTACAGGCCGTCGCGCTCGGAAAAATGCTCATACGCTTCCTCACCGTCAAAAAATACCAGCTCAATCTTTGCAGCCAGATTTGGATGCCGCCCGAGCACACGACCCAATTCCAACAGCAAGCCAGTGCTCGAACCGCCATCGTTCGCTCCGACAAAGCGGATCGTGTCGAACGTCTTTGTATCGTAATGGGAACACAACAAAAACGAGGGCCCGGTGCTCCGCTGCCCCGGGAATCGCGCAATGAGATTCAGGAACTGAACTTTGCCGCGTGGCGTGTCGTCCGTGAACGCCTGCCGCGTCACCTGCCAACCCGAGAGTCGGAGCTGATTCTCGATGTAATCCCTGGATTTTTCGATGGCCCCAGACCCGGGCGGACGCGGCCCGAGATCAACGAGCCGTTGGACATGAGCCAAAGCTTTCTCACCGGAAAACTCTTCCCAAATCTTCGCCTGCGGCGCACCCGGGGACTCAGCGCTCAGTGTCGAGACAACGAAAAGAACGACGAAAGGAGCGAGAGCAGACCGACGCAATCGAAGAAGGAAAGAAAACGCCGGCCAGCGTCGTTGTAGCCGGGATCGGTGATCCCGGTCGGCACCGCGCAGGTTTGCAAAACCGGCATCACCGATGCCGGCTACAGTAATTGCGACTCGATTCACAGTTTAACGATTTAGCGCGTCAACGCGAGGGAGCGCAGCGAAGTGTTCGTTCCCGACGCGTCGGGACCTTCGCCGGGAACGTCCGATTCCAAGCTGGCGGGCCACCAATCGTTCTGTGGAGCGGACCGTGGCGTTCCGACGTAGAACCGTTTCAGCAGCCAACAGTTGTTCCTCCGGCGCTTTTAATGCAAGCAAGACTTTTGCGTGACCGACCGAAAGTAAATCCTGAGCAAGCCAGACTTGCACCTGCGGATGCAGATCAAGTAATCGCATCGCATTGGCTACTGCCGCCCGACTCCGCCCCACTTTTAGCGCGATGTCCTCCTGCCGCATGCCAAATTCATTGGCTAATCTGGCGTAGCCTTGTGCTTCTTCGATCGGGTTCAGGTCGGCGCGCTGCAAGTTCTCAATGAGCGACAGTTCGAGCACTTCCATGTCGCTCGCGCTTCGAATAATCACCGGTGCTTGAGTAAGACCGGCCTCCTGTGCCGCGCGCCAGCGCCGTTCACCCGCGATCAGCTCAAATCGCGCGCCAACCTGCCGGACAATGAGCGGTTGAATAATGCCGTGCTGCCGAATTGAATCGATCAGTTCCTGCAACGCCTCGCGCCCAAAATCCTTACGCGGCTGCAATGCGCTGGGGACGATGCCTGCCAGATCAATCCGGTGGACTCTCTCGCCCGATTCGACCGCATCCGCTCGTCCCGGGACAGCGGGAGTGCCAATGAGTGCTCCAAGGCCTTTGCCAAGACCGGATCTTGCCATGCGCCTGAGGCTACCGAAACAGCGCAGTTAACGCAAACCGCAATGCTTTATTTCCGCACGCATTCCGTTGTAGCCGGCATCGCCGATTTCGATGTGAGAGATCCTTCATTTGCGGCAACTGACGAAACAGATAGCGTCCGGCCATGGCGGCGGAGCGCGGTGTTTTTACGCTGGGTCATTCACCCGATCCGGACGACGCATTCATGTTCTATGCGATGGCGGAAAACAAAATCGATCTCCGTGGCTATCAGTTCGAACATCGCCTCGAAGATATCCAAACGCTGAATGAACGCGCGCTCCGTGGCGAATTGCACATTTCGGCGATCTCAATCCATGCGTATGCGTATGTGAGTAAGCGCTACGCATTGCTGCCCTGCGGCGCGAGCATGGGCGATGGATATGGGCCGGTTGTTATCCGAAAACATCCAACATCCAACATTCAACATCCAACGCCGAAGCAGTCGCCATCGCGGGATTTTCTACGCGGAAGGAAAATCGCGGTGCCGGGAAAGATGACGAGTGCATTTCTTGCGCTTCAGCTTTTCCTTGGAGAATTCGAGTTTGTTGTCGTCCCTTTTGATCAAATTTTCGACGCGGTAAACGACGGTCGCGCCGATGCCGGTCTAATCATTCATGAAGGCCAACTCACGTACACGCGATCCGGTTTTCAGAAAGTGATCGATCTCGGCGAATGGTGGAAAGGTGAAACAGGCTTGCCGCTTCCGCTTGGCGGGAATGTCTTGCGCAAGAACATCCCGAAGGCAACGCAGCACGATCTGCTCGAGATTATCCGCGAAAGTATCGAGTTGTGAACGAATTTACCCGCGATTACGGCGGGATTGGACGCGCGGCAATCCGCAAGTTCCTGGGCGATGCGCGCGATAAAGGCTACATCGACGCCCCAATCGCAGTGGAGTTCGTCGAATGAAAATCAGCGTTACTTCTTAAATTTCTCAACTTTCTCCGTCTGCTTCACGACGAACGATTTTACCCGGGCGAATTCCTTCTGACACCCATTGGTGAAGTCGCGTGGTCCGTACTCGAATAACACGACAAAGCAAAAAGCCAGAACAATAAACAGAACGAACCAAAAGAGCCCGCGCAACAGCGCCATGATTTGGCAGAGTAACTTGCTCGAATTGGAAGGTCAATGGCGTTGGCGAGCCGGCGAACCCTGATTTGGGCGTGGCGAGACTAGGACCCTTCTCCGGTTGAAAGACAGCTGTTTTATTTGGACGATTCGCCGCAGCGAACAGCGCGACGGCTACAGCAAGGCGCCGATGTCCAAACCACTTGCGAGGCGCACAGCGCGAGCCTATATCAACGCTCGCACTGACGGGTAGGTACCGAAGTGGCCAAACGGGGCAGACTGTAAATCTGCTGGCTTTACGCCTTCGCTGGTTCGAATCCAGCCCTGCCCAATTCTCTGCCGATCGGCTCTTCCGAATCTTAATGGCCTCTTCGCTGGCCACCATCGCGGCGGCCACCACCGTACCCGCCGCCGCCGCCGCCATAGCCGCCCCCGCCCCCGCCATATCCGCGTCCTCCACCACCGGGTGGTCGCGCCTCTCGCGGGCGGGCCTCATTCACAGTCAGTGGCCGGCCTTCAACGGTTTGGCCGTTGAGTTTGGAAATGGCATTTTGAGCGTCCTGTTCCGAACCCATCGTCACAAAAGCAAAGCCACGCGACTTGCCGGTGAATTTATCCTGCATGAGAGTGACTTCCTGCACGGCGCCCGCTTGTGAAAAAAGCTCCTGCAGTTCGTTTTCCGTCGTATTGAAGGAAAGATTGCCTACGTATAATTTAGTTCCCATTGAGTCTATTCTGGAAAACGCAGCCAGGTCACTGTTCCCGCTTATCGGATTTCAAATCGCCACTGAATAAACTCAACTGACAATCCACCAACTGCCGAGCTTCCGTTTTTCCGTTTCGTGACTAGTAAAATGCTTCTTTTAAGAATGCAATAAGAATCAGGAATCAATTTTTCCTTGTCGAAAAATGGCTAAATCCAATGATACGAATGAGAAAAGGGGCGCTGCCCGCGTCGCGGTGGTGGCTGCGGGCGTGGTCAGCCCGCTGGGATTCGGGTTGAGCGAAACCCTCGATTCGTTGCGCGAGGCGCGCGATTGCGTCAATGGAGTAACGCGATTTTCGGTAACTGGATGTCGATGCAAAACTGCGGGTCAACTGCCCGATGAGCGTCTG
>WNFP01002912.1_pt1 | contig 13680 bp, 19 predicted proteins | sample 5400201 | NCBI WGS metagenome assembly WNFP01 (sample SAMN13153355, study PRJNA577476) | soil metagenome | isolation source: 115 cm saprolite under Madrone tree | place: USA:California | collected 2016-06-14
TGCTGCTGAGCGCCGGCCGAAACCGCCGGGCCGAGCGTGAATATTGCGGCCAGCGCCGCGGCTAACGCAGATCGCATCCCAGTCCGCCTTGCCCACATTTGCAATAGCGCTGGCATTGCGCCGGAGGAGTCTTATCCGGCTTACCCATTTTCAGTTTGTATTCGGGGTACAAAGTCTCCGCCCCTCCTCGCGTTGCAGCGTACGGCAGCCCGTACCAATCCGCCACTTCATGAAGAAAAGGATTCGCGCCGGGCAGGTGATTCGGCACCGTGCCCTCCTCCTTCGGCACCTCCGGGACGTACTCGCAAACGTCGGTTCCCATGCGTTGGCCGGGATCCAATAACAACACCATTAATAGAGGTCCCATAATAGAGGTCCCATCTTGTAGCTCACAATCGTCTCCTGTGGCCGGATTCTACAACGAACAGATGTGCAGTCTGATGGTGATGAACTGAGGAGCCATATACTTCGGGGGGACGGTCTGCGGCTTTCAGAAACCGTACGCAAAGGAACAGGAATGTTACATGGGGCTATTGCGATGTCGCTTCCAGCTTTGGCGCGTAGTATCCCTCCTTGGCACGAACAGTCACGTTCGAGACTGTTCTGGGCGGATTCACCCGAATGGTAATCCTGCGCCAGGAACCGTCCTGTTTCCTATTGGTCGGCGTGTAACCCAGGGTGTAGTGATTGCGGATGTCGTGGGCAATTCTTCTGCATAAATCTTCAACTTCATCGACGGATTTCGGAAAATAGGCCCTGCCGCCGGTAGTTGCCGCGAACTTCTCCAGGACCTCTCTGGCTTTTCTGGCAGGCGATGGTTTTCGGAAGAAACCGCCTTTTGAATCACTTTCCTCGAGCAAACCGATCGTATATACGGTTGTCTTCGATTCGCGTAGTTTCGCCAGGACTCTTTCGAGACTGTAGTTGCTCTTGTTGTCCTCGCCATCCGTGATCAACAACAAGGCCTTTTTGTCCCTCGTTCCCCCATTGAGGTGTTCCGCCGAGAGATAAACCGCGTCATAGATAGCCGTTTCGCCGCGAGTATCCATGTGACTCAAAGAAGCGACCAGATCAGCGATGTTGCCCGTGAAATCGTGTTCCAGGTAAACGGCGTCATCGAAATCGACGATGAACGTTTCGTCGTCAGGATTGCTTTCCCTGGCGAAGGTCAACGCTGCACGGTTGACCCGTTCTCGTTTGTTATGCATGCTTCCACTGTTGTCGATGACAAGACCAACGCTCATAGGCACATCTTCATGCTTGAACAATGAGATGTCCTGCAACACGCCGTCCTCGAACACCTGAAAATGGTCCTTCTGAAGGCCACTGACGGGATGGCCATCCCTGTCGAGCACCGATACCGGAAGTTGCACGAGCTGGACATCCACGCTGACGGTGTAGTCCTTGTCCTGCTGCTGGACTCCCTCCGCACAGATAACGATGGAAGTAACCAGAACTGTAAGTAAAGCAATGCGTAACACCACTTCTCACCTGCCAGCGATAGGCATAACCTTTCCCAATTATGCCTGAAATTGCTAACCCACGGCGATCGACACCAGGGAGATAACCGTAACCACAGCCGCGGCAAACAGTTGACCGAAATTCCCAGCATCCGCCGGACGGCTGAGAATCGCCCCAGGACCCTGTGGGCACGTGACTTTTGACGTGATCAGGGCGACTAGGTAAGTAGGTGAAACAAGCACAGGACATGACCCCACCGGAACGAAACGCGTCAATCATCGTTTTGCTTCGTTCTCGCAGAGTAAGAGGCTCTCGATCCGGCAATTCTCTCTTGCAGACCACGAGCCCGGGGCAGCACGAACCACAATGCCAGGAACCAGGCAAATACCAGTGCGGCCAGCAGAGAAATGAGTTTACTTCCTACGATAATCCGGCCGACGAGATAAAAATCCAGCGAGATACTCAACGCCAGCGGCATCATGGTCCATAAGAGCAGCCGATTCGACACGCGCACGAATATATCGGTTACCTGGCGCGGTCCTTTATGACGGTGTAAGGCAGCCGGCGTCATGATCACCGCCACTGCTGCTACCGCAAGAGCAGTCGCCAACAGGTGCAGGCGCTGCTCGGGTACGGTGAGTTTCTCTCCAAAACCGGAGTTGAAGACCGCAATCAATTGGAACCCGAAGAGAGCCTGAATACCTGGCAGCACCATCCTGCACTCATCGAGAAGATATTCCGCAGCCTTTGTCAAAGGCAGTTCTTCCCGTTCATCCATGTGTGCCTGCCTCCTCTGGCATGCTGTCTCCCGTCTGCCATGAAGTAAACTTGCCGTTCACGAAAGCATGTTTGGTTCCACATAGTCCAACGACGGCAGTACACGTAAGCAGAAAGAAAGGCATGCTTCGTGCTGCCAGCTATTTGGGGGCCTCAAATTTGCAAATACTCGTCGTAGACGATACGCAGGACACGCGCGATGTAATGCGGACAATGCTGGAGATGTGGGGTCATCAGGTGATTGAAGCCGTCAATGGAAAGGATGCGGTACAGGTGGCTTTGGATTCCATGCCTGATGTCATCATCATGGACTTGCGGATGCCGGTTATGGACGGTGTTGAGGCGACGCGAGTGCTAAGGCAATACCAGCAGTTCAAAAATGTTCCGATCATCGCCATGTCTGCACACTGCGCGGGCAAATGGAAGCAAGAAGCCCTCGAGGCCGGTTGCAATGACTGCGTAAGCAAGCCCTTCGACCCGGAAAAGCTAAACGGCCTGCTCACAAGATTTGCTCAGGTGGCATAGTTTGCTGCCCATACCAACAAAGATGGAGACAATCTCGAATTTCGAAGCTGCATTCGATGACTTCACAAACGAAGCATCCGAGTACATCTCGGGTATCAGCGATGCGCGCACCAAGGCGTTCGGTTTGAAGTTCCTGGAATCGCTTCAGGCGAAAGCCCGCGTCCTTTCTCGCACAACTGTCCACCCCACTTCGCCCTCCCACTCCCTCGTTCGCCTTCATCTTCTGGCGCTATACGGAAAGCATTTCCGGTAAGGCGGAAAGGGATCCACATTCAGTAACCTATAAGCTAAGAGTGGCTCGATTCTTGTGGCACAAAGGTTACCCATCGACCGGCCCATTTCTCCCGACCAGGCCCACAGGAAGATAAAGAGTAGTCCGGACAATGGCGCAAATATCATGAGGTTATGGGTGTGGCACTTCGTCTGCTCATTTCGATTAAGTCGTCCATCGCTTAATTGTCATAGGAGGTCAAATGTCTAATCGAAACCCGGAAGAGAAAGAAAAGCAAGGGCAGTGGAAGAAACCTGGAGATGAGACTGCCAGGGATCCGAACCGCGAGCAGAAACAGCCGCAACAGCCCAAGCCGCAGCCCACAGGTCCGCAACCCGGCCAGAAACCGCCGCAAAGACCGGGGCAGCCACGTCACGAAGAAGAAGATCCCAGCAAGGGAAGACGCGCCTGATCTCTCAATGGCCGGAGTCGCCCGGCTCCGGCCTTCCCCGCCTGCGAATTCAGGACGCGCGAGCGTCGCGTATCGACTTCGATGTGAGTGGCACAGCGTGATTGACCGTCAGCACTCGTTGGCCCATGAGCTGGCCATTCAGGGCTTTGATTGCCTCTTCGATTTCAAGATCCTGTTTTAGGCCGACGAATGCGAAGCCGCGTGAGTGACGGGTTGAGCGATCACGAATAATCTCCGCCGATTCCACCTGAAATCCTCTCGACTCTACCCACTGCTTCAGTTCTTCTTCAGACGATGTGTGGGGTATGTTTCCGACAAATATTTTTTTCACCTCTCACGCTCCCCTCATCTCCAAAGTTATGCGGCCGGCCGCTCTTTTTTGAAAGATCGTTCGGCCTCGAGCCAATCTTCCAAATCATGGCCGTCTTCACAGCCGCGAGCCAGATAGAGCGCGTACGCCCGCAATTGGATTTGTGCTTCGTTAACAGGAACCGACGACGAGCTCGTATCGGTGTTGGTGGTTTCGGCCGATTCTCGCTTAGCCTTCGCCATGTAATCCTCCTCCTGATGTGTGCACGAACGTTGTGAAACGGACCTGTCAAAAAGTCTAAATGACCATCGTCAGGCAGAATATAGGTCTTCGTCTTACAAATAAGGCTGTTGTCGCCGGTCCCGAGACAGATCCTCGCTTGATATTTGACACAGCATATTGAATCGTCTCGTGCGGGTGTTAGACTCCAGGCGGAGTAGCATGCTGAACGAACCCTCTTCCCCCGGTCTCCCTCCTTCCGGACCGTGGTCTGGTTATTATCAGTATGAACACGGCGGCATGAAACATCGCATGAGATTGGGTCTTGCCTTCGCGCCGGATGGAAAGATCCGGGGTGAGGGGATCGACGATATCGCTCAGTTTGTTATCGACGGCGTATTCGACTGCGGCACGAATCAGGCGAACTGGACGAAGTCGTACATCGGCATGCATCGCGTGGAGTATCGTGGATTCTATGATCGGCGGACGATTTGTGGGAATTGGACCATCGCCACCCTCGTCGGCGGTTTTTGGATCTGGCCCAGCGCCCTCGAGCAGGATGAGCAGGAAACAACTCAGGTGGAACTCGAAGAACCGGCGGAAGTGGTTCTTGTATAGAGACGCCGACAGATCGATGCAAACGTTCTTCCCGCCCAACATGTAGGACGGAGCAGGGTCTGTTTTCGGGACCAAGGACGATACGGCCTTCGATGGCACCGCGATACGGTTCCAAGGTACGTCAAAGTTTCAATCTAATCGGGAGGACCGAGATATGGACAGTAATGTAATTAAAGGCAAATGGAAGCAAATGATTGGCGGCCTTAAGCAAAAGTGGGCGGATCTGACTGACGACGATTGGAAGCACATAGAGGGAGACAGGGACAAGCTCATTGGGAAAATCCAGGAACGCTATGGGTATGCGAAGGAGCGCGCACACCGCGAGGTCGATGAATACTTCAAAGAGCAGGAACGAAAACAGGAGCGCAAAATCTCTTAGCAACCCCTGACTCATTCGTCACTTTTCCCCATGAAGGCTCTCGGCTATACCGGCTGAGAGCCTTTTTTTATTCCCGTGTCTGCTGGCACTAAGGTTGCACCGGAGATCTTGTGCCCTCCGTCTTCAGCTTGATCCTGACTGACGGTTATAGCATCACCGGCAATGTAACAAGCGGCAGCATCGTGGTCCAGTAACTGGAGAAGTTTTCGGCCGCCAATCGCGCGAATTACGCGCAATTGGCGGCTCAGCTTGATCAGCGACCCGCGTTGTGTTAAGCAGGTGTCATGTTCAGGACAGCGGTTCGTCCCTTGCGCGTTCTTTTCCTGATTCTTGTCTTGTTCAAACCGATCGGATCTTACGCCCGGAATGAACCGGGATTGCGGCCTCAGCAGGAAAGTGACTATGGCGCGAAGTTCTTCGACCAGCTTCGCAGCCTGTTTGGCCGATTCCGCGACGCCGACCTGCAGCGCGCCTTTCAAACGGCCGCACCGATCCCGTGCTCGGAGCTCGTTGAAGATCGAGGCGAGTGGCGTGAGGTGGCGTTTTTCAATGACAACCGGAAGCTCGGCGATTGGTACCACAGCAGTCTCGAAGAAGTGAGAACGGACCTTGCGGTTTACATTTTCAGCGGGCCTTGCAGGGGAGAACGCGGGCCCGTACAGCTCACCACGAAATTCCCTGTCACTGAAAGCATCGACGCCTACAACGAAGGAAAGATCAACTTCAAGCAGATTGCGGTCAACGTCAATGCCCCAGTGAGCGCTATCTTTGACTCCCGGACCCAGGCATACACGTTTGAGCTTCCCTACATGTTCCTCGTAAGCAGGCAGGATGGTGATGGTATCTACAGCCTGAACCCGCGCAGCCTTACGGACAGGAACAAGTTTGATCCGGATGTGACCGACCATTGGGATTGCAAGGCCGTGCGCGGCGCAGACGTCACTTACCAGTTTTTGATTTGCCGCACAACGCTGTCGGGCCGTGACGACGCGGCGAGCCGTAACCGAAATACCGCATTCGGCTCTTCCGCATACTTTATCTTGTCGGACGGCAAGGAAGCTTTTTCCAGCGTGAAGCTCTCGTTTGGCGACACGGAAACGCCGCCGGCGCCCAACTCAACGCCACCGCAACCCGAGGCTTCGGATCGGCGTCCTCCCCAGACGATTCCGGAAACGCCGCCGCCCGGCGCGGTCTGGCAGCTCCCGGATTTCCGGCTGGCGGTTGTCGATGTGGGAGAAGGCGAATTCAGGATCATTTTCAATCCCGAAACATGGAAAGGCAAGATCCGATCGTCTCAGGTTCTGTCGGGTCAGGGCATGTCGAGCCTGGAATCGGCCAGACCGCAGGAAGGGGCCGACTATTGCGTCTGGTTTCCGGGTTTCTCCAACCTGATGGATCGTCTCTTGACGGAGGCTCCGGACGAATACGTTTCGTACTCGGTGAAAGCGGTAAACAAGGACCGGACGACCTCGGCCTCGATTGTTTTCGACATGAAGACCCACAACGGCGTTCACCTCGGCACGCTGCAGTGCTTCTTCCCCCGTAGGGATTCCCCAGCCAGCATCGGTTTCGATCGCTGGTCGTCCATCGTCGGTGACCACCTCACGCTCGAGGTCAACCGATAGGCCTTCATGGATCACCCCAATCTAAAAGCAATAGCAGAGCAGGCGATGCGGGAGCGGGGTTTCCTCGTGAAGTCTCCACCGGAGGCCATCGAGCAACTGAAAACGGAAACAGAGCCGCCGCTGGATTCCTTGAAAGTGGTGGATCTGAGCTCCTGGTTGTGGTCTTCCATTGACAACGATGAATCCAGGGACCTCGATCAGATCGAATACGCAAAAAAAGAAGCAGGCGGAACAAGGATCTATGTCGGCATCGCGGAGGTGGATTGGTTTGTTGCACTGAACTCGGCTCTGGATCGGGCGGCAGTGCAGAACACGACATCCGTGTACACAGGCGTCGAAACATTTCCAATGCTTCCGGACAAGCTTTCGACGGACCTCAGCTCCTTGAACGAAGGAGCAAAGCGGTTGGCGATTGTTGTGGAAATACTCGTGAGCGATGGTGGCGATGACGGCCGCATTCTGGAGTCTTCGGTTTATCCGGCGATTGTCCAAAACGGCGCGCAGCTTACTTATAACGGCGTGGCAGCCTGGTTGGATGGAGAATCGTCCGCAGCGGGGACGGCAACGTTTGAAAAGATCCAGAAGAGCAAAGAACTGCAGGATCAAATAAGGATGCAGGAGAAGGCGGCGGTTCTTCTGCGGCAAAGGCGGCATGAAGCAGGCGCGCTCTCGTTCCACACGTCGGAGCTGCAACCCATTACATCGGCCGATGGCACAGTCATCGACCTGCAGGCACGACGCCAGAATCGCGCAAGTTTTCTGGTCGAGGACTTCATGATTGCCGCCAATCAGTCTACCGCTACGTTTCTGGACCAGAAGGGCCTGCCGACTCTTCGCCGCGTTGTGCGTGATCCGGAACGATGGCAGCGTATTGTCGCGCTCGCTCGGTCCCTCGGAGGGAACTTGCCAGCCGAACCGGATGCAAAGAGTCTCGAGGAATTTCTCCAGCAGCAACAGCGCTTGGATCCCGCTCACTTCTCCGATCTTTCACTTTCGGTTATCAAATTACTGGGCCGAGGCGAATATGTCCTGAAGTTGCCGGGCGATCAAGCGCCTGGACATTTCGGACTGGCCGTTCGGAATTACTCCCATTCGACGGCTCCGAATCGGCGGTACCCGGATCTGGTTACGCAGCGACTGTTGAAAGCCGCGTTTGCCGGGACCAACTCACCATATTCAGCCGATGATCTTCGAGCCCTGGCGAAGCACTGTACAGAGAGAGAAGATGCCGCCGGCAAAGTCGAACGCCTTGTAAAGAAGTGTGCGGCCGCGACGTTACTCGTTTCGCGAATCGGCGAGAGATTTGACGCCGTTGTGTCCGGCATCTCCGCTGCGGGAACCTGGGTACGCCTGTCGCATCCACCAGTTGAAGGAAAGCTGATCGGCAGCGTCGCACAACTGGACGTGGGCCACCGCGTTCGGGTTCGGCTCGTCTCCGCCGATCCGGAAAAAGGCTTCATTGATTTTGAACTCAACTGAATAGCCAGGGTTTGGAAGTCAAGACGCAAGCAACCAGGTGGAGAACGCCGTTGAGATGCGCAGGGCGAGTTTGCATTCGCCCTGCGCCCGTTAGGAGGGAGTAGGGGGTGAGGGGTTGGATATGGATCAGAACTTCAGGATTGTTGAGCGAAGGGAATCGAAGACGATCACACTCATCGCTCCCGAAGAGACATTTAGTGTCCCACCAATCGACTTGGTTGTCGAAACGAAAAGTTGTTGCTGATCTTGTCGGGCAAGTCAATTTGAAGTAGAAGTAACCGGCAGGAGCGTTTGTATGTTTCTGCAGAACCACTGGTACGCTGCTGCCTGGGATCATGAGATCAAGGGACAGCCGTTCGCCCGGACCATTTGCGGTGAGAGTGTCGTCCTGTTTCGCCTACCTGACCGCAGTCTGGGAGCGCTGGAAGATTGTTGCCCGCATCGCCTGATGCCTCTCTCGAAAGGATTCCTCCGGCGAAACAACCTCGTCTGTGGTTACCATGGCCTCGAGTTCAATGGAGGAGGCCAATGTGTTCACATGCCGAACCAGCAGGGCATCCATCGCGAAATGAATGTCCGGACGGCTCGTGCCGAGTCGGACGAACACTCGGTAACCTTGACAAGATGGATGCACGATCCGCGACGCGCAGGCGAAGGTCTTTGGGGAAGACCTCGCGATACTCGAGGGGCAGCAGGAAAACATGTTGCGCCGGCCCGATCGGCAGCCCATCAACCTCAACATTGATGCGGGCGGTGTTTATGCGCGCCGCATCATGGATAGAGAGGGCAGGAAGTAACCAACCTCACTTTTCCCGGCCGTGGGCGAGGATTCGTATGGTCCCACCTCAAAAAATATTCTTTTGAGAAACAGTGAAGGGATTATAGCGAATCAAGTCAGGAAACGTGGGCGTTGGAGTGACTTACGGCGTCTTGAATGTCATCCAGCGCCTCGCTGATTTCATCCGCCAACTTGTCGCAACTGACACAACCAACGAGATGAAGATACTCGCTGCTTTGCAGTTCGGCGCCCCCGCAAGCGGATTGCCAGAGCCGCTCGGGTGCGATATGCGTTTTGGCTGGATTGCCGGAGTTCATACTTGGTTTGACTAGGCCCGGTCCATTTCGTTTCCCCAAGTTCCAGGTTGACATTAGGACAATGACAAGAGTAGGTTGCCGCTCTGTCACTTGTACTTGCAATTAACCTGCCGAGGAGAGAACGTGAAACGTCAGTATCTTACGTACTTATTCATAAGTTGTTTCCTATTGGCCGGGCTTACACAAACCGCTGCGTGGGCACAGCCCCGGGCAACGTATCAACAGACTCAGTATAAAGGACAGGAGATCGGAAAGCTAACGGGTGACGTGTATTACGCCCGCATGGATGACTACGTTTCGGTGTTCATGGTCACACCCGAGGGCATCATTCTTGCCGAGCCGATCGGTACGGAAATGGCGACGTGGCTGAAAGGGGAAATGGCCCGGCGCTTCAATGTGCCCGTCAAGTACGTGATCTACAGTCATTACCACTGGGATCACGCTTCCGGCGGAGCCGTGTACGCAGATACTGCGCGATTCATCGGCCACGAAAATATGCTCAAGGGCCTGGCGATGCCACCCGCCGGTACTCCGTTACCTCAGAACGTGCGCGCGCAGGACTCGAACGGCAATGGCCGCATCGAACAGTCCGAAGCTCAAGGCAACCTCAAGAACCAGTTTGACCTCTATGACGTCAACGGCGACGGCGCCCTGAGTGGCGCAGAAATCACGCGTGGACCAATCAAGAATGTGCGTGCTCCGGATCTGACCTACACGGATCGGATCAACATCAATCTCGGCGGGAAGCGCGTGGAAGTGATGTCCGTACCGAACGGTCACGCGGACGACAACAGCATCGTGCGCTTCGTCGACGGCACCAACGTGCTCTTTGCATCGGATTGGATCACAGTCCATCGCGTGCCTTTCGGCGGTGATGTGGCTACTGCGGACGAGATCGCCAAAGCCAGGCGTGTCGAAGGCATGGATTTTGAGTACTTCATCTGCAGTCACGGCGCGCTGGGCAAGAAGGCGGATGTCACGTCGAATATCCGTTATCGTGAAGAACTCCGCGAAGCCGTTCGCAAGGCGATTGCATCCGGACAAACGGTAGAGCAGGCGCAGGCAAACATCCTGATGGAAGAGTACAGGACCTGGGAGTTCTACGATCAGCAGCGCCCTGGCAACGTGGCGGGAACGTATCGGGCGCTTAGCAGCAATCGATGAGGTCTCTGTAGCGGCGGTCTATGACCGCCGGCAATCTCGCACGTTGCTGTATCGTCGGCGGTCATAGACCGCCGCTACAGAGTTATTTGGGGTCCGGTTCGATCCTCAGAAGAGCAGCATTCTCTTCTTCCGTCAAAACGTACAGGAAACCATCGGGGCCCTGGCGAACATCGCGAATTCTCTGTTTCAAGTCGAGGAGCAGAGATTCACGCCGCAGTTCTTCCATTTTGCTGTTGAACACAACGCGCTCCAGGCGGCCAGTTGGAGGTATCTCGCCCTGCCGCATGCCGCCCACGAAGACGTTTCCTTTCCACGCAGGAAAACGGTCCCCTGTGTAAAACGTCATCCCGGAGAGGGCAATGGATGGGATCCAGATCACGAGCGGTTGTTCGATGCCCTCGCGCCAGGGCGCTTCTGATACTCGCGGGCCCTCATAGGTGCGTCCGTAACTCACGAGCGGCCAACCGTAATTCCTGCCGGGCAAAATCAGGTTGATCTCGTCGCCGCCGTTTGGACCGTTCTCGTTGGAATACACGACGCCGGTTTCAGGGTGGATGGTTAGCCCGAGTTGATCGCGGTGCCCGAGCGAGTAGATTTCCGGCTTGTATCCTCTGCGACCGACAAACGGATTGTCGCCCGGCACACTTCCGTCCTCGCGCAGCCGCAACACTTTTCCGTAGTCGCTGTTCGGATCCTGCGCGGCGTTCCCCGTTGCAGCGCCCGTGGTCATGTAGATCATGCCGTCGCGGCCGAAGGCGATGCGGGATCCGCCAAGAACAGTTGTCCACTCGCCAACGAAGAGGTCGCGGACATCGGTAAGCGCACTGCCATCGAGATGGCCGCGCGCCAGAGTCGTTGCCTGCTGGCCGTTTTCGCCGGGTTTGCTGTAGGTGAAATAGAGCAGCTTGTTTTCGGCAAACTTCGGATGTAACGCAATGTCAAAAAGACCGGCGTTCCGAAAGGCGTACACACTGGGCATGCCGGCGAGCGGCCGAGGATCGAGAACACCATCACGGATCATTCGGAGCCGTCCCGCACGCTCGGTTACCAGCATTGCGCCGTCAGGTAAAAAGGCGAGACCCCAGGGGTGCGATAAACCTTTGGTGACCACCACGACGCGAATCTTGTGTTGCTCAGCGGTATCGAACGTGAATGGGCCGGCACCCAGGTCAACATGCGGTATTCCGATAGGTGGAGCCTGTTGTCCTCGCGGCTGTGAAACGCCGGCTGCGGCGAGCACGATCGCTAAAACGAATGCCAACATGAAGAATCTCCTGGCGCTTGTCGATAACTCTCTGAAAAATGGACCGATATTACAGACGGCTTTTGAGGGTGTCAACGAGTTAACGGTGATTCGGTGTGTTAGACTCTAGTCATGCCATACCCAGAAGAACTGATCAAACCGATGCGCGAAGACCTCACACGTTTCGGCGTTGAGGAAACTCGCACACCCGAAGAATTAGACAAGATCGTCCGTAACACGAAGGGAACAGTCATGGTCGTCGTGAACTCCGTGTGCGGATGCGCGGCTGGACTCGCACGTCCGGCCATAGGAATGGCTTTGAAACATGCCACCATACCCGACAAAGTGGTGACCGTGTTTGCAGGGGCGGACATCGCTGCAACCGAGCGCGCCCGTAGCTATTTCAAAGGTTACTTTCCGTCTTCACCCTCGATAGGGATCCTTCAAAACGGCCAGATCGTTTACATGCTGGAACGTCATCAGATCGAGGGACGCGATCCCGTGGCCATCGCCAGGGATCTGACGAACGCCTTCGACCGCGTCTGCGTTCCGTCTGCAACGACATCCCTGTGATGTGAAGACATACAAATTCAAAGCGAAGATTGAAGGGGCGGACGGAGGGGCCTATATCCTTTTTCCTTACGATGTAGAAAAGGAATTCGGCACCAAAGGTAAGGTGCCTGTAAAGGCTACCTTCAATGGTGTGCCTTACACGGGTTCACTCATCAAATACGGTAGTCCGCTCCACATGCTTGGGGTGCTCAAAGCCATACGCGGGCAACTCGGCAAGAAGCCCGGCGATACCGTTGAAGTCGTGCTTTGGAAAGACGAAGAGGAAAGAACTCCTGATGTGCCCCCCGAGTTCGAAAAGCTGATGAAGAAAGAAGGGTTGCTCCCGTCTTTCGAAAAACTCAGTTACACCCACCGCAAAGAGTACTGCCGCTGGATTACAGAAGCTAAAAAAGAAGAAACCCGATCCCGCCGGCTAGAGAAGGCCGTGGAGATGCTCAAAAAGGGAGTCAAGACTCCCGGCTAGAAACACTGCGAAAGACACGGATGAAGCCTGAAAATTGATTAGTGATTGATGTCCTTGGAAAAGTGGACAAATTGAATCATTTCTCCAAGGACATCAATCACTAATCACTAATCAATTTTCAGGCTTCATCCGAATTTTTTTGTGTTTTCAGATCCCCTGCAACCTGCTTGCGATGCGGGACTGGATCCCACTACCAAACGAGTTTCAGCGCAAGTTGAATGACACGGTTATCCACTTGTGTCGAAGTGAGCTGCCCGAACAGAGTATTCGCCGTTCCATTCGCGTTGAACGGACTGAGGTTACTGGTCGGCGCAAAGTTAGTGTGATTCAAGACATTGAAAAACTCCGCGCGGAACTGCAGGTTGAAAGTCTCGGAAATTCTTGGGATCCGGTTGTTCTTGAACAGGGAGAAATCCACATTAAACAACCCTGGTCCAATAATCGTATTGCGCCCGATGTTGCCGCGAATGTTTGCACATGAGTTCGCCGCAAGAGCCGCGCTGAAGCCTCTACCCGCGCTGTCGCAAAATGGGGCGTTATCCGTGGTCTTCGGCACAAGCGAAATGCAGTTCGGGTTGACGTAGAAAAGGCTGTGACGGTAATTGGAGTTGACGAGGTCTCGCCCTGAACAACCTGGCACAAGATTTCCCGAATTGACCGTCGGGATGACTTCACCCAGAATGTCCGAAGCAATCTGCGGAGTAGCCGGCACGCCGTCGGCGAATGCGGTGATGAGGCCCAACTGCCATCCGCCGAGCGCCCGCTCCGCAAACCCGCCGAGGGATTTCGGTGATGGCGCATTCCACAGTGAATTGACGACAAGGTTCCGTCTCACGTCGAAGGCCGACAGTCCCTTGTTCAACTTCAAGTCGTACCACGGCTCGCTTACCGCATCGAGCTGAAAGGTGTCTCCTGCGGTACTGCCCGATGCATCATCAATGCTCTTGCTGTAGGTGAAAGAACCCTGCACCTGAAAGCCATGGCTCATCTGTTTATTCAGTCTCACCTGGAAAGCGTTGTACCAGGATCTGGACATCCACATGGTGTTGTACATGATCGCCATCGT
>WNFP01003611.1_pt1 | contig 13679 bp, 8 predicted proteins | sample 5400201 | NCBI WGS metagenome assembly WNFP01 (sample SAMN13153355, study PRJNA577476) | soil metagenome | isolation source: 115 cm saprolite under Madrone tree | place: USA:California | collected 2016-06-14
ACACGCTCGCCTTGCGACAGCCCTGGATTTTGAAGTACAGGTTGCCGCCCGGCGTTCGCTCAAGAAACCTTCTCAGGGTGTCCGCAGTTTCACGGCGGAACGGCAATGGGCGTAACGCGATGCTTTTTGTCTGCATCTTCGTCCCGTGTTTTTCCGTGCAGGCATCACTCCGCTGCGAACCTGAACCAAAGCGCATTCTGTTGAGCAGCCGCCCGGTTGCCGTCTTTGACGGTCCTGACAGTCTGCCGCGCATCGTCGCGTGCAATGAACCTGCGCAGATTGCCGGCGTTCTTATTGGCAATACGAAGACACAGGCGGGGCAATGTCCAGGCGTTATCCTTCGCAAACGCGATCCAAAACAGGAACAGGCGGCGCAGGATGCGCTGATTGATTGCGCGCTGGCATTTTCGCCCCGAGTTGAATCGACCTCCCCGGCGATTGTCACTCTGGATGTAGATGGCACAGAGAGGATCTTCGGACCACCACAGAAACTGACTCGCGCACTGGCCGAGCACGCCGCGCGCATCGGCCTCGATGTGAGTGTTTCCGCCGCTGCAAATCCGGACACAGCATTGCTCGCGGCAAAGGGATTCGGCGGCATAACCGTGATCCCCGGAGGAATTGAAGCGAATTCCCTTGCCCATCTCCCGGTCGACGTTCTCCCATTGTCGCCGGCCCAGGCTGAGATTCTTGACAGCTGGGGCATTCGCAGGTTCAGGGACCTTGCATTGCTCCCACCCGTACCTTTGGTCGAGCGTCTTGGTCAGTCCGGACTCCATCTTCAGAAGCTGGCTCGCGGAGAGACAACTCGCACTCTGATACCAGTCGATCCGCCGCTTCACTTTTCAGAGACTCTTGAGTTTGAAGATTCCGTGGCAGACCTCGAGTCGCTGGGTTTCGTGCTCAATCGACTTCTCGAACAGATCTCATTACGACTGTTGTCTCGATCGCTGGCGACGGACGAGCTGCGTCTGAAACTGGATCTTGAAGTCTTTGAAGACCGCGAGCTGGGAACGCGGCCCGTGAAACGCCCGCCGCAGACTTTCGAGCGCACCCTGAGACTTCCCGTTTCAGTACAGGACACGACAGTTTTACTGAAACTCCTGCAGCTTGATTTGGCGCAACACGGCCCGAGCGCGGACGTAAAGGCCGTAATGCTTGAGGCGCGACCAGCGAGACAACGTCACACCCAGGGCGGGCTGTTCGCAGCGCTGGCGCCGGAGCCGGAAAAGCTGGAGGTGACCCTTGCTCGCATTCGCGGCGTAGTGGGTGATGCCGACAGTCAGGGACGCGGACGCGTGGGCGCCGCGGAGGTATTGAGTTCAAACCGTCCTGATGATTTCCGCATGAATGCCTTAGGCTCGTGTCCGATGCGAAAGCGGCCGACCAGTCCATATTTTCTTCGCTGAAGTGAAGTCTCCGGTCCTCTGCGCCGCTGGACCGTGGATGACGTCGGGTAACTGGTGGAAGAAAGATGAGGAGTGGCGACGTGAAGAATGGGACGTTGCGCTCCAACTTTCCGATGGCGTGGGTCTGTATCGAATTTTCCGGGAGCTGCGGCAAAATGCGTGGTTCGTTGAGGGGCTGTACGACTGATGCAGTATGCCGAACTTCACGCCCGGAGCGCCTTCAGTTTTTTGGAGGGAGCATCAGTGCCGGAAGCTCTGGCATACGCCTGTTTTGCAAAGCAGCTGCCGGCGATGGCGCTGTTGGATCGAAACGGGCTGTATGGATCTCCGCGCTTTCATTTTGCCGCTAAGCCGAACAAGATCAGCGCGCATGTCGGCGCCGAAGTCTCCGTCGGAGATACTCTCACCGCAGAGCCCTCGTACTATCCACTGCTGGTTAGGGACCGTGCAGGATACTCAAACCTGTGCCGCCTCATCACGAAAACAAAACTCCGCGCCCTGAAGAATCAAACTTCTGCTGCGACTCTCGACGAACTGGAAGAGCACGCAAACGGGCTGGTGTGCCTCACTGGCGATGAAGACGGGCCGCTGGCGGCCGCACTGCGCATTGGAGGTATCTCGCAGGCGCGGCAATTGTTGGAGCATCTGATCGCAATTTTCCCCAAGGGGAATCTTTACGTGGAGTTACAGCGCCACTTCCGCCCGGAGCAGGAGGCCAGGAACCACGCAGCTATCGAGCTGGCTCGTGAGTTCAAGCTGCCCCTGCTGGCTACGAACGGAGTTCTCTACGCTGGTCCTGACGAACGTCGCGTACTGGATGCGCTTACCTGCCTGAAGCACAAATGCATGCTCGACGAAGCAGGCCGGCTTCTGCAGACCAATGCCAGCCGCCACATTCGCTCCGGCAAAGAAATGGCCCTGATCTTTCGTGACCTGCCGGTGGCCATCGCAAATACCGCCGAGCTTTCGTCACGGCTGGAGTTTGTGCTCGAAAGCCTTGGTTATGAATTTCCGCATTACCCCGTGCCTCCCGGGGAAACAGAAATCAGTTACCTGCGAACGCAGGTGGACCAGGGAATGCGTGAGCGATATCGGACGATTACAGACAAGGCACGCCGTCAGTTGGAACGAGAACTGAGACTTATCGAAAAGCTGAAACTCGCCGGCTACTTCCTCATCGTCTGGGACATTGTCCGGTTTTGTCGCACAAACAAAATCCTGGTTCAAGGACGAGGTTCTGCAGCCAACAGCGCTGTTTGTTATTCACTCGGCATTACGGCCGTTGATCCCATTGCCATGGATCTGCTCTTCGAGCGGTTTCTTTCAGAAGAAAGAGGAGAGTGGCCGGACATCGATCTGGATCTGCCCAGCGGCGACGAACGGGAGCGGGTGATCCAGTATGTTTACCAGCGCTACGGCGAACGTGGCGCCGCGATGACGGCCAACGTCATTACGTTTCGCTCTAAACTCGCGGCTCGGGAGATGGGAAAAGTCCTGGGATTCAAGCCGGATGCTTTGGGCCGCCTCTCCGAAGTTGCCAGTTCATGGGAATGGCGTGGCCCGGACGACAATTTCGACAACTACTTCCGTAAGGCGGGATTTGATCTCAATCATTCCCGAATTGCCTGTTTCCTTGAACTGTGCAAACGGGTAATTGACCTGCCCCGGCACCTGGGACAGCATTCGGGTGGGATGGTGGTCTGTCAGGGCGCCCTCGACTCGGTTGTTCCGTTGGAGCCAGCATCCATGCCCAACAGAGTCGTGCTGCAGTGGGACAAGGACGACTGTGCCGATCTGCGCATTATCAAAATAGATTTGCTCGGTTTGGGAATGATGGCGGCGCTGCGAGAATCGATTGACCTCATTCGAACACACTACAAGGAAGAAGTCGATCTGGCGCATCTGTCGGCGGACCAGCCCGATGTATACGACGCCATTCGCAAGGCGGACACCGTCGGAACCTTCCAGATTGAGTCCCGTGCGCAAATGGCATCTTTGCCGCGCAATAATCCCCAGCGATTTTATGACCTCGTAGTCCAGGTTGCCCTCATCCGTCCCGGCCCCATTGTCGGGCAGATGACCAATCCGTATTTGAAACGCCGAATGGGAAAGGAAGAGGTCACCTACCCGCATTCGTCCCTCGTGCCAGTGCTCGAAAGAACCTTGGGAGTGCCGCTGTTTCAGGAGCAACTGCTGCGCATGGCCATGATCTGTGCCAATTTTAGCGGCGGCGAAGCTGAGGAATTACGCCGGGCTCTAAGTCACAAACGGTCCGAACAGCGGATGAAACAGATTGAAACCAAGTTGCGTGTGGGAATGACTCAAAACGGGATTCCGCCCGAAACTCAGGACAAGATCGTCCAGTTCGTGTCCTCGTTTGCCCTGTATGGGTTTCCTGAATCTCACTCAGCCAGCTTTGCGCTACTGGCTTATGCGAGCGCGTTTCTGAAAGTCCGCTATCTGGCGGCGTTTACCTGTGCGCTGCTGAATAACCAGCCGATGGGTTTTTATTCGCCGGCTACGCTGGTCAAAGACGCTCAGCGGCACGGCCTGAAGGTGCGAACGGTTGATGTTGGTTCTTCGGATTGGAACTGCACGCTGGAGGGGGAGCAGGACTCCCTCTCATTGCGCCTCGGACTGCGTTATGTCCGTGGGTTGCGGCAAAGCGCAGGGGAGGCGCTCGTGGACGCTCGGCGAAAAAGGCCCTTTGTTTCGATCTCGGATATTGCAGCCCGGGTTCCCCAATTAGGACAACCCGACTTGCGTATGCTCGCCACGGTTGGCGCGCTCAACAGTATTTCTACCGAGTCCGGAGCCCGGTTGCATCGGCGCGATGCCTTGTGGCAGGTTCAGAAATATGGCACACGTGTTCCGCCGATGCTGGAGGGCGTCATCGAACAGGACACGTCATCTCCGCTGAAGCGAATGGAGCTTGAGGAGCGGTTGGTAGCTGATTTCCATGGCACTGGCATGACCGTTGGCCCTCATCCGATGGCCTACCGGCGCCAGCAACTGCGAGAAAAGGGAGTTGTCTCGGCCGGGGAATTAAAGCAACTCTGGCACAACCAGCCTGCGGTCGTGGCCGGCGCAGTCATCACCCGGCAGCGGCCAGGGACCGCTAAAGGCCTGATCTTTTTAACGCTGGAGGACGAAACCGGACATGCCAACATTCTTGTGATGCCGGACGTTTACAGCGGCAATCCTCTGGTGGTTCTGCGCGAACGCTTTGTTTGCGTGCATGGTCTCGTACAGAACCAGGATGGAGTGGTCCATCTCAAAGCAGAGAAGATTATGCCGCTGAATGTAAGCGCGGCCGATGTTGCGTCGCACGACTTCCACTGATTCCATCTCATTTCGTCGTTCCCAATAAGGAACAGAAACAACCCTGGCACTGCAGAGTTACGAAATCAACCACCCCGCAACAGTCATCTAATCCTAGAGAGCGGAGATATACCTCTTCCATGCTGATCGTTGTATATGTTTTTTACTGTGCTCGTTTCGTAGGCCGAATGGTCGCAAGGATGCTCAGGCGCCGAGGCTGAGTATAACGCCACGACCAAGAAGGAACATACCAGTGGCGGATTAACACTCTCTAACGAAAGACCCCCTGTTTTCCCATAGTTGGCCTACACTTTCCGCTTGCGAATGAAGTGACAAACATTGTATTTTTTAGCCGCACAATCTTGTCAGACAATTTCCGGCCACACCGTAATTCGAAGTAGTACTTGGCCTGAAGTAATGAAAACTTGTTCGATTTAGGGGGAAGCTGATGGGAGCCCGCGCCGAAGCGATTCCGCGTATTGATCCTAAGCAACTTTTTCAGCAAAGCATCGAGGCAGGACTTGACGTCAATGAGGCACTGGCGGCGACTGCACAGCTTTGTGCGAGTCATGTGCTATCCGTATTCGACTCCACAGGAGATCTCTCACTTGCTGTTCAGAGTATCGATGTAGACGTGTCAGATCAACTTAAGACTGCTGTCGTCAAACGCATCGGCAACCGAACCATCACCACTAATCTTATTCACGACGCAGTGCTGTACGTAGTTGGGGGCGGCGGAATAACGGGCATTCCCAAAGCGAAATGCCTGCACAAATATCTGCCTAAAGGTCGGAAGCCAACACGAAAAGAGATGGAAGACGCATGGGCGAAGTGCAGCCAGGAAACGCTGTGACTGGAGTTGACCGAAGGACATTCGTGGTCACGGCTTTATTCACGGAACAAGATGAGAAAGTTCTTGCCTACTTCAACAGGTTTCGTGACACCCTGGATAAGACAACTGGGTCAGACCTTTTCCTGGGACTTCCCGACGTGGAAAACGGCATGGTCAAGGACATTGAAAAGCTCCGTGGCCCCGAGGGAGTTGCCCGTTATCCTGGACTTAAACAGGCGAATTTACCGTGTCTTTGGATTGAAGATGACCAGGACCACCATGTCATCGTCAGACTTCCTGGTAATCCTGATAAATTGACCGCTCTTCTGCGAGGTGTAACTGATGCCGCCGCAGAATCTGGCAACTTTAGAGACTTCGAGGCTGCGATTGCCAAGCTGAGGGATGTACAGCCTCCTGGTGGCTCAGACGCGCAAAATGCGGCCGGCGGGAGTAAACCCCTTGATAATGTCCCTGGAGGATCTGGAATGGAAGCTGGCGTTTTCAAGGTTCTTGGCAAGATCGCCGGGCTGGCAGGAATAGTCACTGGCCTGGTCTTGTTCGTCTTCCGGGATATCCTTAAGCAAAAATTCCTCCCCCCAGGCTGGCCTCACCAACGTCCAGGCGTTTCATGTGATTATTGCGCTCATGATATTTACGTTTGGGATCGCCGCGATTGGAATGATTGCATGGATCGTAGGCGGCAGGCAGGATGATTCCAGCAAGCCTGTACCTCCAGGCACACTCTGGGTATTTGTCACGCTGGTCTGCGTCGTGCTTTTAGCGGCTGTTGTGGTACTTGCAAGTCCAGCAGGATCAAGCCCCAGTTCCAACTCCGCAACCAGCTCGAACCCCGCATCGACAACTCCCACGACTGTTCCCAATACGGCACCAGCAAAGCCGATGCAGACGCCGGGAAAGGCTCCAAAAAGCGCTCCTGTGAGCAAGACAGGCGATCATGTGGTAGATGCGGTTGAGGCGAATCTCGCCGCGCTGAGATCGGGACCTGGAGATACTTCTGAGGATCAAATTCTCACGGCTCTCACTCCGCTCTTCAATCGCGCCGCATTCTCCTGCTTCTCAACCGAGGATTGGGGCTACATGTTGTGGGCCGTATCGAAAACGCGGCTTATTCTGGAAGACCACCTGGCCGAGTTAAAGACGCGTCCGGACGTCCGCTCCCGAGTGGGACAAGCGATTCACATTCTTTTGAAAATGCAAAATGACATAGCCAAAAGCTACGGCGGCGGCTTCTCCGCGACGGACCACATCCGGCGATATATCGGAAACCAACGAGCATTCGTCAAGAATCTACCGCCCGTGTTGGTAGCTCCGGACCAGAATATGCAAAATGAGCGGCTCGCGGACGTGCAGCATCTCAGGGCCGCCCTGACGCCAGTAATGGCACTCCAGGATGACCCTGGCTGTACTCAAAAGGTCCCGTAGGCCGGGCTTAGTACCTCCTCGAGCCGCTAGCGTCGAAGCTCCGGCAAAGGAAACTGGTACACTTTTCCCCAGTATTCTTAAACCAGATTACGTGGTCTTAATGCCACTAAAAAGGGGACGACGTTGGACATTGAAGGAATTGTAGAGGAGCTTAGAGCTGAGCGTGCGAGGATAGAGCAAGCGATTGCTGCTCTTGGTGGTACAAGCCAAAATCGCCGAGGTCGGCGACGCGGCGCTCGCCGGATGAGTGCTGCGGCGCGCGCCCGAATTTCAGCCGCGCAAAAAGCGCGTTGGGCGAAGCAAAAAAAGAACTCCAGGGAAAGCTAACCAGAAGCCAAACCCAGCGGCGCGGTTCACGGTTGCGGGCTAACCGCGCTGCATCTGTCCCCGCAGAGCCTGCCATCGCATTCGTCCCAGGTGTCACACCAGTGCGATCCTGTTTAGCCTTCGCTTTGCCTGGAAATTCAGCATTCGCGTAGCTCCCACGTGCGGCGCTAGCGTGTGACGCCGAGCCGAGTATGCAAGAACAACAGAAACCACAATTCTGACTGCCGACGAAACAGCAGGATTTCCCCACTCCGCAAAGATTTTTATGTGTTGAGCGGGTAGCAATTCCTGCATTTGCTGCGCAACAATCGGCATAAAATCCTTGCTGATTTCCAGGACTGACGGCATACTGCTGGAACGCTCATCCTTGTCCTGGACAAGAAGAACACACACATCCGAACACTTTTCGTTTATGAACCGGGCTCCTATTATTTCATTCACAGTCTTTGGCTAAACAGCTGAGGCGTATTCACCATGTCTTTCGGGTTCCGTTCAAAGAGCGGCCGACGTCAAGACTGCGCGTCCGTTTCCAATGAACAAGAGTCGCTGATCGGACTTCCACCAGCTGATATCGAGGCCCTCAGTGATGAGGATTTAGTTGCACGTCTGGTGCTGGGCACACAGGATGCATTGCGCGTGCTGTTCCAGAGATACAGCCAGATGGTCTTCGGCATGGCGCGCCGTGCATTGAAAGATGATGGCGAAGCGGAAGAGACGATGCAGCAGGTGTTTTTCGATATCTACAGAGCGGCAAAGCTTTTTGATCGAGAGAAGGGCTCTTTCAAAATCTGGATAGTGCGATATGCATATACCCGCATGCTCAATCGCAAGAAGCATCTGGCGGCAAAGGGATTCTATACAGCAGAGGAACTCACCGACGAGATCCTGCCGGTCGTATTGTATGAAGGCGCCGGTCGCTCGCTGCAGCTGAGTTCATCGGAACTCGCGCACCTGATCGAGCAGCTGCTGAATACGATTCAGCCGCGACAGCGTCAGGCCATCGAACTGACCTTTTTCTTTGGCCTGACGGCCGAAGAAGTTGCCGCCCAGACTGGGGAAACGCCCTCAGTTGTGCGGCACAACTTGTACAGGGGGCTGAGTAAATTGCGCATTGCGCTGACGCAGCACGAGCAGGTTCAGAGGAAAGAGAAAGTCAAGAACGTACGAGAGGGCGCACTACTTGCTTATCCAGAATCACTGTAAGGATCTCTGCGCACTTGCCTTCAGCGGCCAGCTTTCGCGGAGTGAAATTGAAGAACTGGAGAACCACCTCTCTCTCTGTCCTGAGTGTCGCTCAGAAGTGGGCGACTTCGCGCGGATTGTAGCGCAAATGCCCGATGTTGCGTCAAAGCGCAATCCTGTCGTTCTGCCATCTGGTTTGACTGATCGTTTTCTGGCAAGGGCTCGCTCGGAGGGAATCCCCCTCAGCCGCATGACGGAAAAGGAGGAAAGACGCCGCGCCCTACCCGGATTTACCTTCGGGGTGGCGGGATTTGTGGCGGCTGCAGTCATTATTACCGCCAGCCTGGGACTTCTTCGGGAATTCCAATCGTCTGGGGCCATGAGAAATCGCCCTCAGGCAACGGAGTTCGATGCTAATCAGCCGCAACCTGGGACAAGGACATGGAAGCCAAACGAATCTCCGAACGACGAGCTGATTCGGCAAAATACAAGCCTCAAGGATCAGGTCCAGCGGATGGAAGGAGACGTCGCCGCCCTTACGGCAAAGGTGAATTCTGATAGAGAAAAGCTTAACGCCGCAGAAAGCCTAAATGCCGCGTTGCAATCTCGGCTGGCGAGTGCGGAGGCAACCGACGGAGGATTGCGTCAGGACCTCTCGGCACGCGCCATTCAAGTGGCGCAGATTAGGGGCGAGTTAGAGAAATTGCAGGCACTCAAAGATACCGATGCTCTCGCTTTCAAAGTTGAAGAGAATGAACTGAACAATCTGCACGAGCAGGTTGCCAATTTGAATGTAAAACTTCGCAACAACGAACAGCTTTCAGCCGCCGCAAATCAGGCTAAGGAATTGATCGTCGCCCGGCATCTCCATATCGTGGATGTCGACGATACCGACGAAAACGGCAATCGACAGCGCCCTTTCGGACGCATCTTTTACACAGAGGGCAAGAGAATCATCTTCTACGCGTACGATCTGAGTGATCCAAGGAAATTGGACGCCAAAATCAACTTCTATGTTTGGGGTGGGCGGGAAGGGATCAAACAGCCTGTCGAAAGTCTTGGAATCTTCCACCCGGATGACGCAACGGCTGGCCGCTGGGTCCTGCAGTTTGATGATCCCAATGTGCTGGCTCAGATCAACTGCATTTTCGTCACCGCCGAATCAGCGAAGAAAGCTGTCACGCAGCCCACAGGCCGACAGCTCTTGTTTGCCTCCCTAGGCAAGATCGTAAATCATCCCTAAAACGGTCCCCACCTTGCGGACATCCAAGAGCAGCTTGGCAACTCTGTCTTGCTAATGATCAGTTCCCCGCTATTTCTGTACGTGTGGGCAATTGTTAGTACTTGCATTGCATTTACAACACGAGGGGAAATTCCATGACGCTACCACGCGCAGCACTATTTTGTCTTTTGGTATTCGGATGTGCCTCTATGGCATTCACCCAAACGGAGAGCGCTACGGTGTCAGGCAGAATCACTGACACTGACGGCGCGGCGGTTCATGGTGCTCAGGTGCAGCTTGAGAGCATCGAACATGGGACAACCCAAAAGGCAACCACCAACGATGCCGGCATTTATGTCTTTCCTGGCCTCCTGCCCGGGCAATATCACATGACGGTCATGAAGACCGGTTTTCGCCAGGTTGAAGTTGTCGGCTTGGTTTTGAACGTCCAGGATCACGTGGAGAAAAATGTTCGCCTGCAAGTCGGTTCTGTTTCCGAGAGTATAACTGTATCCGCTGGCACATCCCTGGTAAACACGGAGGATGCTTCCGTGAGTACCGTGGTCGATCGCAATTTTGCCGAGAATCTTCCCCTCAACGGGAGAAGCTTTCAGTCATTAATTTATCTGACGCCCGGAGCGGTCCCTACGGTGGCGGCAGGAGCCGATTCAGGTCAATTCAGCGTGAATGGGCAGCGTGCATCCGCAAACTACTGGACGGTAGATGGAGTCAGTGCCAACGTGGCTTCCAGCGCGGGTGGCACGGGTAATCAGGTAGGAGGCGCTGTGGGTCTGACCAGCGTGTTAGGCGGCACAAATAGCCTTGTGTCTGTTGACGCCATGCAGGAGTTCCGCATCCAGACATCAACGTTCGCTCCGGAATTTGGCCGCACCCCCGGCGCGCAGATCTCCATTGTTACCCGTTCAGGAACGAACAAATTCCACGGATCATTATTCGAATATCTTCGCAACGATGTCTTCGACGCGGGCGATTGGTTTAACGGGTATACGAACAAGGCGCCTTTACCGAAGGCGAAGGAGCGCCAGAATGACTTTGGCGGTACATTTTCCGGGCCAATTATCGCGGATCGCACCTTTTTCTTTTTCACATTTGAGGGTCTGCGTTTACGTTTGCCGCAGACAGCTCTCACGCAGGTTCCGTGCGATAGCACGTGCAAGGTATTTGGCAATTCCCGTAACGCTGCCGTACCCGCCCTGCAACCCTACTTTAATGCCTATCCGCTCCCTAACGGTCCTGAGGTGATTACCGCGTCGGGAACACCGACTGGAACAGCACAATTCAATGCTACTTATTCTAATCCGGCAACCGTGAACGACTACAGCATCCGCATCGACCACAAGATTACCGACAAGTTATCGTTGTTTGGAAGATATAACAGATCTCCCTCTTCAGATGGCAGTCGCGGAGGCGGGAGCACGAGCGTTGCCAGCCTCTCTACCGTCTTGAGTGTAAAGAACGTGGCTCAGCAATTGACCACTGGGCTGACCGCGTCAATATCGCCCCACATACTTAATGAGTTTAGGTTCAACTACAGCAGAACAAGTCTGACAAGCCTAGATGTGCCAGACTCGTTTGGGGGGGCTGTTCCGTTGGCCTCAGTGCCTCTTCCCAGCCCGTACACGTTGCGCAACTCATTTTTTGTCTTCGATATTTTCATACCGCACGGGGCACTTTTCTCAGGATCAGGTGGATCCAACCTCCAGCGTCAGTTCAATCTCGTAGACACAATCTCGCTGCAAAAGAGTTCACATAATCTCAGGCTCGGTATCGACTACAGGCGTCTAACTCCTGTCCTTAGGCCCGGCCAGTACAATCAATTCGCGGCTTTTACGAGTATTGCCAACGCCGAGAACGGTAAACTCTTCGATAGCCTCCTGCAAACTCACGCGGAGCTCACTTTTCTGTTTCGCAATTTGAGTATGTTTGCGCAGGACACCTGGCGTGCCACCTCAGCTCTAACCCTGACATATGGACTGCGATGGGACACAGATTTCGCTCCGAAGACCATTTCGGGGCCAGCGTTACCGGCTATTACGGGCTTTGGTCGAGATTTGTCTCAGCTTGCAATTGCGCAGACGGGAACACCAGCTATAAATACCAGTTTTGGCAGCGTCGCTCCTCGAATCGGAGTTGCATACCAACTCTCTCAGCGTCAGGACTGGGGGCTTGTTGCGAAAGGCGGCTTTGGTGTCTTTTACGACTTGACCACTGCGGAGGCTGGCAACGTCGTTCAGTCCGCTTATCCGTTCACAGCTTTGGCTTTTCATTTCAACCCAAGTACGCCATTTCCATTGTCTCCCGCAGCGGCTGCGCCGCCGCCCATCTTGCCTCCGAGCCCCGGAAGTCCTGGCCGGCTAGGGGCTTACGATCCACAGTTTAAGGCTCCTTACACTCTTCAATGGAACGTCTCTCTTGAGCAGGAACTTGGAGCCCAGCAGGTATTATCTGCAACGTATGTCGGAGCAGCCGGTCGTCGGCTGGTGCAGACCGCTGGAATTCTTTCGCCGAACCCAAGCTTCACAGATGCGAATATATTCACCAATGGTGCGACGTCCGACTATCATGCCCTCCAGGTGCAGTTCGTGCGGCGTCTGGTTAAGGGCCTCCAGACACTCAGTTCCTACACTTGGTCACATGCAATAGATAGTGCCTCCACCGGCAATCTTTCCGTCGGTTCGAATGCAGCTGCTGCATTGGGAAATCCGGCCAACCGCGCATCTGCCGATTTTGACATTCGCCACGTCTTCAGCACTGGCATCACGTACAGTCTGCCGAATCTAAAGTCGACTCCGATTCTGAAACAAGTAAGTTATGGTTGGTCGCTGCAGAGCACGATTGAATCGCAAACGGCCCGTCCAATCCAGCTCGTGGATTCCGACTTCAACCAACTTGCCAACGGCTTCAACCCAGATATCTGGCCTGATATCGTGCCCGGCATTCCGCTGTATGTGTATGGGAGCCAATATCCCGGTGGTAAGGCCTTTAACAACACAGTGGCCAAAGGTGCCTGTCCGGGAGGGGCCAATAGAATCGGTGCGTTCTGCCCACCGCCCACGGATGCCAATGGCAACCCCACCCGACAGGGTACCTCCGGACGTAATGCGCTCCGGGGATTCGGCCTTTTCCAATGGGATTTAGCAGCCCGTGGTGGAAGTCAGGAGAGGGAAGAAGAAGATGTGTGGTGGTGGAAACAGAAGTGTAGTAGATATTGCGTATGGCGATGAACAAGCGGAGTGGGGGGGAGAAGCAGGAAGACATGTGGATCGCGTACACGGAGTTGACGCGAGGGCCGGGGCATCCGTTTTATGAGCGGTTGAATGAGGTGCTGGAGCAGGCTGGGTTCGACGGGTTCGTGGAAGGACGGTGTGCCCGCTTCTATCATGCACGGCTGGGACGGCCATCGCTGATGCCCGGGGTGTACTTCCGTTCACTGCTGATTGGATATTTCGAAGGCATGGAGGGGGAGCGCGGGATCGCGTGGCGGGTGGCGGATTCGCTGGCGCTGCGACGGTTTCTGCTGCTGGGACTGGCTGAGGGGACGCCGGACCACTCGACGATATCGCGTACGCGGCGGCTGATAGATGTTGAAACGCATCGCGAGGTGTTCACGTGGGTGCTGGGGCTGCTGGGGGAACGTGGGTTGCTGAAGGGAAAGCGGATCGGAATCGATGCAACGACGCTGGAAGCGAACGCGGCCATGCGGTCGATCGTGCGGCGGGACACGGGGGAGAGCTACGAGGAGTTTCTGCGTGGGCTGGCCCGGGCCTCGGGGATAGAGACACCGACGCGGGAGGACCTGGTACGGCTGGACCGTCAGCGCAGGAAGAACAAGAAGAAGAAGGCGTCGAACAAGGAGTGGAAGAGTCCGGCGGATGAGGACTCACGTATAGCGAGGATGAAGGACGGGAGAACGCATCTGGCG
>WNFP01002919.1_pt1 | contig 13672 bp, 18 predicted proteins | sample 5400201 | NCBI WGS metagenome assembly WNFP01 (sample SAMN13153355, study PRJNA577476) | soil metagenome | isolation source: 115 cm saprolite under Madrone tree | place: USA:California | collected 2016-06-14
GACGTCTATTCCCAGATCGCCTACGCCCTGAAAGCCAGAGACGTGGACACTGTCATCATCGGCGGCCGCGTCGTCATGCGCGACCGCAAGCTTCTCACCCTCCGCGAAGCCGAAATCCTCGCCAAAGCGCGCGAATACGGGAAGCGCGTCGCCGCCTCCCTCGAACACTAACCTAAGCTCCTGATTCGGCAGTGTTTACCTATTGTGTATTTTTACTTGACAACAACGCCGGTTATGCTATCCTCTCGCGGTAAGATTCTGCGCCGTTCTTCTTGCTGTATTCCACGCCCAGAAACGCTTCCGAGGTACACGCTTAAGTGCTTTATAATGCGCATTTACAAGGCAACTCCGCGTTTTGCCGGTTTTTGGCTGTAATTGTCCTCGCGTAAGTGCTTTAGATTCCGCATTTCTGAGATGGGTCGGTCTAAGTCCTTCAGAATCCGCATTTACAAAAATCGGGGGGGTGGGGGGTAGCGAACCGTCAGGACTGCACTCGCACCACCCGCATCAGCGTGTCCTGCACTTTTTTCAGTTCCCGCTCGCGCTCGTGCTCTTCCCGCGTGCGGTCGCTCAGTGCTTCCTTCAGCAAAATCAAATTCCGCCGGAATTCCATCTGCATCAGCACCAGCCGGCCAAGCGCCTTCAGCGCCGTTTCCTGCTCCGGAGCCAGGTTGCGCGGTGTCCGGTCAATCACGCACAAAGTTCCCAGAGCGTAGCCATCCTCATTGATGAGTGGCACTCCGGCGTAAAACCGGATATTCGGCTCCGACACAACCAGCGGATTCGTCCGAAAGCGCTCATCCTGCAACGCGTCCGGCACCACAAAAACGTCCGGCTGTTGGATAGCCGTCGAGCAGAACGCAATGTCGCGCGAAGTCTCCGTGGCCGAAATCCCAACCCTGGACTTGAACCACTGCCGGTCTTCATCGATCAGCGAAATCAGCGCCATCGAAGTTTTGCAGACATACGAAGCTAACAACGTAAGGTCATCGAAAGCTTGTTCCGGCTCACTGTCCAAGATCGCGTATTTTTGTAACGCGGAGACCCGTGCGGCTTCGTTCGGAGACATAATGGGAGTACCCATACTCAACCTCCCGGTACATATCAGTCCTCTTGCGTTGCATCATACTCCTCAGGGCAGGTATATGCATCACCGCAACAATCTTGAACAGGCGATCTTCTGTGATCGTTTGCCGGAGGGGACTCAAGTTGGTCTCCAGCACAACCTTGGGCCCGACGAATACTCGTACTGCCACTCTATGCTGCCGCTAAATTACCCTCGACTACTATTACCACAGCAGCAACATATTGGCTATTTTATGTTCTAAGGTAAACTGCTGCATGCCTTGCGCTCAGCCCCCGAGCGAACAATTAAAGAACATTCGCTTCCGTTTGGGTATCACTACAAGGGAAGTCGCCGAATTCAGCCAGAAAATCGCCGAAGCCGAGGGCAATCCCGAATATCACATCTCCAACGCATGGCTCACGCAAGTCGAAAACTCCGATTCCGTGCCCAGTATTTTTAAGCTCTACAGTCTCAGCTCCATCTATCGCATCAAATTTACCGATTTGCTGCTTCTTTACGGTGTGGACTTGCAGCACCTCAGCCGCAATCAGCTCGCAGCGCCTTTGCCCGATACCCATCTGACCAACCTTGAAGTGTACGACCAGCAGCGTACTGTCTCTTTTCCCATCCGCTTCGATCGCTCTTTTGACATCGACAATACGAATCTTCTCTCGCGGCTAGTCGAAGTCTGGGGCGAAGTGCCCATCGCGCTCATTCAGCATCTGGACATTCGCCACGGTCTCTACGGGTACATTGGCCTCCACGACACCACGCTTTACCCCTTGCTTCGGCCCGGCTCCTTTGTGCAAATCGATCCGCGCGTGCGTAAAGTGCGGCCTATGCGATGGCGGACGGAGTTTGACCGTCCCATATATTTTCTGGAACTACGCGATGGTTACGCTTGTTCCTGGTGTGAGTTACAGGACGGGCATCTGCTGCTGCTGCCTCATCCCCTGTCGCCGCGCTCGGTTCGCAGGCTCGCCTATGGTACCGAAGCTGAAATCGTGGGCCAGGTGACCGCCGTGGCTATGACCTTGACGCCAGCGCCTGCTCCTGCCGGCGGTAACGCCGCCGCAAGATTGCCAGCGCGAGTTTGATGTTGGATACAAATAGCTGCGCCAGGGCGATATTGACATCGACGGGAAGAGCCACGCGATAAGGCTCCAGTTTTTGCCATACCTGCAGGACCTCTTCACGGCCCTGCGGCGACGAACTCACGTAAACCTCGACGTGATGGACCAATTCTTCCAAGGATCGCGCCGCGATCTGAAGAAAGATCTCACGGTGCGCCAGCTCCAGCGCCTGGCCCGCGATCTCGTCTTGAAACCGCGCAGCTAAACCATCGTGGTGGTACTTGCCCGTGTTGTAATCGCGCGTAGACGCCAGGTAAATCAGTCTGGCCAGGTCGCCGTCAATTCTTGAAAGGGATCGACGCGAGAGATCGTCGTAGGCTTGTTCCACTGTCGTCATTTTGTCCGGATAAACCATTTATATAGCTCGACTACTCTCTCTGTTCAACTTGGCCGGCTCAGCGTTACTCCCCTTGCCAGCTATGCATGCCCTGCACTTTTCACCAGCGGGGCCGGCTGGAACGAGCCTTGCACCTTGACGATCCGCAGCGAGAGTCTCTGCACAAAATGCGCCAGCCCGGCTAGAGACAGCGGTCCGGCCGTCTGAATCGCAATCGACAAAATTCCGCAAACGGCCATCAACGTCAGAAATTGAGCGAAAATCCTGATCTCCGTCGAAAATTCCAGATTCTTGCTTTGGCGCGCAACCCCGGCATGTTCACGCATCGCTTTCTTGATCATCGCGGAAATCTGGCGAACCCAAACGAGCGCCACATTCTTTCGCTCTCGCTTGAATAATCGCTGGATATCGTCAGTTCCAAGTCCGTGGACGAATTCCCAGTCGCCACGGGAAAAAACACGGGAAACAAAAACGTCCGGGCAAGGCTGGGCGACGTCTGCTTCGCCGGTCTCAAGCGCCGGCTCCTGCAAATGCCGCGCTGCCAGCCATCCCTTTGTCGCCAGCCCCATCAACAGCAGGAGTAGCACAACTCCGGCAATGAGGCTCGAAAGTTCGATCATGGGCGCACTGCCTTTCGCAAATACCCGCCCGCCGCTTGCAAACGGCGCCGCGTCACTGCCGCGGTTCTCTGGTAATCCTGTTCAAGTTCCAAGCTGCCCGCCGGCACCGCGCTTGGCTGGTACGACCACAAATAGGCCAGCCACAAACTCAACGTGACTGCATAAGACGCCGAGTACGCGTAAAACCAGAAGTGATGACCCTGCGGAGGAATAAACGTCAGACAAATCACGCGTTGGCCGATGAATAATCCATACCCCAGCAATATGCCCCGCAGATTTCTTCCGAACGGTATCGAATAGACCGCGAAGACCGTGACCAGCGCCACAATCGCAATCGCTTGCACCGTTCGCAGCGCCCGTTCCATTTGCAGCGGCGTAGTCTCCAGAACCAGGTTTGGATCGTTCCACAGCGCCGCTATCGCTTTCGCCGCCGCCAGCGCAAACAGGAACGCCAGTACTTGTCGCGCCATTTTCGCCGTCCCCGGATACGCTGCGAGCGCCACCCGGTAAATCTCCAACACAACCCAGCAGCCCATCACGAAGCCCAGGAATTCCGTGGTCCAATACACTGGGTTGTAGAGCTTCCCGCCCCATCTGTAAACCAAAGACCGAAGAATGGATTGAGAGAAAACAAAGAAGATGTATCCGTAGAAAACAGGATAGCGAGAGATCAGGCGGCCACTCACTGCTCGAATCAGCAGAAGAACTTCCAGGACAATGCAACTCCACCAGATCGCTTGACTCAGCATCTTACTCCAGCGAGTAAACTATTCCGGCAACATTCAATACCTAATACTAGCATGAAGCGTGGGGAGAAATGCAGGCCATTTCTCCCCGGCCACTTTTGCCTGACTTATACCAAGAAACCGTTCGGACGCGGTGGAATCGGTAATGGGTCGCCGCCGTCCGCCATCAGCGGCGGAATCGGAAGTGGATCACCTCCGTCCGCCACTCGCGGTGGAATCGGCAGTGGGTCTCCTCCATCCGCCGTCAGCGGTGGAATTGGAAGTGGATCGCCGCCGTCCGCAACTCGCGGTGGAATCGGGAGTGGGTCGCCGCCATCCGCCACGATAAACGGCGTAAGTTGTGGTTTCGCCGCGCCTGCCGAGCCGTGATGTGTGGTCGCACTAGCCAGCAACAGCAAGCCGAGACACACGTACAGAATTTTCGTAAAACGCATTGTTCCCTCCTCTGAAGTTGCGGGGCACCGAATCAGTCCCCAACGCAAACGTGGGCGCAGGCTACGGCCTGCTGCTGTTTGCGCTTTCGGCAAAAAAGGACTGGTCGGAATTACAACCAGAGGAAGAGTTTTGAAGTGAGCCAGAAAATTTCGGCGAGTAGGATCGTTACGACAGACACGCGAGTTAACCCGCGTAAAACGCACTACTGGCGCGGTGATCCGTCGTTGTTCAGATTTGGTGCAATCAGCGAGGCGAGTAGTTGGCGGTGGTTGTGATCACAAGCGATCGGCGGTTTCTTCGATGATTTCGGCCGGTGGGGTCACGCTTTTGCTGAAGATTTGTGCGCTGGAAACAATTTTTTCGAGTTGCTTCATGATTTTCGCCGTGTCGGCTGGTTTTCTGAATCCGTCAGGATCGGGAGTTTCTTCCGCCGCCACAGTCAGCAAGAACTCGTAGCAGGTACCCTGCGAATATCCGGCATACGCGCGTTCCAATACCTTTGCACCGCCGGTTTCGCTCTCTTGCTCGCTCCAAAAAAAAGCGGTTCCTTGCACCGTCGTGGTTCCCGAGCGGATTACGCTGAACTCGGAGACGACCGTGTCGCGGCAGCCTTTCTCGCTGACGGACTCATCGATCACCAATTGCAGCGATCCATGCTCAAACGTGGTGTTGGGATACCCATCCTCCGGAATCAATACGGTGGCCACCAAGGTTGCCCCCGGCCGCTCGAGGTCCAAATCCTCCTGCCTCTTCAGGAAAAATGAACGCTCCTGTACTTCGCCATCTTCGAGGGAGTAGTTCCGCGGGTAGCGAAAGGAAATACCCTGTTCCGGATTGTTGTAGTTGGAGAGAAAAGCATCGCGAGGCGTGTCCTTATGCGGCGTGTCCCCATGCAGCGGGCGGACATGCTTACCGGCGAACGAGGTTTGGTTCGCATCGCTGCCCGAAGATGACGTGCGCGCACTGGCCTGCGTGCGCGCCAGCGGCTTCGATGGCGCTGCCTCTCCACGGCAGCCAATCAGTTTGACGGAGCAAACCGTAACCAAAACTGCCACAAACAGCTTTCGTGAAAACATAGGCGCCTCCTGCCAAGCGGCGGAAACTGAATCGGCAGGAGAGCGGCCAAACACTAAGTTGTTGTTTTGAGAGGTATTTAGATGAAGAAGGGCGCGGAAGCAGCGTTGCCTGTCGCACACGCTGTCGCTTATCGCACGCGTTCGCGATCCAGGGACCCGCTATTTCCCTAGCGGGTTGCGATCGGGCATAACCCATTCCCGTCTGGCTCGACGGTCCCGCACCACGTCAAAGCTATAAAACTGCCGAAAGCGGTCGCGGTCCCCTCCAAACACGGATACCGCCGTCCGGGCCGCCTCAAGTCGCGAAGTGAACCGGCCCTGCCGAACAAATTCGCCTATCTCGCTGGACCAAAACCGCGTTAGCGTCTCGTGGTAACCATTGTCCTCGGTGTTCGGCGTTCCTACGGACATATTGTGGTGAAGAATCCCAGCTTTCATGATCGCGAAAGTGGCCTGAGACGCGTGGTCGAAAGCAAAGTATGCCGCCATGCCCACATGCGCGGCGTGCGTCCAAGCAGGTTTGGGCAACTTCCCCGATTTCCAGGCTTCCACGAATCTTTGCAGACTCGCTTCGCTCTCGAGGAGCGCAAATGTTTCCCGGCTTGTGGCAGGCTTGTTGGAATCCGTGGTTCCGGATGCGGTAGGATTCGTCGACATTTGGATGCAATCTCCCTGCGTGCCACGGCACCATGGCCGCTAGCAAGAATAGCCAGCCCAAGAAGAAGGCCGAGTGAAGAATTATAGCGAAAGCGATCGGGCTGACCACGCCGAAATGCTCAGGATCGCGATTGAAGAGGCACGCACGGGCCTTGCTGAGGGCGGCATCCCCATCGGAGCGGCGATTTTCGACCGTGACGGGACGCTGCTGGGCCGGGGCCACAACCGCCGCATCCAGGAGAATGACCCGTCGATACACGGAGAAACTGACGCGTTTCGCCGGGCCGGACGCCAGCGTACTTATCGCGACAAAATCATGGTCACGACCTTGGCGCCCTGTTGGTACTGCAGCGGGCTTGTCCGCCAATTCTGCATTCCTACGGTGATCGTCGGGGAATCCGTAAACTTCCGGGGCGGGATTGACTGGCTGCGCGACAACGGGGTCGAAGTCATCGATCTCAATTCCGCGGAATGCGTCAAGCTTTTGGCCGACTACATTCACGCAAACCCCGCGGTCTGGAACGAAGACATTGGCGTCGACTAATGCCACTTTGCCTGACGGGGTCAGCTCCCCAAAATTTAACTTAAGACCTCCAAAATTGGCCTACACTCCTGCGCATGCACGCAGACATTGATTGGGTGCGGGAACTCTGCCTGTCCTTTCCCCACGCAAGCGAGCAGGTCACGTGGGGTGCTGATCTGACGTTTAGAGTTACCGGAAAGATCTTTGCGGTTGCCGTCCTGGAACCGGCGAAGGTCTGGCTTTCCTTTAAGTGTTCAGCGGAGAATTTCGCGGAACTGACCGAACGTGATGGGGTTATTCCGGCACCTTACTTGGCCCGGGCGCAATGGGTTGCGCTGGAACGCAAGGAGGCGCTGCAGAAAGAGGAGTTAGCCCCTCTGCTTCGTGAAGCGTACGATCTTGTCTTTGCCAAGCTCTCCAAGAAGACGCAACAGGCATTGTTGCAAGCTAAAAACAGAAAACCGGGAACCGTCAGGCGTAACCGCCGCAAAGGAAAGATGCGAAAGGGGTCTTGACTCCGGCCGAAAGCTCATTATTGGAGAGACTAGAGACTAGTGAACCTCGGCCGGGAGTGACTTCAAATAAGCCACTATCGCCCGCGCATCGGGCGGCGAGAGATGGTAGATGTGCATCGGCGGGCGCAGCTCTTCCCCATTCGGGCCGGTACCGTCTTCCAGCACCTTCTCGGCCTGCGCATCCGTGAAGCTCGGGAGGCCCGCCAGAGCCGGCGCCCGGTCGGCCCAGTTCGCGATCCGCGCCACCGGCTGAATCCAGATCGGCGCGCCCCGCAGCCAAGCTGCTTCATCCAGCTCGCCGTTGGGCTTACGAGGAGTGTGGCATTCCGGACATTTCGCGACCTCCTCCACAAGGTAGCGCCCGCGCTCTATATCTGCCTTCGTGGGGGGAGCCGGCAGGGCGAATCGTTTCTGGAAGGCATTTGATGATCCGACGAGCACCCCACTGACCACGACAGCGCACACCAGTATTGCTCTTAACGGCGTTTTCATGAATCCTCTTCCACCCTGATCTTGGAGAGCGCGATTTACAAATGCTCCCTTTGAAGAAACCCATCTTGAGAGGTAAGGGTTTCTAGGGCCAATCCAGTATTCAATGGCCCTGCGCGAGGATTTTGCTGTACGGCTGGCCGCGTCACCTGATGGAGCCGCGAGTAGAATAAGACCGTCCAAGGAAAGCCCCGGAAAAGACCTTTTTTTTGACGGGCGTTCGCGGATAGATTGATTCGCGGGTTCTTGATAGATTTGGCGCATGAACAGCAACGGCAAGAATCAGCAGGTCCAGACCAACATTCCACCACGGGCCGCCGAACGCTACTGGCGCGCGACCGTGTCGCGCGATGCTCGAGCCGACGGCACATTCGTGCTGGCGGTGCGCTCCACGCATATTTATTGCCGGCCCTCTTGCCCAGCTCGGCGCCCCTTGCGTCGCAATGTGGTCTTCTTTCGCACCGGGGTGGAGGCGGAGAAGCAAGGGTTCCGGCCGTGCAGGCGCTGCCGCCCGAACGAAGTGGCGGGACCGGTCGCGCTGGTCGAGCGGGCTTCGCGGGAGCTGGCCAAGTTCGGGGAGGACGAAGGCGTTCGATTTGCGGCGCTGGCGGCGAGGCTCAACACAACTCCGGGCACGCTGCGGCGCGCATTCCAGCAGGTTACAGGCTTGCGTCCGCGCGACCTGGCGGCGGCGCTGCGGGTCGCACGTTTCAAGAAGATGTTGCGACAAGGAAAACAAATCGCGGACGCGCTCTATGAAACGGGCTACGGGTCGACGAGCCGCGTCTATGAAAAAAGCAACGCACAGTTGGGGATGACGCCTGCCACATATCGAAAGGGAGGAAAGAACATGAAGATCGGATACGCGATCGCGAAATCATCGCTGGGGAAGATTTTGGTCGGAGCGACGGAGAGAGGCATTTCGGCGGTCTATCTGGGAGACGCAGATGCAAAGCTGCTGGAAGAGCTGCGCGACGAGTATCCGCACGCAGAGATTTCTGCTGGTGGCGACTCCTTTGAACAGTGGGTGAAAGAGATTGTGCAGCGCGTGGAAGGAAATCCGCCGCGGCTGGAGTTGCCGCTGGACTTGCAAGCGACGGCATTTCAGCGGCGCGTCTGGCAGGAACTGCAGAGAATTCCGCGTGGAAGCACACGGACCTACACGCAGGTAGCGCGGGCGCTGGGCAGCCCAAAGGCGGTGAGGGCCGTGGCGAGGGCTTGCGCGACTAATCCGGTTTCGATTGTGGTGCCTTGCCATCGCGTGATTCGCGAGGACGGGAGCCTGGCAGGGTATCGCTGGGGACTATCAAGGAAAGAACAATTGCTGGCTCAGGAGCGCTCCGCAGAGTAACGGGCGCTCCGGATTGAAAACCGCCTGAAGCAAAAGCCTATTGGCGAGGCTTGATGCGAGTGGCGTTCTTGGGCCAATCGGGCTTGAACTTGGAATCGGGAACCTTGAGATTTTTGATCATGTTTGAATACTTCACGAGGAAGTAGTCGCCGCCGCCCGCTTCGAGAAACTTCTGCTGAATGGGAAGCCAGGACGACTGGTCTACCCACATCTGAATCTTGGTTATCTGCTTGCGGATGTCTTCGGACTTGGGAGTGAGTTCGAGAAGCACGGTTTTGTGATGATCGAGCTCGTCTTCTCGCAGCAAAGTGATATCGTAGCTCTTCTGCAAATCCTGGGCCTTGGTCCCGAAGCCTAAGCGCATGTACTGATCGACAATCGAGCGGTTCTTGCCAAGATTGTATTCCTCGACGCGGTTGATTTTCGGCGTGTAAATAAAGAGAGAATCTCCGGTGCGCAGAATCGTCTTGGGATCGGGATTTGTAAGGTCGATGCGCATTTTTTGATCGCGGCGGACGAAGATCTTGCCGGTTTCGGTGGACGTGTCCTTCACTACGTCCGTGTACTTGAGCTGCTCGATATCCGCAGTCAGGCTGCGGAAATCGGACGCGGCCTTATCAATCCTCTCCAGAACACTTGCCGTGGTCCAGCCGGGATTCTCTTGCGCGGAAGCAGGCAGCTGCAGGAGGCTGCCGAGCGCGCAAAATCCAGCGATAACAAAGAAAGAAACGAATCTTTTCAAGCTAACCCTCGTCGCCGGAAGGACGGGCCGGCAGTTTCAAATCAATTCAATCCTAGCACATAGGAATGGATGCGCGGCTTAAGGCAGGCGTTTCAGCGAAGAAAATCGAGCCTCAAATCAGCGACGAATTTCGACCTGATAGGCGATTACGGTTCCTTTTTCGTTGCGCACGGGTTCGATTTTGGTGATCGAAAAGCGGCCGTTGCGCAAATCGGGGAGGGCGCGCTGCAAGGCCTGGTGCAGCTCATTCTGCAAGGCGGGAGTCTGCTCAGGCGGCGCGAGAACGCGGGCATCGACGCGATACTCCTGGCGATGACCATCATCGGAAAAAAGGACGAGTTGGACTTGCTCCGAGGAAACAGGCATGCCGACTTGCGGCTGGTCGCGGAACCAGCCGCGGGGCGTGAGCAAGACGAAAATCAGGATGAGAACAACAGCAATGTCGTACTGCCAGGTTCCGCGCTCGTACGACCAGAAAAATGTCCGGGAGAGAATGTGCTTTAGGCCAGCCATATCAATCCGCCGGGATGCCGTCGACGATCACGCCATCGCGCATGTGCACTACGCGGTCGAAGTGAGTGACCGCCTCGGGATTGTGCGTGATCATCACGATGGTTTGTCCCAGATTCTTGTTGAGCTGACGCAGCATCTGCAGAACGATTTCCGAATTTTTTGAGTCGAGATTGCCGGTGGGCTCGTCGGCAAGAAGGATCTTAGGCTCGTTGATGATCGCGCGGGCAATCGCAACGCGCTGCTGCTCGCCCCCGGAAAGCTCGGATGGCTTGTGATGCAGGCGGCCTTCAAGGCCCAACATCTTGGTGACCACGTCGAAGCGGTGGGGGTCGAAGCCGTCACCATGAATGAATTGCGCGATGGCGATGTTGCCTTTGGCGGTGAGTGTGGGCAGCAAATTGAAACGCTGGAAAACGAAACCAATCTTGTGGCGGCGGAGTTTGGTGCGCGCTGCGTCGCTGAGTTCGGTCAAGTCGTTGCCGTCGACGAGGACGCGGCCCCGCGAGGCTTGCGCCAATCCACCGATGACATAGAGCAGCGAGGACTTTCCGCAGCCGGAGGGGCCCATTACGGCAACCGACTCTCCGGGCAAGACTTCAAAATCGACGCCGCGAAGCGCGGGCACTTCGACTTTGCCGGCTCGGTAGAGCTTCCACAGACCTTCTGTTTTTAGTATCGGCTCCAAATCTTTTTGCCCTGGAAAAATTGGCGCGCCGGCAGGTAGTTGTATTGTAGCTGCGATTGCCACGGGACGCCTAGCCACGCGGCAATCGATTCTTAAGGTTTTTAGTCATATAAGAGCGCCTCGACCGGATCTTTGCGGCTGGCCAGCCAGGCCGGATAACTTGCGCCGAGTATGGCTCCAGCCATGGCAATCCCTCCAGCGCGCAGCACCCAATCCGGGGTAATGAGGATCGACAGGGTCGGAAAACCGGCGAGAAAAGCGGCGCGGACGGCGTAGCTCAGCCCTATGCCAGCGGCAATGCCAAACATGCAGAGCGCGGCAGATTCCGTCAGAAGAGCGCGGACGATAAAACTGCGATTGGCGCCGAGCGATTTCAGGACGCCTATATCGCGTGTGCGCTCAATGACCGTGGTGTACATGGTGAGAAAAATCACCAGGAGGCCAATGGCGATGGCCAGCGCGATCATGGCGTGAATGAACGTCTCGAGGCCCGGAATGTTTGTGGAGGTCATTAGCGACAGGAAATCCTTTAGCGGGCGAATTGTGTACCCGGGCAGCACCGGACGAATCTCCGCCATGACATCTTCCGTGTGTTCCGGGCGAGTGCACTTGAGCAGAAAGATGGAGGCTTTGTCATGCGCGCCGACGAGGTCTTGCAGCGTGGTGATCGGAACGAACAAACGGGCGCCCTTGCCATGCTCGACGATGCCGACCACATGCCAGTCGTGATTCAGCAGATTATAGGTGTCGCCAACTTTTAGATTCTTAGCCTTTGCCGCCCAATCATCGACGAGCAAATCATCCGGGCCTTCCATGTCGCGGCCCTTCTGAAAGACGAAGCCTCCGGAAACGGAGCGGAAGCTCTCCGGGTCGATGCCATAGATCACTTCAACGCCGCCTGTGGAATTGAATTGCAGCAGCGCGGGGGCGACGGCTTGCACATATTTCAGCTGTGCGAGCTTGTCGCCGATCTTGATGGGCATGGGCGAGCCGCTGAACCCGAGAAAAATAGAGGCCGCTGGCGGCTGAACCATGATGTCCGCGCCAATTCCTTGAATGCGCTTGGCAGTCTCGGTGAGAAGACCGGACGTGAGGCCCACAATCAGTACGACCAAGGCCACTTCCACCGCTACGGCCATGACCCCAATCAGGGTGCGTAGTGGACGGTGCAACAGGTTGCGCACGATGAGTTCGCCCATCATTGCGGCTTTACTCCCGGCGACTTCTCCTCTGCGGCATCAGCAACGCGCACGAGTTCCGTGCCGGCAGGCTGATCGAGCTTGAAGCGCTCGGGCGGCAAATCTTCGTTCAGCGCGAGCTTGATGATCTGCAAGTCAAGGCGATAGTCATCGTGCGGGCGTTCGATGCGGATTTGGCGCGGAAATGCACTGACCGCGCCGGGCGCGGAGGGAGCCGGATGTTCCTGGTCCCCGACCACCGGCTGCCAATCCGAGACATGAACGTCGGAGAGCAAGATGCCCTTCGGACCGAAGGTTTGCAGCCGGGAAACCTGCAGATCGGAGCGATCAAACCAGATCTTGCGAAGAATTTCGGTCCGGTAGCCACCGCGCAGCACGGTCAAGACGTAGTAGCGAGCGATTTCGTCATTGAATTCCTCGAAGAGCACGCTCTCTTCTTTGCGAACCTCGGGCCACAACAAAGCTTCGAGCAAGTGCTGCGGGCGGAGGTTCTCGATAGGTTTGTTGCTGTTGCGCTCCGCCGTGACAGAGCCGATTAGAAATTTGGTTTTTGAGGGGATGTAGACGCGAAACATTTCGGTGTCGCTGGCCATGTCAAAGATGGTCGTGCCGACAACGGGTGCCTGGCCAATCATACGGATCTGCGCTGGGCGCTGGGCGAGGAGAAACGCTTTCACCTCATGATATTCCTCGATCACGCCGCTGTACTTTGAGCCTGCAACCGGTCTGAGATCGACGGTGGCGTTCACGCTTTTTACGCCGCGGGCAATCTCGTTGTACTTATCGAGCAGCTCATCGCGAGCGGCGTCGAGAACGACAGGCTTGGACTGAGGGGGCAAGTGAGTCGTTTTTTTGATGCTGGGGGTGCCACAGCCGCCAGAAAACGACAACAGTGTCGCCCAGAGCATCCAATTCAGCACACGTATGTTCAATCCGGCCGTCCTCGTCTGCACAAGTGAAGCAATCTAGCAACCACAGGAATGCGCGTCAACGCAACGGAGCCGCGGGCCACGGTTTCAGTGAGGCCGCGCGATATAAACGTCGAATTTCTGCACTGCCGGGCGAATGCGGCGAATGACTTCGGTGGGCCAGAGCGTTTGGCTCAGGAGCGTGACCCAGCCGTCTTCCGGCTCGCACACGGCACAAAAAGTATAACGAGTGTACGCCGGTTGGTAGGCGTCGAGGCCTCGTCGCGAGAGGTCCTTCTCCAACTCGGGGTCGCCGTCTTGCGCCGGGCCGCCGGCGCGGACACCGAAGGTCTCGCCCTCGAAGCGTTGGAAAAGTTCTTCGAGCTGCGTTTCGCTGGGCTGCGGGAGGACCAAACAGCGTTCCGCGGCTTCGCGATAGTGAATCTCGTGAAGATTGCAGAATTCGCGGACGCGGTCGAGATGACTAAAGAAATCGATGACGAAAAACTCGTTGACGGCGAGAGCGGGAAAGACGGCTGCCCAAATTAGCGCGGCATCTTTGCCGCGGACAGGTTCGCGGCTTTCGGTTCCGAGGAGTTCGAGCCCGACGGCTTTGACATCGGCTCCCAGATCGAGAGCTTCGACATCAAGAGAGAACGGAGGCAACTGCAGGGCGC
>WNFP01002921.1_pt1 | contig 13671 bp, 25 predicted proteins | sample 5400201 | NCBI WGS metagenome assembly WNFP01 (sample SAMN13153355, study PRJNA577476) | soil metagenome | isolation source: 115 cm saprolite under Madrone tree | place: USA:California | collected 2016-06-14
ATATCGGAAGATGATGAAGGGCCGCCGCAAGGGCACGGCCTGGCGAGGATCGACGCTCGCGTTCGGCGACTTCGGCCTGCAGGCGACCGACCGCGGCTGGCTCACGGCGCGCGAGATCGAGGCCGCGCGCGTCGCGCTGACCCGTCACATCAAGCGCGGCGGCCGCGTGTGGGTACGAATCTTTCCCGACAAGCCACTCACGAAGAAGCCCGCCGAGACGCGCATGGGCAAGGGCAAAGGCTCGCCCGAAGTGTGGGTCGCGGTGATCAAGCCGGGCCGTATGCTGTTCGAGATGGAAGGTGTCGCGCCGGAGATCGCCCGTGAGGCGCTGCGCCTCGCGGCGCAGAAGATCTCGATCCCGACCCAGGTGCGCGAGCGTGGAGGAATGGCCGGTGCTGCCTAGCGAGATTCGCAACATGTCCGACGGCGAGCTCGAGGCACGGACACGCGAGCTCGAGGAGGAGCTCTTCCTCCTCCAGCTCCGCCGCGCGACGAGCCAGCTCGAGAACCCGATGAAGGTGCGCGCGGTACGCCGCGATCTCGCGCGCTGCCGGACCATACACCGCGAGCGCGCGAAGGCGAGTTGAGCATGGCGGACAATCGCAAGACACGGATCGGCATCGTCGTCAGCAACAAAATGGACAAGACCGCGGTGGTCACGGTCGATCGCCGCGTGCAGCACGCGAAATACCGCAAGTTCCTGACGCGGCGGCAGCGCTACAAGGTGCACGACGAGCAGAACCAATGCGCGATCGGCGATCGCGTCGCGATCATCGAATGCCGACCGCTCAGCCGCGACAAACGCTGGCGACTCAGCCGCGTGATCGACAAAGCGGTGCAGCTCTAGCCGGCGGAGGCGGAGGACCGGATCGATGGTGCAGGCGGAAAGCATATTGGACGTCGCCGACAACTCCGGCGCGCGCAAGGTCTTGTGCATCAAGGTGCTCGGGGGGTCCCATCGTCGTTACGCCTCGATCGGCGACATCATCGTCGTCTCGGTCAAGGAGGCGATTCCGAACGCCAAGGTCAAGAAGGGTGACGTGATGAAAGCCGTCATCGTGCGTACCGCGAAGGAAGTCGGGCGACCGGACGGCTCGTACATCCGCTTCGACAACAACTCGGCGGTGCTGATCGACAATCAGCGCGAGCCGATCGGGACTCGTATCTTCGGCCCGGTCGCGCGCGAGCTGCGCGCGAAGAAGTTCATGAAGATCATCTCGCTCGCGCCGGAGGTGCTCTGATGAAGGCCGGCGTCGCACGTGAGGGTCGGCCGCCGCGCAGCAAGATCCGCAAGAACGACACGGTGATGGTCATCGCAGGCAAAGAGCGCGGCAAGACCGGCAAGGTCATGCGCGTGATTGGCGAGAAGCACCGCATCGTGATCGAGCGCCTGAACATGGTGAAGCGGCATCAGAAGGCGCGCGGCGCGCAGCAGCCCGGCGGCGTCGTCGAGAAAGAGGCGTCGATCGAGCTCTCGAACGTGATGATCATGTGTGAGCGTTGCAACGCGCCGGCGCGCGTCGGGGCGCGGCGGCTCGAGGACGGCACCGGTACGCGGATCTGTCGCCGGTGCGGCGAGGTGATCGACCGGTGAGCGAACCAGCGCGACTGCGGGGGCGGTATGGGAGCGAGATCCGCCCCGCGCTCATGAAGGAGATCGGCTGCGGCAACCTGCACCAGGTGCCGCGGCTCGACAAGATCGTCATCAACATGGGCCTCGGCGAGGCGATCCAGAACGTGAAGCTCCTCGATTCCGCGGTCGAGGAGCTGGCGACGATCAGTGGCCAGAAGCCCGTGGTGACCAAGGCACGCAAGGCGATCGCCAATTTCAAGCTGCGCGAGGGGGTGCCGATCGGCTGCATGGTCACCCTCCGCGGCGATCGCATGTACGAGTTCTTCGATCGGTTGGTGAGCGTTGCGCTGCCGCGCGTGCGCGATTTCAAAGGTCTCTCCGATCGTTCGTTCGACGGACGCGGCAACTACTCGCTCGGCATTCGCGAGCAAATCATCTTTCCGGAAATCGACCTCGACAAGATCGACAAGGTGAAGGGCCTCACGATCTCGATCATCACGACCGCGCACAGCGACAGCGACGCCAAGATGCTGTTGCGCGCATTGGGGTTCCCATTCCGCAATTGAACGGAGACGCGTAGTGGCGAAGACGTGTTTACGCATCAAGGCGACGCGCCGGCAGAAGTTCGGCGTCCGCCAATACAACCGCTGTCCTCTCTGCGGGCGCGCGCGCGGGTTCTTCCGCAAGTTTCGCATGTGCCGGCTCTGCCTGCGCGACCTCGCGCGCAAGGGGCAGATCCCAGGCCTGATGAAGGCGAGCTGGTGACCCCATGTCGATGACCGATCCCATCGCCGATCTGCTGACGCGCATCCGTAACGGCAACCAATCGCGCAAGGAGCGCGTGGATGTCCCGTGGTCGCGCACCAAAGAAGCGATTGTGCGCGTCCTCGTCGCCGAGGGTTTCCTCCGCGACCATGCCGTCATCGGGGAGGGCGTGCACAAGCAGCTCCGCGTCGGCCTCAAGTACGACGAGCAGCGCCGGCCGGTGATTACGGCGCTCCGTCGCGTGAGCCGTCCGAGTCTGCGTGTCTACGTCGGCAAGCAGGAGATTCCTGCGGTGCGCGCGGGTCTCGGCGTGAACGTGCTGTCGACGCCGGCGGGCATCCTCATCGATCGCGACGCCAAGCGGCGCGGCGTCGGCGGCGAGCTGCTCTGCTCGGTGTGGTGATCGGGTCATGTCGCGCATAGGCAAGCTGCCGATCAGCGTCCCATCCGGCGTCACCGTTGCGGTCGAGCCCGGCGCAGTGCGGGTCTCCGGACCGCGCGGCAAGCTGGCGGTTGCCATCAACCCGCTGGCGGAGGTCAAGGTCGAGGGCAATGCCGTCAACGTCAGCCGTCGCGACGACAGCCGCACCGCGCGTGGCGTCCACGGTCTCACGCGCGTCCTCATCTCCAACATGGTGACCGGCGTGAGCACCGGATTCCGCCGCGTGCTCGAGATCAACGGCGTCGGCTACCGCGCCGAGGTGAAGGGCCGGACGATCCAGCTCGCGCTCGGGTACTCGCACCCGATCATGTTTCCGCTCCCGGACGGCGTCGACGCCAAGGTCGACAAGCAGACGGTGATCACCCTCGAGGGCGCGGATCGACAAGTGCTCGGGGAGACCGCCGCGGCGATCCGCAAGCTGCGGCCGCCGGAGCCGTACAAGGGTAAGGGCATCAAGTACGCGGAGGAGAGGATCCGCCGCAAGGCGGGCAAGGCCGTCGGCGCGGCCTCCTGAGGAGAGAACGGATGCTCAACGATCAGCGTCGTCAGGCCCGCAAGCTGCGCCAGGCGCGTGTACGTCGCAAGGTGCGCGGCGACGCGGAGCGGCCGCGGCTCTGCGTGTTTCGTAGCGAGAAGCACATGTACGTCCAAGTCATCGCCGACGACACCGGGAAGACCTTGCTTGCCGCGTCGACGCTCGCGCCCGATATTCGCGGTGAGGTGAAGAAGCCTGGGTCTGTCGAGGCCGCCAAGCGGATCGGCGCGATCGTCGGCAAGCAGTGCGTGGAGCGGGGAATTACCGCCGCGGTGTTCGACCGCAACGGCTTTTTGTACCACGGGCGCGTGCGCGCGGTCGCCGAAGGCGCGCGTGAAGCCGGCCTCAAAATCTGAAGGAGCATTATGGCGAGAGGATCAGCACGGCGCATCGAGTCCCACGGCCTCGAGCTCAAAGAGAAGGTGGTGCACATCAATCGCGTCGCCAAGGTCGTGAAGGGCGGGCGCCGGTTCAGCTTCAGCGCGCTCGTCGTCGTCGGTGACGGCGCCGGGCACGTCGGCTACGGCCTCGGCAAAGCGAACGAGGTGCCGGAGGCGATCCGCAAAGGCATCGAGAAGGCGAAGAAGACGCTCATGACGGTGCCGATCGCGAACGGCACGATTCCGTTCCAGGTGAACGGGCTCTACGGCGCGGGCAGCGTGCTGCTGCGTCCGGCGTCGGACGGGACCGGCGTGATCGCGGGCGGCGGCGTGCGTGCGGTCGTCGAGCTGGCGGGGATCCACAACGTGCTCGCCAAATGCCTGGGCTCGAACAACCCGCACAACATGGTGAAGGCGACGATCCAGGCGCTCTCCGAGCTGCGCGAGCCCGAGAAGGTGGCGGCGATGCGCGGCAAGGAGCTCGCCGAGCTGCGCTGACGGCGCCGACGCGGATGACCGATACGACGATGACCAAGACGACCACCGGCAAGGGCATGGGCAAGATGGTGCGCGTGACGCAGGTGCGGAGCGCGATCGGCGGCACGATGCGCCAGCGTGAGAGTCTGCGCGGCCTCGGGCTCCGCCGCATCGGTGCCTCGGCCATCGTGCAGGACAACCCGGCGAACCGCGGCCTCATCCGCCGCGTCCAGCACCTGCTGGCCGTCGAAGAATAGCGGAAGCACAGCGAGGGTTACGGACGTGGAGCTGCTCGATCTCTCGAATCTCAAGCCCGCGAAAGGCGCGCGCCGCGCCCGCAAGCGCATCGGCCGCGGTCCCGGCTCCGGCACCGGCAAGACGGCAGGCAAAGGGCACAAAGGGAAAGGCGCGCGCTCGGGCGGCAACACGCCGCCGGGCTATGAAGGCGGGCAGATGCCGCTGCAGCGACGCCTGCCGAAGCGTGGCTTCCGCAGCCCGAACCGCGTGCGCTACGCGATCGTCAAGCTCGCGCAGCTGGAGCGCTTCGAGGGCGGCTCGGTCGTCGACGTCCCTGCGCTCATCGCCGCCGGGCTCGTGCGCGCAGGCGAGCCCGTGAAGCTTCTCGGCGACGACAGCAGGCTCACGCGCAAGCTCACGATCAAGATCGACAAGGCGAGCCAATCCGCGCGCGACCAGGTCGCCGCCGCGGGCGGAACGCTCGAGCTCGCCGCCGACGCTGCCGGCGGCAACGGCGCCGACTCCGCCGAAGGCTCGAAGGAGTAGGTCGTGCTCGAAGGGTTCCAAAATTCCGCGCGGATTCCGGAGCTACGGCGCCGGATCTTCTTCACGTTCGGAATGCTCGCCGTGTATCGCATCGGGGTCGCGATCCCGACACCGGGCATCGACAACGCTGCGCTGAAGAAGTTCTTCGAGGAGGCCGCGAGCAACTTCTTCGGTCTCGTGAACCTCTTCTCCGGCGGCGCGCTCGAGCGCTTCTCGATCTTCGCGCTCGGCATCATGCCGTACATCAGCGCGTCGATCATCCTGCAGCTGCTGACCGTCGTCGTCCCCTACCTCGAGCGTCTCTCGAAGGAAGGCGAGATGGGGCGGAGGAAGATCACGCAATACACGCGGTACGGCACCGTCGTACTCTCGGTCGTGCAGAGCCTTTTCATCAGCATGGGGCTCGAGCAGATCCAATCGCCGACCGGAGCGTCGGTCGTCCTCAATCCCGGGTGGGCGTTCCGCCTGATGTGCGTCGTCACTCTCAGCTCCGGCACCGCGTTTCTCATGTGGGTCGGCGAGCAGGTTACCGAGCGCGGCATCGGCAACGGCATCTCGCTCCTCATCTTCGCCGGCATCGTCGCCCGCATGCCGTCGGCGATCAGCACCACCATTCAGTTCATGAACGAGGGCGAGATCAGCCTCTTTTTCCTGCTGGCGCTCCTCCTCTTCATGGTGGTCGTCGTCGCCGCGATCATCTTCATGGAGCGCGGGCAGCGCCGTATCCCGGTGCAGTACGCGAAGCGCGTCGTCGGCCGGAAGATGTACGGCGGCCAGAGCTCGCACCTGCCGCTCAAGATCAACACGTCGGGCGTCATCCCGCCGATCTTCGCGTCGTCGATCCTGATCTTTCCGGGCACGATCGCGAGCTTCTTTCCCGACAACCCGTGGGCGCTGAAGGCCGCCGAGCTGCTCGGGCCGCAATCGGCGATCTATAACCTGCTCTACGTCGGACTCATCGTCTTCTTTTGTTACTTCTACACTGCGGTGACCTTCAATCCGGTCGAGGTCTCCGACAACATGAAGAAGTTCGGCGGCTACATTCCCGGCATCCGTCCCGGCAAGCGCACCGCCGAGTACATCGATCGCATCTTGACGCGCATCACCCTCGGGGGCGCGTTCTACATCGCCGCGATCTGCATCCTACCGACGATCCTGATCTCGCGGTTCAACGTGACGTTCTTCTTCGGCGGCACGTCGCTGCTGATCGTGGTCGGAGTGGCGCTCGACACGGTGGCGCAGATGGAGACGCATCTGCTCACCCGCAACTACGAAGGCTTCATGAAGCGTGGCCGCCTGCGCGGGCGACGGAGCTGAGCGGTTGAATCTCGTACTCATGGGGCCGCCGGGAGCAGGAAAAGGCACGCAATCCGCGTTGCTCGGGCAACGGTTGCGGCTGGCGTCGATCTCAACGGGGCACATCCTGCGCGAGGAGGTGCGCCGCAAGTCGCCGCTCGGCCTCGAGACGAAGCGTTACATGGACAAGGGCGATCTCGTGCCCGACGACGTCATCATGCGGATCTTGGAAGAGCGCCTGCGCCAGCCGGACTGCCAGCCGGGGTTCATCCTCGACGGCGTCCCGCGCACGTTGCCGCAAGCGGAGTGGCTCGACCGCGCGCTCACGGCGCTCGGCCGCACGCTCGACTTGGTGATCAGCATCGTCGTGCCCGACGAGGAGCTCATCAAGCGCCTCTCCGGCCGGCGCACCTGCCGCGAGTGCGGCGCGATGCACCACATCATCTTCGACCCGCCGACGAACGCGGGCATCTGCAACAAATGCAACGGCGACCTCTATCAGCGCGACGACGACCACGAGGACATCATCGCGTCGCGCCTCGAGGTCTACGTGCGCGCCACCGCGCCGTTGCTGCAACACTACCGCGCGCGCAACCTCCTCGCGGAGGTGGACGGCGTCGGCAGCCGCGACGACATCCTCGGCCGTATTCTCGAACGCGTGGCGGAGCAGCGAGCCTGATGATCGTGCTCAAGGCACCGGAAGAGATCGAGATCATGCGCGCGGCGAACGTCATCGTCGCGGAGGTGCTCGCCGAGCTGCGCGCCGCGGTGCGCCCCGGTGTCACGACCGCCGACCTCGATCGCATCGCCGAAGAGCTGACGCGCAAGCGCGGTGCGACCCCCGCGTTCAAGGGCTACAGCGTCGCCGGCCGCGTCTATCCGGCGTCGCTCTGCGCCTCGATCAACGACGAGGTCGTGCACGGGATCCCGTCGGTGTCGCGTCCGCTGCGCGAGGGCGACATCATCGGTCTCGACTACGGCGTCATCTATCGCGGCTACTACGGCGACTCGGCGATCACGGTCCCGGTCGGCGCGGTCACCGGTGAGGCCACTGAGCTGATGCGGACCACGCGCGAGGCGCTCGAAGCCGGAATCGAGGCCGCGCGTCCGGGGCGGCGGCTCGGCGACGTGTCGTCGGCGATTCAGACGCACGCGGAGAGCCGGAACTTCTCGGTGGTGCGCGATTTCGTCGGTCACGGAATCGGCAAACGGCTGCACGAGGATCCGCAGGTGCCGAATTTCGGCCAAGCGGATCGCGGCATCCGGTTGCGTGAAGGAATGGTGCTCGCAATCGAGCCGATGCTGAACGCGGGAGGGCCGGAGGTCGAGCTCAAGGAGGATGGGTGGACGGCGGTGACGAGCGACGGCAGCCTGTCAGCCCATTTCGAACACTCGGTCGCCATCGTCGAGGGCGGCCCTTACGTCTTGAGCTCCCTGTAAAGGATGGTGAACCCATGACCATGCAGATGCCCAGAACCGACGCGATGGAAGTGCACGGAACGGTCCTCGATTCGCTGCCGAACGCGACATTCCGCGTTGCGCTCGACAACGGTCACCGCGTCGTCGCGCAGACCGCGATCGACCCGCGATTCCATTCCGTGAAGCTCGCCCCCGGCGACAAGGTAACGGTGGAGATCTCGCCGTACGATCTCGGGCATGGGCGCATCACCTATCGATCCAAGTGAGGCAGGGAGCATGAGGCAGAGGGCACGGGTATGAAGGTGCGCGCGTCGGTCAAGAAGATTTGCAAGAACTGTCAGGTGGTGCGCCGCCAGGGGGTGGTGCGGGTCCTCTGTTCCAACCCCCGGCACAAGCAGCGCCAGGGCTGAGTCGAGAGAGGCATCATGGCACGTATCGCAGGAGTCGACCTTCCGAAAGCGAAGCGCATGGAGATCGCGCTGACGTACATCTACGGCATCGGTCGCAGCACCGCGCGCAAGGTGCTGCGCGAGGCCGGCGTCGATTTCGACGTAAAAACCGACGATCTTCCCGAGGACGACCTCGGCAAGTTGCGCCGAGTGATCGATAGCTTCAAGGTCGAGGGCGATCTCCGCCGCGAGGTGGCGCTCAACATCAAGCGCTACGTCGATCTCGGCGCGTATCGCGGTTTGCGTCACCGCAAGAACCTGCCGGTGCGCGGGCAGCGCACGCACACCAACGCGCGTACCCGCAAGGGGCCGCGCCGAACGATCGCCGGTAAGAAGCAGGCGCCGACCAAATGAGCAACTGAGTTAGGAGAGCGACGAGCACATGGCGAGACCCGATCCGAAGCAGGCCCCGGAAGCGCAAGCGCCCACCAGGCGCAAGAAGGCAAAGCGCACCGTGCCCGAGGGCATCGCGCACATCCATTCGACGTTCAACAACACGATCGTCACGATCACCGATCCGACGGGGAACGTCGTTGCATGGGCGAGCGCCGGGAACGTCGGGTTCAAGGGCTCGCGCAAGGGCACGCCGTTCGCGGCGCAGCTCGCCGCTGAGGCGGCGGCGAAGCGCGCGATCGACGTCGGCATGCGCACGGTGCAAGTGTTCGTGAAGGGGCCGGGCGCGGGCCGCGAGTCGGCGCTGCGCTCGCTGCAGGCAGCGGGGTTCACGATCAGTCTGATCAAGGATGTGACGCCGATCCCGCACAATGGCTGTCGTCCGCCGAAACGGCGGCGCGTGTGACCGCCGAGGGGGCAGGGGGTGCGATGGTGGAAACGGTCGTCGAAGGCCGGCTCGTCCGGCCGAGGAGGTTCTAGAGCGTGGCTCGTTATCGAGCGTCTGTGTGTCGGCTCTGCCGACGTGAAGGGTTGAAGCTCTTTCTCAAGGGAGAGCGTTGCTACACCGACAAGTGCGCCATCGAGCGGCGGAACTATCCGCCGGGAGAGCACGGCCAGGGACGCGTCAAATTCTCCGAGTACAGCCTGCAGCTGCGCGAGAAGCAGAAGCTGAAGCGCATGTACCGTTTGCTCGAGGGGCAGTTCCGCCGCCTCTTCGAGCGCGCCGACCGCATGAAGGGGATCACCGGCGAGACGCTGATGATTCTCCTCGAGCGGCGGTTCGACAACATGATCTACCGTCTCGGCTTCGCGAACTCGCGCGCCGAGGCGCGGCAGCTCGTCCGCCACGGGCATTTTCTCGTGAACGACCGCAAGATCGACATTCCGTCGGCGCTGGTGAAGCCGGGCGACGTCGTCACGGTGCGCGACCGCAGCCGCAAAGTGGTGCGCATCCAGGAAGCGCTCGAGCTGTCGCAGCGTCGCGGTGTGCCGGAATGGCTCGAGGTCGATCGGCCGAACTTCACCGGGCGCATCCGCGCGCTGCCGGCGCGTAACGATCTCACCATGCCGATCAACGAGAAGCTCGTCGTCGAGCTGTACTCCAAGTAACGCGCGGGGGGCGAATAGATGCAAAAGAACTGGCGCGATCTGATCAAACCGAAGAAGCTCGAGGCCGACGAGAAGAGTCTCACGGCCACGTATGGCAAGTTCGTCGGCGAGCCGCTGGAGCGCGGCTTCGGCACGACGATCGGCAACTCGCTACGGCGCGTGCTCCTGTCGTCGCTCTACGGCGCCGCGATCAGCGCGGTGCGGATCAAGGGCATTCTCCACGAGTTCTCGACGTTGCCCGGCGTCACCGAGGACGTGACGGACATCGTCCTCAACCTGAAAGAGGTGCGTCTGAAGCTCATCGATGCGGCGCAAGATACGGTGCGCCTGTCGGTGAAGGGCGAGCGCGAGGTCACGGCCGCCGACGTCGTGACCGGCCCGCGCGTCGAGATCCTGAATCCCGAGCAACACATCGCGACGCTCAGTAAAGAGGGCGCACTCGACATCGAGATGGTCGTCCGTCGCGGCCGTGGCTACGTCTCCGCCGAGCACAACAAGGAGGAGGGCGACCCCGTCGGCACGATCCCGCTCGACGCGATCTTTTCGCCCGTCCGCAAGGTGAACTTCAACGTCACCAACGCGCGCGTCGGGCAGCGTACCGATTACGATCGCCTCGTGATGGAGGTCTGGACCGACGGCTCGATCGGCCCCGAGGATGCGATCGCGTTCGCCGCCCGAATCCTCCAGGACCAACTCGACATCTTCATCAACTTCGAGGAGGAGGCCGAGGCGCACGAGGTCGTCGAGGAGGCGACCGAGGGCAAGGTCAACGAGAACCTCTTCCGCCCCGTCGACGAGCTCGAGCTTTCCGTGCGCTCAGCCAACTGCCTGCAGAACGCCGACATCAAGTTCATCGGCGAGCTCGTGCAGCGCTCCGAGTCGGAGATGCTGAAGACCAAGAACTTCGGCCGCAAGAGTCTGAACGAGATCCGTGAGATCCTGCACGAGATGGGTCTCGGCTTCGGCGTGCGCCTCGAGAACTTCCCGAACCGCGAGGAGCTCGAGCGGCGACGCCTGCAGAAGGAGAAGGAGAGCGCCTGATGCGCCACCTGAACGCCGGTCGCAAGCTGAACCGCTCCGCTTCGCATCGGCGCGCCCTCTTTCGCAATCTCGTCACCGCGCTCTTCGAGCGCGAGCGCATCCGTACGACCGACGCCAAAGCCAAGGAGGTCCGCCGCCTCGCGGAGCGTATGATCACGCTCGGCAAGGACGGCTCCCTCGCTGCCCGCCGCCGCGCGCTCTCATTCATCCAGAAGCGCGGCGTCGTCGCGAAGCTCTTCGCCGACATCGCCCCGCGCTTCGCGGACCGCGCCGGCGGCTACACCCGCATCATCAAGCTCGGCATCCGCCAAGGCGACGCCGCGCCGATTTCCGTCCTCCAACTCACCACGCTCGCCGAGGACGTCGAGGCGGCGAAGGCGGGCGACAAGAAGAAGAAGCCCGCGCGTGGTCGCGGCCGCGCGAAGGCGGCGTCGGACGCGGGGAAGGCCGAGACGACGGTGCCGACGAAGCCCTCGCGCAAGCGCGCCGCCGGGTAGCTCGGCTCGTTCTCCTCGATCGAGTGGGACACTGCGTGTGCCGCGGCGGGCAAGCGATGTGACGGCTCCGACCCATGGGACACGGCTGCAGTGCCGTCGACGCAGGCGATCTCAGTGGCACCCGCATTGCTCCCCTCGCCAGATTCGCAGCGGGGAGACGCGTCATGCGGAAAGATAGAACGTTGAACGGCCTGGTCGTGCTCGCGTTGATGCTGGCCGCGGCACAGGTTGCCACACCCGCCGCCGCCGCGATCTGCGGACCGACGCTCGGCATCGTCGCGATGTACGGGATCCTCGTGCACCTGGTGCGCAGCTGGAGGACACCGGATCTCGTGCCGCCGAACTGCACGAGTGTGGCGACGGCTGCGCTCGTCGTCTTGGCCGCCCTCGGAATCGTCGAGCTGGTGTGCGTGTGGAGCGCCGCGGTCCACCTGTCGTCGCTCCAGGGGGCGGCTGCGTGGTTGGTCATCGCCGCTGCCGGTCGCGCCTACGGCGCCATCGCATCCTGGACCAACCGCACCCGCGCCGCAGCGGCGCACGCCTGAGCGGGCATGGCGTCGATTGAGGTTCCCTGCGCCGCGTCGATTCGCGGCCGTTGAACCGCGAGCGAGAATCTCGTTACGCTCCGCGCCGTGTCGCGGCCGAACTACGGGATCGACGCGCCGGGCGTAGTCACGAGGCTCGCGCTCGTCGGGATCGCGTGCGCTGCCGCCGCGATCGCGTTCCACGTGTACGCCCTCGTGTGGTCCGGCGCGACGCTCATCGTCACGGCGGCGCTCATGGTCGTGTCGAGCACATGGGGGAAGATCCGGCAGCGCGAGTGGCTGCTCGACCGCGTCGCGTGGCGTGGCGACGAGCGTGTGCTCGACGCCGGGTGCGGGCGCGGACTGTTCCTGTGTGCGGCGGCGCGACGGGTGCCGGATGGCCGCGTCATCGGCGTCGATCTGTGGCAAGCGCAAGACCAGACCGGTAACAGCTCGGCGGCGACGCGCGCCAATGCCGCGGCGGAAGGCGTCGCCGACCGCATCGACGTCATGAGCGGAGACCTCCGGGCGCTGCCGTTTCGCGACGGAACGTTCGACGTCGTCGTCTCGAGCCTCGTCGTGCACAATATTCCGGATGCTGCGGGGCGCGCGCTCGCGCTGTGCGAGCTCGTGCGGGTGCTCGCGCCAGGCGGGCGCTTGCTCGTGCAAGACATCGCGCACACGCGGCGATACGCCGCGGTGCTGCGCGAGGCTCAACTCGCGAGCGTACGCCGCGGCTGGCCGACGATCGCCATGTTCCCGCCCACCAGACCCGTCGAAGGCATCAAGCAGTGTTCCGAAGCCGAGCAAAAGTCGCGCAATATGATCATCTGAAATACGGCGAATCGGATTTCGGGGTACGCACGCGACCGCGCATCCGTGGTACACGCGCCGCGTGAACCGTTTTCTTCCGGACGACGACGCCGTCTTCCAAGCGACCGCCGCCGTATCGCTGGCGTCGACGCGAACACGTGCCTCGAGCTCGCATCCCGACGCTCGACGTCCGGCGTCCCGCAGCACGCCTCCCCCGGCGGTCCTCGCCGAGCACGTCCACAAGACGCACCTCCGCGGGCGGATCGCGGTCCACGCGCTCGTCGACGCGTCGCTCGCCGTCGCCGACGGGGAGTTCGTCGCCATCATGGGGCCGAGCGGCTCCGGGAAATCGACGCTGCTCAACTTGATCGCCGGCCTCGACGTGCCGATCGCGGGAACGATCCGTGTGCGCGACCGCTGCATCTCGACGATGAGCGACGATGAGGCGACGGCGTTTCGCTGTCGTCACATCGGCATCATTTATCAGGACTTCAACTTGTTCCCGGATTTGACGATCGACGAGAACGTCAGCGTGCCGCTATTGCTGGCGGGACGCAGCCGCAAGGAGATTCGCGAGCGCGTCGCGGCGGTATTGGACCACGTCGGCATTACCGATCGTGCGCGGCATTTTCCCGCGGAAGTCTCGGGAGGAGAGCTGCAGCGCGCGGCGATCGCCCGTGCCCTCGTCGCCGAGCCCGCGATCATGCTCGCCGACGAGCCGACCGGAAACCTCGACTCGGTGACCGCGGAGCGGATCATGACCGAGATCCGCCGCGCCGTCGACGAGCAGCATCGGACCGTGCTGATGGTCACGCACGATCCGCGCGCGGCGGCATACGCGGATCGCATCGCCCGGCTGCGCGACGGCGCGTTCGAAGGCGTCGACTGACGTGCGCCGCGTGCGCCTGCTCGGTCGCCTCTCGTTGGCGCACGCACGGTGTCATCGCGCGCGCGTAATCCTCCTCGCTACGGGGATCGTGGTCGGCGTGGCGTCGGTCACGGCCGTGCTGGCGCTCAGCCGCTCGGTGGTCGACACGTTCGCGGCAACGCTCGTCCGCGGTGCGGGTGCGGCGCAGCTCCAGGTGAGCAACGGCACGGCGGGACTCGACCGCGACCTCGTCGACGTGATCGTGCGGCTCCCCGGCGTTGCGGCGACGGGCGCGACTGTCGAGCA
>WNFP01004756.1_pt1 | contig 13667 bp, 18 predicted proteins | sample 5400201 | NCBI WGS metagenome assembly WNFP01 (sample SAMN13153355, study PRJNA577476) | soil metagenome | isolation source: 115 cm saprolite under Madrone tree | place: USA:California | collected 2016-06-14
ATAAGTGATGTCAGTTTTGACGTAGTGTGCCGGAGCCTCTACGCTCCGTTTTCATCTCGTTGAACTAGGGACGCGCGAGGATTCTTGATAGTTGCGACGGAGGCTGGTCGTGGCTTGATAGCGTTGCCGCGTTGGCGCTCATTCCATTTATCATCAAGGAAGCGGTCCGGGGAGAGGACTGCTGCTCTGCGTGAACAAGCGCGGTTTTTAGGTATTTCGGTCGAGAATTAGCCTAACGACAAAAACGAATCGGAACTCGTTCAAGCTCAGATGAACTGCTGTATTAAACGAATTTTGGCCCTAGACGCTCTCCCTCGATTCCTGAGGCGCAAATCCAAATTCGCAACGCGAAAGCGCAGGCACGAACACAACGCGACTGCTTGACTTTGATCGGGGCGTTCCCTAGCCTCGCAATCATGTTGGGCTGCGCTGGCCGGATTGCCACGATCAGCGCACTTTGTTTCTCGATTGGTTTGCATTGGATCGCTTTGCAATCGCTCGCATGGACGACAATGGTCATTGATTACTCCAGGCACGCGCCGTTGTGTCGGGCGATTGCTCAGACGTTTGATGGCGCGCATCCTTGCTCCCTTTGTAACGTAGTCAGCAAGGGAAAGAGTTCGGAGAAGAAACAGGATCTGCGATCGGCGACACAGAAGATCGACATGATCTGTGCGTCTCTCGCGAATCGAATTGAGCGTTCATTCGTTCCTTTCGAATACGCAATACGTAATTGCTTCTTGTTTGAACTGGGACATCCGCCGCTCGTTCCGCCACCGCGCTCGCCTTTTTTCTTAGTTCGCGCTTGAGTCGGCTGCGCCGTGCGGGTGCACGCCCCGCAGCTTTCCCTTTCGCAACCAGGGAACCGCCACGCCTTAACGCGGGCGTTTTCTCATCACGCTGGAGGAATTTGCATCAAATATTTAACTTTGCTTTTCTGGCTCGTTTGCGTGGTATGCGAGTTCGGTGCGACGAGCCGTGCGTTTGGCCATGGCTTCGCCGGCGCGCGATTTTTCCCGGCGACGCTTTCGACTGACGATCCGTTTGTCTCCGACGAACTTTCGCTTCCAACGGTCAGCACAATTAGGACGCCGGATAATGGCGGGACACGTGAGACCGATATTTCGGTGGACATCGCCAAACGCATTACGCCGCAGTTTGGGATTGAAATCGGCGAGACCCTGACCGTGTTGAGTCCAGACGAAGGGCGCGCAGCGAATGGGTTCAGCAATCTGGAACTGGGCGGCAAATATCAGTTCCTGAAGAATGACGAACATGAAGCGATTGTCTCCGTCGGGCTTGGTGTCGAAATTGGCGGGACCGGCTCGAGTTTGATCGGCGCCGATTCATTCAGTACATGGGCGCCTGCGATTTTTTTCGGTAAAGGGTTCGGCGATTTGCCTGCGGCATTGCGGTTTTTGAAGCCGCTCGCGCTCACCGGTGTAGCAGGCGTCGCCATTCCAACGAGCGCGAGCACACGCACTATCACAGTGAACGACCAAACCGATGAACGCGACATTGAGATCGAGCGACATCATGACGTGCTACAGTGGGGTTTTGCGCTGGAGTACAGCGTGATTTATCTGCAGTCGCAGGTGCAGAACATGCATTTACCAGCGCCGATCGATCGATTGATTCCGCTGGTGGAATTCGCCATGGAAACTCCGCTAAACCGCGGCGCAGGCGGTCTAACCACCGGCACAATCAATCCGGGTGTGATCTGGGCGGGAAAATATTTTCAGGTTGGGATAGAGGCGGTGATTCCGATCAACGAACGCACGGGGACTAATGTCGGCGTGATCGCACAACTGCATTTCTTTCTGGATGACCTTTTTCCACACACTATCGGCCGTCCCATATTTGGAGGAAACAAATGAAATCGGTTTGTCGCATCCTTTCCTTGTGTCTCTTACTAATTCTGTCGACCGCGCGCTTGAGCGCACACGCGTTTTTGGAGCACTCTGATCCGCCGGTTGGAGGCAAAGTACATCCTGCGCCAGCGGCGGTGCGGATTTGGTTCACTGAAGCGATCGAGCCTTCGTTTAGCAGTATCCAAGTTCTCGATGCGACCGGAAAACAGGTCGATAAGAAGGACACGCACTCAGATCGCTCGAATCGTTCGCTTCTGCAGGTCTCGCTGCCGCGGCTCGGACCAGGAACTTACAAGGTGGTCTGGCGTGTTGTGTCACTCGATACGCATGTGACCAAAGGCGATTTCAGATTTCAAGTCGCGCCGTGATCCCAGCGATTACAGTTCAATGACCCGTTGGGACGTCGAGTCCGACGGCGATGCCGTCAATCCGGAGCCTGCTGGGAAGGCGCGCGCCGCCATGGCAATTTCCCTTCGATTTCCAGTTGGAGTGACAAACTCAGGAACGTCCGGATCAGCACGATCAACCCCAGGACGGCGACGTTTTGCATTGTCGGTGCGACAACCACAGTCCGGATCAGGTCACCGGCGATGAGAAATTCCAGACCGAGCAAAATCGCGCGTCCCACATCCTGGCGATAGAGCGAATAGTAATTGCCAGTGCTATGGGCGCGGCGAACTGCCAGCCGCGCTGTGGCAACCAACGGACCACCCGCAACAATAAACACACCCACGCCATCAATGGTTGTGCCGACGAGGTCCATGATCCGCCGAAAAGATTCCATCGCTGCCCTTATTGCCGGAAAGCGCGCCGGCAGGCTGTTGTGAGATAAAGGACGCAGAATTCTACTGCAATCTTTCCAAAAAAAACTTACGGCAACTGCTGTTGCGATACGAAGTGACCGGCAACTTTGGAATAGCCGGCGAGTCAATTGCGACCTGCATAGGATCCCGCAAGAGATTAGCACGCGGGACGTATTGCGTGACTTAACTTAGTAGCCACCGAACCCGAAGCTGAAGCCCAAGTAGGGCCAGTATCCGTATCGATAAGGATAGTATCCACAGGGACGATATCCGTAGTACGGATCATAGCACCAACCGGAGCGGTAACCGTAATAACCATATCCGTAATACGGAGAGCTATAGCCCAAGCCGTAATAGCCGAACCCCGAATATCCAGAGTACGGATAGCCGTAATTACCTCCCCAATGACCGCCGCCAGTTGCGTAATATGCGCGTCCCGCATGGCGCGGGTAGCCGCGCGCGTGCCCCGCAAACTGGTGACCGCGCCCGCCGCGAACACCAAAGCCATGGTGTCCGCCCTTAACATGGGCGGCCGCGGCATGTCCGCCAGCGTGCCTGCCATGGCCACCGTGACCGCCACCATGTCCTCCACTGGCATAAATTGGCGCCGGCATTGCCACAAAAGCCGCCACCACGAGCGGTGCAAGTGTTGAACGGAGTAGCTTCTTCATTTAAACAGCCTCCTCTTTACTTTATTTCGTTACCCGAGTCGGCACTGGCTGTCCCTCGGCTTTTTCGCAGGAATAGCTCCTCTCATTCGTGGCGTCCAACTCGCATGCCCGCGAATCACGCGTCGTTTCGGAATTCCGACGAACCGCAAGGCGCAGCGTGGCAAAAGCGCGCCGCCTACAGGGCGACGATTTTCGATACCGTTTGTGGTAGCACGGTTTGGAGTTCCGCATTTATGCGGTGTTACATCCCCGACTCGTCCCAATCCTTTCCGTAGTCGCGCAGCGGATACTCCTGCCAGATGCGCTGCGCCTCCTCGACCCTTGTTTGCGCCAGATACTCCGTTGCGCTGCTCCAGTGCGCTACGTAACCGTGCCGGACGGGATTGTGATGCACATAATTCAGCGTCGCCCAGTAATGCCGGTCCGACCGCATCGCGCGCTCGACGGCACGGAAGAAAATTTTTCGTCCGCGCGTCTGTTCCTCGCCGTTCCAAACATGCGCCGTGCGTCCATGCAACAATCCCAGCTCGCGCAGCAAAGCTTTTACATCCGGCGTTTTCACCAGCGCGTGATAATGATTCGGCAATATGCACCACGCAAACGTCTGGCCCCCGTGCGTCGCGAACACAGCCAGCAGATCGCGCAAAAAATTGTCCATGCGCTCCGGACTGTGGCCGATGTAATGACGATGCTCGAAACAGGATGCCGAGATGAGAAAACGCAGATGCCCGAAGTTGGGCCGGTGCGGCGGCGAATGCCAGGGATAGCCGCGCGTCTTACGCCAGGCTAGCAACTCCGCGCGTTGCTTCTCATTGAGCTGTCGCCAGAGATAGCGCGGGGCGGACATGGATTGAGACTAGCTCGAGCCGCCTAAAGGCGGAACTCCAAACCTTGTGCCGTTCGGGATTCGCCATTGGTTAGGAGTTCCGCATTCATGCGGTCCGATGCAGCGCGTATACCGAAACCGCCTTAAGGCGGGACTCCAAACGTGATCCGCTCAGTGCTCCAACCGCGGTGTGCGCAACTGACAATCGGGCCATGTCGGCGAATCGGGCGCGTTCAGCGGGCTCATGGGTGCCGGGACGGGCGCAGCCGGATCGAGCACGCCGATCCGCTTGTTCACCCAGAGCACCTGGTACGCCCACGCGGGCAGCGGCGCGCCCTTCGGCGTACACGACCAGTTGTTGAAGTGGAGGTTCACGAGATAAAAATTCCGCTTCAGCTTCCGGAGCACTTCGACAATCTTCGGATCGTTGAAGCCGTGCATCTCCATCGCGATCTGCGGAATCGACGCGAGCAGCTCGTCGGGGGCTGCGAGCAGCGAATCCCATTCCCCACCCTCAATGTCCATCTTGATGATCAGGCGTCGGCCGGTGTCGCTGTTCCTGCTGATCTGGTTTTCCAACGTGTCGAAGAAACGCGACTCTCGATAGCCGGTCCGATCGCCGACACATTCGTTGTGAAACACGAACGTGCCGCCGTTACAGGTTGGCCGTGCGGGATCAAAACAGTCGTACTGATGCGCCGGGACGTGATACCTCCGCGACAGCTCGCATCCCCAGTCGTCGTTCGTGCCAACGCCATACGAGTACGCTGCATTCAGCGGCTCAATCAGATTCTCGCACATCAGGTATCCGCCATCATTGGGGCTGCCGAAGCGTTTCAACGTACAATTCTTCAACGCGACCGGCTGAAGCTCTGCAAGAATCGCCTCGCGCAGCCTGCGCGCCGCGGCGCGGCGCGCGAAATCGCCAATCAAAACAGCGGCCGCTGCTACGAGAGCGATGATGACAAACGCGATGCGAAAGGAAGGTCGTCGCAGCAGTCGCGAAACGAGAAAACAATCCTGATTTATCAAAGGACTCAAAAGGGAACAGGGGCGTGCTAATTATCCCGACTGAGAGGTTGCACCTTCGAGGACAACAGACGCCATCGCGTGATGCTCAGTATGACTGAGTGTGATAAGGGCAGACGTGACGCCGCGCTTTGCAGCAAGCTCCTGCGCCGGTCCTGAAAAAATCAGAAACGGTTCGCCACTGGACTTTTTTTGGATGTCGATATTGCGCCAACCCATTGCTTTGCCAATGCCGGTGCCGAACGCTTTCGACACAGCCTCTTTTGCCGCAAAACGCGCAGCCAGATGGCGAGCCGGAAATTTCATCGACATCGAATATTCAATCTCGCCATCTGTGAAAACACGATGCAGAAAACGATCTCCGAATCGATCGATGGACCGCTGAATGCGTCCGCACTCGACAAGATCGACACCGATTCCGATCAAGCTCATCTGGAATTTTGATCGCGGTTCCGCAGTTGCGTAGCGTCACGGTTTCCGCCTCTCCCTTGCCGAGGGAGAGGGCAGGGTGAGGGTTGTATGCTTGCGAGAGTAATGGTTGCTGATCCCCTCACCTTTATCCTCTCCCCTTTCAAAGGAGAGAGGCGAATCGAATTCATCTGTATTGAACGCGCACTCATCCGTCGTATTTCGCCATCGCAGCGAGCATTTCTTTCACGGCGGTTTCCAGTCCGACCCACATTGCGCGCGAAATGATGGAGTGGCCAATGTTCAGTTCCGTCAGACACGGAATCTCGTGGATATGCGCAATATTTTTGTAATTGATGCCGTGGCCTGCATTGACCTGCAGATGTGATTCCGATGCTGCCTGCGCAGCCGCTCGCAACTGCTCGAGCTCTTCTTTTTGGATCTTTTCCGTAAATGCGTTGGCCAACTTGCCGGTGTGCAGTTCGACCATTTCCACGCCGAGCTCGGTCGCGGCATCCACTTGTTCCAAAGTTGGATCGATAAAAAGGCTGACGCGAATGCCCGCAAGTTGCAGGCGTTTAATGGTCGGTTCCAGTTCCTTGCGTTGAGCGATGACATCAAGCCCGCCTTCGGTGGTAACTTCTTCACGCTTTTCCGGGACGAGACAGACCTCCTCCGGCTTGATGCGCAGCGCGACATCGATGATCGCCTCAGTGTTGCCCATCTCCAGATTCAGCTTGGTCATGATGCTCTGGCGCAGGCGCTCGACGTCTCGCTCTTGAATGTGGCGGCGATCTGCGCGCAGATGCGCGACAAGCCCAGAAGCACCGGCTCGCTCGCAAATTGAAGCCGCCAGGATCGGATCAGGCTCGGCGTTCTTTGATTCCGGCATGGTGGCATAACGCGCCTGCCGCAACGTGGCCACGTGATCGATGTTAACTCCCAAGCGCAAACCGTTCATTTGGTCGCGCAAATAGGACTCACTCAGCGCGGCTGAGCAAGTCGGAAAGGAATCAAAATCTCAAACCATTCGCTGTCATTCTGAGCGAAGCGAAGAATCTCGGATCACTACCAACCCGACGGTAAACAAACAACCCCAGAGATGTTTCGCTTCGCTCAACATGACAGGATGATCAGCAGAAGTTTGCTCGGTACGGTTGGGCTGATTCGGTATCAACGACCGTCGGGGCTCGGTGAAGGCGTAGGCTGCTGATTTGTCGATTGCTGCTCACTGCCTTGTGTCTTAGTGCTATTGGACGTTCTTTTGGATTTTCGCTGAGTTGCCCTGGCAGTCCCTGTCGTCTTCTCACCTGAACCTTCCACAGTTTCCCTGGTCTTTCTGCCAACGGTTTCGGCGGTCTCCTTGGTTTTCTCTCCGACAGTTTCCGCCGCCTGCTTGGTTTTCTCACCTACGGTCTCGGCTCCTTCTTTGATTTTCTATCCGGCTTTCTTCGCCTCATCCTTGATCTCTTGGACTGTTCCTTCCTGCCCAAACACGGCCAGCGTTCCGGCTGCGAGCAAAGCGACAATCAAATTTGTCATTTTCATGATTTCCTCCTCTCGATTTGCAATCCCCATACAAAAGAACGGATCACGCATTGCCATCGCGCGTCTCGTCGTGCGGAGTACAACAAGCACGTTGGTAGATTCGCTCGAGTGTCAATAATGGCACGCCGCAAACATAAAGGGCCGCGATGAAGCCGTAGGCAAACGTCAGGCGTGCGCGGCCAATTGCTTCATACCGGCGGGGGCTTACCACAATTCGCTTCTCACTATAGACTACGCGGCCGCAGTAACGGAGCCGGCGGAAAAATTCCACATCTTCCATCAGAGGCACCTCGGGAAATCCGCCAATATCAACAAATGCACTTCGCCGACAGAACATCCCGTGATCGCCGCATCGCATTCGGAGCAGCATGCCAGCATAATGCGCGACAGTGTCTGTTAGCCGATACACGGGGTCTGATGGCAGGCGAATGCGGAAATAGCCACCGGCGACGGTCCTGTCATCCAGTATGCGCGCAATTTCAGCTAAACATTCCTTCGGCACTTCCGCGTCTACGTGCACGAACCAAAGGACATCGCCCCGCGCGGTGCGTGCGCCTAGGTTCATTTGCGCGGCCCGATTGCGTTTGCCGATTACAACTTGGCTGCAAAGCCCCGCCGCGAGATCAGGCGTTCCATCAGAGCTTCCACCATCCGCGACAATAACTTCCGCGCCCAACGCTCGCTCGCGCAAATGCTGAAGAAACGAACGTATCAACGACGCCTCATTGTAAACGGGAACGACAATGGAGAACTGCATTCGAACTCGGTGATCCAAATTGTCTCCACGACGCGTCTGTTTAGCAAAGCGAGCAGGGTTGTTTTTTTTGATTAATGCAGAAAACTATCGCCGAATCGATTACAAGAAACGAAGTACAAACGGAGGAATTCAATGATCTCAAGACTCATCATCGCAGCGGCGCTTGCACTATTCTTTACACCGGCGGCGAAGGTCAATGCCCAGGAACATCCTGAGCACCCAGAGCACCCGACAAAAGGGAAAGCCGCCGAGAAACGAGTGAGCACGGCTGATATTTCCGCTGGCATAAAGAGCAATATCTCCGCGAAAAGCAAAGAGAGTCCCGACGGAAAATTTCACATCACACACGAAGGTCAGGATCTGTCTCTCGATCTGACAAAAGTACACGATGATCGATTGCAGGATCTCGGCGGTGGCAAATACTTCGCATGCGTGGACATGAAAGGAACCGACGGCAAGACCTACGATATCGATTTCTTTCTGACCGGGCAGCCAAGGCAGATGAAAGTTACCGAGACGTCCGTTCACAAGATCGACGGTAAACCGCTTTACAATTGGAAAGAAGAGAACGGCACATGGCACAAAGTGCCGGCGATCTAATCTTGCAAATGGTTTCCCAATTCGCCATGCGGCTTCTGATTCTCCCGGTATTTTTGCTGTCGATCGCAATCGCGACTCGCGCTGCTGACAATCCAGGTATCGTTAAAGGCACGGATCAATTCGAGTTCGTCTATCGAGTTAAACTTCCTGAGATCAAAGGCGATGCTCGCGTCTGGATACCGTTGGCCAAGACCGACGCCTTTCAAACTGTCACCGAGGAAGAGCTCAATATCCCAATGAAATGGGAAAAGGTTCAAGACCGGGACTATGGCAATGATATCTGCGTGCTGCATCCGCAGCCTTCGGATGGCGGCAAGACGATCGAGCTGCGGTATCGCGTTGTGCGCAAGGAAAAAACAGCTTACCACGCAGACGCGGCTGAAGCTCCGCGCTACTTGCGCCCGGAGATGCTGGTGCCTGTTAATGAAACGTTCAAGACGCTCGCTCAAAAGGCAGCGGCCGGAAAAACCGACGATTTAGAGCGAGCGAAAGCGCTCTATGATCACGTGATCGGCCGGATGCGGTACGACAAATCGGGAACTGGCTGGGGCCATGGCGATGCCATGTACGCTTGCGATGCGCGCACCGGCAATTGCACCGATTTTCACGCCTACTTCATTGCTCTCTCGCGAAGCATCGGAATACCCGCGCGCTTTGCCATCGGCGCGACAATTCCAGCCGATAAGAACGAGGGCACGATCGATGGCTATCATTGCTGGGCGGAATTTCTGGCAGACGGACGCTGGGTACCAGTGGACATCAGCGAAGCGTGGAAGAATCCAAAGCTGGCGGATTACTACTTCGGGCATAACCCGGCGAATCGCTTTGAACTTACGAAGGGCCGCGACTTGGTCGTTGATCCGGAGCCCGCGAGCGGCCCAATCAATTTTCTTGTTTACCCGTTGCTCGAAATGAACGGCGAAGTAATCAAGCCCGAGACCACGTTCACATTCCGGCGCATCGGCGCGTGATGGCAAAGCGCTTCGTTTCACCAGCTCGGCATTGCCGCTGCGTATTCGGTGATGATAGAGTCACAGCTACTCCGTCAATTGCAGCCGACACGGCTGCCTCTACAGAAAGAGGTCGTTGGGATTGACCAAGCATGACTGTAGCGGCAGGCGTGTCGCCTGCGGCGCTATCGAGAGTACCAATGCCAAAAATCCCGTTGATGGATGGTGTAGGCAGGCCGCTGCTGGCCTGCGTATTTCTCGCTCTGCTCTGGCTGCAATGGCGTTTTCCTCTGCGCCGCCAGCATTTCAGCATGCTGCATCGTCTGGTACGGAACTTCGTGCTCTCGATTCCTGGGTTCGCCATCGTCCGTCTCGCCATGCTACCAATCCCACTTGCGATAGCGATGTGGGCACAAGACCGGCATATTGGTTTATTGAATTGGCTCACCTTGCCTGGGTGGGTCGCTGTCATCGCGACGTCTCTGCTGATGGACTACGCCTACTGGTGGTGGCACTGGGCTAATCACATGGTGCCGGTCTTCTGGCGTTTTCATAACGTGCATCACACCGATCTAGATCTCGACGTGAGCACGGCCGCGCGATTCCATTTCGGCGAGATGATTTTTTCGATTGGATTTCTTTCGGTTGCGGTCGCGGTCTTCGGGATTGCCCCGATAATGCTGCTCGTATTCTTCATCACATTGGAAGCCGCGACGCTCTTCCATCATTCCAACTGGCGTCTGCCGATAAAGTTCGAACGGATTTTGAATCTGATCATCGTCACGCCGCGCATGCACGGCATTCATCATTCGATCGTCCAGCGCGAGACTAATTCCAATTGGGGCACGATTTTTTGCTGGTGGGATAAGCTGCATCGCACGCTGCGACGCGACGTTCCGCAGGACGCCATTACCATCGGCGTGGCCGCCTATCGTGAGGAAAACGAACTTACACTCGCGAAACTGTTCGCGTTACCTTTTCGCCATCAACGCCCATGGCAATTGCCCAATGGCGAGGTCCCCGAGCGCACAGTCCGGTCAGCGGATAAACTTGCGGAGTAGTTGCCTTATCGCGACGGTAAATCACGCGTCGATGTTAGAGCCGGATTTGAGACAGAACTAAGTGATCGATGCTGAACCAGCCTGGGCCGGAGAAGAAAAGCCACAGCAGGATTACAAGTAAGAACACCTCGGGAAGATATAAGAATTCCGAGAGCCAACCGAGAGGAGATGTCGCTTTGATATTTCGAATCGCGATCGTCGTAATGGCCATAAGCATTACGAAGCCTAGCAGCGCGCACGCGACAGGCGTCAGTGCTCCAAGGATAAGCAGCAAGCCGCAAACAAACTCTACAGCAGAAACAAACACAGCGTTGAATTCCGGAAAAGGAACATGCGCTTCGATCAGTGTTTGGCGCATTTGTTCCCTCTGCTCAGGCACAAAAAGTTTGCCGCGCCCGGAAAGAAAAAACAGCAACCCAACAGCTAACCGCGCCAGGAGAATTCCGAGCCATTCCCACGAATGCAACTCACTGAGGAAAATCTGAACGCATGACATCGATCGAGGTTGAAATCTAACTGATCAAACGTCAAGAAAGCCTGGCGTCCTTCCATTGCAGACTTTGCAGGCATAAGGCGGGCAGTTAAGGTGGCACATGATCGAAGCGCATCGAGAGAAAATCATTGTCCGGCAGCAACGGACGAATCGCTTTGCGCAGAGACTGGCGGATTACTCCATCGCGCTCCGGCGTGTGCGCCCCGAAATTCTCCAAGTAAACATGGGCAAGCTTTGTAACCTGACGTGCGTGCATTGTCACGTGAATGCCGGGCCAAAGCGCAAGGAAATCATGTCGCGGGAGACAATCGATCGGATTATCCATTGGTTGGCAAAGGCGGAGATTCCCACCGTTGATCTCACGGGTGGAGCGCCAGAAATGGTCCCCGATTTTCGCTACTTCATCGAGCAGGTGAAATCGTTGCAACCGCATCGGCATATCATAGACCGCTGCAATCTTACGATTTTGCTCGAGCGCGGTTACGAACATCTGGCTGAGTTTCTCGCGACGAACAAAGTGGAAATAATCGCGTCAATGCCGTGTTACACGCCTGAAAATGTGAATGCGCAACGGGGCGAAGGTGTTTTTGAAGGCAGCATCGCAGCTCTGCAACTGCTTCACTCAGTCGGCTACGGAATCGACCCGGACCTGCCCTTACATCTTGTCTACAATCCGGTAGGTGCATTTTTGCCCGGCCCGCAAGCGGAACTAGAAGCCGATTACAAACGCGAATTCAGAAAACATTTCGGCATTGTATTTAACAAACTCTATTCAATCACTAACCTGCCGATCGGCCGTTTCGCCTCTTATCTGCGGCATAATAACAAGCTTGAAGATTACATGGAATTGCTGATCAACGCGTTCAATCCCGCGACGATCGATGGTTTGATGTGCCACAACACGATTAGCGTCGGCTGGCGTGGTGAGGTTTACGATTGCGATTTTAATCAGCAGCTCGGAATGCAATGGGAAAATGGGCGGCGCCTGTTCCTGTGGGATCTCGATCCGGACTCACTCGAAGGCCGTGAGATCCTGACAGGTAATCACTGCTTCGGCTGCACTGCTGGTGCCGGCTCAAGCTGCGGCGGCGCGATCGTGGAAGTCGGGCATCTTGCCTGATTCAGCCGGCGGGCTTCCAGCCTGCCGAACCCCGCCAAGAAACTCGACGCGCAAGCTGCGTGTCGGCCCAATACAGGCTAGCAGCCTGTCCTCCTTAGCGTTGTTGAGAATCACTCCGAATGACTTCCGGCTTCACTTACGTATGTATAGACCACGTGGCGGCCCACTGGATTGTGCACCTCTCCTTGTATCCCATCCGGATAATGCTCGCGGATTAACTCGCGGTACTGCTCGTTCCCTGGGAAGAACAGAAACGCAAGTCTCTTGTCGACCACCTGATCAACTGACAGCGCTTCCAGTGGGTCGGGTATCGTGATGTATTCCTGGCCCGGCACGAGATAACGTGTTATCTCGGCGTCGTAAGGATACGGTGACTGTCCCACGACTACCACTCGGTACGCTGGCCCAAGTGAAGCCATGTAGCGGCTTTGCACGGTCTGGACCTCGTATAGTTTCTGCGCAGCTTTGTAACGCTCATTCCTCAGACTCTCCGGGTCTGCGTAGTATTTGTGGAGGTAAAAGTGAACGTTAGCGCAGGCTAGCAGTATGAGTCCCAAGTGAAGTCGTCTCGAACGGTGTTCATACTTTGATTTGTTGTGCGGAACTGTAACTCAGCCATCGCTGGCTGATTTGTCCAGCAGGCTTCCTAGCCTGCTGTTGCGTGCAGGCAGGATGCCCGTTCGACCAGACAGGCGGGAAGCCTGTGTTACTCCAGCGGGAATTCGATTGGCTCCTCGGGCGCGCGGGGAACGAGTTTGTTTCGCTCAATGATCCGCGCACAGGTATTCCAACGCAGAATAGCGTCGTCATGGCCGGGCGGGCGGAGCGGTTCGGCTCTTTCGAACCAGTGCATCGCTTCCCGCAAAAGATCATGCGCTTGGAACCGACAATCCGGTGTGTTCTGCCGCAGTTTCATCTTCGCGCGACGTTCCGCCACGATTCCGGAATAATACGCGCGGTCGTATTCCGATTTGAGCCGAGTCAGTAACTCTTTGGTCTGCGTATCGCTAATGCCGTAGCCTTTCTCGAAACGATCGGTCAACGCGAGTAACAGCGTGATGATTGCGTGCTGATTTTCCGGATCGACATGGAGTATATCGAGGCAAATGCTCTCGGCTTCGCCCGGTTCGTTGAGCAAACGATAACGCTCCGCTTTTTCCAAAGCGGCGGGGATTGCGTCTTTGTGGAGCGATTTCAGTTCGGCCATGTTTTCGCAAAAGTTAATGGTTAAAGACGACGAAACGACGTCACTTTTGTAACTTAGTAACTCTTTTAACGGTTTAACAATTTCTTCAGGCCTTTCCATGCCCAGCCAAGCGGATCGTAAAAGTCATCGACCACGCGCTCCTTCAGCGGAATAATTCCGTTGTCGGTGATCTGAATGCTTTCCGGGCAAACCTTCGTGCAGCATTTGGTGATGTTGCAGTAGCCGATTCCCTGCGTGTTTCGCAATTCTTCAATGCGATCCTCCGTGTCGAGCGGATGCATCTCAAGTGCGGCGACGTGAATGAGGAAACGCGGCCCGATGAA
>WNFP01004979.1_pt1 | contig 13661 bp, 15 predicted proteins | sample 5400201 | NCBI WGS metagenome assembly WNFP01 (sample SAMN13153355, study PRJNA577476) | soil metagenome | isolation source: 115 cm saprolite under Madrone tree | place: USA:California | collected 2016-06-14
TCGGGAATTGAAGAATGACCGGCACACTGTTTGCAAGGACGGACGGGACAAGTTGCGGGGCGAGCATGGTAAAAATGAGTGTTGACTTTCCGAGTGAAGCGCCTCGTTGTCAACGATTTTTGTCCATAACACCACAAATTACTTTCGATCCTGACGAAATGGCGGACGCCATCAGCGGATCTTTTTTCGACGCAGCGTTCTGCGACAAGATTATTCGCGCTGCCACTGGCCGACCCAAGTGCCCCACCCGTAATATCCAAAAGGGAGGAGGCGACCCTCAGAGACAAATGCATCAACCTGCGTCCGAATGGGCGCGGCCTTCGCCGGCCCGAAGTAATCATCGATTACGAGCCAGCAACGGTCGGCCAATAGGTCGCCGTAGCACTCCAAGTCACGCCGCACGTTGTTGTCCGCATCAAAAATAAACAGCCCCACTTCGCCGCTGCCCATGCCCTGAAGAACCTCTGATATGGTTGATTCGTCGAAGGAGCGTCCATTAATCAAAGTGACATCGTCCGCTACACCGAAGCGCGCGAGGTTCTTCTTCAAGTCTTTTATGATGTTCCTGCTCGAGAGCCGGAAATGTTTGAGCCTTCCTCCGGCTTCGATGCTGACGATTTTTTTTCGCGTGCCAGACTCACGCGCGCCAAACGCTGCCGCGATTGTGGACCCGCCAAGGTACGGACCAATCTCGAGGATCTTTCCCGCTCCGAAACGCGCAAAGTGATAGATCAGGAGTAAAACGTCCAGGTGCAACATGGACGCAGCGCGCCCGACTTTTTCCAGTCGATGGCGTACCTCATCGCTGCGGTATTCCATCAGCTTACGCAACAGCTCGAGCACCTGATTGAGATGGGCTGCCGTGCCCACAGCGGAATTCGGCTCAGAAACCACGGCGGATTCTACTGACACGATATCATGACGCAACCCACAGGCTCGCAGCGACGCCTGCAATTAGTAATCAGGACGTCGGCGCTACTTCCTTGCTATCTTCGCAAAATACGCGAAGTAAGAGGCGCGCCGGCCTCGCACGCGAGGTAACCAATTCATTTCGGGCTGTGGCTCAGCTTGGTAGAGCGCCTGGTTCGGGACCAGGAGGCCGTGGGTTCAAATCCCACCAGCCCGATTGATACTCACCGGTAAGCTATGGTAGAGCGGTCGCCGCGGCGACAGGTCGTGAGTTCAAATCCCACCAGCCCGATGTGAATCACTGATGGTCGAAAAATGTTTTATTGTTACGTGTTGCGCAGCCAAAAAACCGGACGGCGCTACGTGGGTTTTTGCGAGAATTTGACTGAGCGTATTCGCCGCCATAACGCTGGCGATTCCAAGGCCACAAAGCATGGAGTGCTGTGGGTCCTCGTCCACAGCGAAACCTTCTCCACCCGGTCGGAAGCAGCACGACGCGAGCAATATTACAAGACTGGACGAGGCAGAGATCAACTCGATACGCTTGGGTAGAGCGGTCGCCGCGGCGACAGGCCGTGGGTTCAAATCCCACCAGCCCGATTTCATAATCGCAAATCCGAAGCTCCAATATCGAAATCCGAAACCAGCACGAACGAAGAACACAGATGTCCAAATATTGTTTGCAACGGAGCCTGCCAAGTTTCTTCTAAATTTTCGCCATTCGGATTTGTTTCGGGATTCGAATTTCGGATTCGAATTTTTCTTCGTTAACAATCGCGCAAACTTCAGGATTCAGAGCTACCGATGCTTGTGCCGAGCATCGGAATTAGATAAACAGGCGTTTGGCACAAACGCCTCTACAACGATAGCCGCCCAAAACATTTTTCATTCGATGCATTTCACTGTTCCGATTGTCGGTGCGCTAATCGGCATCGTGGTTCTGTTTTTCGGGCGAAAACTCTTCTGGCTTTGCGTGGCTGCTGTGGGATTCCTGGCGGGAATAGAGCTGGCGCCGCATCTGGTTAATGAACCATCCCCTCTCCTACAGCTTACGGTGGCAATCGTGCTCGGATTGCTCGGGGCTTTGCTTGCTTTTCTGCTACAAAAAATTGCGATAGCGATCGTTGGATTTCTCGCAGGTGGCAAGCTAGCCGGGGCAATCGCGGCTGCATTCTTTGTTCACCATGCGCAGTACTCTACGATCGTTTTTGTGGTAGGCGGCATCCTCGGTGCCATTCTCATACTCGTTTTATTTGATTGGGCTCTCATTGTCGTCTCCTCGCTCATTGGCGCGCATTTAATTCAAAACGCGATTGTCCTTCCGGCATCAGGTTCGACTATCGTTTTTTTGGGCCTTGCAGTCATTGGAATCTTGGTTCAAGCCGCGTCGCTAAAGAGAGGTTAAACTCGAATCCGCGCTGAGTTTTTTGCCTGACAAATCTGAGTGCAGCCACAACAATGCGCGCATGAACTCACCAACAACCGGATTACGCATCGCAAGCGTCATCTTCGGGATTTTTGCCATTGGTCACCTGCTGCGATTGATCAACCACGCCCAAGTCACGGTCGGAACTCATACCATTCCGATGGGCGTAAGCTGGATTGCGCTTATCATTGCGGCCATTCTTTGTATTTGGATGTGGCGACTCTCGAATCTGCGGGGAATCGCGTAGTCACTTCCTGAGCCAATCGGGCGGGATATTTATAAAAGATCGATCCAAGTCCGCGACTGACGCGCAGCCAAGCAGCTTGAAAGTGCGAATGAGATCGGTGCGCAAGATCTCAATTGCGCGCGCAACACCCCCGCCGCCAGCTGCGCCGAGCCCGTAGGCGTACGCGCGTCCGACCATCACGGCTCGAGCCCCTAAGCATAACGCTTTGATAATATCGCTGCCACGACGAATGCCACCGTCGAGCAGGACCTCGATCCGATCGCCCACGGCTGCCACAACTTCAGGCAATATTTGCAAACTCGGCGCAACGCCGTCGAGCTGTCGACCGCCGTGATTGGACACGACCAGCGCGTCCGCTCCCTCGTCCATTGCGCGGCGGGCGTCCTCTTCTGTGTGAATGCCTTTTATCACGATAGGTCCAATCCATGCCTGGCGAATCCACTTGAGATCACCCCAGGTCACCACGGACTGCTCGAGAGCAGCGGTGACGTCGGCGTACAACATCGGCCCCCTGCCGGGCACAACGACATTCGGGAACTTCATCAGTCCGCCATCAGCGATAAATGCACTGAGCCAGCGCGGTTTCGTCAGCAGCTGACTCACAAACGGCAGCATCGATCCAAGTTTGCCGCTCAAGAGTTCTTTGACGCCATTTCGAAAATCGCGCTCCCGCATGCCGGCCACCGCCGTGTCGATTGTGACAACGAGCGCCGAAAAGCCAGCAGCTTTTGCGCGCTCAAGCGATGGCAACGCGCAATCACGTCCTCCCACCAGGTAGAGTTGATACCAGAGCGGTGCCTTCGATGCAGCGGCGACGTCTTCCAGACGGCAGCCTGAAAAAGTTGAAAGCACATAGGGAATTCCTGCCGCACCCGCGGCGCCCGCCGCAGCTTCTTCCCCGCGTGGATAGATAAGGCGGCTGCTGCCGACAGGCGCAAGAATCAGCGGCATGGGCAGAGGTGTGCCAAGCACAACCGTCCGCAGATCGCACGACGTTACTGCGACAGCACAACGCGGACGGAAGGTCACCTTCCGAAATGCGCGGCAGTTCGCGCGCAACGTCCATTCGTCCTCCGCGCCGCCGTCGATGTAGTCAAACACGACACGCGGAAGTCGGCGCTTCGCCGCGCGCCGTAAATCTTCGATGTTCAAAACGCCCGGCGGCTGAACCGATCGAGCGCTGTCATGTTGAGCGGAGCGAAACATCTCTGACTATTGTTTTGGCGAGCAGATTAAAAGAAATGATCTGAGATTCTTCGCTCCACTCAGAATGACAAGAGGAATGCGCCTCAATGGCGAAAATGGCGAATGCCGGTGAAAATCATCGCCATGTTACGCTCGTTCGCGGCGGCGACCACTTCTTCGTCACGAACTGAGCCGCCCGGTTGAATGGCGCATGTCGCACCAGCGTTCGCCGCGGCGATCAATGCATCTCGGAATGGGAAAAAGGCATCGCTCGCGACTGCGCTGCCCTTGAGCGAAAGCCCGGCTTCTTTTGCTTTCCAAATTGCAATGCGCGACGCGTCGATACGCGACATCTGCCCGGCACCCACGCCAAGTGTCCGGTCCGCCTTGGCGTAAACGATCGCATTTGATTTGACGTGTTTGACCACGCGCCACCCGAACAACATCGTGTTAAGTTCCGTTTTAGTCGGCTTTCGCTTCGTAACAGTCCGATACTCACCAGACCTTTCCCCCGCAACGTCCGAGTCCTGAACCAGCACACCGCCACAGACTGAGCACACATCAATCGCCGGTCGTGCTTGTGTCACCAGCACCTTCAATCGAATCAGGCGCAGGTTTTTTTTCTTCTGTAGGATGGCGCGCGCCTCGCCCTCAAAATCCGGCGCGATGATAACTTCGCTGAAAATTTCGCTGATTACTTTTGCCAGCGGCTCGCTCAACGGACGGTTGCATACGATTACTCCGCCAAACGGCGCTTGTTTATCCGTGGCAAACGCCTTGTCCCACGCCTTGCGAAGATCGTTATCCGAGCCGACGCCGCAGGGATTAGTATGCTTAAGGATTGCGACGGTCGGCTCTTCGAATTCGGCAATCAAATTCGTCGCCGCGCTGATGTCGAGAATGTTGTTAAACGAGAGTTCCTTCCCATGAAGTTTTTCGAAGTATTTGTCGAAATCGCCGTACAGCGCGCCGGTCTGGTGCGGATTTTCTCCGTAACGCAATCGTATCGCCAACGGAAGCGTCAATGAAAACGAGGCGTCAGTTGTCTGCTCTTTGTTCAGGAAACTGCTGATCGCCCGATCATAGTCGGCCGTCCGGACAAACGCTTTGATCGCGAGCCGCTCGCGCAATTTTAACGTCGTCTCTCCCTTATTGTCGCGCATGTTTTCGAGCACCGGGTCGTAATCTGCGGGATCGACAACTACAGTGACTGACTCGTAGTTTTTCGCTGCGCTGCGAATCATCGATGGGCCGCCGATATCGATGTTTTCAATTGCTTCGGCCAGTGTGACGTCGGGCTTAGCAATAGTCGCTTCGAAAGGATAAAGGTTGACCGCCACCAGATCGATCGGCTCAAAGCCGCATTCACGCGCCTCAGCCTCGTGCTTCGGGTTGCCACGCTTGTAGAGAAGTCCACCGTGGACGCGCGGATGCAACGTCTTGACCCGACCATCGAGGACCTCGGGAAAAGCGGTGAATTTTGAAATCTCGCGCACTGGAATTTTTTGCTTCTTCAACAGATCCGCTGTTCCGCCGGTGGAAATGATGTCCACGCCCTGTCCTTCGAGGGCGCGCGCAAACGCAGCGACGCCGGTTTTGTCGGAAACTGAAATTAGGGCGCGGGTGATTTTCATCGAAGAGGTTAAAACGGTTACAGAGTTACAAGGTTAAAGAAAGAACCATTGTAACTCTTGGTAACGTCGTAACGCGATCGCGCTAGCGATCCAGAATCACGTTCTTCGCGGCCGGATATAGCACCGGGCAACAACCGATGGTTTCGCAAAAGGCTTTGCTGAAATGGCTCAGGCTCGAATATCCGACTTCCGTGGCCGCTTCTGTGACGTTGTAACGTCCCGTCCGCAACAGCTCCGCCGCGCGTTCCATGCGCAGGTTGCGCAAATATTGCGGAATAGTCAGGCCAACTTCGCGGGAAAAAATCCTGCTTAGATAAAACGGACTGCAGCCCACCTCCTGTCCAATCATTTCCAGGGTAGGCGGATTTGCCAGATCGCGCGCGAGAACTTCCTTAACACGTTCTACCCGCTCACGCGCCACGCGCTTTTGGCGCATACAGAAAAATTCGGGGTTCTTCGGCGCAAAGAGAAAATGCGCCATCAGCTCGAGCGCCTTGCTCTGGTACCAAAGAATCTGCGCCGCTTTGGCAACGGGCGGCTCGACGAGGCTTGCCACAACGTCACGTTGCTGGATTGACATCGGCCGGGTAGGCGCAACTACCGTTTCGTTTTTATCCTCAAAAACAATCCGACGAATCTCGGGCTCAAGACCGGCTTCGTCTTGTTTGAGCTGTTTGTGCAAATGTTCCCTGGAAAATTCCAGCGTTACGAACTGATGATGATCGCGCGCTTGGCGCGATGCCGGCAACGGCTCGTCCGCGACAGCGTAGTAACCGAAGTTGCCAGGCGCATAATCGCTGCGCGATGCGCCTTTGCCACCGACCGCGCCGCGACCATCAAAATTCAAACAAAGCTCCAGGCTATGTGGATGAAAAGTGCGTCCCCAGTTAAAGGAATGCTCGGTCCGAAAGTCGTGCCACTCGATCGCGATCCCGATTTTGTCCACATCGCCGTACAGCGGACGCCATCCATCTTTCACCTCACGCCAGGCCATTTGCTCGGCTGCGCAACCGGGGTTCATCTCGCTTAATTACGAATGTTGCCCAGCGGAATGCAAGGCTGGTTTCTTCTCCTCGAGCGCTTCCCGGTCCCACTTCCCTAGCTTTGAGGCGGCGTCATAGGTGCTCTGGGCAAAATCGAGCAGGACCGCGTCTGGGCTTTCGGCGGTGCGCACCGCGTCGTATGGCAAAATGAACTCGCGCAGCTTGGGCTCATAGAAGGCAGCGTCTGGCTGAATTTTCGTCTCTGCGAATCCGGGTGGTTCCGGATATGCGTAGGAGTAGAAGACGGGTGTCGGCATGGCGGCATTGCCAGGCCAGAAACCGAGGCTGCTCACCTCCTGCGAGTAAGCCTCGCGGGTAATCGCATCCGGCAAATGCGGGACTCCGCCGGGATGCGGCGGCGCGGGCCGGCCGGAGAAACGGGTCACTGCCAGATCAAAGCTGCCCCAGAAAAAATGTACCGGACTGCACTTGCCGCAGAAGCGTGAGCGGAATTGCTTAAACACACGGTCGCTTTGCACCAGAACTCGCCAGAACCGATTCGCGTATTCGCGGTCATAGGAACGATGCACTTCATCCTGATCGAACGGGATCGGATTCTCAATTTCGTTAGGCATGGTGTGGATGGTCACTGGTAAATCGAGATCCGTAAGACTCTTCATCACGAGGCGATAAAACTCCGCAACCGACTGCGGTCTCAGTTCGATTCTTTGTCGGGCGCCATCGCTTTTATCGATGAGCAGTTGGTGATCGATGAAATCAAATTGTATTTCAAAAGTGTCAGATCCGTGCGGGATCGGCGAAGTCGTTAGCCCACGAGAGGTCAAGTAAAGGGTGACGTGCCAGGACTGGTTCGTCCATGGACTCAGGGTCAGACGAATCTTGCCGACGATTTGCGTCCACATATGCAGAGTTATGGCGGTGTCTTTCCACTCTGCAAATGGCAGAGACGGCCATGAATTAGGCGCGCCGTTCACTTCGAGTTGCTACTCCCGGTTAATAAAATCCGAAAACGAGCGCCTCACTCGCTCAAACATGCCTCGTGCTTCGTCCTGTGTTCGATGAAACGCATGCTTGATACTTTTTTTCACGTTACTGATGACGCCTGTTCCCTGTTCTTGGTCGTAATCGTTCTCTACGTCCTCCATGGTCGCGCCGGCAAACATTCCTTCGGTTCTCTTCACGGTGCCGCGGGTCGCACCAATGTAAATCGTGCCGACCGGGCGCGACGATCTATTGAGTAGAGTAACAATCCATATCGGTTCGCCGCGCTCATCAGTGCGCAACGTGTAATCAGCCGTCGCAAAAGGGGTATGCGACGCTTCGGCTGTGTGGCTCGCAAGGGCGAAAGCGCCGCTGGAATCCAAGTTCAAACGCGAAACATTAATCGTTGCGCCTTCGGTAGAACCGGCTGTCGAGCGATCCGGTCTGTCGTCGGATTCAATCTTTCCCTCAGCAACCTGCAGTTCGCGCACGCCGCGCCCCTCTGGATCTTCCAAAACAATTTTCCATTTCCCCGGCTGTGGGTCGCCCTTCACACCAGTGATCGACACGATATGATTCAGAGCGCCACGCCCGAGTTGCGTGCCCACCGCACGCAGAGCTTCGTAAGCAGTCGCGTTCTCCTGCGCGCAAACAGGCGTAGCCAACAGCAAAAGCACAACAAGGGTTCGCCACATGCCTCAAAATTGAACAGCGGTTACGGCGAGTGTCCATTATGTTTTTAGGCGAACCTGCAGCGCGTGCGCGCTTGAATCCGCATGCGTTCGCTCTGCGCCTGGTCCCGAGAGCGTTCGGGGTTGAATGAGCATCGGAATCTGCTCACCTTTTTGCTGGTTGCGATGAATAGGAGGAAAGTCGAGTTCAGCAGTCATACCGCGAACCTTGCTTTGCTGCGTAACTGCGTGCGCGATTTTCTCAATGGCTACCCGTTCTCCGAAAAAGAGCGGCTGCTAATGGTGCTGGGCGTCGACGAAGCATGCACGAACGTTATCCGCTACGCTTACCGTTTGCGCGACGACCAACTGATCTCATTGCGAATGGAGGGACTGCGCAAATGCGTGCGCATGCGGTTGCGCGATTACGGCGAACAGGTCTTGCCGCATGAAATGAAAGGTCGTTCTCACCACATGATTAAGCCGGGCGGCCTTGGTTTGTATCTCATTCGCAATGCGTTTGACGAAGTCGATTACATACACAAACGCCGCGGCACGGAGCTGGTGTTAACGAAAAATTTAGAATGAAAATAGCCCAGCGCTTTAGTGCTGGGTTCACCGTTATGTCATACGAATTGTCATACGAATGAGTCCCAGCGGGACGACAGAAAGACGACTAGATCGATTATAGCGATTTGTTTTCTTCTTTCGTCCCTGCCGGGACTTTTGGATGATCCCGACTATTGACCCAGCGTTAAAACGCTGGGCTATTGTCGCACGCGCATGAAACCGCCCGAACCAGACCCTGCTTTTGAAATTTCGCTGCGACCGCCAGCCTTCAGCGAGTTCACCGGCCAGGTAAAAGTACGCGAGCGCCTGGAGCTGATGGTGGAAGCCGCGAAGCGACGTGGAGACGTGCTCGAACATATTCTGTTGAGCGGGCCGTCCGGCCTCGGGAAGACGACGCTGGCTTACATCATCGCCAACGCGATGAAAGTGAACATTAAAAACACAAGCGGCCCGGTAATTGAGAAAGCCGGCGAGCTGGCAGGTCTTTTAACAAGCTTGGAAAAAGGCGACGTGCTTTTCATCGATGAAATTCATCGGCTGCAACCGGCCATCGAAGAATATCTCTATCCGGCGATGGAGGATTATCGGCTCGACATCATCATCGACCAGGGACCACAGGCGCGCAGTCTGCGCCTGAATTTGCCGAAGTTCACATTGATTGGCGCGACCACGCGCGCCGGAATGGTAAGCGCGCCGCTTCGTTCTCGGTTCGGTATGACCGCGCGGCTCGATTACTACAATGCCGAGGAAATGCAGAAAATCATCATGCGCAGCGCGCGTTTACTTGGCGTCGACATTGATGCCGCGGGTGCGGCCGAGATCGCGGCGCGATCCCGCGGCACGCCGCGCACCGCAAACAATCTTTTGCGCTGGGTCCGCGATTATGTGCAGGTGAAGGCTGAAGGAAAAATCACCGCGGAACTGGCAGATCGTGCGCTTGCGATGCTGGAGATCGATCGCGACGGGTTCGACCAATGGGACAAACGCATCATCGAAACATTGATTCACAAGTTCGGTGGCGGCCCCGTTGGCTTGAATTCGCTTGCGGTGGCAATCGGCGAAGAAGCCGGCACGATCGAAGAAGTGAACGAGCCGTATTTGATCATGGAAGGTTACATCAAACGCACGCCACAAGGCCGGGTAGCCACTGCGAATGCCTATCGTAAGCTCGGCTTAAAACCGCCTGCCGGCGCGCAAGCGGAGTTGTTCCGCGAATCGTGATTTGTAATCGGTTATACCATTCAATCGCGCGTCACGAGCAGGAAGAAGTTGGAATTCACCAGAAACTCAAAATCGGTTTTAATTTCCGTGAATTCAAAAGCCTGCAGCGCCGGATCGGATTGCAGCATTGGGATGTATTCGCTTGGTTGTGCTTCGAATGTCACTGTCGGGTAAACGCGTGCTTCGCCTCGCGTTACACGCATGATTTCAAGGATTGATTCGCGGTGGAACTCGTAGTCCAACCGGTCCTGGTATGCGAAAAGAAAATAAGATACCAAAGTCACATCAAACTCACCATCCGCGAACGATAGTCTTGGCAGCTCTCCCGCTACATAACGCTCCGGATGAGCCTTGTAATCCGAGAGAAACTTGGTGGACGCGCCTTTGCGCAATTCGCGCATGTATGCAGGATTTTTGTAATAGCCCCAGCGATAGGTCGGCACAGATCCAATGGCCCGATAGACCGATTCAAGGTCCGGCTCGGAACGCTCCATGATTTTTTCAGGCGGTAGCGAATAGATTGGATCGAACGAAGTCACATCGATGCCGAGCTTGTTGGCCTCGGCGCAAAAAGAACTGACCCCGCCCGCCACATCCAGAACCCTTTTTCCTACCAGATCATCCGGTTCAAGCAGGAAGGAGCGGCGATATTCTTCGAACGTGCGACCGAGCAACACAACGCGATCAAGCTGAAGCCCGCGTTTCATGTGATCAATTGGAGATGATTCGATAAAACAATTTTTCCGTCGCGAGTCGACTTGTGCGATTCGTGGAAGCTTTCTTATTTGTCATTCCGAGCGGAGTCGAGGAATCTCTAGCTGTTAATAGCGCCAGCAAACGTCGAAGATTTTCACTGTCTCTGAGCTGACGCGAAGTATTCGCAGCACGCTTGAGACGAAATTCGGCGCGGTTTGGGTCCAAGGTGAAATTTCAAATTACAAACTGCATCCGAGCGGCCACCAATATTTCACGCTCAAAGATCAGTGCGCTCAGGTCGCGTGCGTGATTTGGCGCGACACGATTGCGCCGCCGCGACAACCTCTCGTCGATGGAAACCAGGTGCAGGTTTATGGCACCGTCACGGTTTTTGAAGCGCGCGGGCAATACCAGCTCAACGTCCAGATTCTTCAGCCGCGCGGTGTCGGTTTGCTCCAGGCAAAATTTGAAGCGCTCAAGCGTAAGCTTGAGGCCGAAGGACTTTTTGCGCCGGAACGCAAGCGACCATTACCAAAATTTCCGCGGCGAATCGGACTCGTTACCTCGGCCAGCGGCGCAGCGATCCGCGATATATTGAATGTGCTGCATCGGCGCGCGCCCTGGCTGCAGATTTTGATTAACCCGGTGCGCGTTCAGGGAGCAGGCGCAGCGCAGGAAATTGCCGTCGCCATTCGCGAGCTCGCGACGCCGAATGAACATTGGCGTCCTCTCGATCTGATCGTGGTAACGCGCGGTGGCGGCAGCATCGAGGACTTGTGGGAGTTCAACGAAGAGATTGTCGCACGAGCAATATTTCATTCGGCAGTGCCAATTGTCTCGGCAGTTGGTCACGAAATCGATTTCACCATCTGCGATTTCGTCGCGGATTTGCGCGCGCCGGCACCGAGCGCTGCCGCCGAATTGATTGTGCCCGATATTCTCGATCTCCAGCGCCGGATCGACAGTTGCACGCGCGCTCTCACGCGACAGTTGCTGAACCGATTACGCGATACACAACAACGGTTGGATCACGCGCGCGAGACTTTGCAGCGCTGCCTCGCGCACAAGATCGACAGTTATAAGCGCGGTCTCTTGCATTATCTTCGGGCGCTGCAAGCGCGCAGCCCCGCACGGGAGCTCATGATGCGCCGCAGTCGATTTGTCGATTTGCATCGGCGATTGGTTGCGTCACCTGAGCGATTGCTCGAAGACGCGAGACACCGTTTCAGGCACATCGAAGAAATTCTGCGCGTGCTCGGACCGGACGCAACATTGCGACGCGGCTACAGCATCACGACAAATGAGCGCGGAAAGATTATCCGCTCAGTCGCAGCAGTCTGCCCAAAGATGAAAATTCGCACTCGCGTGAGCGACGGCCAATTCGGCTCGGAAATTTATTAAAATAATCCGATGGGTTTGACAGGCGGTCGGTCGTTACTGTCCCATGCCTGCGGCCCTGTCTCCCTCTTTAATTGCGTCGGCTTCGCTCACGTACTTTCCCTTCTTAGTCGCGCCGTAAAAACGAGAGCCCTCCTTGTGATAAACGTGTGTCTCGGTATTGACCCACACCAATCCATGTCCGCCGCCTGGTGCCGGAGTCGCGGTCCCAGTGCTGCCGGTGACAGATGCTGCGGAAGGCGACGCGCTGGTTGAACTCCTAGGCCTAAACAAATTACCAAGCCTGAATTTGGGCGGAGCGGTGGGACTTGCAGCTGGAGTCGCTGCAGCCGGACTGGCTGCTGCCTCCGTTTGTGCCTTTTTCCGAAGGCGTCTCGCTTTGGGCAAGCCGGTTGGCGATTCGGCTGTTGCAGGCGAAGCAGTTGTTTCAGCCGGTGAGGTTGTCGCTTCAACGCTTTTGTGCTGGCGATGTTTTTTTTCAGGAGAAGGCGATTCCGCGGGCAACTCGGGCGGCGCAGCTATTTGAGCTTGGACAACGCAAGCGGTGGCGAGACCAAGTACTAAAAGGACAAGAACCTTAGTAGTCATAACGTCGAGTGTCCGCCGGGCTGATCCGAATCCCTTTTGACGATGCACGGTTACGCCTGCGACGCCAGTTTTGAAAAAATCTCGCCTGCTTGTCAAGCAAACTCGGGCCGCAACGCGCAAAATCGCAGATTCGAATTCCACAAAAGCCGTCAACTTTTCATCCGCGTGCACAACGAAACGCTTTCCGTTGTCGCGATGCGCGTCAACAATCCAGATTGTTCGCCCGCTTGAATCCACCGCTGCGACCCAGCCCAAACTCCAACCGGCTTTCTTGAGATTGTCAGCGATTATTTCCCAATACTTTGGAACTTCGTTCTGCCATTTCCGTAGAACGAGGTAAAGGCTGTAGCAGTCAAATCGCTACCACGGCTTTGCAAAACAGAGCCGTGAAGTGGTCGGACAAACAAGAGAGGAAGAAAAAACATGAGTGATCTGGGCTGCATAGGACAGCCCAGTGAAACTGGAATGTTCGACCCGGTGCGGATCGCCGCTTCCAGTTCCAGAAACGCAGTCAGCGTTTCACCAGCACGCACCAATTAGGCCAGACCCTGGGGCTAGCTCTATCACTTAAAATCAAGTGATTTAGAATTCTCGTTGCCCGAATAAAGTCACAAGCTTTACAATCGGACATGAAGGAGAAGTTTGTCTGCTTGCCCAGTGGAACGGTTCTTAACATCGACCGTGTGGCCTTTGTATCGCCTCTCCCAGATGCTGCAAAAAGACGGCGAAAAATCCGCGTGTTTTTCGCCCCCGCAGGAAGTAGCGGTTCACCGGTGAGTATATTTCTCGACCGAGATGATTCGAACGCTCTGATCGAGACTTTGAGCAAGCTTGGCCTCGACGTGACTGCGCTTCGCCGAGCTATGGTTGCACGGAAATGATCTTGTGCTGCGTTTACGATTACGCTGGTAACGTGATTGAGACGCACGAGCACACGGGCGATTTCAGAGAGTGGTAATGCCTTTCGTTCGGCGAGCCTGGCGCTCATCCCTTGCTGGCGTCATACAACCTTTGTCCGGTCCGGCCGGTCTGGGCGACCACGGGAAACCAAGGGTGTCACAGTTACAGTCCCGTTGCTCACAGGCCGCGAAATACGCGCCCTGAAAAGGCCGGAAGCTTCCTCAGTGTAAT
>WNFP01004589.1_pt1 | contig 13660 bp, 11 predicted proteins | sample 5400201 | NCBI WGS metagenome assembly WNFP01 (sample SAMN13153355, study PRJNA577476) | soil metagenome | isolation source: 115 cm saprolite under Madrone tree | place: USA:California | collected 2016-06-14
ATCCGTCGTCGCTTTTCACCGGAACGCCGCTGGCTGCTAGTTCTTTGAGGCCGGCGACGCGCACCATGTAAAATTCGTCGAGGTTGCTGTCGGAAATCGACAGGAACCGAACCCGCTCGAGCAGCGGATGAGCCGCGTTGCTCGCCTCTTCGAGGACGCGCTCGTTGAAAGCGAGCCAAGACAGCTCGCGATTGACATATCGCTGCGATGGCGGGACCGGCGCCGCCGCTGATGCATCCGCGTGTAGCCGGTCGATTGCCAATTCTGCCATTCGTAATCCCTTACCACAGCACAACGGCTACCCGGGCAGCGACCTCGGCTCTCCCGTAAGCGCGGACGAACCTCTTAATAGGCCGGGATCATTTCATCGGCTACGCGCGACACCCCAGGCACGCTTTCGGCGAGCAACGCCGGCGCTGACCGTGACGTTGCGGCTTCCGAAATCGGTTCCACGATTGCTGCCGCAGCCGTCGGTATCGGGATGAACCGTCACCACATCGTGGACCATCACATCGATAGTGCGCATGTTCCCCTTCGCGTCCCGCTTAGAACAGGTTGAGGAACAGAATGTAGAGAAACCCCGACAGCATCATCGCAGCCGGCAGGGTCACGATCCAAGCCATTGCGATGTTGCGGATCGTCGAAAGCTGAAGTCCCGACCCGTTTGCGGCCATAGTTCCCGCCACACCCGAGGACAGAACATGAGTGGTAGACACGGGGAGGCCATACATGTCGGCAGCGGCTATCGTGCTTGCTGCGACGAGTTCGGCGGCCGCGCCCTGGCCGTAGGTCAAATGGGTCTTTCCGATTTTCTCACCGACCGTAATGACGATGCGCTTCCATCCGATCATCGTGCCGAGACCAAGCGCGATCGCGACCGCCACCTTGACCCATGTCGGAATGAATTTGGTCGACGCGTCGAGCGACTGCTTGTAGGCGTTGAGCGTGCCGACTTCCTCCCTCGTCAGCTCGTTATCCTTGTCCTTCATAAGATTACGAATGGCTTCGTCGACGAGATACATGTCGTTGCGCGTATTGCCGACAGCTTCCGCCGGGATCTTCGCGAGCGAACCGTACTGTTTGACTTGATCATCGATGTCTTTGATCAGGACGGCGAGCGACGGATATGTCCCCTCATTTATTTTATGGTGCGCTACATACTCCATGACCGCAGGGCGCGGATTACCGAGGATGTTATATCCCGCAGCTTTTTCCTCGACGATTTTTGACGCGGCCGCCGAGCTGGCCGAAAACTGCACGATTTGGCTTTCCGGCAGTGCACGGTTGAGGGCGTAGGCGGTCGGCACCGTGCCGATCAGGATCAGCATGATCAGCCCCATCCCTTTCTGTCCATCGTTCGAGCCGTGGGCGAAACTGACCCCCGTGCAGGTGAAGATCAGCAAGCCTCGAATCCACAACGCTGGGGGCTTGTCCATCTCCGGCGACCGGTACAGTTCGGGCTGCCGGATAACTGCCTTCATCGCCAGCAGTAGGAGGGCCGAGGCAACAAATCCCACCAGGGGAGAGAACAGCAGCGCCTTGCCGACATTGGTGGCTTGTCCCCAGTCGACACCCGAGGTGCCGTCTTGCCCGCGGGCCAGCGCATTGGCGATGCCGACGCCGATGATCGATCCGATCAAGGTGTGCGAACTCGATGCCGGTAGCCCCATATACCAGGTGCCGAGATTCCAGATGATCGCGGCGATCAGTAGCGCGAATACCATCGCGAAGCCGGCAGAGCTGCCGACCTGCAGGATCAGCTCAACCGGCAACAGCGAGATGATGCCGAATGCGACGGCCCCGCTCGACAGCAAAACGCCGAGGAAATTGAAGCATCCCGACCACACGACGGCGATTTGCGCGGGCAGCGAGTGCGTATAGATCACCGTAGCCACGGCGTTCGCAGTGTCGTGGAAGCCGTTGACAAACTCGAACCCGAGGGCGATCAGCAATGCCACAAAGAGCAGCAGGTACGGCAGGAAAGTGGTCGTTCTTGCACCGCTCGCGTCGACATCTGCGTAGAGGCTGTAGGCCACAAACAGCAGGCCAGCGCCGAGCAACCCCAGAAAAATGATGATCGTGCGCGGGTCGAAGGCCCGGTCAAGGCTCGGGCGAACAGCAATCGTCCCAGTCCCCACATCTTCGTGCAGCGCAGCGTCGGTCATGTTTCGCAGCCCCGACTTCGGCAAGCGCCGGATAATGGCCGTCAAACTTTACAGTTACGTGACGCCGATCGCAGATCTCCGGACTTGACGATCGCACCGCCCGTGCTGCCAATCGGCCAGGCTAGTGCAGATTCAGATAGATGCGCAAACGGCATGTGTCAAATTGACAAGAAGCTTCAGGTTTGATATCGTTGTGGCCATGAGGATGCGATCAAACGACGCGCTGATGTTTCCAGAAACAGCGGAGAACAGCGGAGAACAGCGGGCGCGGCCGCTGTTCTGGGTGTTCGCCTAGGGCGGCGGCCCAGGATTCCCGCGGCAAACGCGGTATCGTTGGCTGATAATTTGCCGCAACAACAGCAAAAACAGCAAAGGTGCCTGGGTCATCACACCGCTCGCTGCCTTTCGGCATCTTTTGAAATGATCTGTGCACTAGGAGACCCCGCTCGGTGCAAGGAAGCGCAATCAGCTATGCAAGCCTAACGGCGCGGGGTCTGGTCCCGAACTTCTGGGACATCATAGCTTTTCCACTCGTCTTCGGGCTGCTGCTGCTTGCAGCCTCAAGGAGCCGATCGTTTCGCTCGATCCGGTCAACCTGCCCGAATATGCGCTGCGCACGACCCTGCGGATGCTGGCGGCAATGATCGCATCGCTGCTCTTCACCGTCACCTATGGAACGCTCGCCGCCAAAAGCCGGCGAGCCGAACTCGTGCTGGTTCCGCTCCTCGATATCCTCCAATCGGTGCCGGTGCTGGGTTACATTTCCTTCACCGTAGTGTTTTCATGTCTCTGTTTCCCGGCCGGGTCGCAGGCGCCGAAGCTGCGGCGATCTTCGCGATCTTCACCAGCCAGGCCTGGAACATGACCTTCAGCTTTTACCAGTCACTGCGCACGGTGCCCCGCGACCTCGAGGAGGCAACGCATAGCTTCCGTTTCTCGGCATGGCAGCGATTCTGGCGCCTGGAGGTCCCGTTCGCGATGCCCGGCCTCGTCTGGAACATGATGATGAGCATGTCCGGGGGCTGGTTTTTCGTCGTGGCCAGCGAGGCGATCACGGTCGGCGACAGGACGATTACCTTGCCGGGGATCGGCGCCTATTTGGCTCAGGCGACGGCGGAAAAAGACCTTGCCGCGGTCGGTTGGGTGGTCCTGGCGATGATCGCGGTAATCATCCTCTATGACCAGTTGATGTTCCGGCCACTCGCCGCCTGGGCGGATAAATTCCGCTTCGAACAGACCAGCGCTCAGACGGCGCCCAGTTCCTGGCTTCTCGACCTGTTCCAGCGCAGCAGGCTCCTCCAAACGCTGACCAGCCCCGGGAGTTTGCTGCTGCACGGGCTCGCACGGCGGCGTTTCGCCCCACTGCGTAAGAGGCCGATCAGGCTTGACCATGCGCGATCGAGCACCGTGGACGTCATGTGGTTCGCTGCTGTGGCCGCAATAGCTGCCTTTGCAGCGTGGAGGATTGTCGCATACGTCGCCGCCGGGCTGGGTTGGGACGACGTGCTCGAAGCTGTGAAGCTCGGCCTTTTCACGCTGACTCGGGTCGTTGTGCTGATCGCCGTAGCTTCCTTGATTTGGGTTCCGATTGGCGTCCAGGTCGGTTTGCGACCAAAGCTCGCCGAAAAGATCCAGCCCTTGGCGCAGTTCCTTGCTGCGTTCCCCGCCAACCTATTATTTCCCATGTTCGTCGTGGCCATCGTCCATTTCCACTTGAACCCGGACATCTGGCTCAGTCCGCTGATTATTCTCGGCGCTCAGTGGTACATCCTGTTCAATGTGATCGCCGGCACAACGGCGTACCCCAACGACTTCCGCGAAGCGGCGACAAATTTTCGCATGCGCGGCTGGCAATGGTGGCACCAGGTCATGCTGCCCGGGATCTTTCCCTATTTTGTCACCGGTGCCATTACGGCAGCAGGCGGCGCTTGGAATGCGAGCATTGTCGCAGAAGCGGTTTCGTGGGGCGACACCAAGGTTACGGCACATGGCCTCGGAGCCTATATCGCCGAGAACACCGCGGCCGGCGACTATCCCAAGATCGTCCTCGGCATCGCCATCATGTCGATGCTCGTGACCCTGTTCAACCGGCTGCTGTGGCGGCCCCTCTATGCCTATGCCGAAGACCGGCTGCGCCTCGATTGAGAAATCGCAATGGTTGCAATAGACACGGTGCGTGACACGACACCGGGCGAGCCGATCCTTACGGTGCGGGGCGTGAGCCGCGGCTTTGCACGGGGCGTGGGTGAGGTGCGCGTCCTCGCCGAGGTTAACCTCTCGCTGCGCAGCGGCGAGATCGTCGGTCTACTCGGCCGCTCCGGTTCGGGCAAGTCGACGCTGCTGCGGATCATCGCCGGTCTGATCAAGCCCAGCGGCGGCGAGGTGATCTATCGCGGCCGCCCGGTGACTGGCCCGGCCGAGGGGATCGCGATGGTCTTTCAAACCTTCGCTCTCTTTCCCTGGTTGACCGTGCTGCAGAACGTGGAAGCGGGCCTCGAAGCCCTGGGAGTGCCGGGAACGGAGAGCCGCCGGCGCGCACTCTCGGGGATCGACCTGATCGGTCTCGACGGCTTCGAGTCGGCCTACCCGCGGGAGCTCTCCGGCGGCATGCGCCAGCGCGTCGGCTTTGCCCGCGCGCTGGTCGTCGAGCCGACCATCCTGCTGCTGGACGAGCCTTTTTCGGCACTCGACGTATTGACTGCGGAGACGATCCGCACCGACCTTCTCGACCTCTGGATCGAGCGCCGACTGCCGATCAGATCGATGCTGCTGGTCACCCACAACATCGAGGAAGCGGTCTTCATGTGCGACCGCATTCTGATCTTTTCCTCGAACCCCGGGCGCGTTGTGGGTGAAATCGGGGTCGTCTTTCCGCATCCGCGCAACCGCCTGGACGACGCCTTCCGGCAGATGGTGGACGACATTTATGCCAAGATGACGGCCCGCCCGACCCTCGGGGCCGCCGAGCCTTTGCCCAAGCTGCAGCTCGGCAGCCGACTAGCGCCGGTCTCGACCAACGTGATTTCCGGTCTGATCGAGACCGTTGCTGCACCGCCCTATAACGGCAAGGCAGATCTGCCGGAAATCGCGCGCACCCTACAACTCGAGATCGACGACCTGTTTCCGGTCGCCGAGATCATACACCACCTCGGTTTTGCCGAGATCAAAGAGGGCGACATTCTGCTGAGCGCCGCAGCACGCAACTTTGCTGAGCTCGACACGCAGACCCGCAAGGGGGTCTTTGCCGAACATCTACTCGCCTCGGTGCCGCTTGCGCAGCACATCAGACACGTGCTCGACGAGCGCCCTGGTCATCGGGCGCCGCGGGTGCGCTTCGAACAGGAGCTCGAAGACCAATTAAGTGACGCCGCCGCGGAGGAAACGCTCGATGCGGTGGTGGACTGGGGTCGCTACGCGGAAATCTTCGCGTACGACGATCAGGCCGAGATGTTCAGCCTAGAAGACCCGAGGGGTTAGAGTTGATCGATGCAACAGGGCCGCGGAGGGATGGGCAGCCGGAAGCATGGCAAGAGTGGCCATGCATCGAAGTCGCCGCGGTTTCGCCTGTGGGCACGGCTCGAGGCCGAGCGTGCACCAGAGCCAACGCGACCGAAGGCGAAATTCCGCAGCTCTCTTCGCGAGCTGTTTTCGCGAGGAAAGCCGCGCTGAGCCGGTCGACAGCGCAACTCAGTCGGGCTTGGCCGCACGGATGGCGCGCCACACTTTTTCGGAGGTCGCCGGCAGCTCGATCGCCGGCGCGCCGATGCGCGCGAGCGCATCGTTGACCGCATTCATCACCGCGCATATCGCGCCGAGCGTCCCCGCCTCGCCGACGCCCTTGACACCCAACGGGTTGCGGTCGGTGAAGGAGTGGTTGCTGCCGAGCGTGAAGTCGCAGAAATCGTCGGCCCGCGGCATGCAGTAATCCTGGAACGACCCCGACAACAATTGGCCGCTGTCGGGATCGTAGGCGATGTTTTCCATCAGCACCTGACCCACACCCTGGGCGATGCCGCCATGGATCTGCCCCTCGCACAAGAGCGGGTTCAATACCGTCCCGACATCATCGACCGCGACATAGCGGATGAGCTGCACCCCGCCGGTCTCGGCGTCGATCTCGACCTCGGCGAGATGCGCGCCGCTCGGAAACGTCGCGGCACCGTTCGGGCCGAAATTCGCGCGCTCGGTAAACCCGGTCTCGATCTCGTTGGGCAATTGCGCGGCGTGGAACGAATGCTTGGCGACCTCGGAGATGTCGACCGCGCGGTCGGTGCCGGCGATGACGAACTTGCCGCTCTCAAAGACGACATCGTCGCGCGCCGCCTCCATCATGTGGGCGGCGATGCGACGACCCTTGTCGATAAGCTTGTCGGCCGCCATGACGATCGCCGAGCCGGCGAGTTGCGCCGAGCGCGAGCCGAAGGTGCCGATCCCCATCGTCACCAAATCGCTGTCGCCGTAGCGGTAGCGGATCAGGTCGGCGTCGATGCCGAGCTTTTCGGACAACACCTGCTTGAACGTCGTACCGTGGCCCTGGCCGTGATCCATGCTGCCGGTGATCAGCACGACGGCGCCGGCCGGATCAAAGCGGATCTCGGCGTGCTCATAGTCGCGCCCGCCGCTGGCGGCCACTGCGGTCGCGACGCCGACGCCATATAGCTTGCCGCGCTTCCTCGCCGCGCGCTGCCGCTCAGTCGCGTTATCGTAGCCGGCGAGCTCCAGGCAATCGTCGAGGTTCTTAATGAAATCGCCGCTATCGTAGATTGCCTGCATCGTCGTCTTGTATGGCATTGCCGAAGCAGAGATTGTGTTGCGTCGGCGCAGTTCGGCCGGGTCGAGCCCGAGCTTCCGCGCCGCCTGCTCGATGACCGACTCGGTGACGAAGATCGGCTCGGGCCGCCCGCCGCCGCGATAGGGCGCGATCGACATCGTGTTGGTCAGCACCGCGGTGACTTCGACATGCACCGCCGGGATTGCATAGGTGTTGATGAGGCAGCCGAGCGCCACGGTCAGCGGTATCGTCGGACGGTCGGTCGAGTAGTAGGCGCCGATCGAGGCCGCCCAACGCGCTCGCAACCCGAGAAACTTCCCGTCACTGTCGAGTGCCAGCTCGGTCTCGACAACGCTGCCGCGGCTCTGCTCGTCGCTTAGCAATCCCTCGGAACGCTCGGCAATCCACCGCACCGGCCGGCTGGCCACCTCGGCCGCCCACAATGACAGCGCGTATTCGGGATAGGTGCCGCCCTTCATTCCGAAGCCGCCGCCCATATTGTCGCAAACCACTCGGAATTTGTGGTGCGGCAGCTTGAAGATCTGCTCGGCGAGCATGGCGCGCGGCCCATGCACCGACTGCACCGTGCAACGGATCGTGTAGCGGTCATCGCCAGGATCGTATTGGGCGAGGCAGCCGCGCGGCTCCATGCTGTTGGCGGTGACGCGGTTGATCACGGTCTTGCGGCGGACGATGTGGTCGGCCTTGGCGAAGGCGGCGTCGACCGCGACCTTGTTGCCCGCCTCGTGGAAGAACGCCTCGTTGCCGGGATTGTCCGCCCAGACGGCAGGCGCGCCGGGAACGAGCGCCGCCTCCGCTGTCGTTACCGCCGGCAAGATCTCGTATTCGACGGCGAGCAGCTCGGCCGCATCCTTTGCCTGGTCGAGCGTTTCGGCGACGACGAAGGCCACCGGATCGCCGACATAGCGGACGTAGTCCTGCGCCAGGATCGGCTGCGGGCAGACAAAGGCGGGGCGGCCGCCGCGGCGCTTGCGCGGCACCAGCGGGCGCAACGTGCCGAGCCTGCGCGCCCTCAGATCGTCCCCGGTCAGGACGGCGAGTACGCCCGGCGCCGCGCGCGCCGCGCCGGCATCGAGTGAGACGATGCGGGCATGGGCGTGCAGCGACCGCACGACATAGCCGCGCGCCTCGCGCGGCAGCTTCACATCATCGACGTAGCGGCCCCTCCCCCGCAGCAGGCGGAAATCCTCTTCGCGGCGCACCGGCGTACCGATCGATTGCACGCTCATTATCGCGATCCCGTCTCAGCTAGCGGCGCCCGCCCATGCCGCCCGCGTGGGCGGCGGCGAAGCCATGTCCGAACCCGGAACGACCTGAGCCATGGGCGAAGCCCCGGCGAAGGCCGTTATGGAAACCGTGGTGGAAACGGTTGAGCCGCTGCACGACGACGATCGACGGCGCCAGGCCGAAATACCAAGGAGAGTCCCACCAATAGGGAAAGTATTCGGGATAAGCATAGCCCGAAGAATAGGGAGAGGGGTAGGTCGGCGCCGGAACCTCATAGACCTGCGGCGGCAACCCCGGCGTATTCTGGGTAATTCGCCAACTCCCATCGGGCTGCTGGCAGGCCTCGACGACCGCCTGCTGCTGCTGTCCGCCGACGGTCACCGGAACGGTGTAGCTGCTGCAGGCGGGTTCTGCCGCGGCGGGCTGGGCAGTCGGGCTCTCAACAGCGGCCGTCGTCCCGGCGACCGTCCCGTCGGGTAATGGCTGACATGCTCCACAGGCCAAGACCATCGCCAGGGTCGAGAGCCGATGCATTACTACCTCCGTGTCGGGTCGTCGCCGAGCTTGACCACGAGCTTGCCGAAGTTGCGGCCCTGTAGCAGGCCGACAAACGCCTCGGGCGTCCGGTCGAGACCGTCGACGATGTCCTCACGATATTTGAGCTCGCCGCACTTCACCAGCGGTGCTGCCATCGCCCGGTATTCGGCGAAGCGCTGCCACTGGTCGCTGACGATAAAGCCCTGGATCTTGAGCCGCCTGCGCACGGCCGACGTCAGATTGGGGCCGGGGCGCGGCTCGACATCGTTGTATTCGGCCACCATGCCGCACATCACCATGCGGCCGAAATCGTTGAGCCGCGGGAACACCGCCTGCTGCACCGCCCCGCCGACATTCTCCCAATAGACGTCGATCCCCTTCGGACAGGCCCGGTCGAGTGCCGCGCCGAGGTCGGCGGCGCGGTGATCGATGCACGCATCGAAGCCGAGCTCGGCCTCGACATAGCGGCATTTGTCAGCGCCGCCGGCAATGCCAACGATCCGAGCACCCTCCCGCATTGCAAGTTGGCCCGCGACCGCGCCGACTGCGCCGGAAGCCGCGGACACGACGACGGTCTCGCCGCGCTGCGGATGGCCGATCTCGCTGAGCCCGACAAAGGCGGTGAGCCCGGGCATGCCGAGAATGCCGAGGGCGGTGGAGAGCGGCGCCTCGGCCGGGTCGAGCTTGAGCAGCCCCTGGCCGGGGACCGCGCTGTAGAGCTGCCAGCCGTAGCCGCCCAGAACATAGTCGCCCTCGCGAAAAGTCGGATCGCGCGAGCGTGCGACCTCGCCGACGACCCGGCCTTCGATCACCGCGCCGATTTCAGTCGGCTTGGCATAGGACCTGACCCCGCTGATGCGGCCGCGCATATAGGGGTCGAGCGAGAGATAGATCCCGCGCACCAGCACCTCGCCCTTGCCGGGATCGGGCAACGGTGCGTCGACTATCTCGAAATCGGCTGGTGTCGGCGTTCCGCTGGGCCGCCGCTTCAGCAGGACTTGCCGGTTCCGGTTTTCCATCGGCTGCTCCTTCCTCGCCGAGCGATCGCGAGACGCAGCTTATCGCCGCCCACGGTCCAGCGCCAACGGCCGAGTGCAAGTGGAAAAGTTTTTAACCCGCCGTGGTCGATCGCAACGACCGGTTGCATCGCCCGATCGAGCGGGCCCACCGCAAACTGGCCGAGTTGGACCAGGAGCGGTGGCGCGGGCCCGCATCCACGCGAAGGGGGATGCCGAGAAGGGCCCGCCGCTAGTGGGTACGACAACGATAAGCCAGGAGGGCATCGGTACCCTGCGCTTGGCTAATCGTCGATCGCCGACACAACTCAACGGCGATTTCTGACCGATGCACCATGAGGGGTGCCGGCTGGACTCCTCTCGGCCCCAGTCCTACATGTTGCGACGACTTGTCCCTGTAGGGTCAACCCAGCGAGGAGATTTCTTGATGACCGAGATCGTGATTGCGAGCGCCGCGCGCACCCCGGTTGGGGCTTTTAACGGCGGGCTTGCCAGCCTGCAGGCGCACAAGCTCGGCGAGGTCGCAATCATCGAGGCGCTACGCCGCGCCAATGTCGAGCCGAAAGAGGTCTCCGAGGTGATCATGGGCCAGATCCTCGCCGCCGGCGAAGGACAAAATCCGGCCCGTCAAGCAGCGGTCGCGGCCGGCATCCCCTACGAGGTGACCGCCTATGGGGTCAACCAGCTCTGCGGCTCGGGCCTGCGTACCGTGGCGCTCGGCTATCAGGCGATCCGCAACGGCGATTCCGAAATCGTCGTCGCCGGCGGGCAGGAAAGCATGAGCCAGGCACCGCACTGCATGCACTTGCGCAATGGCGTCAAGATGGGTGATGCGCAACTCGTCGACACGATGATCAGCGACGGGTTGTGGGACGCCTTCAACGGCTACCACATGGGCAACACGGCCGAGAACGTCGCCCAGCGCTGGCAGATCACCCGCGAGCAACAGGACAGCTTCGCTGCGGCCTCGCAGGCCAAAGCCGAGGCGGCGCAGAAGGCTGGCCGCTTCAAGGACGAGATCGTCCCCGTCACGATCGCAGGCCGCCGCGGCGACACCATCGTCGACACGGATGAACATCCCAAACACGGCACGACGGTCGAGGTGCTCTCGAAGCTGCGTCCCGCTTTCGACAAGAATGGCACGGTCACCGCCGGCAACGCCTCCGGCATCAACGATGGCGCGGCGGCGGTGGTGCTGATGACGGCCGAGGCCGCCGCCAAGCGCGGCCTGCGCCCGCTCGCCCGCATCGTCTCCTGGGCGACGGCCGGCGTCGATCCGGCGATCATGGGCACGGGCCCCATCCCGGCGAGCCGCATGGCCCTGAAAAAGGCCGGCTGGTCGGCCGGTGATCTCGACCTGATCGAGGCCAACGAGGCGTTTGCAGCCCAGGCGTGTGCGGTCAACAAAGATCTCGGCTGGGATGTCGGGAAGGTCAACGTCAATGGCGGTGCCATCGCGCTCGGCCATCCGATCGGCGCGTCCGGGGCGCGGGTGCTGGTGACCCTGCTGCACGAGATGCAGCGGCGTAAGGTGAAAAGGGGTTTGGCGACACTGTGCATCGGCGGCGGCATGGGAATTGCTATGTGCCTTGAGCGCGATTAGCGCGCCGGGCGAGATCAAAAGGGGAGGAAACTCATGGCCAGGGTGGCGGTCGTCACCGGCGGAACGCGCGGCATCGGCCGCGCGATCTCGGTGGCGCTGAATAATGCCGGCTATCGGGTCGCGGCTAATTATGGCGGCAACGACCAGGCGGCACAGTCGTTCAATGCCGAAACCGGGATCCCGGTCTTCAAATTCGATGTCTCCGACTTCAACGCCTCCACCCAAGGGATAAAGGCGATCGAGGGAGCGCTCGGACCGGTCGACATCCTGGTCAACAATGCCGGGATCACTCGCGACACGACGATGCACCGCATGAGCCACGAGCAGTGGAATGCGGTGATTCAGACCAACCTGACGTCGTGCTTCAACACGGCGAGGGCGGTCATCGACGGCATGCGGTCGCGCGGGTTCGGCAGGATTGTCAATATCGGCTCGATCAACGGTCAGGCCGGGCAGTACGGCCAGGTCAACTACGCTGCTGCCAAATCGGGCATCCACGGCTTTACCAAGGCACTGGCGCAGGAGGGCGCGGCGCGCGGCATCACCGTGAACGCTGTCGCGCCGGGCTATGTCGACACCGAGATGGTGCGCGCGGTGCCGGCCGATGTTCTGGAGAAGATCATCGCCCGCATCCCGGTCGGCCGCCTCGGCAAGGCCGAGGACATCGCCCGCACGGTGCTGTTCCTGGTCGCTGACGAGGCCGACTTCATCACCGGCTCGACCCTTTCGGTCAATGGCGGCCAGCACATGTATTGAGGGTGGCAAAGCCGGTCGACCAACGATGCGGATTTCCCGGAGGGGTCTGCTGGCGCTTGCAGCCCCGTTGATAGCGGCGCGTTTGTCCGAAGCGGCCCAAACCGAATACGAGAACCTCGATTATCGGGACGGTCGTCTGTACTGGTCGCGGGGCAGTGCGGCGGCGGCGGTCGGCCGTGCCGGCGTCAAGGCCGACAAACGTGAGGGTGACGGCGCAACTCCGGCGGGCACCTACCCGCTCGTCTCAGTGCTTTACCGGAACGACCGGATCACACCGCCGATGTCGCACCTGTCGGTGCGCCCCCTGGCACCGAACGACGGGTGGGTCGATGAACCCTCCGATGCCCACTACAATCATCTGGTCGAGCTTCCTTATCCGGCCAGCGCCGAGCAGATGTGGAGAGAGGATGGCCTCTACGATGTAGTGGTCGTCATCGGCTATAATATGGAACCCGTCATTCCGGGTGCGGGAAGCGCCATCTTTCTCCACGTCGCAACTCCGGACTTCGCTCCGACCGCGGGTTGCGTCGCCGTCAGCAAGGAAGTGCTTCTCGGCCTGATCGGGCTGCTGGGGCCGGGAAGCATGATCAGGATCAGAAGCTGAGGGGACCGCGCGGCACGCCGCGCCACTGGCGTGTCCGTGTTAGAATGCGCGATGTCCTCCGATGTCGTCGATCTGAGAGACTTTTATCGGACCGGTCTCGGTCTTGTCGCGCGACGCATGATCCGCGGTGCAATCCACCGCGTATGGCCCGATCTGCACGGCATGCGGCTGCTCGGGGTGGGGTACACCACACCCTTTCTCTCGGCGATTGCAGCGGAGACCGAGCGCACCGTGGCGCTGATGCCGGCCTCGCTCGGCGTGCTCGGTTGGCCCTCGGAGGGACCCAATCTGGTGACCCTCGCCGATGAAGGCGAACTCCCCTTCGCCGATTATTCGATCGACCGGGTCCTCGTCGTTCACGCCATCGAGACCAGCGAGCACGCCGGTGCGATGCTAAAAGAAATATGGCGGGTTCTCGCCGGCGGCGGCCGCTTGTTGATCGTCGCCCCGAACCGGCGCGGTATCTGGGCTCGCCTCGACCGCACCCCATTCGGCTCGGGGCGGCCCTACACGATGTCGCAGCTCTCTCAGCTGCTGCGTGACGAGCTCTTCACCCCGGTCGGATCCGACACCGCACTCTATATTCCGCCGGTCCGCAAGCGGATGATATTGCGCTCGGCATCGGCTTGGGAGCGGATCGGTAAGCGTTGGTTCCCGACCTTTGCCGGTGTTGTGCTGATCGAGGCGACAAAGCAGATATACGCCAAACCAAACGCCGTACGCGCACCGCGGCGGCGTCTCGTCTATACGCCGGCGCCGCACGGGCTGTGACGGAAAACCGGCATCGCCGAAGCCCGGCGCCCGGTCAATGCGACATCAGCACCGGCAAAGTCATGCTTTGCAGGATCGAGCGGGTGGCGCCGCCGAGCAGCAGCTCGCGCACCCGGGAATGGCCGTAGGCGCCGATCACCAGAAGATCGGCCCCGAGATCGGCGGCGCGCGACAACAGCACCTCACCGG
>WNFP01002927.1_pt1 | contig 13657 bp, 15 predicted proteins | sample 5400201 | NCBI WGS metagenome assembly WNFP01 (sample SAMN13153355, study PRJNA577476) | soil metagenome | isolation source: 115 cm saprolite under Madrone tree | place: USA:California | collected 2016-06-14
GTGATGAACTCGTAAATCGTACCACCCGTTCAGTCCGGCCAACTGCCTTCCAGCGGCGGGGACATGTGGCGTTCGACTCCTTGCTCCGGCTTGCGGTCGGTCAGGATCGGAATGACATCGCGGAACGCGCGCCTTATGCGAGTTTCGGGATCCGTCCAGACATCAATTACGTAACTACCTTCACTGGCCAACGCGCGCTTTAGGGCAGGTACGATGTCATCGGCGTTGGTAACTTTTTCGCCGTTCACCCCGAGCGACTTCGCGAGTGCAACGAAATCGGTGGTCTCGGGTAAATCAACCCACGGGTTCTGAATGCCCCACAGCTTCATTCCTTGCCGGTTCGCGTACAGACAGTGGTTGTTGTCGATAATCACTATAATCTTGATCTTCTGTTCAGCGAGGGTCGACAGCTCCATAGCGTCGTAGTAGAAACCGCCATCGCCGTGGTAACAGACCACGGTCCGATCCGGTGCCGCGAGTTTTGCCCCAGCAGCAATCGAGAGACCAGCGCCGAGAGACTGGTAACGGCCACCCACGACCATCGGCGTAGACTCATCGTAGCGGAATGCGCGATACAACATATACGCCTGACCGCCTGAATCGCCTACGAGGATAGTTCCCTTCGGCAGAGTATCGGACATCCTTTTCAGAAGGTGGTATTGATTGATGGGGCGGCCACCGTCCTTGCTAAGCTCCTCCAGGTATTTCCTCCACTCCCGTTGGCCTTCAGCCACTTGAGCACGGCGGGTTTTGGCCGTCTCCTCAGTGACGAGCGCGCTCCCCTGCGCTTTAGCGGCAGTGTGCAATTGCCGGAGCACCGTTGTCGCATCGGCCGTTACACCGAGAGAGGGTTGGAAAATCTTGCCGAGCTGATGCGGATCAATATCGATATGAATAACATTGGTGGGCTTGGCCAGATTCCACGCCCCCGTGGTCAGCTGCGAAAACGTGGTGCCAACGGCGACCCAGAGGTCGGCCTCCTGCACCAAGGTGTTCGCCGCGACCCAACCGAACGAGCCGACGACCCCGCCGAATAGGGGATGATCGTCCGCGAGCAAACCACGTCCGCCCCAAGAGGTGGAAACTACAGGGACCTGCACGGCTTCCGCAAATGCCTCGAGCTCTCGCGCCGCCCCGGAGCGTTGGACGCCACCACCCGCGAGGATGACGGGACGTTTGGCCGAACGGATGGCATCCAAAATCCGATCGACCACCTCCGGCGCGGCCCCCGGAGGTTCTGGAAGAGCGAGCGGCTCGACAGTGCAACGCGTCGATCCGATCACAGACTGAAACGCGAAATCCACGATGCTCGGTCCCGGGCGACCGGTGCTCGCGTGCAGAACCGCCTGCCGAATCGCCAAAGGCGCGTCGTCCGCAACCACGAGCTTGCGAGCATATTTGGCGAGTGGTTTGAGCGCGGGAAATACCTCCGTCGAGTCCTGCAACCCCTCTCGAAGATCCAAGGCGCTGTCAAGGCTCACATAAGTCAGGACGAGCGGTGTGCTGTCCACCTTGGCGGCCAGGGCGACCGGGCTGGCGTGGAGAATGCCGACGCAGTGGAAGAGACAGGCAGAGGCGGCTCGTCCGCGAATTCGATTGTAACCATAGGACATCCACGCCCCCGCAAGCTCCGTGCGCGCATTCATATTGCGCAAGCCGGTGGTCGCTATTTCATGAATGATGTTGCCGGTGCCGCCGCCGCTATACCCGAACACGATCTCGATATTACAGGCGTGCATCGCCTGCACAATTGCGACGGCACCAGTCCTGCTCTCAGCCCTCGGTGCTGCCGAACTGACCGATTCAAGCGATGTAGCCATGTGTAGTCTCCGTGAAAGCGCAGAGTCCTGGGTTTGGGGTTGGCCGTAAGACAATCTGCAGAATGGTCGCTGTGCGGTGGACCCGCTCCCCTCATTTCGTATTTTGAGCTGGTGAGGGCATGCGCGCTGCAGTTATTTCTGATCGACTAGTCGCAGATTGTGATCGGTTCGAACCGGTTGTCATCAGCGTGAATATCGTTCAATTCAATGTTGACGGCTATCCAGGTGGTCCCTGTTCCGGAATCGACAAGCATGCCGATTACTGGCGGTGATGGGAGGATCATGATTTGCCGTTAGACAACGCACCGCTTCCCCATTAGCGTTCGATCCCCGAGAGGCGAACTGGCGCGAGGCGCGCTTCGCAAATGGCGGCCACAAGTGCCTCGTTACAAGATGAACGTCACGTCAGAGGGAATGTATGGGTGTTGGTGCTCGCTTGGGGGTATTTGACATGTCCGTTACTTATTCCTACCAGGACAGATGGTATGCAACGCCAGACAACCATCTCCAGTCTCCGATCTCGAACCTGCTGAATGCGCAGGCCGCCTATACGCCTGCACAGATGGAGCAGATGCGCGTCATCCTGTGGGGACGTAATCTGACGAACCAGGCCGTGCCGATGTTCATGGGCGAGGCGAATAACCCAGGCGGCTACGATGAGGAGATCGACATGCCGCCACGCACTTATCGCGTGCGCGTTGAATACAAGTTTTAGCGGGGCGACTCATCGCGGAGACGGAATTGAATCGATTGACATTCGAAGAGCGCGTAGCGGTTGTGACCGGCGCCGGGCGGGGGCTGGGACGCGCGCATGCGCGCCTCCTCGCCGAACGGGGCGCGAGAGTCGTGGTAAACGACCTTGGGGTTGCGATGGATGGCTCGGGCACCTCGCCCGAGCCGGCCGAGAGCGTGACAGCGGAAATACGCTCCGCCGGCGGTGAAGCCATAGCGAACTTCGACTCCGTGGCCACCGAGGCGGGGGCCGCTTCGATCGTTCAGACTGCGATGGAGCGTTTCGGTCGCATCGACATCGTGGTCCACAATGCCGGGCCGGTCACATTTGCGCCCTTCGGAAGCATGAGTTATGAGCAATATCGACAGCTGATGACCACGCACGCCGACGGGGGCTTTTTGATCTGTCGGGCCGCGTGGCCATACATGGAGCGGCAACGTTTTGGTCGGCTCATCCTCATCAGCTCGCAAGCCGCCCTGTCTGGTTTACCAAACCTGGTCCACTATGGGATGGCCAAAACCGCGCTCACGGGACTTGCACGAGCACTTGCACTGGAGGGGGCGACGCTGGGGATCCGCGCCAATGCATTGTCGGTGACCGGATACACACGCATGATGGAGGGGTTCTTCCACAAAGATGTACCGGACAGACCGGCAATCGACTCGATAGCTCACGCAGAGCGCTGGTGGCAGCGCTACGTTCGACCGGAACTCGTTTCGGCGGTAGTCGGTTACTTGGCTCACGAGTGCTGTGCGGTGAACGGCGTCATCCTAGATACGGGTGCTGGACGTACATCGTTACAGTTCTTGTCCATGACCGAAGGATTTGTCGATCTTAACTTGACGCCCGAGAGCGTGCGCGATCATCTTACCGAGATCGTCAGTGCCTCGGGCGCTGGCCGGACATTTACAGATGCGATGGCATTCCTAGAGTGGCAGTACGAGAAGGTCGTGGCAGGCGGCGCAGAACCCATGCCGAAAATCGTGAGGTGATTCGAAATGCCAGGGCGGTTGAGCAACAAGGTGGCCATAGTTTCGGGAATCGCCAGTGGAATTGGACGAGGCGTCGCCACTGTCTTCGCGCGTGAGGGTGCGAGCGTTGTTGGAGTAGACCTCAACGTAGCGGGTGCAATGACCGCTGCCAATGAGGCGCGTCAACAAAATGCCAACATTGATGTTCAGGCACCGGTCAACCTTCTCGATGAAGAGGCGATCGCTAAGCTAATGACCGATATCGTGAGCCGTTATGGCGGCATCGATATTCTCGTGAATGCTGCCGCCGTAGCCGAGTTTGCTTGGATCGAGCAGATGACGCGCGCGCAGTGGCAGAAAACACTTGGTGGCGAGCTGGACATTGTGTTTCTGTCTTGTCGCGCTGTTTGGCCTCATCTCATCAAGCGCGGCGGAGGCTCGATCATCAACTTCGGTTCAGTCGCGGCGCACGCGGCCACGAGAAACCTGCCGTCCCTGGCGCATTCGGCAGGAAAGGGTGGCGTGAAGGCGATGACACTGCAGCTGGCGATGGAGGGCGCGCCTCATGGCATTCGCGCCAATTCAATCTCGCCGGGGCTGATCGTGAGCGACGCGACGCGGGCTGCGTTTGCAGAAAATCCGGGCTTTAAGGAAGAAATCGAGCGCCAAGTCATGATCAAGCGCCTGGGACAACCTGAAGATGTGGCCTGGGGGGCGGTTTACTTGGCGTCGGATGAATCGAGTTGGGTGACGGGATCTGATTTTGTGATCGACGGCGGCATGAGAGCTTGGTAGGGAAACATGAATACCTCCACACAGTTGCTGAACTCCTCATTTGGTCCAATCGATTATCTGGTGGTCGGCGGCGGTTCTGCAGGTTGCGCATTGGCCAGCCGGCTTTCGGCAGACCCTTCGGTTCGTGTCGTGCTGCTCGAGGCGGGGCAAGATTTTCCTCCCGATTACGAGCCAGAGCGGGTACGAGATGTCGGAATGAGGGCGCATTTCAGCCCCGACTTTCTCTGGCCGAACCTGGTCGCGCAGAACACCAGCCCAACCCGCCCGGGGGAAGTGCTTCCGTCCGCGCCTTTCATGCAGGCCCGCGTCATGGGAGGCGGGTCTTCGATCAACGGCATGCACGCCCAGCGGGGTACGCCGGAAGACTATGACGAGTGGGCGCGCTTCGGTATCACCGGGTGGAGCTGGAGTGAAGTCTTGGAGGTGTTCAAGCAGATCGAAGCGGATCAGGATTTTTCAGGGCCTTTGCACGGCAGTTCCGGGCCGCTCGAAATCAAGCGCGTTCCCGAGAAGGATTGGGGCCCGTTCTCTCAGGCCGTCCGAGGCGTTCTCAATGCTCGCGGAATTCCCAGCGTAGCGGACCTCAACACGGAATTCGGTGAGGGTGTGGGCGCGGTACCACTGAACATTCGCGGGAACACACGCGTGTCGGCTGCGAACGCGTTCCTCACCGCCGATGTACGCCGACGCCCGAATCTGGCGATACTCGATCGCGTGGAGATCCTGCGTTTGCGAACACAGGGCTCAGCCGTCGTCGGTGCCGATTTTAAGCACAATGGCGCCTCCGGGCGTCTTGGTGCGACTGAAACCATTCTGTGTTGCGGAGCCATTCACACTCCATTGCTAATGCTGCGCTCGGGAATCGGCCCGGCGCACGAGTTGCGCCAGGCCGGAGTCGAGGTGATTGCGGATCGCACCGGAGTGGGTAAGAACCTGCAGAACCACCCCATGCTGATTGTTTCGGCACTTCTGCGTGCCGGCGGCAGGCGCGATCCCCATATCCGTCCGCCGTGTGTGATGCTCGCCCGCTACTCCTCCCGCGCGGGCCGGGTGCCCGATGCCGATATGCTGCTCAACATTTACGACCGCTCATTCGCCATCGGTTCACGGAGTTTGGCGAATCAGATTGGTCACATTCTGTTGATTGCCAACAAAGCCTACTCCACTGGCGAGGTCGCGCTGAATCCGGCGGAGCCAGACCATGGCCCAAGAGTCGCATTCAACATGCTATCGCACGAGTCCGATCGTCAACGGATGTCCAGCGGGTTGCAACAGATCGCAGCCCTCGTGAGGCAGGAACCGCTGGCGGGAATTGTCAATGAGGCCTTCTTATCGCTGCCAACCCCGGACAACCAAGTTCTCTTCGCAGACTCGACGCGAGCCCATCTCTACGGGGCGGCGGCCTCATGGGCGTTGCGCGGACCCAGATTCCTGCGGCGTGGACTCTTGCGCAAGAGTATTCTGCGGCTCGAGGATTTGCAGGACACGCGAGGCTTCGAGGCGGCAGCCGCTCAATACGCGCTTCCCGGCGGTCATGTCTGTGGGACGTGCCGAATGGGGCGCGCCGACGATCCGCAGGCGGTAACCGACTCCCGTGGCAAGGTCTTCGGCGTCGAAGGGTTGCGGGTAGCCGATGCCTCCCTGTTTCCGACTCTTATGATGGCCGGAACCAATTTACCGGCCATCATGACGGGGGAAAGGATTGCCCAAATGATTCTCGAGGAGCGGAATCTTGCCGCGATCGCGTCCTCTTCATCGGTTGTCAGCAAGCTTCATGACGCGAAGCGGGTTGCGGCGACTCCGAGGATTCGTCCGTGAGCTCGGCCCTTCGATTCGCTGCTCACTTGGGGTATCTGTCGCCGGAGGAGCCGCTTTTTCTTGAAAGCGTTGGAAGTACCGACCCTGCCCGGCACATTGAATACGCCGCGCGACTTGGATTCGACGGAGCGCTGTATCCATGGGTAGCGACACGACCGGCTGAGGAGGTGGTGAAGGTCGCGGCGGCTCTCGAGAAGCATGGCATGGTAGCCGGATGTACAGCGTATGCGCCAATGGAAATTATCCCCCAACCCTTGTGGGTCCAGAAGGGCTCCAGTGCGCGAAACGAATTGCTCGGGCACGTCCGGCGCAGCATTGCCGCTGCGCGCAAGGTGAACTCAAGGATGTTGGCGGTTCTGATGGCCGCGAATTCCGACTCGTCTCGCATCGAGCAATCGTTGGTTGCCATCGATAATCTACATTACGTGTTGGACATCGCTACAGCCGCCGGCCTGACCGTGGCGGTGGAGCCGATGGTTGTGTTTCCCAACATGTTGCTGCAGACCACGGGCGAGGCACTGGAGCTGATAGCTACCGTGAACCATCCGCGGTTTGGTCTCGTCTTCGATACGGGTCACATCGCCGCGATGGATGGCGCAGAAAACCTGACGAGACTGTTCAAGGAAGCCTACAACCAGGTGATGGCGATTCAGCTAGCTGATTTGCCGGGCCGTGTGGAAGTGGGCGGCGGGGTACTCGATATCGGAGGTGTGCTGTCGCACGCGATGCTTAAGAAGTTCAGTGGCCTCGTGGAGCTTGAGCATCACTGGTCTGAGCCGGGCTTGGTCGGTGAAGCCGCCGGGTTTGAACGATTCAGGAGAGTGGAAGCAGCCGCCCTCAAGGAGGCGATGCTGCACCGACCGTCAGTTGACACGCTGCGGGCGAACGGACGCGTCAACTGAGGAAAAAACGGATGAGCGAAGCGCTGAATTTAGATGTCAATCGTCGCGCGCGGCTCCAGCAGCTCTACGGGAGTCTGTCCGAGCATGCCATGGCACCCCTGTGGGAAAGTCTGCATTCCCTCGTAAAGGCAACGCCGCGCACCCAGGCAGTACCGGCGAAATGGGATTACAAGCGTGTAGTACGGCCCTTCCTCATGGAATGCGGCGATCTGATCACGGCCCAGGAGGCCGAACGTCGTGTGCTCATTCTGGAGAATCCTGCCCTGAGCGGCACTGCCTCCATCACCCGCACTCTTTACGCCGGTGTCCAGTTGATTCTACCGGGCGAGATCGCACCCGCCCATCGCCACGTGCAATCGGCGCTGCGTTTCATCATCGAAGGCAAGGGCGCATATACCTCGGTTGACGGTGAGCGCACTATTATGCAACCCGGGGACTTTGTCTTGACGCCCAATTGGCGTTGGCACGATCACGGAAACGAAACGACCGAGCCGATGATATGGCTCGACGGCCTGGACATCCCCCTGGTCTTGTTTCTGGACGCAAGTTTTGCAGAACGATCGAGCGCAGACACACAACCTGCGCTGAAGCCCGCGGACGACAGCCGACTTCAGTTCGGCAACAATCTGTTTCCCGTGGGCTGGAAACCCAGTGACAAGAACTCACCGCTCATCAACTATCCCTACGAACGTTCTTGCGCGACGCTCGACTCCATGAGGCGAAAGGGGCCGCCCGACCCGGCCCACGGATACAAGCTGCGTTACATCAACCCGGCCACCGGCAAGTCGCCTATGCCCACGATCGGTGCATTCATCCAACTTCTCCCGGCCGAGTTTAGTTCAGCAGGGTATCGTTCGACCGATAGCACCGTGTACGCGGTCGTCGAGGGCGAAGGACGTACGGTGATCGGTGAGCAGACTTTCAATTGGGAGTCCAAGGACATTTTCGTGGTGCCGAGTTGGCATTGGCACGCTCATGAGGTGAGCCAAGACGCGATTCTTTTTAGTTTCTCAGATCGTCCCGTCCAAGAAGAACTCGGCTTCTGGCGCGAGGAGCAGGCCGACGCTTCCTCTCCGCATGATCCTCGGAGCACTTGATGATCGCCGCCCCGAGGGAGGCGAGAGCATTCGCTGAGCACATTCGTGGCAACCCTTGAGGAACACAAGAGTAGGGCACTTAAAACTTCGCGACTCGAGCGCTCGCGCCGCGGTGAACCCGAGGCCCATAGGCGGCATGCCCGGGATCGACAGTCGTGAATCGCGAATAGCTGGTGAAGCATAACTGGAGAGGCATGTATGATGAGCACAACTTTAACATCGCCGCCGCGATTTGATCCTTTCCAGCCTTTTGCGCAATCCCAGGTCAACGATCCCTACCCAGTGCTCGGTCGGGCGCGCACCGAGCAGCCGGTCTTTTACGTGCCGGAGCTCGATTTCTGGGTTGTTACTCGGTACGAAGACATCAATAAAAATCTCGGCCAGCCCAAGCTCTTCTCGAGCGCGGCTGCGTTGCTACCCCGACTCGAAATGCCTGCGGAAATTCGTCGCGAGTTTGGCGATCGTGAACTCCCATTGGCTCACCAGCTCGTGATGACGGACCCACCCCAACATACGCGCCTCAAGCAATTGATGTCCCCTGCGTTCATGCCGTCGAGAGTCAACGCGCGTGAGGTTTGGATCCGTGAATATACCAACAAGCTCGTTGACGGATTCATCGCGGAACGTAAAGCGGACCTTGTCTCTCAATATGCCACGCGAATTCCGCCGGCGGTCGTCGGTAAACTGATCGGCGCGCCGGAGCGGGACGCGCAACAGTTTGCCGGGTGGGTTGATGATATCTTCACGTTGACAGGCGCATGGGACGTGCCGGAGGAGCAACGGGCGGCAGCATGGCGCGGTGTGTTCGCCTTTGAAGACTACATTCGGCAATTGATTGCGGATCGCCGGGCACAACCCCAGGACGATCTCACCACCGATTTCATTCAAGCGGTGATGGATGACGGCACCCCTGCCATGTCCAATGTTGAAGTACTGCATAACGTCGTGAACGTAGCGGCGGCCGGCTCGGATACTACCGGGGTATTGATTTCACAACTGCTCCATCTGCTGCTAACGCATCCGGAAGCGTTCAAGACTGTTGTTGCCGACCGCTCGTTAGTGGGAAACGCGGTTCACGAAGCAATGCGCTTCCGTACGCCGGTACGCGGCGCGATGCGTCGAACGACGACCGAGGTGACGGTGGGGAATGTGGCTATCCCAGCTGGTGCGATGGTGTTTCTCTCGTTCGCATCGGCCAATCATGACAACTCCGTCTTCGAAAGGGCGGACGAGTTTGATGTGCGTCGCGGTAGCGCCTTTAAGAATCTTGGCTTCGGCAGCCGAGTGCACGCGTGCATCGGTGCGAATCTTGCGCGTCTCGAGGCTCGTATCGCGATTGATACGGTGCTCGACAGGTTGCCGGGCGTCGCGCTCCTTGAAGGGCAAGCGACGATTGAATATCGACGGAATCTGATGCTGCCAACGTTCAAAGCACTGCACGCGCGCTGGTGATGCGAGGGATGTAGGAAAAGTTAGCCGAGGCAAATGTTGGCATCGCTAGCCGCCGTGCGCGAACCGCCCACCCAGCAAGGTGTCGCGGCGGACGTACCGAGGCCGACGTGAATGAGTCGCGCTCGCTGCGGCGCCGCAGTGATTGCACCATTATAAAAAATAATTGGAGCTTTCGACCGCAAGGGACTTAGTTTAGAGGAAAACTCGGGCGCTGTCCGAGAAAGAAAGTCCTCTAGAAGTCATTGAAGGAGTTGCGGCGTTGTCGACGGTGCCAGATCTTAGAGGAAGGTTGGCACCCGCGAAACCAGGCCGACCCGAGGGATTGGATGGGGTGATGCCGCACGCGGTGGATCCGGTGGCGGCTGATCGACTATGGCAGTTGGCGGAAAGGCTGGTCCGACAGCCCCCGCGTAGCACATTGGCCGCCGATAGCGGACGGGTTTAGCGCGGATCGATGCACGATACCTCACAGACAAGGCCGACAATGATCAAGATCGAATTCGTTGATGAGCGTGGCGGGGGGCAGGAGATATTTGCGCAGGAAGGCGATACCTTGATGCGTGTGGCCTGCGACCACATGGTGCCCGGCATCATCGGTGAGTGTGGCGGGTTTCTGAGCTGCGGCACGTGCCATGTCAAGGTTGATCCCGATTGGATCGGCCGAGTGCCGCCCGCGGGAGCCGATGAGCTGGCAATGATCGAGGGATTGACCGACACAACCAGCGCAAGCCGACTGAGCTGCCAAATCACCATCGAGCCTTCTCTTAGTGGATTGCGAGTGCTTGTACCAGCCACTAACGAGGAGCACTGACCATGATATCCACCGCCGCCATACCTGGCCACGTGCCGCAATCGGTGGTCGTCGACTTCGACATTTTCAGTCCGCCCGATCTTAAGAAGGGCGTGCACGAAGCGTGGCTCGCGCTGCATCGCTCCAACCGCTCAAGCGTCTTGTGGACACCCCGAAACGGAGGCCACTGGATAGTTAACAGCGGGCAGCTCGTGCCGCAATTGTACGCGGATTTCAAGCATTTCTCGTCACGGAATGAATTACGAGGCTGCCGATATAGCCGCAAACTCTCTCTTCATCGATCTGAGCGGGCACCCGAGGCGCAGGCCACATTTCAGAGCTTTTCGACCACAGACCGAACTGATCATTCGGTGGCGGAGTAATTGTGCAGGATGCAGCGCTCTTCAGCTTCTCGGACTGGCCTGTGCAGTCGGCGCTCGGTTTGTGGCGCGAGGAGCGCGCGCTAATTCCTCTCATACATACGACACCTGGAGTACTTGATGACTTCCATCCCTGCTCATCTGCCGCTGCCGACCGTCGCCGTTTCCGGTGGCGGTAACTTTCCCGTGCATCGTATCTACTGCGTTGGGCGCAACTACGCGGCGCATACGCGCGAGATGGGATTTGATCCGAACCGCGAGGAGCCGTTTTTCTTCCTGAAACCCGCCGACGCGATCGTCGCTTCGGAAAAATCCATCGTCTATCCGCCGCTGACGAATGATTTCCAACACGAAATCGAACTGGTGGTAGCAATCGGCGAGAGCGGCAAGAACATTGCTACCGAGCAGGCACACCGGCACATATTTGGATACGCCGTGGGACTGGACATGACGCGGCGGGATCTGCAGATGAATGCGCGAAAGCAGGGGAGGCCCTGGGACATGGGCAAGGCCTTCGATGAGTCCGCCCCGTGTGCCGCCCTGGTACCAGCCGCGCGAAGCGGCTATCTCGAACGCGGAGCGATCTGGCTCAAGGTCAACGGCGAGGTGCGCCAGAGCAGTGACATCTCTCAATTGATCTGGAGTGTCGCGGAGGTCATTCAACACCTGTCGCGTTACGTCACGCTGCTCCCTGGAGATCTTATCTTCACGGGAACGCCAGAAGGGGTGGGTGCAGTTAAGGCTGGGGATGTGATGGATGGTCACATCGACGGTCTGGAGGATCTGCGCATCGTGGTCAAGGCAGACTGAAGCGCCAGCATGACGGCCGGCGATCTCAATCTAACCCTTCACGGCTACTTCCGCTCATCCGCGAGCTTTCGAGTGCGCATCGCGCTCAATTTGAAGGGCCTCACGTACCAGAGCTTGGCGCATCATCTGCGCCGCGACGAGCAGCGGGCACCGGGCTATTTGGCCCTCAACCCGCAAGGGCTGGTTCCGACGTTGATCGCCAACGGTCAGGCCATCGGCCAGTCGCTCGCGATCATTGAATTTCTCGAAGAGACCGTGCCTGCTCCCGCGCTGCTGCCGCCCGATCCGCTGGGCCGAGCACGCGTGCGGGCACTCGCCCAGGCGGTCGCCAGTGACATTCATCCACTCAACAATCTGCGCGTCTTGCGCTATTTGCGCGAACCCCTGCGCCAGCCCGAGGATGCGGTACGCCACTGGTATCAACACTGGGTAGCCGAGGGGTTTGCTGGTGTGGAACAACTGCTCGCGGGAGGGGCCGCGGGACGGTTCTGTCATGGTGACCTGCCGACACTCGCGGACGTTTGTCTCATTCCCCAAGTGGCCAACGCCCAGAACTTCGAGTGCGATCTGACCCCCTATCCCACGATTATGCGGATTTTCACATCCGCCATGGCGCTGGAGGCGTTCGAGAGGGCGTCTCCGAAACATCAACCGGATGCCGAATAGCGAGCGAGTTTTCTCTATGAGCGGAATACAGATCGTTACCGAATTCATCCAGGCCTGGAATGAGAATGACCTGGATCGCGCCCATGAGCTCATGACGGAGGATATCTATTATCACAACATTCCCATGCAGCCGATCCAAGGTCGCGAGAATGCGCGCGCCTTCGCCGACTCATTCGGCGTGGGGAAGCGCATGTTGGCGCATTGGGAAATCGTGAATATTGCCGAGCGTGATGACGTCGTGCTCACCGAGCGTATCGACTCGTTTACGTTGGAAGATGGCCGCAGAATCTCAGTACCGCTCATGGGGTCGTTTCGAATCCGCGACGGCTTGATCAGCGAATGGCGAGACTACTTCGATCTGGCCACCTTCGAGCGGCAGCTGGCGAAACAACCCGGCAGCAAGCCTCATGAGTGACTTGACTTTACAGAGCGTCATGGACCCGAAGGTCCAGCAGTGCCCTTATCCGTACTATCGTGCTCTGCGGGGGGAGGCCCCAGTCAGGCTCACGCCCGAGGGCACTTACCTTGTGAGCACGTTCGATCTCATTGTTCAGGTCGTCCACGACAGCAAAACCTATTCGAGCATGTCTCCGCACGGTGATGGCCTGGGACTGCACCAATCGGCGGCAGCAGATGCCCTCATTAAGGAGAAGGGCTACGGCCGATCATTGCCGGTGTTTGTGAACCTGGATCCGCCCGATCACACCGTCTATCGGCGCATTGTGATGAACGCGTTCCGCCCCGCACGGATTCGCCAGATGGAGCAATCGATCATACGGACCGTGACCGATGTCATGGACGGATTTGGGGACCAGACCGAAGTGCATGTGGTCCACGATTTTGCCATTCCGGTGCCGGTGCCTATCCCCAGATTGCCCTCGAGGATCTCGACTACGCGAAATGGCGCCAAGCGCTGGCGTTGAACTTGGATTCGCACTACTTCAGCGCCCGGGAATTTGTGCCCGGCATGCGCAAGAAGAAATGGGGTCGATTCGTCAACGTGTCGTCCAATTCAATCGGTACCAACCTGCCGGGCTTATGCCACTACATGGCCGCCAAGATGGGCGTGATTGGCCTGGTGCGCGCCTTGGCGAATGAGGTCGGTCAGGACGGCATCACAGTCAATGCCATCGTCCCGGCGATCACTAATACTCCCGGTACCAGCCAAGTCCCCGCGAACTTGAAGAAAAGTGTCTGGCAGCTGCAGGCCATTCAGCGCTTCGCGGAACCGGACGATATCGCAGGTCCCATCGTCTTTCTCACCAGCGACGATGCAGCTTTTGTGACCGGGCAAGCCCTCGTGGCGGATGGTGGTATGTATAAGATCTCGTAATGGCGGCGGGAACATGGGTCTCATAGCCCCACGTATGAAGGGATGGGGCCGAGGAGGATTGGGGTGCAACGACGCGACTTTCTGAAGATT
>WNFP01004360.1_pt1 | contig 13651 bp, 6 predicted proteins | sample 5400201 | NCBI WGS metagenome assembly WNFP01 (sample SAMN13153355, study PRJNA577476) | soil metagenome | isolation source: 115 cm saprolite under Madrone tree | place: USA:California | collected 2016-06-14
GTTCGAAAGCCAATATGCGCTCGAATGTCGATTTCTCTTCAGCGTAACGCCGAAGCTGCTCGTAGGTTAACGCCAACTGCTGAAGTGTTAGAACGTTGCGTGGATCGAGCTCGGTAGCGTGCTCGAGATCGCGTATGCACTCTTCCCAGTGCCCCTGCCGCCGCTCGATGTAGCCTTTCAACGAGAATATCCAATCCTCGCCAGGCAGGCTTTGACGGGCAATTTCCAACTCGCGTAAAGCGCCGTCATAATCGAGGTAACCCCAATAAAGGTTGCGGGCGCGCGCGAGATGGGTTTCACCGGCGTCGGGACGGAGGCGAGCCGCCGACTGCAAAGCTGCTTCCGCTTGCGCCAAGTGCGCAGGGCTATGGTCAAGAACACCGTAAATGTTGATCTCAGTGAAGGCGAGTTGGCAATATGCCTGGAAGAATGATGGATCACGCGCCACAGCCTGCTTCAGCAGATCGGCCGCTTGCAGTAAATCTCGCCCATTAGTACCGCCAAACGCCGTTAGGAAAAGATTTTTGGCGTGAGAGTAGAGATCAAACGCAGTGATATCCGTTGTCGGCGCCTGTTCAATGGCACTCTTCTCGCTTGGCGAAAGCTTCGCCTGGAGCTGATCGGCGATAGCTTTTGCGATTTCGCTTTGGATGGCGAAAACATCAGCCAGATCGCGATCGTAAGTCTGCGCCCAGAGATGCGCATCAGTGCGCGCATCGATCAACTGCGCGTTCACTCGCACGCGATTGCCAGCACGCTGAACACTTCCTTCCACGACATGCGCGGCCCCAAGTTCATTTCCGATTTGGCGCAGGTTACGTTTCGCTCCGGTCTTATACTGCATAACCGAAGTGCGGCTGATGACCTTCAAGTCCGCGATCCTGGCCAGGTCGGTCAGAATTTCATCCTGCACCCCGTCGGTAAAAAATGCGTTATCCGGATCGCGGCTGAGGTTTTCAAACGGCAGCACCGCAATCGATTTCGCAGGCACAGTCGTCGCAACCGGCTCTTTCGCTTCTTCCACAATTTTTTTGAAGCGCGCATCATTTCGCAGCGGATCGAACATTGGATCGAGCTCGAGTAGCGCAGGAGTCAGTGGTGCGCCGGGACCAAGCGCGCCCGAATAGGCTGTCGCCATCAGTTTCTGAAGCACGGCAATAGCACGGTCGGCTTCGCCCAGTTGCGCTGCCACCCGAGCAAGGATCTCGAGAGGCCTGGCGCCGCTCACCGCGTCGCGCTCCATGGGGTGAGCAGCCATCGCCCGCTCGGCCAGACCGAACGCGGCCGCTTTCCAACTTTCCCGCGCGGCGGAATGGTCGCCGGAGACTTCCTGCGCCCAGCCCAGCCAAAAGCGCAATTCGCCATTGGTAGAACCCAGCGCCGGATCAGGCTTCGCCAATATTTCCTTTAGCCGGGCAATGATGGGTGCGGGGCGTCGCTCCAGGATTGCCTGGTAAATTTGCGTTTCCAACGCATTGGGATTGTTCGCTTGTAGGTGCAGCGGAGCCAGGATCGCGGAAGCACGCGGAAGGTCGCCCTGGGCTTGTGCGATCACCGCCTTCTCTATGATCGTATCGACGTCGTCTGGCGTGATATTAAGAATCTGCTCAAGCTTCCGCAACGCTTCCGGGAAGAGGCGCCGGTCCTTGTAGGAAAGCGCGTGCTGGCTCCGGTCCCACTGGCCTTGCCTCCGCGTGACATAGGCGAGCGATTCCGGAATCCGGCTGCTATTAGGCAGCAGCGGCCGGGCTTCTTCGAAGTAACTCACCGCCGTCTCGTAATCCCGTAAGCAAGCATAATGATAAAACCCTTTGGCCAATACCGCTTCGCCCAGATTGGGCTGTAGAGTAAGGGCGGTCTCGGCTGCCTGCCGTGCCTCTTCCCGCAGCGCAACCGTCGGTTGAAGAAACTCGGTGCGATACCCGACGGCCTCGACATATGACAGCAGGGCCCAAGCAAGAGCGAACTTCGGATCCAGCCGCACGGCTTCTTTGAGATATTTCTGCGCGTTAAGAGTGTTGGCAGTTGTGTTGGCAGTTTTTTGGCTGTAAGCCAGGCCACGCAGGTAAGCATCGTAGGCCTCGGAGCATCGTAGGCCTCGGGATTGTCGGTCGGTTTGGCGGCAATGACTTGCTCTTCCCGACCAGTAAGTTTCGCCCGCAACTGATCGGCGATGACTTTAGCCACCTCAGTCTCAACGGAAAAGATGTCGGTCAGTTTACGATCAAAGGTATCAGCCCAAAGATGGGAATCACTGGCTGCTTTGATCAACTGAACATTTACACGCACGCCGTCGCTGCTCTTTTGCACACTTCCTTCCAGGATGTGGGCCACGCCAAGTTCCTTTGCGATGTCAGGCAGATTTGTGGGCGCGCTCTTGTAATGCTGTGTGGATGTGCGCGAGATCACTTTCAGATCAGCGATCTTGGATAACCGGGTGAGGATCTCGTCCTGGATGCCCTCAGCAAAGTAGGCGTTATCCGGATCGCGGCTGAGGTTTTCAAACGGCAGCACAGCGATGCTTTTCTCGGGAATTAAGTTTGTTGTCGATAGCCCTGGATCAAGGCGTGACTGAGGAGCGAGGCCATTATGAGAAAAGAACAAGAACGCGGCTGCCATGGCAGAGCAAAACGCAGCGGCGGTCGCAGCAGCAAGCTTGGGGTTGCGCTTCGACCAACGCCAGGTTCGCACCGGCGGCGAAACGCGACGCGCAAGGATCGGGCGCCCTTCCAGCCAGCGTTCGAGATCGACAGCCAAAGCGCCTGCGGAACGATAGCGCGCCTGCGGCTCGCGCTCCAGACAGCGCGCGCAGATTGTCTCCAAGTTGCGATCGAGCGCCGGTACGAGCGAGCGCAATTTCGGCGCCGATTTTTCGCTGGCCTGTTGAATCACGGCCAAAGCGTGTTCGCCCAGGAAAGGCGGACGCCCGGTGAACAGATCGAACAAGATTGCTCCGAGGCTGTAAACGTCGGCAGCTGTAGTAAGCTTGGCTGCCGGTCCTTTGGCCTGCTCGGGTGCGATGTAACCAGGTGTGCCGAAGATTGCCAGTGTGCGCGTGAGATCGGTACTGGTGTCGAGCCATTTGGCCAATCCGAAATCGGTCACGAATGGCTCGCCGCCACCGTCGAGCAGGATGTTTCCCGGCTTGAGATCGCGATGCAAAACCCCGTGCTCATGCGCGTATTGCACAGCGCGCGCCACCTTGGCCATAAGCCGGACGGATTCGCGCAGTTCGTTGCGCAGGACAGGCTCGGCTTTTTGCAAGCTCCCCCCAGCCGCGTATTTCATGCTGAAGAACGGCAGCCCGTCTTCGCCATGGCCGACTTCATAGATGGGAAGAATATTCGGATGATCGAGACTGGCCGCCGCCTCAGCTTCACGCCTAAAACGTTCCAGCGTCTCGCGTGAATCGGCGTGATAGGACACCATTCGCTTGAGGGCGACGATCCGGCGCGAATGCCGCTGGCGCGCGCGATAAATCACGCCCATTCCGCCGCGCCCGATTTCCTCCAGAATTTCGTAATTGCCGACCCGCCAATGCGTGTCCTTCACTTCGTCTTCGGCCAGGATCGCTTCGAATGATTCGCGAGATTCCTCGCGATCACCCTCGAGTCCCTCCCGCAGCGTACAGCTCAAGCAAAGCCCATTGCCCAACCGCGTAGTCGCGCCGCACTGCCGGCACTTGGCCGGGCTTTCACTCATGCCAGCGACAGAATCCGATAGCCCTGGGGAGATCATGTTTTAACCACTAATTTTTTTCTGCCTACGAAACACGCGAATGAACGCGAATTTTGTAGGGCGTTTCTGCGAAACGCCACGGCGTCTGACACAGACGCCCTACAACTCATCTGTGTAATCCGCGGTTTGTGATAATTTTATTCGTGTTTATTAGTGTCCATTCGTAGTTAGACGACTGCCTCAGCGCCCGCGGCCAGCGTCGCGCACAGATGGCGAATTTCGTCTTCTACATCGCTCGGATTTTCGACGGTCTGCGCGACTTCCTCGCGGATGAGCCAGCGATAACGACGCCGCAAATTGTGAAGTTGTTTTTTAACCGCCGCCTCTGTTATCGCCAAGGTGGTAGCCAGACTCTGATACGAAACATCTTCGCGCTCCGTAGTTAGATAAAGGCTCAAGGTCTCAAACAATCTGAGCCGACTTCTGCTTTGGCATTCCTCGCGCAGACGCCGGAGCGCTTGTTCGACTACTGTCGCAGCCCAACGCAGATCGAACAGTTGCTCGGGCGACCACGAATTGAGCGCTTGCGCCGAGATCGATAATTGTGACGGCGCTTCGGCCATCCAATCATCCCACGAAACGAGTTTTACGCCGCCGCCACGTTTGGATGCGCCCAGTTTCTCAGTGGCGTGTCCCAGGAAATCTCGCAGAGCCTTCAGCAGCAGCGAACGGAAATGACCTCGGTCGCGGTCGGCGCGCTCAAGAAGAGGTCCCTGCAGCAGGTTCGTGAAAAAATCCTGCGTGAGGTCCTCTGCATCCTGGGTCGAGTAACCGCGGCGGCAGATATAGGCGAAGATTGGCCGCCAATACGTCTTGCATAACTCACTTAAGGCATCGCGCGCCGCAGCGCTTTCTATTCCCGAATCCGCGCAGGAGAGCACCATGCTCCAGCGCGTTGTGTTGAACCGCCCCGGGCTATGGTCGGCCGTCTCTGCCGCCTCGGTGCTCACGTGCCGTCCATCCTCTCATTTTCCGAACTCCTTTAGCAAGTTTTTTCCTCAAGAATCAGAACTGTTGGAGCCATGACACGAATTTGAAACTCGCTTGCCTCCCGGCTCGCTCGCCGCTTCCCATCGCGGCTTTGCCTTCTGTGTCGCCGATCCCATCGGCTCCGCTCACGACCCTGCACGAATTGACCCAGACCAATTGACTCAAATGTCACGAGATTCGTGACCATTCGCGTAATTCGTGTCTCAAAAATTTCAGTCGCCTTGAAACTTTCCGGGAACTTCGTCCCGAATTTCCGGGAACAGATGGCAAATGACAAACATTACCCGAAAGGGAAACCAAAAACCAAGAGGAAAACATCTATGAAAAAACAACAAAATAATTCTACCCGCGCTTGGGCGCTGCAAGTCGCCCTCTCGATTGCTCTGCTATTGTCGTCCCAGAGCCTCTCTCCCGCCTATGCCCCGTTCACATTTGGCAACACCGGCAGCCTCGGCACCGCACGCGAGGTTCACACGGCGACGTTGCTGCCCAACGGCAAGGTGCTCGTCGCTGGAGGACTTGGCACCAGCGGCTATCTCGCGAGCGCGGAACTGTACGATCCTGCCAGCGGGACCTGGACCGCCACCGGCAGCCTCGGCACCGCACGCTATGGGCACACGGCGACGTTGCTGCCCAACGGCAAGGTGCTCGTCGCAGGAGGAGTTGGCCCCAGCGGCGATCTCGCGAGCGCGGAACTGTACGATCCTGCCAGCGGGACCTGGACCGCCACCGGCAGCCTCACCGACGCACGCGATTTTCACACGGCGACGTTGCTGCCCAACGGCAAGGTGCTCGTTGCAGGGGGAGGTGGCCCCAGCGGCGATCTCGCGAGCGCGGAACTGTACGATCCTGCCAGCGGGACCTGGACCGGCACCGGCAGCCTCGGCGCCGCACGCGATCAGCACACGGCGACCTTGCTGCCCAACGGCAAGGTCCTCGTCGCTGGAGGATTCAACGGCGGCGCTCTCGCGAGCGCGGAACTATACGATCCGGCTACCGGGACCTGGACCGCCACCGGCAGCCTCGGCGCCGCACGCTATCGTCACACGGCGACCCTGCTGCCCAACGGCATGGTGCTGGTTTCCGCGGGACTTAATAACAGCGGCTATCTTACCAGTGCGGAACTGTACAACCCGGCCGGCGGGACCTGGACCGCCACCGGCAGCCTCGTCACCGCACGCGAATTTCACACGGCGACGTTGCTGCCCAACGGCAAGTTGCTCGTCGCAGGAGGTTATAACGGCGGCTATCTCGCGAGCGCGGAACTGTACGATCCGGCCAGCGGGACCTGGACCGCCACCGGCAGCCTCGGCACCGCACGCGACTTTCACACGGCGACGTTGCTGGCCAACGGCAAGTTGCTCGTCGCAGGAGGATTTTACGGCGGCTATCTCGCGAGCGCGGAACTGTACGACCCAGCCAACGGGACTTGGAGTGCCACGGGCAGCCTAAACACGGCACGCACTCAGTACACGGCGACGTTGCTGCCCAACGGCAAGGTGCTCGTGGCAGGAGGACTTGGCAGCAGCGGCTTTCTCCTGAGCGCGGAACTGTACGATCCGTCCACCGGGACCTGGGCCGCTACCGGCAACTTCGTCACCGCACGCGATTTTCACACGGCGACGTTGCTGCCGAACGGCAAGGTGCTCGTGGCAGGAGGTTCTAACAGCAGCGGCTCTCTCGCGAGCGCGGAACTGTACGATCCGACCACCGGGACCTGGAGTGCCACCGGCAGCCTCGGCACCGCACGCTATCATCACACGGCGACGTTGCTGCCGAACGGCAAGGTGCTCGTGGCAGGAGGACGTGATAGCGGCTTCAATCCTTCTGCGAGCGCGGAACTGTACGATCCGGCCACCGGGACTTGGACCGTCACCGGCAACCTCGTCACCGCACGCTATTTTCACACGGCGACGTTGCTGCCCAACGGCAAGTTGCTCGTCGCGGGAGGACTTGATAGTAGCGTCTCTCTCGCGAGCGCGGAACTGTACGATCCGGCCACCGGGACCTGGGCCGCCACCGGCGACCTCGGCGCCGCACGCGATTTTCCCACGGCGACGTTGCTGCCCAACGGCAAGGTGCTCGTGGCAGGAGGATTTGGCACCAGTGGCTATCTCGCGAGCGCGGAACTGTACGACCCGGCCACCGGGACCTGGGCTGCCACAGGCAGCCTCGCCACCGCACGCGAGGTTCACACGGCGACGTTGCTGCCCAACGGCAAGGTGCTCGTGGCAGGAGGATTTGGCACCAGCCACTATCTCGCGAGCGCGGAACTGCACGATGTTGGGCTCGGGTTTCTCCGGCCTGATTGGCAGCCGCAAATCGCCACCGCGACTTCATCCCTGATAACGGGCAGCAGCCTCATCCTGACTGGCTCGCGGTTCCAAGGCATCTCGCAAGCCTCCAGCGGGAACGGCCAGGATTCCTCGACGAATTATCCAGTGGTCCAACTGCGCGCCATCGACAACAGCCAGGTTGCCTTCCTCCCGGTAGATCCGATCGCAGGCTGGTCCGATACCGCCTTCAATTCGACCCCGGTGAATAATTTCCCTGCTGGCCCCGCCTTGGTGACTGTCTTTACCAACGGCATTCCCAGCGATTCCAAATACCTGGCCGTAGCGGCACCGACTCCGACTCCCACGCCTACAGCGACTGCGACAGCTACGGCAACGTTTACTCCAACCCCTACGGCGACAGCTACGGCAACGCCTACTCCTACCCCAACACCAACACCGACTCCTACGCCAACGGCCACGCCAACACCTACACCCACGAGCGTTTGTCCGCAGCCACAAGGTTACTGGAAAAACAATCCTGACGCGTGGCCCGTGAATAGCCTCACCTTAGGCAGCCAGAGCTATTTGAAGACGGAGCTGCTGATAATTCTCAATACTCCAATTGGCTCCGGAAAGAACGCTGACGCCAGTCTGATACTTGCCGATCAGCTCATCGCCGCCAAGCTGAACATCGCCAATGGCTCTGATCCGGCACCTGTGAGCAGCACGATCACTCATGCGGACAGTCTGTTGAGCGGGTTCAGCGGCAAGCTGCCGTACCATGTCAAGCCATCGTCGGCGAGCGGGCAGGCAATGGTGAACGACGCGACTGTGCTCACCAATTACAACAACGGCGCGCTTACACCCGGTTGTACGGCATAGAACGCGGGCACGGGAAATGTTACATCGTTACAGGGTTACAACGGCAAAAGTCCAAACGCCGTTGTAACTCTTGTAACTCCTTTAACACTTCAACGCATCAAGAATCGGCTATGGATAATCTTCTTGCCCAGGAAATACACCAAAAACGCGAAACCCTTCGGACATCGACAGTTGTAGTTCCCTGTAAATTTTGGCGTCATTTCGTGTGGTTTAGTGGGCCAAAATCTTCGGCTCCAAGATTTGGGTGCTTCGGCGGGCACTAGCGCTTTAACGCATCCAGGATCGGCTGCCGATGAGCAACCCTCACGAATTGACCGGAATCAATTGAGTCCATCGGTAAGAGGTTCGTGACCATTCGTGTAATTCGTGTCTCAAAAAGTTCGGTTGTTTAAAAAATTTTCGGGAACTTCGTCCCGAATTTCCGGGAATGGGTAGCGAATAGCAAAAGCTACAAAGTAAAAACCAAACAAAAAGGAATGACACCCATGAACACACAAATGAAAACACTTATGTCTCAGCACATCTTTAACTCGAATACCTGCCGGATTCTGTTTGCAACCTGCTTGAGCGCATTGTGCCTAGCCGCACTCAGCGCTGAGGCAGCGACCATCACCGTCATGAATACCAATGACAGCGGCGCCGGCTCGCTACGCGCTGCGTTGGCCAGCGCGGCTAATGGCGACACGATTGACGCCACCGGCATGTCCGGCGCCATCCTCCTGACCAGCGGTGAACTGTTCGTGGATAAGAGCGTGACGATCAACGGCCCCGGCGCCGCCAATCTGGCAGTGGACGGCAATCATAGCGACCGCGTGTTTCAGGTCGCCAACCCCGTCACCGTCACCATTTCCGGCCTGACCATCACCAACGGTAGCGTGGTTTCCTCCGATGTCGGCGGTGGCATCTACAACGACGGCTCGACGCTAACGTTGAGCGACTGCGCCATCGTCGCCAACTTCGGCGGCGGCATCTACAACGGCCACTCGACGCTAACGGTGAGCAACTGCACCCTTAGCGGCAACTCGGCCGGCGTCGGCGGCGGCATCTACAACGCCGGCAGCAACAGCGGCAGCGCGACGCTGACAATCAACAACAGCACCCTGAGCGGCAATTCGGCCGGTATCGGCGGCGGCGGCATCTACAACGATGGCATCTTCGGCGGTGCGACGCTGACGATCAGTAACAGCACCCTGAGCGGCAATTCGGCCGGCTTCTTCGCCGGCGGCATCTACAACACCGGTGAGGGCGGCAGCGCGACGCTGACGATCAGTAACAGCACCCTGAGCGGCAATTCGGTCAGCGGCGGCGTCGGCGGCGGCATCTTCAACGACGGCCGCGACGGCAGCGCGATGCTGACGATCAGTAATAGCACCCTAAGCGGCAATTCGGCCGGCTTCTTCGGCGGCATCTACAACTACGGCGTCTCCGGCAGCGCGACGCTGACGATCGGAGACACGATTCTGAACGCTGGAGCTTCGGGCGAGAATATCTTCAACAACTCCGGCACGGTCACCTCGCATGGTTACAACCTGAGCAGCGATAATGGCGGCGGTCTTCTCACGGCCACGGGCGACCAGATCAACACCGATCCATTGCTTGGTCCGTTGCAGGATAACGGTGGCCCAACGTTCACGCACGTGCTTTTAGTCGGCAGCCCGGCCATTGATGCAGGCGATCCAAACTTCAATCCAAATAGTTTCAATCCACCGATGGTTTACGACCAGCGTGGCCCGGGATTTAATCGCGTCGTGAATGGTCGCATTGACATCGGTGCATTTGAAGTGCAGGCCGTGCCCTCGCCCTATGCTGGACAGGTTCAGCAACCGATCAATGCAGATGGGTCCAGTGTGTTTAGCGTCAGGCGCGGGGTCGTTCCAGTTAAGTTCATTTTGACCCAGGGCGGTGTTGCGACATGCGCGTTGCCGCCAGCAACTATCGCTGTTACTCGAACGGCCGGTGGTGCTACCGGAGCTATCGACGAGTCCGTTTACAGCGGCTCCGCCGACGCAGGCTCAAACTTCAGAATCGACAACTGCCAGTACGTATACAATCTGAGCGCGAGTGCGCTCGGAGTCGGCACCTATCGCGTTGACATTCTAATCGACGGTCAAGTTGTAGGCAGCGGTATTTTCCAGCTCAAATAAGTCTGTTTGCTGCTACTGCCAAAACGGCAGCAACTTTCAATCAGCCGTCACGCTTCACCGCGTGGCGGCTTTTTGTTTCACGTGCGTTACGGCTCTTTGAAATCGCCGCGAACTCTTTACGGGAGCACAAATCGTGGGGACAGCGCGCGCCGCGCTTTCCCTGCCTTTAATAGAGGTAGCGCATCGGCTCAACGGCTGCCCAAGCCGTCGTTCCTTGTTATCGTTTTAATGCGTCAAAAATCGGCTGTGGGTAAACGCCCAGCCAAATCGTGGCGATCACTAAGGCGCTGATTGCCAGACGCGACAGCCCGTTCACAGGTATTTTGGAACTGTTCGTCGTGGACTGCCAATACATCGCGCGAACGACTTTGAGATAGTAGTAGAAGCCGCAGCCGACCGTGATAACCCCGACGACAACGAGCGCGGTCTGGCGCTGCAAAATTGCTGCATAAAAGATGTAAAACTTGCCCAAAAATCCCGCTGTAAACGGGACACCGGCGAGCGACACCATCCCAACCAGCATCGCGAATGCAAGGAACGGCGAACGTTTTGCGAGACCATCAAAATCGGAGATCTCGTCGCCGGTTTGCTGCGCGACAATTATCAAGACTGCGAAGCTGAGGAGGGTCATCAGCAAGTAAGCCACTAGATAGAAAGTAACCGCGCGGACATCGAAACAAACAACCCCGATGAGCAGATACCCCGCATGCGCGATGCTGGAATAAGCAAGTAGTCGTTTCAGGTTTGTCTGCGGCAGCGCTGCGAGATTTCCGTAAATTAATGTAAGCAGCGCGATCAGAACGATCAGCCGCTGTGTTTGCGGCAGCGTCAGGAACGGCAGTAAAACGCGCAGTAGCACAACAAAGCCCGCCGCTTTCGAACCAACGGAGAGATACGCAGTCACAGGCGTGGGCGCACCTTGATAAACATCAGGCACCCAGATTTGGAACGGCACCGCAGCAATCTTGAAACTAAGCGCGACGAGAACAAACACCATGCCCAGCAGCGCTGCGCCGCGGTTCACCTCCGCACTCGCCAGCGCCTCCGTGATCCGTTGCAGATTTGTCTGGCCGGTCACGCCCAATATCCACGCGATTCCATACACGAGAAACGCCGTGGAGACAGTGCTGAGCACCAGATATTTGGTTCCCGCTTCCAAAGTAATCGGATTGCGCCGGGTAAAGCTGACGAGAACATAAAAGGATATCGTAACCAGCTCGAGGGATACAAAGATGAAGACGAAATCGATGGCCGACACCAGATACATCAGTCCGGCGCAGGTGAAGATTGGGATTGCGAAAAACTCGCCCACTACGTCTTGCGTGCCGGAAAAGGAACTGCGCACTATCGGTGCGTAGTCGATCATCATCATGAACACGAGGATCGTGGTCAGCAGCGTGAACTGTTTGAAGAAGATCGCTAACCGGTCGGCTGTGTAAAAAGTCCAGAAACCTGTCGCTTGGTTGGGCGAAGGGAATGGAGCCACAAAGAAGCTGGCGAGAAGAACCATCGTAAGGCCGGCAATTGCAGCGAAGGCTAGAATTCGTTTGTCGATTTTAATGGCAAACGCTTCGACCATTAGGATCACCATCCCGAGCACCAACACCGCAATCTCCAGTTCGGGCGCGGTGATCATGCTCACCTCCAAGCGACCTCGTTGTAGATACGCCCCTGTGAGGCGTCTTCGTTTAGACCCGCAACTGGCGGACGGCGCACAGCGCCGTGGCTACAGGTCTGCATGTCTGTGAGATCGCTTGTGTTCGTTGTGAGATAAGTGCGGAACGTCGGCGCGACAATCCGCACAAAGGTCTGCGGAAAAAATCCGTAACAAATAAGTGCGCCAACCAGCAGGGTCACCGGCACACGCAGGGTTGGTCGAAGCTCGACAAGTCCCTTCCACTGTTCGCGCATTGTGCCCATGAAGGTTTTGCGATAGGCGCGCAGTATGTAAACCGTCGAGATTACTATTCCCCAAAGCGCTAGCACCGTCGCGATTTGAAAAATGTGAAAGCCATCCATCGTCCAGCCATGTTCGAACGCGCCAAAAAAAATCATGATTTCGCCGGCAAAGTTCGCGAGGCCCGGAAGACCGATCGCTGCGAATGCGCCAAATCCAAAGGCGAGTCCGGCGAACGGCATGATCCTGGCAAGACCGCCAAGTTCATCGAAAACCAATGTGCCTGTCCGCTGGCGGAGTTCTCCTGCGATCGCAAACAGCAGCGCGATGGAAAGACCGTGAGCAAATATCAACACCACAGCGCCAGTCGTGGCGAGAATCGTGGCACTGGCGATGCCGAGAAAGATGTATCCCATGTGCATCACGCTCGAGTAACCGATCATCCAATCGAGCCGCTTCTGGGCGATGGTAACCAGCCCTACGTAAATGATGTTCCCGAGCAGTAGCACCACGAGCAGACCGGCCCAGTGACGCGCGCCTTCGGGCAACATGGGAATGGCCAGACGCAAAAAACCATACAGCCCAAATTTTTTAAGCACTCCGGCATGCAACATTGCCGCCGGCGCTGGAGCCGACGCGTAAGCCTCTGGCGCCCACGTGTGAAACGGGAAAAGGGAAACGAGAATTCCGAAACCGATAAGCAACAGCAGGTAAATATGACGTTGTGCGTCCGCCGAAATTTGACCGAGACCAGCGGCAGCCTGCAATGCGCGAATGTCAAAGCTGCGCAAACCTGGCGGCACGCTTTGGTAAAGCAGGATCAGGCCAAGCAGTAAAATGAAACTGCCAATCGCAAGATAGATTGTAATTTTCCATGCTGCCGCGACTCGATTTCCGCTCCCCCAGATTCCAATCAACAAAAATGTGGGAATCAGCGCAAGCTCGTGAAATGCATAGAAGAAAAATAGATCGATTGACGCAAATGCGCCGATTGCGCCGCCGGAAATCAGCAAAAGACAGGCATAGAACGCATTTTCATATCTCTCGATAGTGCCGGCGAACCAGACCGCAGCCACCGTAACAATCGTGGCAAGCAGCACCATTATGAGACTTAAACCGTCAATGCCCGTGGTGAAGCTCAGTCGCCACTCGGGAGATATTGTAAACGAGGTGACGTGTTGAAAGTCGTGTCCGTCGGATCCAAAAGTCGCAAGAAGAAACAGCGCCGCGGCGAACGTCAAAACTGCCGCGGCTAACGCTGTCTTACGAGCGGGTGCGCCGACCATGATCAAAACGGCCGCAATGATCGGGCAGAAAATGACGAACAAGACCATTGATCTGATGACTAGGTTAAGGATTCATTTGCCCACGAAATACACGAAACGACACCAAATCTTCAGAGCTGGAGATCAACAGGTTCCTGGCTTCTGAGCAGCCTGTTGCGCTGAGATAGTTAAGGACTTGCCCGCGATGTTCGTCAACCAACGCGGACACCGCCTTGATTTCGAGAATGACCTTTTCGTAGCAGAGGAAATCCGGCGAGAATGTTTGAATCAACGTGCGCCCGCGATACTGCAATGTCTGAGGCGGCTTCGAAAGAAATGGAATCCCTTGGAACTCCAACTCAATTTCCAAGCACTCGTGATACACGGGTTCGTGAAAGCCACACCCCTTATCTTTATAGACGGCGAAGCAGGCCCCAATGACGGCGTAGCTTTCCTCCT
>WNFP01008947.1_pt1 | contig 13647 bp, 14 predicted proteins | sample 5400201 | NCBI WGS metagenome assembly WNFP01 (sample SAMN13153355, study PRJNA577476) | soil metagenome | isolation source: 115 cm saprolite under Madrone tree | place: USA:California | collected 2016-06-14
TATGGCAGGCGACCCCGTCCTGGTGGGCCTGGACCAGGAGCGTGTCGCGGTCGCAGTCGGCGTAGATCCCGTCGACGTGCTGGGTGTTGCCTGAGGTCGCGCCCTTGCGCCAGAGCTCGCGGCGCGACCTCGACCAGTAGTGGCCGATCCCGGTCTCGAGCGTCTTCGCGAGCGCCTCGCGGTCCATCCACGCGACCATGAGCACCTCGCCGGTCTCGGTCTCCTGGACCACGGCGGGGATGAGCCCGTCGCCGTCCCACTTGAGCTCGCCGAGAACGCTCACGCTTCGATCCTCACGGTGACGCCGCGCTCGCGCAGGTAGGCCTTGGCCTCGGCGACCGTGTGGCGGCCGAAATGGAACATGGAGGCGACGAGCAGGGCGTCGGCCTTGCCGTCGACGACGCCCTCGCGCAGGTGCTCGAGCGTGCCCACGCCGCCCGAGGCGATGACGGGCACCGACGTCGCTTCGGAGACGGCGCGCGTCAGCTCGAGGTCGTAACCGTCGCCCGTGCCGTCCCGGTCCATGCTTGTCAGGAGAATCTCGCCCGCCCCGAGCGCTTCGACCTGGATCGCCCACTCCACGGCGTCCCGCCCGGTCGGCCGGCGACCGCCGTGCGTGTAGACGGCCCAGCGGGGCGGCTCGCCCGCCTCGCGCTTGGCGTCGATCGCCACCACGATGCACTGGCTGCCGAAGCGCTGCGCCGCGTCCCGGATCAGCTCAGGGCGCTCGAGCGCGGCCGTGTTGAGCGAGACCTTGTCGGCGCCGGCGCGCAAGAGCGTGCGGATGTCTTCGACGCTGCGGATGCCGCCGCCGACCGTCAGCGGCATGTAGATGCCCTCGGCCGTCCGGCGCACGACGTCGAGCATGATGGCGCGCTGCTCGTGGGACGCGGTGATGTCGAGAAAGACCAGCTCGTCCGCGCCCTGGGCGTCGTACGCGAGCGCCGCCTCGACCGGGTCACCGGCATCCCGGAGATCGACGAAGCGGACTCCCTTGACCACGCGGCCGGCGTGGACGTCGAGGCACGGGATCATCCGCTTGCAGAGCACGGCTAGCGCGCCTCGGCGAGCGCGGCGCGGAGGCTCACCGCGCCCGTGTAGAGCGCTCGGCCCACGATCACGCCGTCGATGCCCGGGATGGCGGACAGCTGGCGGATATCCTCGATCGATCCCACCCCGCCGGACGCGATGACGGGGATCCTCGCGGCGCGGGCGAGCGCTTCGGTGCTCCGGACATTGGGCCCGGTCTGGGTGCCGTCCCGCGCGATATCCGTGTAGATGATGGTGCAGGCGCCCGCGGCCGCGGCGTCGCGCGCGAGCGTCACCGCCTCGAGCTCCAGCACGCGGGTCCAGCCGTCCACCGCCACGCGGCCGTCGGACGCGTCGAGCCCCACGATGATGCGGTCTCCGAAGCACCGGCAGACGTCACCGAGTCCGCAGGCCGCCCCCGACCTCGAGGGGAATAGACACCGCGCGGGCGATCTTGTGGATGAGGGCCATCTGGGCGGGGCCGCCACCGAACGCTCCGTCGAGATCGACGACGTGGAGTCGGCGCGCCCCCTCGGACTCCCAGCGCTCCGCCACGGCGACGGGGTCGTCGGAGAAGACGGTCTCCGCGGAGGCCTTGCCCTGGACGAGACGGACGCACCAGCCGCCCTTGAGATCGATCGCGGGAATAACAATCACGAGACGCGCCGGTCCCGCACGAAGGCGGCGAAGTTCTCCAGGAGGCGAAGGCCCCACCGCTGGCTCTTCTCGGGGTGGAACTGCGTCGCGAAGAGCGGCCCCCGGCCCACGGCGGCCGGAAAGGTCACGCCGTAGGCGCAGGTCGCCGTCTGCCACGAGGCGTCCGCCGTCGTCGGGTAGTACGAGTGCACGAAATAGAAGTGCGCGCCGCTCGGGATCCCGTCGAGGATCGCGAGATCGCCGTCGTGCTGCACCGCGTTCCAGCCCATGTGCGGCACCTTGAGCCCGGCGGGAAAGCGGCGAACCACGCCTGGGATGACGTCGAGCCCCTTGCCCTGGCCGAACTCCTCGCTCTCGGTGAAGAGCAGCTGGTACCCGAGGCAGATCCCGAGGAAAGGCCGGCCGTCGTCGAGCGCGGAGCGGAGGGGGTCGAGGAGCCCCAACGACTGGAGGCTGCCCATGGCGTCGTGGAAGGCGCCGTCGCCGGGCAGGACGAGGGCGCGGGCGTCCGCGATCACGCGCGGGTCCTGGGTGACGACGGCGCGCATGCCGAGGCGTCCCAGCGCCTTTTCGACGCTGCCCAGGTTGCCTCTTCCGTAGTCGATGACGGCGATCACGTCAGTTACAGGCTCCCCTTGGTGCTGAGGACTCCGGCGATGCGCGGGTTGAGCCTCGTCGCCTCCGCAAGCGCCCGGCCCACCGACTTGAAGACGGCCTCGGCGATGTGGTGAAGATTCTGGCCGTAGTGCATGTTGACGTGCAGCGTGATCTCCGCGTTGAAGGCGAATGCGCGGAAGAAGTCCTCGAGCAGGTCGAGGTCGAAGTTCGAGATCCGGGTCCGCTTCACGGGCACGTTGAACACCAAAAAGGGCCGGCCCGAAATGTCCACGGCCGCGTGCAGCAGCGCCTCGTCCATGGGCAGGAAGGACGCGCCGTAGCGCACGATGCCCGCGCGGTCGCCCAGCGCCTCGCGGAAGGCCTTGCCGAGGCAGATTCCGACGTCCTCCACCGTGTGGTGGAGATCGACCTCGAGGTCGCCGCGCGCGTCCACCGTCAGGTCCATGAGCCCGTGCTTGGACCAGGCTTCGAGCATGTGATTGAAGAACGGGATGCCGGTCTCGACCTTGGAAGCTCCCGTGCCGTCGAGTCCGACCTGCAGCACGATCTGCGTCTCCTTGGTCTTGCGCTCGACCCGTCCCTGGCGGAGGCCCAGGGGTGCCCCGCCCGCCGTCGCTGCCGTCATGTCGTGCCTCCCGTTCGCTCGATGCGCGCCGTCGCCGCGGCCCCATGGCCGTCGAGCCCTTCCACCCGCGCGAGCTCCGCCAGGTGCGGCGCCGCGTCCTTCAAGCCGGCCTGCGTGTACTGGATGACGCTCATGCGCTTGACGAAGTCCTCCGTGCCGAGCGCGGAGGCGAAGCGCGCGGTGCCTCCGGTCGGCAGCACGTGGTTCGGCCCGGCGACGTAGTCGCCCACGACCTCCGGAGTCATGCGGCCGAGAAAGACGGCGCCCGCGTTCCGAACGATCCCGAGAAGCGCTTCGGGGTCCTCGACCTGGAGCTCGAGGTGCTCGGGCGCCAGCAGGTTCGCGACTTCCACCGCCTCCTCGAGGGACCGCGTCAGCACCAGCGCGCCGTGGGCCTCGAGCGACGCCCCCGCTATGTCCCTGCGCGGCAGGCGCGCGAGCTGCCGCTGCGCCTCGTAGGCGACTCCGTCGATCAGCGCCCGCGAAGGAGTGAGCAGCACGGCGCGGGCCATCGGGTCGTGCTCGGCCTGGGCGAGGAGGTCCGCCGCCACGAAGGCCGCATCGGCGCCCTCGTCGGCCACGACCACGATCTCGCTCGGCCCCGCCACCATATCGATGCCGACGTCGCCGAAGACACGGCTCTTGGCGAGCGCGACGTAGATATTGCCCGGCCCCACGATCTTGTCCACGCGGCGGATCGTTTCCGTCCCGTACGCGAGAGCCGCCACGGCCTGCGCGCCGCCGATGCGATAGGCCTCCGTCACCCCGGCCACGCGGGCGGCGGCCAGGACCGCGGCATTCAGCGACTTGTCGGCAGACGGCGGGGAGACGAGCACGATCTCCCTCACGCCCGCGACCCGCGCGGGAATGACGGTCATCAGCACGGTGGACGGGTACGCCGCGCGGCCGCCGGGGACGTACACCGCCACGCGGTCTATAGGCCGCACGTCCTGGCCGAGCCGCGAGCCCATGGAGTCGGTCATCCGCCAGGAGCGCGGCGCCGACTCCCGGTGGAAGCGCTCGATCCGCCCGGCGGCGTAGCGGAGCGCGCGCATCGTCGTCTCTCCGGATGCGCGCTCCGCCGCATCCATCTCGGCCGGCGTGACAGCGAGGTCCGCCGAGGTCAGCGAGACCCGGTCGAAGCGCTCGGTGAGCTCCAGGAGCGCCGCGTCACCCTTGTCGCGCACGGCCGCCACGATCTCCTCGACGCGCCTGTGGATCTCCGGGTCGACGGCGGACGACGGCCGGTCGAGGGCCTTGGCCACTCCGGCGGCGCCCAGCACCGCGGTGTCCATGCGCCTGATCACTTGGTTACCTCTTGCCGCATGCCCGCTATGAGGGCGTTGACGCGGGCGTGGGCCGTCTTGAGCGACGCGCGGTTGACGATGAGCCGGGCCGTGGAGGTCATGATCTCCGCGACCTCCACGAGACCGTTGGCCTGGAGCGTCTCGCCCGACTGCACCAGGTCCACGATGCGCTCGGCGAGGCCGACCAGCGGCGCCAGCTCGATCGAGCCGTCGAGATGGATCATCTCGACCTGTATCCCGCGCTCGGAGAAATAGCGCTCGGTCAGCACCGGGTACTTGGTCGCCACGCGCACCCAGGACCACTTGGTCGGGTCGTCGCGCTCCCAGAGCTCGCGAGGCTCCGCGACGACCAGCCGGCAAAAACCAAAGCCGAGATCGACGGGCTCGTAGACGTCGGGCTGCTGCTCGGCGAGGATGTCCTTGCCCACGATCCCGAGATCGGCCGCGCCGTACTCGACATAAGTCGGAATGTCCGCGGGCTTGAGAAAGATGACGCGCAGGTCGCGGGACTCGTCGCTCAAGAGAAGGCGGCGCGTGTCGACGTCGAGCCCCTTGATGCCCATGGCGGTGAGCAGCTGGAGCGCGGGGTCGAGGAGCCGGCCCTTCGGCAGCGCGAACGTCAGCGGCGCCGGCATGTTACCTGGCCCTCGTGATGCGGGCGCCCAGCGACTGAAGCTTCTTCTCGAGGGCCTCGTAGCCGCGGTCGAGGTGGTAGACGCGCGCGACCTCGGTGGTGCCTCGCGCCGCGAGCCCGGCCAGCACGAGCGAGGCCGAGGCGCGCAGATCGGTCGCCATGACGGGCGCGCCCTGGTAGGCGTCCACGCCCCGCACGACGGCGATGGACCCCTCGGTCTCGATGAGGGCGCCCATGCGGCAGAGCTCGGCCGCATGCATGAAGCGGTTGTCGAAGATGGTCTCGGTGATCTTGCTGACCCCGTCCGCCAGGCCGAGGAGCGCCATCATCTGCCCCTGCATGTCGGTCGGGAAGCCCGGAAACGGGCTCGTGATGAAGTCGGTCGGCTTCGGACGCCCGGGCCCGACGCAGCGGATCCGGTCGCCGACAACGGTCAGCGTGGCGCCGCACTCCTCGAGCTTGGCGAGAGTCGCCGCCAGGTGCCGCGGCGCCGCGCCGGTGAGCGTCACGTCCCCTCCGGTGATCGCGCCGGCGACGAGGAGCGTGCCCGTCTCGATCCTGTCGGGAATGATCCGGTGCCGCGCGCCGCCCAGCTCGGCCACGCCCTCGATCTCGATGCGCTCGCTGCCCGCGCCCTCGATGCGCGCGCCCATGGCGACCAGCAGGCGGGCCAGGTCGGCGACCTCGGGCTCGCGTGCGGCGTTCTCCAGAACGGTCACGCCCTCGGCGAGCGCTGCCGCCATCATGAGATTCTCGGTGCCGGTGACCGTGACGAGGTCGGTCGTGATCCGGGCGCCCTTGAGCCGGCTCGCGCGCGCCTCGACGTAGCCGTTCTGGATCGTGATGTCATGGCGCAGCCGCCTGGCAGTGCGACGCGCGCCACGCCGGTGCGCGCGAGCAGCGGTCCGAGTACGACCACCGAGGCTCGCATGGTGGACACGAGCTCGTACGGCGCCTCGTGGCTCGCGACGCGCTTCACCTGCAGGCGTGTCGCGCCGTCGGCCTCGGCGGACGACTCGGCGCCCAGGGTCTTGAGGAGCTTGTGCATGGTCACGACGTCTGCCAGCCCCGGGACGTTTTCGAGCAGCACCGGCTGCGCCGTCAGCAGGCTCGCGGCCATGGCAGGCAGGGCAGCGTTCTTCGCGGCGCTGACCTGGACTTCGCCCCGCAGCGGGGTGCCGCCCTCGATGATCAGGCGAGCGGGCATCAGGAGCCCGTTCTCTCTGACGTCGACGTCGACGTCGCCGTCGCCGCGGCAGCCGCGGACGGCACGCCCTCGGCCCAGCGGCCTTCGATGTAGCGCTCGACGTCGCGCAGGTCCCGGCGCGCGCCGATGCTCGAGAAGCCCTCGGCCGCCATCAACGACGCCAGCGGCCCGGCCTGCTCCTCGCCGATCTCCATCACGAGCCAGGCTCCCGGCCGGAGCAACCGCGGCACCTCGGTGATGATTCGCCTCAGCACCCGCATCCCGTCGGGACCGCCGTCGAGCGCCTCCCGCGGCTCGAAGCGCTCGACCTCGGCGGGCAGCGTGGAAATCACGCCCGTCGGGCAGTACGGCGGGTTGGCTATGACCATGTCGAGGCCGCCACCGAGCGAAGCGAGCGGCGCCAGCAGGTCCCCGGCCAGGAGTCTCACTCGCGAGCTCATGCCGAGAGCTCTCACGTTGTCGGAAGCGACGGCGAGAGCGCCCAGCGACTGGTCGACGGCCAGCACCTCGAGATCGGGGCGGGCCGCGGCGAGCGCGCAGGCGATGGCGCCGCTCCCCGTCCCGATGTCGGCCACGAGCGCGCCGGGACGATCGGCGACAAGCTCGAGCGCGCGCTCCACAAGGCCTTCGGTCTCCTGGCGCGGGATCAGCACGTCCGGCGTCACCGCGATCCTGAGACCCCTGAATTCCTCGAAGCCCAGGATGTGCTGGACGGGCTCGCGGGACGCGCGCCGCTCCACGAGCGCCCTGTAGGCGGCCGCGGCGCGATCGTCGACCGGACGCCGCGGCTCGACGTAGACCGTCAACCGCTCGACTCCAAGGGCGGCCGCCATGAGAGTCAGCGCGTCCTGGCGCGCGCACTCGAGCCCGGCGAGCGCCAGGCTGCGGGTGCCTTCGGCGAGGAGCGCGGCCGTCGTGATCGTCACGACGCGGCTCCGAGCTTCTGCCGCTGGTCCTCGGCGCTGAGCGCTTCGACGACCTCGTCGAGCTCGCCCTCGAGGACCGCCGGCAGGCGATGGATCGTGAGGTTGATGCGGTGATCCGAGACGCGGCCCTGGGGAAAGTTGTAGGTGCGGATGCGCTCGCTGCGCTCGCCCGTGCCCACCTGGCTGCGCCGGTCCGCGGCGATGGCCGCCGCCTGCTCCTCCTGTGCGCGCTCGAGGAGCCGCGCCTTCAGCACCCGGAGCGCCTTCGCCCGGTTCTTGATCTGCGAGCGCTCGTCCTGGCACGTCACGACCAGCCCCGTCGGAATGTGCGTCAGGCGCACGGCCGAGTCCGTCGTGTTGACGCCCTGGCCGCCGGGCCCCGAGGACCGGTACACGTCGACCCGGATGTCCTTTTCCTCGACCTTGATGTCCACGTCCTCGGCCTCGGGCAGGACGGCGACCGTCACGGTCGAGGTGTGGATGCGGCCGCTCGACTCCGTCTGCGGCACCCGCTGGACACGGTGCACGCCGCGCTCGAACTTGAGCCGGCTCCAGGCCCCCCGGCCCTGGATGAACAGCACGATCTCCTTGAAGCCGCCCACGCCGGTCGGGTGGCTGTCCATCACCTCGACCTTCCACTTCTGCCGCTCCGCGTACTTCGTGTACATGCGCGCCAGGTCGGCGGCGAAGAGCCCCGCTTCGTCCCCGCCGGCGCCGGCGCGGATTTCGACGAAGACGTTCTTGTCGTCGTTGGGATCTTTCGGGAGGATCAGCGCGCGCAGCTCGTCCTCGAGCTTGACCTGGCGCGCTGTGAGCTCTTCCACCTCGGCCTGCGCCATCTCGCGCATCTCGCGATCGGCGTCCTCGGCGGCCATGTGGCGGGCCTCTTCGAGGCGTCCCAGGAGCTGCTTGTACTCCTCGAACTTCAGGACGACCTCGGAAAGCTCGGACGCGGCCTTGGCGGTCTTGGCATAGGCGGCCGGCTGGCCGATGACGGAAGGATCGGCCATCGAGCGGGTCAGCTCGCTGTACCGCTCCTCGATCTGGCGAAGCTTGTCAAACATGGCGTGCCCTTGCGGGGGATTGGGCAGACCGGGACGCCGCGCACGGAGACGGGGACAGTAAGGCTCTTCGCTTGCTGGCTACGTGGCGCGGCGCTCGGCCGGCCGGTGCCCTACCCCTCGGCGATCGGCTTCCTCTTGTACTTGCGCTGGAAGCGCTCGACGCGGCCGGCCGTGTCCAGGAACTTCTGCTTGCCGGTGAAGAACGGATGGCACTTTGAGCACACTTCCACCCTGATCTGGGGCTGGGTCGAGCGGGTATGAATGACTTCACCGCAGTTGCAGGTGATCGTGGTGTCGACGTAATCGGGATGAATACCAGCCTTCACGGCCCACCTCCTGTATAAAGGGCGCCTGGATAAGGGCGAATGAAGCTCAGAGGATACCAGCGAACGCGGCAAAACGCAAGAAATCCGGTACTTCCCGGTCGCTAAGCCCCGGGAAGCCTCGCGAGCCTTGATGGCCCGCTTCGAGCGCCGGCTCCGCCGGCGCAACCCGGTTTCGGGGGGAGGTTCGGAAGGGGGGCAGAGCCCCCCTCCGAGAAAACTTACCCCATCTGGCTCATCGAGCTCAGGAACTCCTTGTTGGTCTTGGTCAGCTTGAGCTTGTCGAGGAGGAGCTCCATGGCCTCGACCGGGTTCAGCTGGGTCAGCGCCTTGCGGAGCAGCCAGACCTTCTGAAGCTCGTCCTTCTCGAGGAGCAGCTCCTCCTTGCGGGTGCCGGTCTGCTCGATGTTGATGGTCGGAAAGACGCGCTTGTCCATGAGGCGGCGGTCCAGGTGCACCTCCATGTTGCCGGTGCCCTTGAACTCCTCGAAGATCACGTCGTCCATCCGGGATCCCGTGTCCACGAGCGCCGTCGCCATGATCGTGAGCGAGCCGCCTTCCTCCACGTTCCGCGCGGCGGCGAAGAAACGCCGCGGGCGCTGGAGCGCGTTCGCGTCGAGACCGCCCGAGAGCACCTTGCCCGATGAGGGGATGACCGCGTTGTGGGCACGGGCGAACCGGGTAATGGAGTCGAGCAGGATGACGACGTCCCGCTTGTGCTCGACCAGACGCTTGGCCTTCTCGATGACCATGTCGGCCACCTGTACGTGCCGCTGCGGCGGCTCGTCGAAGGTGGAAGAGATGACCTCGCCCTTGACCGAGCGCTGCATGTCGGTCACCTCCTCGGGCCGCTCGTCGATCAGCAGCACGATCAGGTACACCTCGGGATGGTTCTTCGCGATGGCATTGGCGAGATTCTGCAGGAGCATCGTCTTGCCGGTGCGCGGCGCTGCGACGATGAGGCCCCGCTGCCCCTTGCCGATCGGGCAGAGCAGGTCCATGACGCGCGTCGTGAGGTTCTCGGATTCGTGCTCGAGCCTGAGCCGCTCCATCGGGTAGAGCGGCGTGAGGTTGTCGAAGATGGTCTTGTCGCGCGATTGCTCGGGCGTCTCGAAGTTGATCGCCTCGACCTTCAGCAGTGCGAAGTACCGCTCGGTGTCTTTCGGCGGCCGCACCTGACCCGAGATCGTGTCGCCCGTCCGCAGGTCGAAGCGGCGGATCTGCGAGGGCGAGACATAGATGTCGTCCGGTCCCGGCAGGTAGTTGTAGTCGGGCGCGCGGAGGAAGCCGAAGCCGTCGGGGAGGACCTCGAGAACGCCCTCGGCGAAAATGAGCCCGTCGCGCTCCGCCTGGCCCTGCAGGATCTTGAAGATCAGCTCCTGCTTCCTGAGCCCGCTGAACCCCTGGACGCCAAGGTCCTTGGCAACGGTGTTCAGCTCCGTGATGGTCTTGTCCTTGAGCTCCGACAGGTTCATCCGGTTGCCTCCTGCTCCACGCGGCTCGGACACGGCCTCCTCGGTGGAGTCGGGCGACTTCGGCGCGGGTCGTCTCGGACTAGGCTGCGAGATGGCGATCTCCGGGGGGCTGAATGTGTACGGGGTACTGGACTCGACTACTACGGCCAATCTCCCATAGCCCTCCGGGAGATGTCAAACGAATTTTCGGGACCTTCCGGATGTCGGGGCCGGGTGTCAGAGCCGCATCTCGATGATGGCTTTGCCTCGGATCTCGATCAGCCACTCGTTCAGCCGGACGGCGTACTTCTGCTGGTAGAGAATGTCGCGGATCTGGTTGCGGGCCTGCGTCAGCTGCTCGCCCGCGAGGGTCTCCTTGGAATCGAGCTCGAACAGGTGGTAGCCGACCTCGGAGCGGAACGGCGACGAGTGCTCTCCGGGGGAGAGACGGAGGATGGCCTTTTCGATGTCGGGCGCCAGCTCGCCCCGCTTGAGGATCCCGAGCTGTCCGCCGTTCTTGGCGGTGGCGGTGTCATCGGAGAACTCGCGCGCCAGCTCGCCGAAATCGTCCCCGCTCATGACGCGCGTGTAGACGTCTTCCGACCGCCGCTTCGCCCGCTGCCAGCCGTCTTCGCCGGCGCCCGCCGTCGGCAGGAAGAGAATGTGCCGGGCCTCGAAGGTCAGTCCCGTTTCGAGCTTCTCCCTGTTGGCGTTGAGGTACTGGTCGATGTCCTCTTCGGTGACGGAGATCCGGAGGTTGACCTTGCGGCGCTTGATCCGCTCCACGAGCAGCTGCTCGCGCAACCGCTTCTTGACGCCGTCGAGCGAGAGGCCCTGGGCCTTGACCATCTGGTCGAATTCTTTCTCGTCCTTGGCGCCCAGCCGCTTCTGGATTTCGTCGAGCTGCTCCTTCATCTCCGAGTCGTCGACCGTGATCTTCTCGCGCTCCGCCACCTGGAGCTGGAGGCGCTTCTCGATGATGCCGGCCAGCACCTTGTCCCGGAGCGCCACGCGCTCCTCGCCCGTCGGCGCCGACTGCTTGCTCTCGTAGATGGTGTAGGCCTCGGCCTCTTCCAGCTCGTACAGCGTGACGGCGTCGCTGTTGACCACGCAGATCACGCGGTCGACGACCGCTTCGCTGTCCGCTGCCGGCGCGGGCCGCGAGAGGATCGGAGCCCGGGCCTCGCTCGGCGGGGGCGCCTTCGGTGTGGGCGGCGGCCCCTTGGCCTTCGCGGTCCCCCCGCCCGGCATCCACGAGGGAACCGAGCAGCCGGACAGGACCAGGGCGACCGCGACGGTGAGGACAGCCAGCCGCGACGCGCCTCTCACGCCAACGACTCGAGGAGGGCGCGGACCGAGTCGCGCACGGAAGGCCACGGGCCGGCAGGGATCTGAGCCTCCAGCACGAACTCCTTCCGCATCCGGACTCCGCTGCCCGGCCGGGCGATGACCGCGAGTATCCGCTCGGGCGTGACCGGCGTCGAGGGGGCGAAGGTCACGAGCGCGCGGCCGCCGCCGGCCTCGACGCGCTCGGCATGAAGCCGCCGGGCCAACGCTCGCAAGCCGACCACGTCGAGGAGCGCCTCCACCGGAGGCGGCGGCGGCCCGAAGCGGTCAGTGAGCTCCAGACGCATTTCCGTGATCGCGTCATCTCCGTCCAGATCAGTCAGGCGCTGGTAGATCGCGAGCCGCTGGTTCACTTCGGGAATGTAGGCGTCCGGAAGGAGCGCCTCGACGCCCATCGTGATCACGGGATCCACCGTGGTCCCGACCGGTTCGCCCTTCAATTCTCTCACGGCCTCGGCCAGAAGCTTGGTGTAAAGATCGAACCCGACGGCCGCGATGTGTCCGTGCTGCTCGGCTCCCAGGAGGTTGCCCGAGCCGCGGATCTCCAGGTCCCGCATGGCGAGCCGGAAGCCCGCGCCGAGCTCCTTCATGTCCTCGATGACCCGCAGGCGCCGCTGCGCCGTCTCGTCGAGCCGGCCGTCGGCCGGCACGAGGAGGTAGGCGTAGGCCTGCTGGCGCTCGCGTCCCACGCGGCCGCGCAGCTGGTAGAGCTGGGCCAGTCCGAAGCGGTCGGCGCGGTTGATGATGATGGTGTTCGACGCGGGAATATCGAGGCCGGACTCGACGATGGCCGTCGAGACGAGCACGTCCGCCTGGCCGTCGACGAACTTGATCATCACGGACTCGAGCTCCCGCTCGCCCATCTGCCCGTGCCCCATGACGACCCGCGCCTCGGGGCAGAGCGCCTTGATGAAAGCGGTCATCGACGGCAGCGACTGTATGCGGTTGTGGACGAAAAAGACCTGGCCGCCCCGGCCGAGCTCGCGGTCGATCGCCTCCTTGATCACCGCGCGGTTGAAGCCTGTGACGACGGTCTCCACCGGCAGCCGGTCGAGCGGCGCCGTCTCGATGAGCGAGAGGTCCCGCACGCCCGACAGCGACATGTAGAGCGTGCGCGGGATCGGCGTGGCGGTGAGCGTGAGCGCGTCCACAGACGCGCGGAGCTCCTTGACGCGCTCCTTGTGGCCGACGCCGAAGCGGTGCTCCTCGTCGACCACGAGGAGGCCCAGGTTGCGGAAGACCACGTCCTTCGACAGGAGCCGGTGCGTGCCGATGACGACGTCCACGGCGCCGGTGCGCATCCCCTCGACGACGGCTTTCTGCTCCTTCGGGCTGCGGAAGCGCGAGAGGAGCTCCACGCGGGCGGGAAACGCGCTGAATCGATCGCTGAAGGTGTGGAAGTGCTGCTGGGCGAGGACGGTGGTCGGCACGAGGATCGCGACCTGGCGGCCGTCGGCCACGACCTTGAAGGCCGCGCGCAGCGCGACCTCCGTCTTGCCGTAGCCCACGTCCCCCGCGACGAGCCGGTCCATGGGGCGTGCGCGCTCGAGGTCGGCCTTGACGTCCTCGATCGCGCGCTCCTGGTCGGGCGTCTCCTCGAAGCGGAACGCCGCCTCGAATTCGCGCTGCCAGGGCGTGTCGGGGGAAAACGGCGTCCGCTCGGCCACCGAGCGCGTCGCGTAGAGCCGGAGGAGCTGCTCAGCCATCTGGCGCACGGCCGCCCGCACGGAGTCCTTGATCCGCTGCCAGGCGCCGCCGCCCATCCTGTCGAGCCGCGCCGCCCCGGATGGCGCGCCCATGTACTTCGAGATGAGGTCGAGCCGCTCGACCGGCAGGTAGAGCCGCCCGCCTTCCGCGTATTCGAGGAGGAGGAAGTCCGACTCCCGGCCGTCGACCGACATGGTCTGCAAGCCGTGGTAGCGGCCGACTCCGTGCATCTCGTGGACGACGAGGTCGTTGGGGTTCAGGTCGGTGAAGGCCGCGATGGCCTGTCCGCGCTGGAAGACGGGGCGGCGAAGCCGGCGACGCCGCTCGCCGAAGATGTCCGCCTCCGCGAGGAGCATGAGGCCAATCTCCGGAAGCTGGAAGCCGGCGGCACAATCGCCCGTGATGACGCCGAGCCCTTCCCCGCTCCAGAGCGTCGCGCCCGGCCAGGGCTCGAGGTCGTGCTCGGCCAGGATGCCCCGGAGGCGGACGGCCTGCTGTTGGTCGTCGACGACGAGACGCACGGTGAAGCCCTCGGCCCGCCAGCCGCGCATCTCCTCGGCCAGCTCCTTGAAACGGCCCTGGAAGCCGCCGACCGAGCGGGTGCCCATGGCCACGCGCGGCGCCGTCCCGGCCCCGCGTTGGAGCAGCGGCAGCTCGAGCCGCTGGAAGCCCGCGAGGGCTTCGGCCAGCGGCACGGCGGAGGGCGCGTCATCAGGCGGCGCTTCGAGGACCGCAGGATCGTCGAGGAC
>WNFP01002933.1_pt1 | contig 13642 bp, 11 predicted proteins | sample 5400201 | NCBI WGS metagenome assembly WNFP01 (sample SAMN13153355, study PRJNA577476) | soil metagenome | isolation source: 115 cm saprolite under Madrone tree | place: USA:California | collected 2016-06-14
AAAATTATTGCCCTGGCCACCCGCGACGAGCACTGTCCCATTATTGAGCAGAGTTGCCGTGTTACCGGCGCGTACAGTGTTGGGGCTTCCCGTGCTGATAAAAGTTGCTGAGGATGGGTCGTACAGTTCCGCAGTGGCAATTGGGTTGAAGTTATTATCAAAGCCCCCTGCAATGAGGACCTGTCCGTTATTGAGAAGCGCCGCTGCATGAGTATTACGTCCGGTATTCAGGCTACCTGTGGTGGCAAAAGTCCCGGTGGAAGGGTCATACAGTTCCGCGCTGGTCAGGTTGTTTGCATTGTTATCAAAACCGCCTGCAATGAGGACCATGCCGTTGTCGAGCAGGGTCGCCGTATGAGAGGCGCGTGCGACATTCGGATTGCCTGTAGCAGTGAATGTTCCGTGGACCGGATCATAGAGTTCGGCACTGGCCAGAGCAGCAGCGTCAGGAGGCGATCCGCCCACGATCAGGACCATCCCATTGTTAAGCACCGTTGCCGTGTGCGAAGAACGGGGCTTGCCAAGGTTCGAAGTAGCAGTAAAGGTCCCGGTTACCGGATTGTACAGTTCAGAACTGGAGGAAGTACGGAAGCGATCGTCGATTCCTCCTGTAACCAGCACAGTGCCGTTGTCGAGCAGGGTGGCCGTATGAAATTTGCGCGCAGGGTTCAGGCTTTCCGTATTTGTGAAAATGCCCGAAGTGGAATCGAATAATTCGGCGTTGGCCAGGGCAAAACCAAAAGAAGCCTGGCCACCCACGATCAGGACCCTTCCATCAGTCAACAACGTGGCAGTATGACTGTCGCGAGCCTCGTTCAAACTTCCAGTGGAGAGGAACCCGGTCACAGCAAAATTGACCGGTTTGCTGCTCACGCCAGCTACCATGACCACGACACTTCCGGTTATCGCTCCGCTGGGCACGCTAGCGCTGATCGAGGTGTCGCTCCAGTTAGTCACCGAGGCAGCTACGCCGTTGAAGCTGACTGTGCTTGCGCCCTGGCTGGCCCCAAAACCTGATCCCGTAATCGCGACCTTGGTCCCAACAGCTCCGCTCGCAGGTGAGATCGAAGAAATCCCTAGCGTCGGCTCAACACTCAGTGTCGTTGAATTGTGGAAGTTGCCAAGTGCAGCCTGAATAATTGTGCTGCCGAGAGAGAGGCTCGCTGCCAGTCCTGATGCATTGACTCCTGCTACTGCCGTATTGGATGAACTCCAGTTCACCACGCTGGTCAGGTCGACCGTGCCTGTGCTGGTTGTTCCAGTAGCTGCAAACTGCTCACTTGCTCCAACGGTGACAGATGGACCAGAAGGGCTAATTGAGAGAGCCGTGAGTCCTGTGATCCCTCCTGCTCCTTTTACGTCCACGGTCTGAGAAAAATTGCCTGCATTGTCGCTAAAAGAAATCGTTCCGGTGCGCGATCCCAGGACAAGCGGATGGAAGACAAGCATTACTGCGCATGATGTCCTCGCAGCCAAACTGCTGCCGCATGAATTGCTTTGCACAACATAGTCAGCAGGCAGAGCCATTGTGCTTGCTATGGTTACTGCTGCGTCCTGGTTGTTCGTTACTGTAATGGTTTTTGCGGCAGTTGTTGTGCCAATTAGCTGATTGCCAAAAAAAACATTTGCGGGAGAGACGGCTATTGGCACGACCCCCGATCCGGACAGCGCTGTCTGTTGCGGGCTGCTATTGGCATCATCCGTCACAGTAAGCGAGCCGCTTCTGCTGCCCAAAGCTGATGGCGAAAAAACGATGGTCAGGGTGCAACTGCTGCGGGCAGCAAGTGTTGCCCCGCATCCGCTGCCTGAGATACTAAAGTCTCCGTTTGCCGCGATATTACTGATGTTGAGTGCAACATCCTGATGATTGGTCACTGTAACGGTTTTTGCCGCACTGGCGCTGCCAAGCGCCTGAGTGCCAAAGCCAAGAACAGCCGGAGAGATTGCCACAGGCACTACGGCCGAGCCACTCAGGGTTATGGCTTGCGGACTATTGGCTGCGTTATCAGCCACCGTTAGCGTGCCAGTCCGCGCTCCCAAAGCGGTTGGCGTGAAATTCAATATAAGTTTGCAATTGGTTTTTGGCGCGAGCACCGTGGCACAGCCGCTTGAGTCCACAGAAAAGTCACCTGTGGTGCTCACATTCAAAATACTGACGCTGACCGTCTGATTGTTGTTGGTCACCGTGACTGTTTTTGCGGCGCTGGTGCTGCCTAATGCCTGGCTCCCAAATCCGAGGTTTGCCGGTAAAGCCGCTACCGGAATCACTCCTGTGCCGGAAAGCGCAACTGTCTGCGGGCTGTTGCTGGCATCGTCGGTTATCGTGAGCGAGCCGGTCCGGGCTCCAAGCGAGGTGGGCGTAAAGGTCAAATTCAGGGTGCAACTGCTCCTGGCAGCCAGAGACGAGCTGCAGGTTGTACCCGCAACAGCAAAATCACCCGACGCAATCGTGCTTAGAATATTTAAAGCTATCGTCTGGCTATTCGTGATCCTGACGGTTTTGTTTGCACTGGCGCCGCCGACTGCCTGGCTGCCAAACGATACGCTCAAAGGCGAAACGGTTTGAGCTGCAGCGTGAAAAATCAATAATAGACAAAATACCAATAGGGAAAGGCCCTTGCGCGCGCAGTGGATCAATTTCCGTCTCCAAAAGTTCGGTATTAGTTGTATTGCCCGGGGGATATCTCTTTCAAAAAGACACTTGGGGAAAGGGATTTTGAAAAGAGTTAGACGTATTAAACCTTTAGTCTTCCCAATGTGCAAGTTACTTTTGGTTTGAATATGTTGGAATAGGCTGCCCAGCTTCATGCAATATTTCTCCTGCTGCTCATGGCAGCAATTCCAAATTTGTACTGCTTTATCTTGCGGGACCCGGGTTTCAGCTTTAGACACCGGTGCCGCAATATTTGGTGAGGGGACTAAGTTTCTCAAAGTGTGATCTGGAATTTAACAAAAAGAAGAACGTAACTGCAAGTAAAGTTTGCATTTAATTTCACAAGAACTATCAACTTCATTTGTTCTCAACAACATGGCAGATGTTACCTATTCTTTTTTGCTCGAAGCAGTCTTATAAGCCTTGTAAATTGCAAAGGCAATTGCCCCCAAATGCATTGTTGATAAAAGTGGTTCTATGAATAGTGACCGGGCAGGCCAAATCGTTTCACTTTTTATATAATTTTTTTCATGACTGATGCTGACGCAATTCTGACTGAACTGATCGACCAGCGTGATCGCCTGACGGCTGCCATCCAGGCCCTTTCCGGTAATAGCACGGCAAAAAGGGGTAGGCCAAAGAAAGAAGCGGGGACTCACACCAGGACTCGCACCATGTCTGCCGCTGCCAAGAAAAGGATTTCCGACGCCGCGAAAGCTCGCTGGGCCAAAGCCAAAAAAGAGGGCAAGAACTCACTCTGAGTTTCTGCCTTCGCACTCAAAGATACATGAAGTTCCTTGTGCAGGGCCAGTGGCAAAAATCCCGTGACGCGTCCCTGCCCGGTCTGCCAGCGGACTGGCGCGAAACTGGAAACTGTCTGTCCGACCTGCGGCGGTACCGGGGAATTTGCCGGTGGTGATGAAGAAGAAACGCAGTGCTGATTTTCATCCCGCAGCTTGTGTTATACAGTCAGAGATTCTTAAGGCGACAGTCATGAGCAAAGTCAAAAAAACAAGCACGCGATCAGGAAAATTCAGGAAAATCCTCTGAACAGACAGAACAGCCCGGCGACTTTCCGAAGTCTTTGCGTTCAACGGGTGAACGGGTCATGCGGGATATCCAAAGAATCCTTGAGAGCCGGGATTTCCCGAACATTGATGAGGCCAATGCGTTTTTAGAAACACTGTCCATTGCGGGGGATTAAAAACAGCCCTGGAAGAAGAACCAGTATTATATACTTGACACAAGGCTACCATCCTGCTACTCTTTACCTGTGGGCTTTTGACCATGGGTTTTAGCGTGATGTTTCAAGTGTTTAACGACTTCCGGATGAAAGATATGCTTAATAGCTTCATCGGTGGTCATCTTAGCGGGATGCTTTTTGGATTTCTTCTTTTTCGGAGTAGTCATGACACCCTCAATTAACCTCTGCGAACTGCTGGAAAAGTTTGGCGATAACGACAAGTGCCGCGAGTATCTTGAGTCCCTGCGCTGGCCGGAACAAGTGACCTGTCCGGCGTGCAAGTCCGAAAAAATATCCCGCATTCACAAGCGCCATCAGTTTGACTGTGATTCATGCCGCTATCAGTTCTCCGTTACAGCGGGAACGATATTCCATGACTCGCATCTCCCGCTGGTGAAATGGTTTGCAACCACTTATTTGATGTGTGAGTCCCGCAAGGGTATGAGCGCCAATCAGATTAAGCGCATGATGGGCATCAGCTATAAAACAGCCTGGTACCTGTGCCACCGAATCAGGGCAGCTATGAAGGAAGCAGCAGAGACGCAAGCCCATCTGTCCGGCACTGTAGAAATGGATGAAACTTATGTTGGCGGAAAGAATATTGGCCGGGGGTGGGCAAACAAAAACGAGAACAAAGAAGTTGTAATCGGCATTCGCCAGCGTGGCGGGGAGTTGCGTTTCTTCCACGCCGAAGACGCCAAGAGCGGAACATTGGCGAAATACATCAAAGAAAACGTGAGCACCGATGTTGACGTTATGATTACGGATGAACTCAGGGCGTATCCCAAGGCCATGATTACAGCCGGAGTTCACGGAACCAAGCACAAGACCATCAAACATAAAGATCGCGTTTACGTTGATGGGGATGTACATACAAACACCGTTGAATCGGCGTTCTCGCTCCTGAAGCGTGGCATCATGGGAACATGGCACAAGATCAGCGCTAAGCACCTTGAAGCATATTTGGACGAAATGACGTTCCGTTTCAATAACCGTAAAAACACCTATCTGTTCCGCGATACGCTCCTACGAATGATTGGAGCCTATAATGTTGAATATAAACAGTTAACCAAGAATATAGCTTAGCTTAATTGACTTCGTTTCATCTCTCCTAATTTCAACGGAACAAGAGCGTCAAACACATGCCAATCGCCAATACCATCCTGTATCTCTAGGTGAATACGCGAACTGGAATATGGTTCGGCATGGAGTCCGTCCATGAAAAAACGAATCCAGCAGGTCTTATGTTTCCCGTATTCGAGAGGGCTATTATCCGTAATCGCTTCCTGTATAGGCGCTTCAAAAGTTGGGATAACCTCTCGCGGTACAATTTCCTTAAGCACGTGATATTTCCACGGGAACGATACTAGCCTGCCGATTCCACTACAACCGTCAACGTCTATCCTTAGGCGGACACCTTGGATGGTGGTAGGAACTAGACGCTTATTTTCTAATTGCACTTCTAAAACCACAACAGAATCGGTTAATCTTGATGCTGGAGAATTTAATACGTTACCTTTTTCCAGTTCATCAATATATGCGACCCTAACTTTACACGATATTTCTGGCTTGACATTTTTAGATTTTTCCACCATTAAAGCATCGTGTTTTTTAGACCACGATATATATGCTCCCAGTGAAAACAATGCAGCCGAAACAATGCATAAAATTCCTACAGTAACCGGACTGCCATTTTTTAAAACGACGTATATCGCGGTGCATAAATAAATTATCCCGCTCCCCATGGCCGTCATACCCCAGCTCCCAGAATCTCGGATAAAAAGTAGCGGTTTTCTATTCTGCAAAGACGATATAATATTGCTGGATATATCCATGTCAACCAGATTGCCATTACACGCCACCTTGTGTCAAGGTTATAATCCTGAGAAGAACCGCTCTTTCGCCACGGGAGCAGGCCCAGGATCTGGCCTGGCAGGCGATGGAAGCATCCAGCAAGCGGCAGGCCCTGACTCTTGCCAAACAGGCTCTGGCAATCGATCCCGATTGCGTGGATGCTCTGGTGATCCTGGCCCAGGCCACCACTCGTTCAGTCGAGAAACTGATTGAGGGCATGGAAGCAGCTGTTGCCGCCGGGGAGCGCTCCCTCGGAGCGCAGTATTTTGAAGAGAACAAAGGGCACTTTTGGGGACTGATTGAAACAAGGCCCTACATGCGCGCCCGGTCTGTGCTGGCCCATTTACTTCTTGAAAAGGAACAGACGGACAAAGCTATCGCCCACTTCGAGGCCATGATTGCTCTCAATTCCAATGATAATCAGGGGCTGCGCTATGTCCTTCTGGGCTGCTATTACTACAGTGTTACAAACTTTCGCTGTTTGGAGGCTGATCGGAGCAATCCCCGCTGTTAATCAGGCGTAACCGCATAGCGTCGAGCAAAACCAAACTGTGAGGGAGGTTTTTATGCCTCTCTAACTCTATGATATTAAACAGCTTACAAGTTTGTAACACTGTAGTACTATCTCGCCGAAGATAATCTCATTGCCGCCCGCCGCCTGATGGGCAAATATGATGAGAGCGCACGCGCCTTTTTCAGGTGGGGCCGGGCACTGGAGCGCATTTTATCCGCTGATTTTGATGGCGCGGAAAAAGCACTCAAAGAAGCGCGCAGGAACAATCCGTCTGTTGAACTTTACCTGACAGGACAAAAGAAACTTCCCCGGTCTCTGCCGGACTCCTATAGCCTCGGCAGCGACGACGAAGCTGTCATCTGCATGGATGTTCTCCATACGGGTTTATCCCATAGGGGCCTTTCACCCCGATTTTTTCTTGTGATCGTTCTACTCTTTCGGGTAATCGCGCGATGGTTCCCTCGATTGTTCTCCCAGGATATCCGTAAGACTTCGCCCAAACTTCTTCGGCAAAATCAAGGCCTTCCAAAAGAAGTAAGATGGCCCTCCGTGTCTTCGGCAACTGCTCAATGAGGTGCTGGATTTCCAGATCGGCCTTTTCTTGTCGCCATCTCTTGAACCAACCAAGACTCATAATGACCCCATACTCAAGCTTTTTGTCGAATGTACATAATGCCAAAAGAACGTGGTTTTTGGCCAGAAAAAAGAAAACCCGGCAGTGGTGCAGTTTGAACTGGACCACTACCGAAAACCCGCCATTTCTGGCGGGTGAAGGTAAGCTGAATCCTACGTGTCTTATGACTCCTGTTCCTGGCGCTGCTGTTCCGCGGCTACTTCCCGTTTGCGCTCTTCAGCTTTAATCAAAACGTCATCGGGGTCTTCAAGCTCTCGTTCCCTTGTCCAACACAGCCGGTCATAAAAGAGCGCATTGGTCATAAGGCGTTCGTGAACGGTATCAATCAGCCGCAAACTGGCTTCAGCTTGCAGTCTGCCGAGGATATTACCCCAGGCGATCAGGTCTTCTTCGGGAAAGAAATTGAATTCTTGCAGGTCTGCAAGATTGCGCCTGTCCTGCTCGAATCCGCGATTAAGGTTTGCAATGGCTCGATAAGCACTTGAGGTCGTGGGCAGGGGATGGACATGGTTTGCTCGTATAGGCACATCCGGCAACGGGCTGCGCCTAACGGCGCAGGCCTCCGCTCCAGACGCCATCCCTTCCTTCAAAGCCACTCCTTCTCTTACTCCCCAATTCCTCCTCTGGCCTGGTTTTACTCCGGCCTGCTGGCCTAGTTTCCGCCGCCCTTGACACTTTGGCTGCCACTTTTGTAACGTTTCTGCTCAGTCACTACTCAATAGAAAACATGGTTAGGGGGAGAACTGGAATGAATTCGCTCAGCAAACTGCTGAATCAAGTGACAATCGTACTGGTGAGCCTCGGTTTCGCTTTGACTGCTGGAGTCAATTTTAGTCTCGCGCAATCGCCAGACAGTTGGTCGCCAAGACAAGCGGCATCATATGTAAACCGGTCTGCATCGATTGCGTTGAACGGAAAAATCTATGTTTTCGGGAGTGATGACCCCAGTGGAGCAGCCTCCAGTTTCAGCCGGGTCTACGATCCAACAACAGACCAATGGACCACGCTAGCCCCAATGCCAACACGCGCAGGGGCACCAGCAATAGCGACCATGAATGGGCTGATTTATATAATTGGTGGTTACAATCCCAACAATGGAGCCCTCTATACGCCGAGTCCCAATCAAATCTACGATCCGTCAACTAATTCTTGGTCAACTGCATCGAACCCTAATGTGGCTCGAGCATTTGCGACTGCGCAAGCTGTCGGAGGCAAGATCTTCCTCATCGGAGGTTGTACTTGCGCTACCAAGTTCTCCGATGTCGAGCAGTTCGATCCAGGAACAAACACATGGTCAACGATGGCCTCGATGCCCACTGCGCGTGCCGCCATGGTATCGGCAGTTGTTGGCACGACGATCTACGTCATAGGAGGTTCCAACGACTTTGCCGCTATTGGCACGACAGAGGCCTACGATACTGGTCAAAATTCTTGGAGTACCAAGACCCCGATGCCGACTGCCAGAAGTGAATTTGGCGCCGCGTTGGTGGGGAATCATATCTTCGCTTTTGGGGGCAATACGTCGGCTGGCTATGTCGGCACGCAGGAAGAGTACGACCCTTCCGCTGATACATGGATTGCACGCGCTCCACTCCCTGTCGCAATGGCGGGGAATACGGGGACAGCAGTTAACGGATTGGCCTACTCGATAGGTATCAACCGTACGGATGGGAGAGCACAGGTCAATTACGCCTACACACCCATATCTCAGTGCCCAGTGAATCTGAACGATGTAAAACTGCGCCTAATTGGTCTGAGTCTAGACGGGAAACCTATTGGAATGCGTGCTTCATTTACTCCATCTAACGGCCAGACGCTTGCTGAATTGGCATTGGATTGCGGGTTTACTAACTTTGATTGGGCACAAACGATCGAACAATGGCCCGGCCCCAGTGGACTTTATGCCCAGACTGCTCCTAACATTCCCATCATAATTCCGCCTCAATTACCCATCAATGATCCTCCTTTGGGCGGCTATACTTACCAGTTCCTGCCAGGATCACTATGGCCTCAACTCCTGCCGAATTTCGCGACTGCGGCACCCTTCTATTACAGTCCGTTGGATCTTTCGTCCGGTTGTGCTGTGCTGTCAAATAACGGAGTATGCTCTGAGATCGTTACCAGCAATTTTGGTTTTACACTGAATTTTCTTGACGCTCCATCAAATGTGTGTCTTCCTGGAGGCGGCTCGGGGTTAGGAATACGAGGCCGCATTGTTCGTCGTCTTGCTGTTTGCGGAGGACCGACTTCAGGCCCACCGTTCATGTCGTTTAAAACACAACTAGTTGGAATCTGTAATGATACTCCATCAGCGATTTGCAATGGGGCGGGTAAGCCAAGTGCCCCTCTATTTCAGTGGACATGGAATTCTAATTTCAATGGATTTATAGCCAATCGCGGCGGCGTATTCGGCGTTCAGACAGCCAGTTTCAGACTGGCTGATTCTGGCACTGGAAATGGTGGTGTGATGATCACAAGCGTTAATGGAGCTCCACAGACACCACCTGTGGTAAGTTGCACGGCAGCTCTCAATGTCGTTGAATCGTCGGATAATGAATCAACACTGGTTAAGATATCAGGAAATGTCTCCTCGGGTACTTCTACTATTGTGCCGGACGGTGCTACCTTCATAGTTATAGACCACGAGGGTAAGGTTCGTGAAAGTGGCCCTGTGATTGTGGGTTCGAGTGGAGCGTATTCATTTGAAATCTCATTGCCGGCCTCGCATCGCGACAACGACAGGGATGACAGACCATTTACGATAGCTGTTACTGTTCCAGACACCATCGGAAATTTTGGCTCTTGTTCGATTAAGATAACCGATCGACACGATGATCGGAGCGGATGCGAAGGCAAGGGTGATAACCAAGATCATCGCTGCAACACGGAGCAGGGTTTGCACTAAGCTCAGACAACGCTGAAATATTCCCATGCCGGCCAATCGCCCGGAACAACGGACCCGTGGCGATTCCCGATGACTCCAGGCACTTCTCAAGTGCCCGGACCGGGCAGATCGGATTATGTGAGCCGAAAGGGATAGCCACACTCACGCCGTCCCTTCCTGATCGGTCTTCGAATCGATCGAGGAGAATGACCAGTCCATCGGAGTTGAATTCCGCCTGCTCGACACTGTGCCGCATATGGAATACATACTGATAGAGACACCATGCCCGTAAGTCAGACGTTTTGAAGGATGTGGTCCTCTCTCCAGCTTATTCCAGCCCCAGCCCCCCGGTTGTTGCTGCTCTCCACCATCGGAAACATATCAGTCCGTGACAAATACTATGCTAATCTACTTGCACGCATAGGAAATATCACATGGCTGACACACAGAAAACCCGCGCTGTCGACCTTCTGAAGGTCAAGGGGATGCTTCGCCTCAAAGATTTCATCGCCGAAAGTATCGGTCCGGAGACGCTCGCGCGCCTGGTGCAAGAAGGGCAGGTCGTCCGCCCGGCGCGAGGACTCTACCAGCTTCCCGATGTCTCTATTGATGCCAGCCACGTCCTGGCTGAAGCTGCCGCACTTGTTCCCAAAGGCATCATCTGCCTCATCTCCGCCCTTCAGTTCCACCGACTCACACTTCAGATGCCTTCCTCCGTTTGGATGGCGATTGAGCGCACGGCATGGAAGCCCAACATCAGCTATCCTTCCATTCGCTTCGTTCGTTTCAGTGGATGGGCCATGACCGAAGGCATCGAACGGTATCCGATTCAATCGTGCCAGGTCCCAATCACAAATCCAGCTCGAACCATCGTGGATTGCTTCCGGTATCGCAACAAAATCGGCATCGACATGGCAATGGAAGGACTGCGCGAAGGGATTCAACAGCACAAATGTACGCCGGACCAGCTCTGGCATTATGCAAAGAAGGCGCGCGTTTGGACGATCATGCGCCCATATGTGGAAACGGAGGTGGCCCATGTCTCGTGAGGTTCGCAACGTTGGCGCATCGGTACGCGCCAGGCTTCTTATGCGTGCGCGAGCCGAAAGGGCTGACTATCAGATTCTGCTGACGCGCTATGCGCTGGAGAGGCTGCTCTACCGGCTCAGCGCGTCCAACCATCGTGACCGTTTCGTTCTGAAGGGTGCGATGCTGTTTGTGACTTGGCTTCATGACCCGTTTCGGCCAACACGAGATCTGGACCTACTGGGCTATGGAGCCAATGATCCGGCATCAATTGCGGAGACTTTCAAAGCCATTTGCGCGACCGATGTTCCGGACGACGGTGTCCTTTTCGATGTTGAGGGCCTTACCGCAGATCCCATTCGAGAAGAGCTGGAGTATGGCGGTGTTCGAGCTCAAACCTACGCCGTCATTGACGGAGCACGTATCCCGATCCAGATAGACATCGGTTTTGGCGACATTATCACGCCGGGGCCGGTCGAGATTTCCTACCCCGTTCTCCTCGATTCTCCCGCGCCCCATCTTCGCGCCTATCCGGTCGAAACGGTTGTGGCAGAGAAATTCAACGCAATTGTTGTGCTGGGAATCGCCAACAGCCGTCTCAAGGACTTCTATGATCTCTGGTTCATCTCGCGCACTTTTGAATTTGACGGAGCCGAACTCTCCGTCGCAGTGCAACGGACCTTCGAACGCCGCGACACTCCCATGCCTACGGATGTGCCGACGGGGCTGACAAGGCTCTATGCCGAAGAGTGGGATACGCGGTGGAGAGCCTTCCTCAGGCGCGAGCACATGAACGCCGCACCCGCCGATTTGAACCAAGTTCTCGAGGACCTGCGTAGATTTCTGGTTCCTCTGAAAGCCCCTCTCAGCACCAATTCATACTGGTCTGCCGGCGGTCGCTGGACAAATCGTGCATGACCAGAGAATCCACGAAGGGGCGACAGTTCCCTTAAGAACTTAGAGATTCATATAGGGGGTACTCCTCCGTTGGGTCAAATATTGCACGTCAGGAATCAGCAAGCGCAATTTATTCAACAACATATGGACAGCACAAACAAGCGGACAGATCCATCCCCCTTGTTGTAACAAAACGCTTTCTCTTCTGCCGATCCCTCTGAACCCACAACATTTTCTCGCACTCCGCTTCGCTCGGGTGGACGCCGCCTGACTGTCGCCACCGCGCTCGGATCGGCGAACGATAAGTCAAGAACCGTTAAGACCATATCGATGTCAAGAGGGGGTGGTTCGTCTCCTGCCAGAATTCTGGTGACTACAATGGCAGCAGCGTCGCCCATGTTGCCAATCCGTTTCTGCATCTGCCCTTCGACGCTCCGGAGTTCTATCATCTGCCGAATCATCTCTTCTGAAGTCAAAGGCGTGGGGGAACCAGAATTTACATTCTGGCCGCAAGCAGCGCCAGCCCCGAACAAACAAATAAATGCTGCAAGTAGAAGTCGCATATCCTCTTCATCTTTGAGCTGTCGAAATATGAATTAGCGAACAATCCATGTGATCGCAAAGATGTTCTGTCCGTCACAATGAGATTCCGAATAGCGCCAGATGGCATGTCCATGCGCATTTGCAATGGCATTGAGCGCCTCTCGGACTGTGACATCTTGCAGGTTGAGTTTGATTTCAGTTCCGGGACTAATCCCACCAATATATGTTTCAAGACCATCCCTCTTCAGCCTAAGTCGTGCCTCCGCCCGTTGTACGTCCGAGTTCTGAAGCAGAATGCCGCTGGCAAAGAGTACACTTGCCTTCGATTCATCGATTTCAAAATCCTGAATCTTGGCCTTTAAAAGCTCCGGTTCCCCGGCAACAGGCAAGAGATTAATCGCTCCACGCTGCATTTCCCACCGGTAACGCCTGTCCAGAGCTGTAATTGAATTGAGGGCATCCTTCAGGCTCGTTGTCAAAGCAGGCATTGACAATTTGGGTTCATCTGGGCTCACGCAATCAAGAACTGCGACTACTCCCCCCGGCAAATGAGCGGAAGTGAGCGTGTTTGTGAAGAGCGCAGATGAAGAGGAGTCCTGACTCTCACGCACTTGCACCATTTTGCTGAGAGGGGCTGGCGCATCATTTTGCGAAGACGTACTCGGAATCACTGTAGGCATTCCGGCAATGGCCCACAACAAAAGTGCAGTTCTAAAATGCGAATTCATCATGTTTGCCTCATCGGCTAACGAACAAAAGACTGTATTCGCCATCTTTGTCCTCAGCATACTGCCAGATGGCAAACCCATGCTTTGCCGCAATTGCGTTTAACGCCTCTGCGAGAGCAACATCGTGCAGATCGACAGAGATAAGACGAGGCTGTCCGTCCCCGAGATGCAAAAGAAAAGGATCGGCCCACACACCATCCGTCACACTACGGCAACTCACCTGCTCCGCGCCGGAGTCGACATCAACACCATCCGCGCATGGCTTGGACACGTCTCGCTCGACACCACCAACGTCTATGCCGAGACTGACCTCGACATGAAAGCAAAGGCACTCGGCATGTGCGAACAGAAGCAGCTATCTGGAAGGAAACGCTGGCGGGACAATCCCGACTTGCTCACCTTTCTCGCCCAACTCTAGCCCAGCTTATGTGACGTTCGGCAGCGAAAATCCCCGGTGTTCATAGGGCCTCAACCGCTGAACGTCACATAACTGCGAAGACAACATAATGCAGAGCATTTTTAGCTTGAATGCAGAGCATTTTTAGCTTGGCGGCGCGGCCCACCACGAGGCCGTGAATGGAGAGAAAATCGCCGGGGCCGTGCCGGTGAGCTAAAAATGTATTGGGCTAAACCGCGGAAGGCTGCCTGGGCTATGCGTTTTGAAAG
>WNFP01002934.1_pt1 | contig 13641 bp, 9 predicted proteins | sample 5400201 | NCBI WGS metagenome assembly WNFP01 (sample SAMN13153355, study PRJNA577476) | soil metagenome | isolation source: 115 cm saprolite under Madrone tree | place: USA:California | collected 2016-06-14
ACGAAGTCAAGTACATCATTGAATTGCCCCCGGACAAGGGACGCCGGCATATCCGGCTGGTCACGGATCGCAGAATTGCCTTCGGTGAGGCCTATGCCTCCACGCGTTCCAAGGAGTACAGCCTCGGCGCCGTCGATTTATTCCTTACGCCCGATGGCAAAGGCTCCGAAGGAACGGCGCTGCCAGCATGCAAACTGAAAGTGGACAAGAAGACGCAGCAAATCGAAATCGAAACGTTCCAGAACCCCTGGAAACTGACTAATCTTATGATCTCCAAGAAGTAGTACGCGTTGCCCCGCGATTCCGCATCTCATTCCGCCACATCTGTGCTTCTCAATCTCCAAAAACTCCGTGGATCTAGACAGAACTCTGTTTGTTCAACCAATGCCCGATCAAATACCCTTACTAGACAGGTGCCGACGCCTCCATTCTGCGTGTGAGGTCAGTCAACCAAATTACTAGGGGACTAGAACGGCTCGAATTTGGTTCCGGAGCAAGATCTCGGTTTGCTTCGCTGCTGACTCACGAAGTTAAAGAATAGCGTCTTTGCCCTTGAGTTTGGGCGCGGGGGAGTTATGGCTATCTGTCTACAGTTCAACTATTGACTTCCATTCCGATTGCCAGAATCGAAGGAGACGAGATCGGCCAAAGACATTCGAACGTAATCGGCGGGTATCTCGAAGAGGGTATCGGCTTGCGGTCCTTCCTTGATGTCTTCCAGATCATACCCCTCCAGAAGAACTCTTTTCGGATAGCTCCGGAGTTTAATCACAACGCGCAGCTTGGGATCATACCAAATGTTACCCCACCCGCCCGCAGGTGTGGCTGATCCTTCCCAGTTTTCCGTCTGCCGTCCATCGAAAATCTCGTCACGAATTTTTCTGCACCTCAATTCTACCTGGAAGTGCTTTCGCACCAGTTCAATCCATTCTGCACACGGATTGCTCGGATCACTCGGGCGAAAAATGCTTGCGCCATGAGAAAGATCCGCCGCGAGTTCCGTGCTTTCAACGTAGCTCTTCTTTTCTGGAACTAGGAGAAAGACGGAGTGAGCCTCGGAATCGATGATCAGACTTTGTACCGAGTGATATCCCGATAAGTCGTGCTGACGATTGAGCCTAGCCTTCTTATTGCCTACAAATATCTTCATATGCGCAACCGAGTCGCGCTTATTCCACACTCTCACATCCGCGGAGAACTGAGGCGCAGGTTTTTGTTCTTGTGGAAATCCGAGTAACGCCATGAAACTGAAGAATAAGAGCGAGGCAATTGATTTCATGACGGTCTCCTAAAAGGTGTGCGTTTGAATGCTAGCAATCCAGATGGCTCGACCGGAGACGTGACCCTCCGTCAAAAAATTCTCGGTCTGAGCTAACCCAGTACCCCAGATCGTTAGCCGCCTTTTTGTTGCTAACCAGAGTCGCGACTGGACGGTCAGAATAGCTCGAGTGAAGGTGGCTCCGAGAACTGGCAATGTTGACAGTCGAACAAGCCGATGGGATCAATCTGGGCCGAGGATCGGCTTTGAAGAAAGCTTCGGCCAAGACTCGATACAAGCGGCGATGGAGAGAGTGCGCGACGGGGCGTTTATCAGCTTGCGCTCTTACGAGCGTCATTCAACTTTGCGCCATAGTCTGGGGCCTGCGTTCCACGACCAAACGGCCATCGATGTGCTTGACCAGGCATGTCGGTCGTGCTTACTGCCTTGAAGGCGCCCGCCGCCACGGCACCGCCAAGAGAATCCGCGACAAGATAGATCCAAATATTTTGCCATGGCGATAACCCGATACAGGAGATGCCCACAGCCACAGCCGGGTTGAACGCACCACCAGAGATGTTGCCGACCGAAAATGCTCCCACCAACACTGTGAAGCCGATGGCCAGTCCATAAAAGGAATTGCCGGATGCGCCCTTGGCCGTAGCGGTGTTCAGCACAACGTAAACCAGGGCAACGGTGAAGAGAAACTCCGCGACAAGTGCCGGAAGCGTCGTCGGTTGGAGCGGAATAACGGCACTTCCCCCTTTCAAAAACTTTACGGCAAAGGGCGGCTACAACAGCCCCAGAAACCTGAGATACCATATATGGAGTGACATCTTTCGCGTCGAACTTCCCACGTAGCCAAACGCCTAGCGTAACAGCCGGATTGAAATAACTTCGCTGCTCCTGCCCCGTTACTAGTGGCTCGCGCGCTGACCGGCCAAGTCCCGATCGATGTGATTTCAGATGTCCGGTGACGCGAGTTACGGGGTGTCGGGGTGGGGACTCGTGTTGTGCCAAGCGAATTACCGCCCGAAGACGACGGGAGGGCCGCTGACTCGTTTCCCCTGGAGGTTGACGTTTACCTCGACGCAGTCGGCTAGCCTGATGAACGGAATGCCGCTGTTCATCCCGAACTCCTTGCGGTCGAACGCCATGGCCCCAGTGATGGAGCCCGAGCCCGTACCTTTGCCGGTAACGGTAAATATCAGCTTCTCGGGTTTTGTTACTCCGCGGATAGTAAAATTGCCGTCGAATTCAAAGGTGTCGGGGCCGGTCTGCGTGACCTTCGTTGAATGAAAAGTGATCAGTGGATTTTGCTTGACGTCGAAGAAGTCTTTCCCCCTCAGCTTGCGGTCCTTGAAGCCACTTCCGGTGTCCACGCTGTCTGCCTGAATTTTGACGTCCAAAACCGCTGACGTGAGTTCGGGAGACGTAAGTGTTACGCTGGCGTCCCATTTGTCGAACGTACCGGCTATCGCCACCGACGCCTTCACGTTGAACTTGATGGAGCTGTCTGCCTGAGTGATCTCAAACACTGGAACCTGCGCCCCGCGGTTGGAAGGAAACAGCGAACAAAATGAGAAAGCGAGAATGGCTAATCGCACGGCCGTATTTCACCTCGGCCATTGATCGTCGCGAGGTTTGCTGCGGAGTTCCACTGGCAGTATTGCCAGATCTCTGACGCACGTGGTTTCCGGTGGACACCATGTTCTGTGAATTCTGACAGTAGTTGACCGCTCGTTTTCAGTCGGTTCCGCTGCGCCTAGCGGGCCGGAGGGAAACATTTTTATTGAGGTTTTCCATTTTCGAGGCCTCTTACTAGTGTCGGACTCGATTATTTCGGGGAACCTCGATCTCTGTCGTGGGGACAAATTCTCACGCAATGGAAGAAAAGGACCTGCGGCAGAAAAAGCAATTGGCTCAGAAAAACTAAACGAATTGTGGCCCGATATGCGGCACGGCGATTAGAAGGCCCACCCTAGTGACATAGTGGTTCCCAGATCGTTTTTCGGTGCCACTACAGGTGGTCGGTTATCGTAGTTCTCATAGAGTTGAAAATTCCAGAAGAAGTTTCGAACGAGCTCGATCCTGAGATTAGACTGCGAGCTTACGCGAATGCGCCCGGAATCGCTCAGGCCTGGAAAGAGAAAGGTTTGTGAATTGATGTTTAGCGTTTTGAAGCGGAACATCACGAACCTTACTCCGACGAGGGCTTCCGCATTGTTGTGGATCGGTTTAGTCCCGGGCTGCGGCGCATACTCCTCGTGATTATCTACCAGGCCAAGTACGGCCTGGAGCCTTGTTGTATCAGTTTGAACCAGCCTTCGAACTAGCGCCGGTCCGTAAGTGGAACGCAGGTTTAGATCCTGCTGATTGCTCCTTAGCAAGCTGAAAAGACCTGCTGCAATCCATTTGTTAGTGAGTGACCGTCCGTAGTAAGAGTCGAACGTAAACCGATTGGCGTTGTTGCTTCCTGACTGCGAATCAAACTGGGATGTCGAGGCAAGTTGAACGAGGTTCTTGGAAGTGCGGTAGGCCACATCCGCTCCGAGGGACGAACTTACCGCGCTGCTGGCGCTTGTGAAACTGAAGCCGTAATTGATGGATCCTGTCAACTGGTTCCAAAAACTTTCTTCGCGTTGTTGAATGATGGTGACGTCCGATGGGCCAACTCGGACGATCGATTTTCCAGATACAATTTCGAAGCTTTTGGCCGAAGCCTCGGACGTCGGAATCTTTTCAATAATTCCCGTCAGTCGCTTACCGTTTCTAAGCTCCACGATAAAATTGTCCTTGCTTTCAACGCGTTCTACATCTCTCCAGTCCAGTCGCACTGAATCCTTCATGTAGCTTGACTTGAAAATCAGCTCGCCCTGTTGCAGCCCTTTGATCTCACCAGTAAAGCGGTCTCCATTTTTCATCACTATGACGTCATCCTTGCGCTTCGCGAACGCTGGCGATGCCACTCCGACCGCAAGAAGAACGGTGGCGAGTGCCGCGAATAAACGACCTCCCAATAAAGCTGCTCTCATAGCCTGCCCTTATCGACTGGGTGTTCGGGTCCGTACCAACGGTATTTCGGCCATGCAGTGCCGCACCTCAGTTCATCTGTGCGTGCGCTTTCTCCCATTCCCGCACTCTGTGTCGCGCATCATCGAATAGTCGCTCGTAATTTGCTTTGCGCACCTTGTGGTTCGTTTCTTCGTCCAACAGCTTCCATAACGGGTCGTATTGATAATAGACACGTAGATATGTTTGTTGGTCTGTGGGAGCCACTTCATCTGTGCCGAACAGGAAACGATCGGGGTAACGGTTGATCAGGTCGGCAGAAATCTTTACGGCTCCCGGCGTTGCGACCAGGTATTTCGCGACTTCATCCCACGAAATGTCGAAATACACGTGACTAAACTCAGGATCTTTCAGAATGGCGTCGAGCGTTGCAGCGTGATGGGTGACGGGACGAACTACCCGGCCGAGCCCCGTGTGCGCCCAGATTATTTTGGTCTTAGGATGACGCTTCAGCACGGCCTTCATTTGAGCCAGGTAGGCGGGTTCGCTGCCGGCTCTGGCAAAAGGTACATCCATGTCGTTGTGAATCAAAACGATGAGTCCGACTTCTGCGGCGAAGTCCAAGATTTTATCGATTGCAGGATTCAGGAGCGAGGCTGTTTCACCCGCAACCTTTGCGGAAACAAACTCCTTATGAATCGTGAATTCGCCGACGCCGGTGAACACGCCGGGAAATGTAAGCAACACGCGCCGGATATGGTCTGCGGCATACATGTCCGCCGGATTGAAGCCGGTGATCATCGGATCAAACCGAGCCTGTTGGTCAGCGGTGAGTGAACGGAATGCCATCGCAATGTATGCGTCGGTGAAAGAGTAGTAGTAGAGAGGCGCGTCGGTCTGCAGATAATACGTGGGAGCGAAGTCGCCGGAATTCTGGTAAGACCATTGTTGCTGCAACGGAATGCCGAAAAGAGCGACGCGCCCAACCTTATCTCCCATGATGGCGAGGAAGTTGCGAAGCTTAGTGCCCTCCTGGATGTAATTGGTCAGATGGAAGTGCTCATCATTGACCTCAAATCTGTCCTGAGTTGAAGGTGAGTTTTGCGCGCATAGAGGATCGAGAGTCGCCAGAAGCAGGACGGCCGTTGCCAGCGCGACTCGTGGGACCATGACGGTAAGGTATCTAGCCCGATTTCGCATAAGAGAAGCCCTGTCGCGTGCGGCTCAAAACGGAGGCCGTTGTTATTCCTTTCTCAAAAGGCGACCTCTAGATTTGTATGGAAAACTGGTCCGAGGCCTCCGAGGGCAAAGGGAACTGACGTGTAGCCTACCGGAGATTGCTGTAGGTAAATGAATTCAGTGTTCCAACGGACTACTTTGTTGTGCCATGGAAAAAAGTTGACCCCCGCTCGAAAATCCCAAGGGTTGCCGTACTTGCCATCCAGCGTTGATCCTCCGAGATAAGCTTGCAGAGTCTTAGGCAGAACCATCGCTGAGGCTTGCCACTGGAAGCCATGAGAGTAGATTGGCGCAAGTCTGGTAGTACCTGGGCCCTTGAAGTGGTCAAGCCAGCGCAAGAAGTACTCGCCTTCTAGTGAATAGCCATGGTATTTGAGACCGACATCAAAGGCGGCCATCTTGTAGGTCAGATCAGTGACCGAAATACCTGGACCGAAGAGGTCGGGCGTAAAGATGACGGTTCCGTCTTCGAGGCGAATCTGCGTATTCTCGAATTGGTCGCTGTTTGGCTGCTCCTGCCGATCCTCGTCGCTACGGGTGAAATGGGCGGCGAGGCGGGTGGCCAGCTTCTCATGATGTTCAAAATCGCCGAAGCCAAGGCCGAATTTGTTGGTCGTCCACATCAGCGACGTGGAGAGAGTGCTGAAGTTGTTGTTAAGTTGCGCAGCGCTCACTCCAAGCGTGCTCAGGTTGTTGCCGACCATGGCGATGTAGTCGAATCGGTCGGAGATCTTGCCCCAGGCCCAAACGCCGGAAGTGTACGACGGACGAAAGAATTCGTCGGCGATCAGGCGAGTATCCACGCCCAGCCAGAATGGAAAATTTCCTTCGACGCTCCGAGTCCCCGGCAGGGACCTTATGCCAGCGCCCACGCTAAAGTGTTCGTTGAACTGATAATTAAGGTTCCCGGCAAGCACGACCTGCGCGCCCAAGCCCTGTGAGGCATTGGAAGTCCAGGCGTACAAGAAGTAGCGGAATTTCGGGTCCAGGAGCCACCCGAGAAACTTAATCTGAACCTTGTTTAGCTGGAAATCCTGACGTCGCTGGACGTTCTTGACCTTGCCGAACGCATCTGTATAGGTGGCATCGAGTCCAAGCTGGTTCAGGTACCGCGCATAGGTGTAGATGCTGATACTCAGGTCACCATGCTCGGTATTAGCCACCTTGAAACCAAAGTTCGGCGTGTACGTCCCCCACTTATTGAGCTCTTTCTGGCTGGCGGAGGAATCTCCACCGGAGACGTCCACGCCGCTCCGTTCGTCAGGCTCCGACTCCAACGGATTGGCGGCGTGCGTTGACTCTTCGGTTGGACGCTGGACCCCAGCACCGGGAGCCAAACTCCCGGAAGGCACTGCTTCTTTCTGAAGGGTGTCCGTTGTCAGGCCGCCTTCTTTCGCCAGAAACGTGCGCAACGAGTTGATTTGCTCCATCAGCTCGCGATTTTGCTTTTCCAATTTGCCGTTTTGCTCGACGAGTTGGTTGAGCTTCTTCAGCAACTCAGAAGCAGTTTCGTTGTCCGTTTGAGGTGCCGTTGTTTGGGCAATTGCGGAATGGAAGCAAGCCGCACACGCGAATAATGTGAGACAAAAACGTAGCATCAGCCTCAGCGGGTTCTGTCTCACAGACATGCTCCTCCTACTCCTGTTTGGGGTTGGGCGTACCATCACTGGGTTAAACAATGTCTTCATGCTGCCGACCCGAGGTAACGAGAGTTACTTCAGGCCAACGGAGCTCGGCGAATAGACGTTGTAGTCCAGTTTGTCGGCGACGTATTCAATAACCTTTTGTGCTTTGACGCTATTGCCGGCCTCATCGAGCCGCGGCGCAAACACGGCAATTGCCCCCTTGCCCGGAACCACCGCGACAATCCCACCGCCTACACCGCTCTTTGCCGGAAGACCAACGTGCCAAGCCCAATAACCTGAGGAGTCGTAGAGACCTGCCATGGTCATCGCGGAAAGAATGAACGGGATATCCTCGCTCTTGATTACTTGTTCGCCCGTCGCGGGATTTTTGCCATTGTTCGCGAGTGTTGCACCCATGCGCGCGAGTTGGGTTGCGTTCACGCCGACAGAACATTGCTTTGTATAAATATCGACGGACTCAAACGGATCGGCATAGATCCGCTCGTACTTCGCCAGCAGCATGGATAAAGCTTTGTTGCCGGTGTTGGTCGCCGCCTCGGATTTATAAACCTCATCAATAAGAGCCAACTTTTCTCCGGCGGCCTTACTGTAAAAAGCTAGAATCTTGTTCCACCTTTCGTTGGCGTCGCCACCGGAGATCAAACTGGTGGTAGCGATAGCGCCGGCGTTAACCAGAGGGTTAGCAGTGTGAGTCGGCATGTCCACGACCGCCACAGGAGAATTGAACGGCCGACCTGTGGGTTCCGACCCGACGCGTTGAAAGACTTTTTCAGGTCCGAGCTCTTCCATTGCCATTGCCAACGTAAAGACTTTCGATATGGACTGGATGGAAAAGGAATAACTGACATCGCCGAGGTTGAAGGTTTGATTGTCGGTCGTAACTACGGAGACTCCGAACAATTTCGAGTCCACCTGCGCCAGAAAGGGTATGTAGTCTGCGTTTTTCCCGGACGTGTCCGTCCGGAATTTGTTGTAGGCTTCGGTCACTACGGCTTCGACGCGTTCGCGGTTCGGAGCAACTGGGCTACGTTTTGATTGGGCAAGAACCGCCCTCGGAGTTGTGTCTGACGCCAAGAAAAAGACAGAAACTAAGACCAAGATCGTTCGGAGCTGAACATTCATTCTGCGCATATCTTTTCTCCTAGATGGAATGGTTTGACTCGTCTTCGCCAGCCCACAACCTCGGGGCTCAGTATTCAAATCCTTTGGACCAGTCGTATTTGAAGGACACTTGAATGCGATAGTCGTTCACGTTGAACGGGTCGCTGAAGTTCACACGCCGGCCAAACTGAAATTCGCCGCCCATGGTTACTCGTTTGGTTGGGTGGTAGAGCAGGTTCCCAAGTGCATAGCCCCCCTGATGAAACGCGGAAGGCAATTGCGCGTTGGAATTTGCAATGTTCACAAGCGAATAGCCTGCGGAGGTAGTGAAACGCTCGCTCCAGGTGTGATCCAAGAAGGCAACAACGCCTAATACAGGCAGGGATACCCCAATGATCGGCTGCGTGCGGTTGGACAAATTGTTTCTTATGCCGATGTCGACGGGCGCATCATTCATGTAGTTCTCTATGCCCTCGCCATAAACGACCTGCAGCTTGCCGACATTATTCTTGGAGAAATTAAGATTCGAGCTGGTGTTTACACCCCAACCGTAGGCGGTCCCACTTAGATTGGGTCCGGTTGGGTTCGTGTCCACCCATGCAATCTTCCTGAATATGGCACCCACCTGAACGTACCCCCACTTTCTCGCCACGCGAACGTGCCCGGTCAGGTCCGGCCATTTGAATTGGGGTTTGACTGCCTGCAGCTCAATCCGATCCGAATAAACGCCCCCGTCCGCGCTGGCGCCAGGACGCTCAAGGGCAATAACTACATTGCTCTCACCTTGCAGGGGCATCCAGCGAACCTGCACGTTGCGGAAGAACACCATGCCGTTTGGTCCCCAGTATTCAAGCGAGTTCGGGAACACATCGATATCCATGAACGGGCTCCAGGTTTGGCCAGCCCCGAAGTGGCCCAACTCACCGTAGGCATGACGCAGGCGAAACGTAGTCTGACCTGTGTCCACACCCGTGCCGAAAAGCTCAAACTCAAATATTGTCTTGAGGTCGCCAAATGTGGTCGGCGTGAACGCTTTAACACCGAAGCGTGTCTGCCGGACGCCATAGAAGACCTTCCCATCTGGCGCAAACTCACCCTTGAACGCAGGCAGCTTCGTTGGCCGGACGACATCAAACCAGTTCGGATCATTGGTGTTGAACTGATAGCCAGAATCGAGCATAGCGAAGCCGTAGAAATCCACGGTGCTGTCCGACTTTGGTTGTTTTGCCGCCGATGCTTGACCGCTTGCAGAATCAGGAGCAGCCGAGTGGGTTGCGGACGCCATCTGCTGTTTCAAGTCCTGTAGCTGCTGCTCTAACTGATCGACTTTCTTTTGCATCTGCTGAAGATCACTCTGACTTGCGTCCTGAGGTTTTCCTAAAACCGGCCTCGTGAACAATGAGAAAAGCGTAGATAGCATTACACCGCCGAGGCCTAGCCTGACGCTGAGTCTCCAACAATCTGAGCGCATTAGTTTCCTCCACTTCGCGAACCAAAGACTTCCCCGTTTGCAGTTCGAATATTGCGGAGAACTTGGGCGATGCGAAAACTGGTAAAAATGCCAGTCCTGTCGCAGTCATGCGTGAGTTGTCTTTGGTCTGAGCCTGATCTGGTGCCTGCTACTAGTGCCAGTTACTTTAGTGCAGAAAGTATTCGACAAGGGGATATTCGGCGATATTTGTGAAAAGGGGCAGTTTCGGACGAATAGCGGACATGGCAAACCACGTTCTGACCGGTGAGGCCGACTTCTCACTCGTACTTGGCGGGCCACTCTATCAATTATATCTTCGTACGAAACTCGCCCGCCCCCCGCTTGAACTGATCTGGCGACGCACCATTGCACTCCCGCTTATCTGCTGGATCCCGCCCTTTCTTCTCGCGCTGATGGCGGGACAGGCCTTCGGGACAGCCGGAATTCCGTTCTTGCTTAGCGTCGGAGTCCACACGCGATTTTTGGTGGCATTACCTTTGCTCGTTGCATCGGAGTTGATTGTCCACGACCGCATGAGGGCAGTCGCTCGCCAGTTTCTGGAGCGCGAGATAATCCCTGTCGAAGATTCCGTACGATTCGCAGGCATCGTCCGGTCAGCACTGCGCCTACGAAATTCCACCTCAGCGGAAATTGCTATTCTATTGTTCGTTGTTGGCTTCAGTTGCTGGGCTTGGAGAGACATTACAGTGATTGGCCCCTCGAGCTGGTATGCGGCCAATACTCATCCATGGCACCTGACCGCCGCTGGAATTTGGTATGCGTTTTTAAGTTTGCCGGTCCTTCGATTCATCTTGCTTCGCTGGTATTTTCGGCTATTCGTCTGGTACCGCTTTCTCTGGCAGGTGCGCTCGCTACCCTTGCAATTGAACCTGTTCCATCCAGATCGTGCTGGAGGACTCGGCTTCCTTTCGGGCAGCGTGCTTGCGTTTGCTCCAGTACTGGTTGCTCAAACTGTGATTCTTGCGGGTTTCATCGGAGATCGAATTTGGCACGCGGGCGCACATTTGCCAGGCTTCGAGTTGGAGATCCTCACGGCGGTAGTGTTCCTAGTTGTCATCGTGCTGACACCCCTAGGTTTCTTTGTTATCCGACTCGAGAAGGCACAGCAACTCGCCAGAGGACAATATGGGATATTAGCAAGTCATTATGTTAATGACTTTCATCGCAAATGGATTGATGGGAATGGCGAACGTGTCGAACCTTTGCTGGGCACGCAGGACCTTCAATCACTATCAGACTTGGCAAACGCCTACGGCGTCGTGACTGAAATGCGTCTCCTGCCCTTCGGCAAGGAAACAGTGATCCAACTTACGATCATTGTCGCTCTCCCGTTTTTACCACTGCTGCTGACGATAGCTCCCCTGCATGACGTCATTCACAGGCTAATAAGGCTCGCCTTCTGACGCGGCTTCGGCTTGCGTCGTGCGCGTGCATGAGGCCTGCTTGGTCTCAGAAATGCATACCCGGCGACTAATCTTGTGAACTAGCCAGGTCAGCATTTTTATTATCCTTCTTCGATTCTGCAGGGGGCAGTTTGACCGATCACAGGTCCACTGTGTTTTTTGACAGTACCGCGACGAAGGCCCGCAGCCTACTGTGAAACAAAATAGGCGCTGCCTGTGTTTGTGAACATGAAACGCCTTCGCGGTCCGCGCGCTCAACTGACTCAGTTGGCTGCAAAGGACGAAGGAGCGGCGACATAGCAATGAGTCCTAAACAGAACCCTTGGGGTCCAACGCTGCGATACGTCTTGGCGATAGTTTGCGCCATTGTCATCGCGCCAGGCGACATCTGGCCACTGCAATCTAGTGACACCGATAAGGCGACTCCCGCGCAGGACCAGCCGGCGAAGATTCCAGCCGACCAGTTGGATTCTCTAGTGGCACCGATTGCCCTCTATCCAGATCCGTTGCTTGCACAAGTCCTCGCAGCATCCACGTATCCTCTCGAGCTCATACAGCTTCAGCAGTGGTTAGCGAAAAACCAAGCGCTAAAAGACAAATCGCTGGCCGATGCTGTTGCCAAACAACCCTGGGATCCGAGCATTCAGGCGATGGCCGCACTGCCGGAAGTGGTGAAGCGGCTTGCAGATGATATCCAGTGGACGACGGATTTGGGCAATGCATTTCTGGCGCAGCAAGGCGATGTGATGGATGCCGTGCAGCGCATGCGCAAAAAGGCCGACAGCAACGGCAATCTAAAGTCGACCGAGCAACAGAGAGTGGAAACAAAAGTTGTTGAGAACAAAAGTGTGATCGTTATCGAACCGGCCAAGCCGGAAGTTGTATATGTGCCTTCTTATGATCCAGTGGTGGTGTACGGCCCCCCGGTATATCCGTACCCACCGATTTACTATCCGCCGGCGGGATACTACGCAGCGGGAATGGCTATCTCGTTTGGGCTTGGAGTGGCGATGGGCGCTGCCTGGGGCGGGGGAGGTTGGGGCTGGGGTTCTGGCTGGGGCAACAACAACGTCTATGTCAATCACAACAACAATTTCGTGCGCAATTCGAATATCAATGGCGGGAATCGCAACAACATTAATGGCGGAAACCGTGGCAATGGGAACTGGACGCACAATCCGCAGCATCGCGGCGGCGCGCCTTATCGTGACCGAGCCACAGCAGACCGATTTGGCGGCACGACAGGTAGAGACTCATTGTCCAATCGCCAGGCTGGCGCTCGACAACAGGTCGGACGACAAGGAGGCAATCTATCCAGCAACCGCGGAGGCGATAGTGCTCTCGCCAACCGGTCGGGAAACGGCATTGGCTCGGGCAACCGGCCCTCCAGCGGAGGGGCGGACCGCATTGGAAACCGAGATCTTTCGCGCGCCGGTGGCGGAAACCGCGATGCCTTCGGAGGGGGTTCCACAGGATTCGATGGAAGGAGCGCAAAAGCAAGTAGCAGCCGCGGCGCTTCTAGCATGGGAAGCCGAGGCGGTGGCGGCGGCCGTCGCGGTGGTGGGCGTCGTAGGTAGCCGCGCAAATTCGGCATAGGACATACGGGAGATCTGACATGTCTGCAAATCGAAATCGCAATGGGATTGTCTCGATCGTGAGCACGCTGGTGTTTTTTCCGACACTCACACTCGTCGCGGCACAAAGAGCTTCTAAACCCGCTACGACGACTGCGAATGCTATTGGTGAAGGTGCGGAGCGCTTCGACGCGCCTCAGAAGGCTGCGGATGCCCTAATCAAGGCCGCTGAGACGTTTGATGTAGCCATTCTGAAGCAAATTTTCGGACCTGATGGCAGCAATATTGTTCTTTCCGGTGAAACTCCGCTCGATCGCCAGCAAGCCTCTGCCTTCGCTGCCGAAGCCCGCGAAAAGGAAAGTGTTTCCGTGGATCCAACGAGGGGAAACCGCGCCTTTCTCCTAGTGGGCAAGGAGGACTGGCCGTTTCCGGTCCCGCTTGTGAAGCGCGGTGACAAATGGTTTTTCGATGTCAAGGCAGGCCGTCTGGAACTCATCTATCGGCGCATTGGCAGGAATGAACTGGACGTCATTGAAGTCTGCCACGGTTACGTAGAAGCGCAGCAACAATACGCGCTCCAGAAACGCGAAGGGTACGACGTGAATCAATACGCCCAGCGGATTGTAAGCGCTCCCGGTAAACAGGATGGCCTCGCGTGGCAGAATGCGGATGCCAGCTGGGGAGGCCCGGTCGGCGAAAAGATAGCGCACGCGATTGAACAAGGATATTCCACCGGTGCCGAACCGTATCATGGCTATTTTTTCAAGATCCTAAAGGGACAGGGACCCGCAGCGCGGCTCGGCGAGATGGACTACGTCGTGAAAGGCCTGATGATCGGGGGCTTTGCCCTGGCAGCTGCGCCAGCCAAATACGGCATAACAGGGGTGAAAACCTTCATCGTCAGCAACGACGGAGT
>WNFP01002935.1_pt1 | contig 13641 bp, 7 predicted proteins | sample 5400201 | NCBI WGS metagenome assembly WNFP01 (sample SAMN13153355, study PRJNA577476) | soil metagenome | isolation source: 115 cm saprolite under Madrone tree | place: USA:California | collected 2016-06-14
GATCACAATGCCTATCACCTGGGGCAGTTGGTCGATTTACGGCGCGCGCTGGGTGCCTGGCCGGAATCGTAAGCGCTCGGGAATCGCGAGTGAGGCCGGAAAAGCAGGAATTTGCATCAGTAGGGGGTCTTGTTTGCCTGTTGCTTCCAGGCGGAAAATATCGCGAGGGAATCGTCGCGGAGAAGCTGCGTCATCGGAATGCGCCGGCCGGCCGGTGCGATTTTCAGCTCATCATAGATGAAGGCGTCGTCGAATCCGGCGTCCGCGGCATCGGCAGCGGATGCGGCATAGAAAATTCGCGCGGGGCGCGCCCAGTAAATCGCGCCGAGGCACATGGGGCAAGGCTCGCACGTGGTATAGAGATCGCAGCCGCTGAGTTGAAAATCGGCGAGAACGCGGCAGGCTGCGCGAATGGCCACGATTTCGGCGTGCGCCGTTGGATCGTTCGTAAGAGTGACGCGGTTCGTGCCTTCGGCAATGATGCGGTCTTCTTTGACGATTAAGGCAGCGAACGGCCCGCCGCTGCCCGAGCGGACATTGTCGAGCGCCAGCGAGATGGCACGCTTCATGAAGTCTGGGGACATGACGTCTTGCTCTACTGTGCTTCAGATTGTACTGTCCGGTCCAAAATCGCAATGCGGCATTTTCCTGATGCGCGGAATCATTTAGCTCCCGGGCCATCAGCGCACTATGCTCGGCGGCCCCCGGGCTTGCAAGAAACCGGATTGACGGTAGGATGGAGCATTGCATTCCACGGTATAGCAACTATTTTCGTCCAGTGGCGGAGCGAGGGCGCATGATTCATATCGAAAATATTTCCAGCCGCGATCGTGACTTGCTGAGCGGCCGGCGCGGATTCCTCAAAGGCATGCTCGGAGCGGGAGCGTTTGTTCTGAGCATTCGCCTGATGCCGGGGCAGATGTTTGCTGCATCTGCAAATGGCGGCGCCTCGGACGCCATGACCAAAGCGCCGTTGCGGCCGAACGTGTACCTCGCAATCGATACGGATGGGACCGCATACATCATCGCGCACCGCTCGGAGATGGGAAGCGGGAGCCGGACGGCGCTGCCGCGCATCCTGGCGGATGAACTGGATGCGGACTGGGCGCGCGTGAAGATTGTGCAGGCAACCGGTGACGAAAAATACGGCGATCAGGATACCGACGGATCGCATTCGGTGCGAAGTTTCTTCGACGTTTTGCGGGAGTCTGGCGCAACCGCGCGGCTGATGCTGATAAGAGCGGCGGCGGCGCAATGGGGCGTGCCGGCGGCGGAATGCAGTACGAATCCGCATATGGTTGTGCACAAGTCGTCCGGAAAGAAATTGAATTACGGAGAACTCGTCGCAGCAGCGGCGAAATTGGACGTTCCGAAAAAGGAAGACGTAAAGCTCAAGCCGCGAAGCGAGTGGCGCTACATCGGAAAAGGCACAACAAGCTATGACCTGAAGGACATGTGCACCGGCAAAGCGGCGTACGGGCAGGATACGCACATGGAAGGAATGCTGTATGCGAGCGTGGCGCATCCGCCGGTTTTCGGCAGCAGTGTGAAGTCGGTCGATGACAAGGCGGCGCTAAGCGTCGCTGGCGTGAAGCAGACGGAAACGATCGATGCCTTCAAACCACCGATCGGCTTTCAGGCACTCGGCGGCGTGGCCGTGCTGGCGGACAACACTTGGGCGGCGATGCAGGGCAAAAAGAAACTGAAGATAGATTGGGAAAAGAGCCCGCACGCCGCATGGAACTCGGACGATTACAAGAAGGAGCTGCAGGAAACCGCGCGCAAACCGGGGAAGGTTGTGCGCGAGAACGGCAATGTGGATGAGGCCTTCGCGAAGGGCGGAAAGATCGTCGAGGCGGAATATTACACGCCGTTGCTGGCGCATGCATCGATGGAGCCGCCAGCCGCGCTGGCGGTTTATCGCGACGGAAAAGTGGAAGCTTGGGCGGCGACCCAGAATCCTCAGGGTGCGCGGGATGCGATCGCGCAGGCCGTAGGATTGAAGAAGGAAGACGTGACGGTAAACGTGACGCTGCTTGGCGGCGGATTCGGGCGGAAGTCGTTTCCGGATTTTGCAGTGGAAGCAGCGGTGCTTTCGAAAAAAACGGGGAAGCCCGTGAAGGTAGTCTGGAGCCGCGAGGACGACATTAAGTTCGACGTGTACCACTCTGTGGCGGCGATGTACATGAAGGCGGCGCTGGGAGCCGATGGAAGACCTACGGCGTGGCTCCAGAGAACAGTGTTTCCACCCATTGGATCGACGTTCGACGCGAGCGCAAATTATTCCGATCCCGGCGAGCTTGGGCTAGGTTTCACGGATGTCCCGTACGCCTTGCCAAGCTTTCGCGCTGAGAACGGGCCTGCGACAACCCACACACGGATCGGCTGGTTCCGGTCTGTCGCCAACATCTATCACGCGTTCGGGATTCATTCGTTCGCGGATGAACTGGCGCACTCGGCCGGCAGAGATCCGGTGGATTACTTGCTGCAATTGCTCGGGCCGGACCGCGTGGTGCCGAGAGCCGAACTCCCGAAAGAATTTCCCAATTACGACGCGGACTACGAGCAATATCCGATCGATACCGCGAGATTTCGCCGCGTGCTGACGCTCGCTGCGGAAAAGGCGGGCTGGGGAAAGCAGAAGCCGGGCAACGGCTACGGAATTGGCGTGGCGATGCATCGCAGCTTTCTGACCTATGTGGCGACGGTCGTACAAGTGCAAGTCAACGACGCTGGGCAAGTGCAAATCAAACGAGTGGACACGGCCCTGGACGCCGGCACGGTCGTAAATCCGGAGATGGCGCGTCAGCAATTTGAAGGCGCTGCCGTAATGGGCACGAGCCTTTCCTTCTACGGAGAGATTACGGCGACCAACGGCGTGATCGACCAATCCAATTTCGATACCTTCCAGATGGCGCGGATGAACAATGCCCCGAGGGAAACAAACGTTTACATCGTGCCGAGCGAAGCGCCACCGGCTGGAATTGGCGAACCCGGGCTGCCGCCGTTTGCGCCCGCCCTATGCAACGCGATTTTTGCCGCGACCGGAAAGCGCATTCGCGAATTGCCCCTTTCCAAGGCCGGCCTCGCCTAAAGTCTTCGCGGAAGAACCGTTTCTTGCGCCGGCGCCTCAGCGGGGTTCTTGCGTACAATTCAGCAAGGTTAATGACTCTGGAATCGTTCGGGTATAGGATGGCTCTATTCTGAATGGAGGACTACGATGGCCAGAAAGAGTAAGCTCACACGAGTTGCGGTGGGAATTGGAACTGCAATGGGCAAAGCGGATCGCGGAGTGCAAAAGGTTGCAAGAGCAGGATCGCTAGCTAAAAAAGAGCTTGATGATATATCGAAGCAAGTCGATGCTCTCAAGCGCCAATTGCAGAGAACCGCGAAGCGCTTGAAACACGCCCTGAGTTAGATTGGAAACGCGATTCTTGGAAGTTGTTCTCGGGCTGCGTGTTGGAACAGCGCCTCATCCCGAGAAATCATTGATTACGTCAGTGAACCGACCCGATAAAGACTCCGAATGCGGGAATCATAAAATGATTAAGCTGCGTTGACTTTGACTCGTGGCCCATCTCCGGGGCCGCAATCAAGGGTCTCGCAGTACTCTCCTTGATTCCGTCTGCAGCGAGATCGAACCTCACCGTCTTTGATTCCGCACTCATGTTCAGCACAACGAGAATCGCATCGCCGCTGCCTGCATTCTTGCGTAGATACGCAAGCACGAACGGATCTTCTCGATTCACCGGCAGGTAACGCCCATCCCGCAGGGCAGGCTCGTTTCGGCGTAACGCGAGCAACTGTTTGTAGAAAGACAAAATGGAGCCGGGGTCCTGCGATTCGGCCTTCACATTGTATTCGGCTGAGCTGGGCGGCACAGGCAGCCAAGGACGCTCCGCCGTGCTGAACCCGGCGTTCTTCGATGCGTCCCATTGCATCGGTGTGCGTTCACCGTCGCGCCCTTTCTCCTCCGGCCAGCCGATCTTCCCGATCGGATCCTGGACGTCCTCCTTGCGAACGGGAGTCGTAGTCCGCATGCCGATCTCTTCGCCGTAATACATAAGCGGCGTCGCGCGTGTGGTGAGAAGGAGAGCGGCCATGAGTTTGGCAATCTGATCGTTGTGGACGCCGTCTCCGTAACGATCCCACTGGCGCGGCTGATCGTGATTGCTAAAAAAATAGTGCGGCTGCCCGCCGGCCGTGTTGCGGTCGATTTCATCCAGCAGCCTGCGGAAATCCGGCGCGGAGAGCCGGTTGACGTCAGCAATCTGAAAATCCATCGGCAACTGAACCTCATCGTCCTTGCTCCCATACATCTTGGTGAGCTCTGCGATATTTGGCTCGTCGGCCTCACTGATCAGGACCGGATTTCCCGGATACTTGTTCACTACCCGCCTCATTTCGCGCAGCACTTCATGAACTTCCGGCAAGTTGTCTGTGTATTTGTGCGCGATATTCGGATCACCATAAGCGTTCTTTCCGGGCAGAATCGGGTCGTCATGTAGATTCGGATCTTCAAACAAACGCGATACCGCATCAATTCGAAACCCGGCCACGCCACGGTCGAGCCAGAAGCGCATCGCGTCGTACATGGCCTTCCGCACTTGGGGATTGCGCCAGTTCAGATCGGGCTGTTCTGTGTAAAAGTGATGGTAGTAATGCTGTTTTGTCGCCGGATCCAATTGCCACGCGGAATGGCCAAACCACGATTGCCAGTTGTTGGGAGGCTGGCCCGGCCCCTTGCCGTCGCGCCACACATACCAGTCGCGCTTCGGATTCGTACGCGAAGAGCGCGATTCCGCAAACCAGGGATGTTGTTCCGACGTATGATTCGGCACAAAATCCATGATCACGCGGATGTTGCGCTTCTTCGCTTCGCTGACCATTCGATCGAAGTCCGCGAGAGTACCGTAGAGAGGATCGATGGCCGTGTAATCCGAGATGTCGTAGCCAAAATCCACCAGCGGCGACGGGTACATGGGGCTAATCCAGATGGCATCGATTCCCAGGTCCCGGACGTAATCCAGCCGGGACGTAATCCCGTTGATGTCGCCGACGCCGTCCCCATTCGAATCCTGGAAGCTGCGCGGATAGATCTCGTAAATGACGGCGTGCTTCCACCACGGGTCTTGCGACTTCTGACGAGCATGCTCCGCTTTCGAACTTTGGGCCGGAACTTGCCGCGCCAGGCCGGGACTTACCGAAAGACAAAGCCCGATCGTTACAATGAGAAAGACAAACTTAGCGCGGTTCGACACGTTTGATCTCCATGGCTCCGCTACGCCTCGACTGAGTTACTCAAGGCTTTGCATCTTGATGAATCTGCAATTGCTCTGACAACTTGAGTTCCCGCTCCGCCTCTTCCGTCCTGCCTAGTTCGCGGTAAGCCTGTCCCAGCAAATGGTGAGGGATGGAGTTATTGGGATCCATGGCGATGGCGCGCTGCAAGGCGCGCACGGCAAGGGCGGTCTCGCCCTTTTTCTCCAGGACCTTCCCCATCAGGATGTACGGCCCCGTCGATGTGGCATCCAGCCAGATGGAGCGCTGCAGGAGCCTTTCCGCCTCCTCGTACTTCTGCAATCGGCTGTAAGCATCCGCCATCTTGTAGTACACCGCCGCTTCCCCTGGATTCAGCTCCAGCTCCTTCTGAAACTGCTCGATGGCTTCCGGCAGGCGGGACTTATAGAGATAGAGCTCTCCGAGCAGCGAATGTGCCAGCGGAAGCTTGGGATCCAGTTCCACCGCCTTCTTTGCGTATTCCTCCGCAACCGGTCCAAAATCCTGCCGCAGCAACATCCGGGCCGTAAACAGATAGCTGGCCGCGGAATCGGCAGGCACGGCAAACATCTTTGCGAAAGCTTTGCGTGCGCTGGGGTAGTCCTTTGTTTGCATATAGCAGACGCCGAGAATGTAGGCGGCATCGACATTTGCGCTGGGATACCACGTCTGGACCTTTTCAAGCGGCGCTATGGCCTCCGCAGGCCGCCCAGCAAGGTAATACGACAGTCCCATCAATTGGACCGCTTCGTTATCGCCAGGATCCTCCTCCAGCGCCTTTTTGAACTCTGCCGCAGCCTTTAGGAATTCACCCTTCCGGTAGTTCGCGATGCCGATTTGCTTTACGACCCCGCGCCGCGCCGGATCTACCTGGGCAATGCTCTCGAGCAGCGCCAGCGCCTCTTCGCTCTTGCCTTGCTGCATCAGTCGGTTGGCTTGCTCCATGTTGGAGTCCACCGGGCTAGTCGAAGAGCTCTTCGTCGGAGCATTCTGTTGGAGAGGGTCTCGTGAAGTGCGCAACTCTGCATGCGCGACGGCAGAGATTGACAACACACCAGCCAGAGCGTACCTAATCCGATGCCGGCGTCCTCGCATGTAGAGTTCCCTAGGTCTCGCTTCCCACGATTAGAGCATAAAAAACGGGGAGCCCGTCAGGGCTCCCCGTCGGGGTGGTTGGGTGTCCTTGTTTTTTATTAGAAAGTGACCCGGACGCCGAACTGCAGTTGACGCATGCCAATGGGGGCACCCGGGGCGGAATCGGCCTCGATGTTCGTAATCTGGCCCGACTGTCCGCCACAATCCACGCAGCTGTTGGGCAGGGCAAGAACGGGATGATTGAAGAGGTTGTAAGCATCGAAGCGGAACTGTGCTCTGACGCGCTCGGTGATGGTGAAGTTCTTCGACATCGCCATGTCGTCGTAGAAGGCACGCGGGCCGGTATAGGAATTAATCCCTGCATTGCCGATCTGGCCGCAACCGGGAAGAGCGAACGGACCGGAGGCAGACCGAGCCGTCAGGCAGGCGTCCGTACCGGTAAGATTAGTGGGTGAGAGGGGGATCTCCTCAGTCAGTTCCGATATCGGAGTGAACCAGTACGTAGCACCATTCTGATGACTGAGCCCAGTAGCAAGAGTGCCAGAGGCTTTGTTGGGACGGCATGGGCCAGTGTCGGTAAGCTGGCCACAGTTCTTGAGACTTGGAGTCCATGGAAGACCGCTGCCCCACGTCACGGTGTTTGTCACTTGCCAGCCACCAACTGCGTAATCCATGAATCGGCTTGCATCGCTCATGAATCGCTTCCCTCTGCCGACAGGCAACTCGTAGATGACGTTGGCCACAAACACTTGATTGCGGTTATTCTGGTTTGGACCCCAAGCGATCTTCTTGTCTATGTTGAAATAGCTACTGTCATAGGCAAACGCATGAGAGAAAGTATAGTGCGCGATGAACTGAAGTCCGTAGCTGGTACGCTTCTCGGCCTTCACCTGCAAAGCGTTGTACTTGTTGTCCGCGTCGTTGCCGTAATAGTTGGTATCCACCGCGCAGCAGGCCGGTGTGGGATGTACTAGGCCCTGCGCGTCTGTGTAAGTTGAGCCCGGATAGGTGAAGGCAGGTATGCCATTCAGGAAAAGTGGGCGGCGGGCGGCCTGCGATTGAAATGCCTTGAAGGATGGCTTGCAATCAAATGTTCCCGCATTGGGTGCCGGGTTGGCCGTGCACGAATAAAGGCCAGTGCCTGCGCCTACTGCGGGTTGGTTCGAATTGTATGATGGTCCACCGCCAGCGAAAACGTGAGTCCCCTTGTTACCGATGTAGCTGGCAGTAATGTTCAGCGTAGGAGTGATCTGGCGCTGAATGGTGGCATTCCACTGGTCAATGGTGGGAAGCCGCTGAACCCGCGGGCGAGCGTTACCCTGTGTGGTCCCATCGATGCCGTCAATCGGCAACGTGCCATTGGGAGAAATAGAACCCAAGATTGGCGCAAAGTTAAAAGAGGGGGGGCCAAAGCTCGAAGTTAGGCCTGGGCCCGCGTTAGCAGGGTTAAGAGTGAAAATCGCACTGCGATTGTTGGTTGCGAGTGGATTAAAGTTGGAATCCGCAAGATCCTGCTTCGCGAGCACCGGAAGGTTCTGCGTGACAACGTGGCCGAAGTTCGAGCCGAACACCCCGATATCAAATCCGCGGCCGTACCCGAGGCGGACAACGGTCTTGGAATCGAACTGATAGGCAAAGCTCAGGCGAGGCGCAACGGCTTTATAAGTATTTGCAACGTTGCCATTCGAGCCGACACCGCCGTAGCCTGCGACGTTGATCACGCCCTGGTCCAAGTTAGCGAAACCACCGTTGCCCTTGGCGTTGACAGTTTCCGGGAAATAAATTTCCCAGCGGAGACCGTAGCTCATAGTGAATTTCGGGCTGATGCGCCAGGAGTCCTGACCGTAAAAGAATGTGCGCTTCTGGCGCTCCGCGGCATTCACGCTGGTGCTGACGTAGCGCTGGGATTGGTTGACGTCGCCGAGAAGGAAAGTGGCCAACGAAAGGCCTTGGACCCCCGCGTTGGAAGTATCGCCGACATCGAAATACAATAGACCGCTACGGCTCTGATCGCTGGGCACACGAAGGTTTTCGGCATACCGTATATCGGCGCCGAACTTGATGGTGTGGTTACCTTGGATACGGGTCCAGTTATTCACGAACTGGAATTGCTGTTCGCTTTCCGTCAGCGGGCAATTGCAGCGGGCGACATTGAGGCCATTGCCAAAGTTCGAAAATATGCCTCCTTTGCCTACGTCAGCATTACCGTCCTTGCTGAACAGAAAGCCGGATAATCCGCCCGTGGTAGGTAGGCCAGTGATTCCCGTAGCGCACCGTGTGTTCGGAAGAGTGCTGGTGGTGTTCAGGCACGGAAACCCGAGAGTATCCATGGCTGCCGTATTTTGGTCGGAATAGGCGGTCTTCGGATTGTATTTGAAATATCCGAAACGGAAGTCCGTGAGCCACTTGGCGCCGATGAGTTTCGTGAAGCCGGTGGCCAAGCTGTAGTTGTGAACAATGGAACTCCCGTCCAAACCGCCCGGACCAAAGCCATTTCCGCCAAGCGCCCCGAGTCCTCCCTTACCGGACAAAGAAAAGTAGTCAAGGCTGAAGCGTCCGAAAACCTGGTAGTTACGGGGAGCACTGTAATCAATTCGAGTGTCAAACGATTTCTGGTCAAAAGGACCTGTGCCAGAGGAGACGAAGTTATTCTCAAGGAAATTGGAAGATGTCGGGTCGATGACAGTCGGAGGCTTAAACAACGCCAGGACATTGCCCGCATTTTGATTTATCCGGCCAATAGGAATCCAATTCGGCTGAGTCGCGCATCCGGCAGGTCCACAGAATTGGGTGCGACCCGAGCCGTCGAGGGGGTTTCCTGTTTTCGGGTCGAAAATCAAGCCGCCCCCCGTTAATTTTGTGTATTGGCTCAAGTCGCAGAAACCGGGAGTGGCGCTGGTGGCGTTCGTGGCGGGATTGCAAGTGCTGAGTGCTTCTGAAGTGGGAATGGTGTACTGGTTGGTGATACCTTGCTGCGTTTTAGTGCCTTGGTAATCGGCAAAGAAGAAGAGTTTATCTTTGAAGATGGGGCCACCGACAGAACCTCCAAACTGTTTCCAATTTGCCGCGGCGAGCGGGACTCCCGGCTTGTCCAAAAAGGGGTTGCGTGCCTGCTGGTCGCTGCTACGATAGTAGTAGAAGCCGCTGCCGTGGAATGCGTTCGATCCGGATTTGGTCTGCACTCGGATCACGCCAGACGTGGCCTTGCCGGATTCTGCATCGTAATCCTGAAGAGCGATTTTAGCTTCGGCGATGGCGTCGAGGTTAGGGTTCACCACGATGATGCCAAGGATGGGATCTTGGTTATCGGTGCCGTCGAGCTCAAAGTTCGTGCCCGAGAAATGCTGTCCATTGACTTGGATCTGGCCGCCACCCTGGGGGTTCTCGGTGGCAGCGTGGTTGAAACCAGGTAATTTCTGAGTTCCCGGCGAGAGCAATTCAAAACTGGTGAAGTTACGGTTGAGGACCGGCAGATCTTCGACGTACTTCTGGCTGAACTGCACGTCCACGTCGGCGCGGTCCGTCTGGAGTTGAGGAATCTCTCCCGTGACCTCGATGATTTGTGTCATAGCGCCAACCTGAAGTTGTACGTCGACGTTGGCAGAAGCGTCCGCTGACACTGCAACACTCGGTATATCCGAAACCTTGAACCCGGCGGCCTCGACCCGAACTTTGTACGTATCGGGGATCAAGTGCGTGACGGAATAGTTGCCACTCTCATTCGTGGCTGCCTCAAAGGTGAAGCTCTTCGTCACGGATGTGACAGTCACTTTCGCCCCGGCCACAGCGTTGCCCTGTTGGTCAGTCACCGTACCAATGATGCTTCCGTACACGGCCTGTCCCAGAGACGTGCTTGCGCCGAAACCAAGCGCGAGACAAAGAACTAAAACCCACCCCACAATCGCTTGCTTTTTCATTACACCCCTCCTGAGGACCCTTACTCTTTTAATTCGAATAGAACCGCTCGCCGCATAAACAGGGAATCCGCTACGTTCGTCACCTTGGTTCAACAGGCGCCAGACCCCTGCTCGGCAGGCCTTAGCGCATTTTTGGCAGTCTTCAAGTTGAAAATGAAATAGACGGCAACCTGTTGGACCCGACAGTCCGCAGCGAACAGCCCCCAAACTCCTCGAGCTTCTGTCACTTCGCCACCTCTGACTACTTTCCCCTGATCCCTCTCCACAGAGAGAGACCAGCACCCGAACTAGGGGCGGCGAAGAATTATGATAGCTCTTATCAGTTTTTTGAGTAACGTGGATAGTCTCTATGGGTCTGATACGGTTACGCCCCATAAAACGCTATTCTTCAATAGACTGCAAGCGCGTTACCTTGGTGTTACAATACCGCGAACGGGGGTTAGAGTGGCTGGCCACGCGCAAAATCTCACTCAGATTGAAAAACTCCTCTGCAGCCGTTGCCTTCATGGTTCGGAGTCGTTGTGCAAGTTGCTTCGCTATCTTGCCAATCAGTCGCTCGATCATCCTGGAACATCCCCGAAAGAGTACCAGATCGCGACCGAGGTCTTCGGCCGCCCGAAAGACTTCGATCCTCATCTTGACTCAATGGTTCGCGTCCAGGCCGGACGCCTGCGCTCGAAACTCGCGGAATACTATGCCTCCGAGGGAGCAGAGGACCAAATTCTGGTCGAGATGCCCAGGGGAAACTATGCTCTCACTTTTCATGACCGCCCTCAGGGAGAAGCCCGGAACAACGTGGGGGCCGCGCACGAGACTGCAAGGGAGGCGGAGGGCAAGACCCCAACCCCTCGCTCGTGGTCCACTGCGCTTGTTGTCTTGTCCGTCGTTCTCGCGGTCATCGTGGCCGTTGCTACCGACCGCTTACTAATCCGCAGAACCGCGGAAGCCCGCCCGGCCGGCGATAGCTCGGATTTGCCGGTGGCTTTCCACGTTTTCTGGAGAGGGTTTCTCACTGGGCCTCAGGAGCCCTGGGTCATCTTCAGCAACGCGGCCTTCGTCGGCCGGCCGTTCATTGGCATGCGCTACTACGACCGTGCCAGGGATTCCGGCGCAGCGATCCTGGATCACTACACCGGAGTCGGAGAAGTGCTGGCGGTGCACGCCCTCGATAATGTTTTCGGAAAACTTCATCAGCAAATTCGCGTCAAGCGCGGTAGCTTGTTTTCTCTGGATGACGCAAAAAACAACGATCTCATCTTCATTGGCTCCCCTTCGGAAAATCTGACGCTCTTGGAGTTGCCAAACACCCAGGAATTCACATTCAAACGGATCACTTCTGGGCCGCGCACGGGCACTATGGAAATTATCAATTTTCATCCGGAATCGGGCGAGCCGAAAGAGTTCCTTCCGACTCCGCCTGACGAGACCCTGACGGAAGACTATTCGGTCATAGCGCTAAAGCGAGGATTGAACCCTGCACATTCGGTCCTGATTCTGGCAGGCGCCACCACCATCGGAACGCAGGGCGCCGTCGAATTCGTCTGCCAGCAAAATTCGTTGGAGGAATTACTTCTCCGGCTCTCCGTTTCGAATTCAGGCGAGCTCAAACCGTTCGAAGCGGTAATACGCGTGAAAGTCGCCCGCGGCGTGCCCGTCGGGACGGAACTTGTATCGCTGCGCAAAAGTCCTAAGTAAAATGTACCAATTCACGCTCGAAAGATGCATTTTATCCCAAAACATTCTCTAGCTTCTGTTTCGCTATTTCTTGGGAGAGCGCGGAGGCGTCAAGCGAGGATCGAGTTCTGTGGCTTTTCGAAACTCTTCTTGCGCCTCCTCGGATTTGCCCTGCTGACGTAACGCCACCCCCAATTCAAAGTGGGCGGCCGCATATTTAGGCGAAGAGTTGATCGCCGCGCGGAATTGCGAAATGGCGCCCTCGATGTCTCCGGTGTTGAGCAGGCGGCGCCCTGAATTTGTGGCAAAGAGGGCGGCTTGGTCGCCGGTTTTCTGTTTTGCGATTTCCATTCCTGCGCGGCTTTCCGCGGCTGCGCCCTCCGCGTCTCCGAGTTGCCGCAGCACGGTTGCCAGAGTTGTATGAGCGCCGGCAGAGTCCGGCTGCAATCGAATCGCTTCCCGCAAAGCAATCACAGAATCCTGGAGCTCGCCCTTTTGCTTCAGCACTGTTCCAAGCGTGTAATAGGCCTCGGCATAGTCCGGTTTGGCATGAATTGCTGCGCGGAGTTCCTCCGCGGCTGCGGCAAAGTCGCCCTGCTGCCAAAGCGTCACTCCGAGCGTGTAGTGCACATCCGCTTGCCCAGGATCCAATTCTGCGGCCTTGTGCAGTTCGGCCATGGCTTCAGCCAGTTTGTCTTTTAATTTGAGCGCCAGTCCAAGGTCGTAGTGCAGGGTTGCATCCTGCGGGGAAATTTTAAGCGCCGCTTCGAATTCAGAAATGGCGGTGTCGAAGTCTGCCACTTGCAAATACGCTGCTCCCAGGTTCCCTTTGTATCCGCTGTCATCGGGCCGCAAACGGACTGCCGTTTCGAACTCGGCGATCGCTCCATTGCCGTCACCAGTCTGCAACAAATTGAGCCCCAGATTATTGTGCGCGTCCGGATTTTCGGGCTGCGATTTCACGGCCTGGCGAAATGCTTTGATGGCTTGTTCAGCTTCGCCACTGCGTTGGAGCAGTAAGCCCAGGTCATTTTGGGCGTCAGCGTAATCTGGCTTCAATGCAACACAAGCTTGTAGCTCTTTGATCGCCGCATCGGTCTCGCCCTTGCTCTTTAGAACTTGCGCAAAATAATAGTGACCGCCCGGGTCCGCGGAATTCAGTCGTATTGCGGTTTGCAGATGTTGCGCGGCCTCTTCGAGGGATTTCTCCTGGTAGCGCAAAACGCCGAGATGAAAATGCGCTGATGCAAAATTGGGCTGCAGCCGGAGCGCTTCGGAAAATTCCGCCGCCGCGCCTTGCGCGTCAGACTTTTGCACCAACACAGTCCCGAGATCGTCGTGCAATTCCGCCCGTTGCGGCTCAAGCTCGATCGCCCGCCGGAACTCACCGATGGCGCCGTCGAGATCCCCGGAAAAATCGAGAGCGCGCGCCAAAGTGTGATGCGTTTCCGAGTCGCCCGGGGCTAGCCGCACTGCTTCCTTGGCCTCCCGGAGCGCAGCAAGCACGTCTCCTTTGCGCACTAGCGCGCTGGAGAGATTCATGTGGGCCAGCGCAAAATCGGGATTCAGTTTCACCGCAGACCGGAAGTGAACGATCGCGGAATCGATCTCTCCCTCCGCGAGCAAGACCCAGCCCAGAGAGTTGTGCCCCTCCGGACTCTTCGGTGCGAGCCGC
>WNFP01003870.1_pt1 | contig 13639 bp, 10 predicted proteins | sample 5400201 | NCBI WGS metagenome assembly WNFP01 (sample SAMN13153355, study PRJNA577476) | soil metagenome | isolation source: 115 cm saprolite under Madrone tree | place: USA:California | collected 2016-06-14
GGCACGGTTGGATCGGTAAGATGCTGTAAATCGTCAAGCAACTTGAACGCCGGCGTGAATGAATCGCGACTGAATCCTTCGACCTCCAGTATTTGCTCCAGTGTTTCGCGCGCCGCTTGAAAATTAATCGTGCTCAATTGCTGTCGATTTGCCTGCATCCAATTTGGTGAAGTGCAAAGTGCCGCTGGTGTGGAGAAGCCTTTGATTTTCCCGGCCGCCTGGAGTTGCCGCCAACGCGCGGAAATTTTTTGCCAGTAATCGTGCAGTTCCTGCCGATTCGTTGCCCGAACAATCGCCAGAACCGGTTCCCAGCGCACCGGCATGTTGTGCATGATTTCCTCAAGAGCGCGACTCGCGCGAATGTTCTTCGGCTGCAATGAACGTGTGCTGGCTTGAAAGTGGAGCGGGGGGATCGGCGAGAAACCAATCGCAGTCAGCAGCAACAAAACCGCACCCGAAAAGATCAGCATCGGCACGGGTTTGCGCACCGTCCAGCGCACATACTTTGTCACGATTTCGAAGAGCCAGTCATGGCCAATTGCCACCTGTGGCTCGCGAACAAACAGAAACAAAATCGAGCACATAAGCAGGCCGGCGACGAAAATGCCGATCGCAATGAGCACACCGAGCTCGGAAAAACTCATGGCGCCACTCAGCACCAGCGCGAGAAAACCCACTGCCGTCGTGAGCGCGCCGAAGAAAACCGCGCGTCCAAGTTTTGCGATGGAAGTGGCAATTGCTTGCTGATGCGGTTCTCCGTCGGCGCGCGCCTGGTGATAGCGTCCGATGATGAGAATTGCGAAATCGACGCCGAGCCCCACGAGAATGGCGCAGAAGCCGACGCTGACCATGCTGAGACGTCCGAAGAAGAGCTGTCCAAGTGTGAGTGCAATCAGACAAGAGAGGAGGAGGCAAAATCCCATCCCCACGAGCGGCAGCCATCGTTGAAAACCTGCAAAGAAAATCGCGCCTACCAACACAACCGAGCCGAGCAACGTCGCCACGACGTCGTAGCGCATGCTCAGAGAAATTTCCGACACAAAAGCCGGGCGCCCGGTGATCAGAATTTGCAATGGACCGCCAGCCCATCCTTCGCCTGCGGTTGCACGAAACTCGTTTACCCGGCGCATCAGACGCTGGCATTCAAACGCGCTGATAGATGTTTGGTTCGTGACCACCAGAAAAATTCGCATGGTGCGATCCGGGGATGCGAGCGGCTGCTCCTGTTCGATTATGGTGCTTTCTGCAAAAGGCTTGAGCGCCGGCGCGATCAGACCAAGCGGATCGAACGAAAGCTCGAACTCCGGGCGCGGCGAACCAGCCTCGATCTGTTGACGCAAGCGATGAAGACGATCGCGAATTCTTTCCGGTTGCAGAATTGACATCGTTTCGTCGAAAACCGTTGGCTCGAGATTGAGCAGTAGCGGCACCGCCATTGATTGGAGATCGCGAATTCCTTCGGGCGTGGCCATGGGCGAACCCGCCAGCACGCGCGCACACCATGGTTGCTGCCGCAGTCGTTCGGCAAACACCGGCGCGAAGTCGTCCAGTTTATCGACGTCATTTGGATTGCAGAGAAGCGCGAACGTCAGCTCCCGAGTTTGCTCAAAATCGCGATCGTAAATTTTGAGGCCTTGCACTGATGAAAACCGGCCGGGCAAAACGTTGAAGATCTCCGAATCAAGTCGCAACGATGTGGCGAGAATCGCGATGCAAGCGATCGTGAGCACCGCCACGCCGAACCAAACGAGCGCGCGGCGTTGCGTGATCGTTCGGGCAATGAAATCGCTAGCGCGCATAAGCAAACGACCATTCAACACGAATCGGCACGAAGATGCCAATGCCCGAACGCACCCAACGCGTTGAGGACAACGCGTTCCACCTCGGTACTATGGTGGATCGGCTTCTCCGAAGACGATGCCAAAGCTTTCGCCGAAGGCGCAAGCTCTGCGTTCAAGACTTAGACTCTTAAAACCGAAATAGAAACGTCTCGTTGCCGGATGCGTATCGGACAATTTTCCGGTCCGGCGCGTGAGTGAATCGATCGCGCAACCCAAGCCAGCCGCGCAGCTGCGACGGCGCTTTTGCTACAGGGCCAGACCACCCTTGGCGAGCGAATGCTCCCTTAACTTCTGCAAAAGCTGCGTCTTGCCGGAGAGACAACAACGTTACTCCCGGCCCTTTCGAAACCGTCAATTCAAAATCGCCAGTTCTTGAAAAGCGAACGAGCGCCTCGCCGATCAGCGTTGTCTTCGGGCTCCGATACATGAGCTGTCCGGTTTTGGTCTGCCAATCAGCCGCCGGCTGAGAAAACTCATGCGATGAAACAGTTACACAGCTTGTTACGCAAAAGAAGGTAGTTGCAAGAACGCACATTAGGTAGCGGCGATTGCCCTCAACCGTCCAAGCAAGCGGCAAGAACACGCGGGCGATTCGGTGAATCGCCCCTACCTGTGAGCTCATGGTGCCGTGGGCACGGTTGCCATAGGCGCAGACGTTTCTTCTTTCTTAGGCACGAGCGTGAGCTTCGGCGCGATCGGGTGATAACGTTGCAGCCAAACTAAAAAATAAAACACCCACATTCGCCAGCGAATGGGAAAACTGTTGCCGACGTTTCCGCCAAGCACCGCGTTCACCGCTGGAGCAAGGCCCAGGATCTCGCGGGGCGCCAGAAAAACCTCGATGAACTCTTTCGTGTACCAGGCGTTAACAAAGCGAAGATAGATATCCATCGCCCGGTTGACTGCGCGCTCATAACTCGCGAAGAGGCGCTTCGCTTTTCGTGGATGATCAAAAACTTCGTTTAGAACATCGGCGCATTGCTCGCCGCTGAACACCGCGAGAAAAACCCCACTGCTAAAAATTGGATCAATGAAACCGGCAGCATCGCCTGCAAGCAACCAGCGGTCGCCGTGCAACCTTGCGCTGCGATAGGAGAAGTCCGCTTCAACATAAACTTGTGAGACGCGCCGGGCGTTTGTCATCCGTTTGGCGATGATTGGTTGTTCCGCCAGCGCTCGCTCGAGAAAGTCTTCGGCGCTGAGCTTCGACTTGCGGAAAGTCTCACTGTCGAGAACGACTCCGACGCTGGTGCGTTCGCCAGTGAGTGGGATCAACCAAAACCAGCGATCAATGGCACGGATCAAAACTGTCAGCGTGCCGTCGATTCCCTCCGCACGCCAGACACCGTCGTAGTGCGCGAAGATGGATAGCTTCTGAAGGTGATTGTAGGTTTTCTTAATCTTAAATTGTCTGCCGAGAACCGACGTGCGCCCGCTGGCGTCGATGAGGTAACGCGCCCGAATCGAACGAGAGGAGCCGTTGGATCTGACTGCCAGCTCGACGTCGTCTTTCGAGAACTCGACTCGATCAACCGAAGTCTCTTCGTGGACTTCCGCGCCGCATTCGGCGGCATGATCCAGTAGCACCTTATCGAAATCCCCGCGTGTGACCTGATAAGCGTGATCCGTTTGGGAACGATAGCCGTCCTTAAAGTAAAACTTGGTTCCAGGTTCCGAACATGCGCCGACGATTTCGCCACCGAACTTCTTCATGAATCCGGCGCGCAGAAATTTTTCGTGAAGGCCGAGCCGGGTAAACGCTTTCATGCTGAACGGCAGAAGCGATTCGCCGATGTGAAAGCGCGGAAATTCTTCGCGTTCGAACAGAATCACGCTCCGCCCAGCGCGTGCGAGCAGCGCGGCGGCAGTGCTGCCGGCGGGTCCACCGCCAATGATTGCCACATCGTACATACGGATGCTCATCGTGTGTTGATGTTACCAAATTTTCGAGCTTTTGATAGGGACGCCGCGCTTCCGAAAGCATTCGGGGCAGCGCGCCGACCCTACCACGACACGGCGTCGTACCCAATTTGTGCTAACATCTACCCGGGAAAATGAAGCTGATCGACCGATTTATTAGCCGCGAGTTACTGGTGAACGTCTTGTTTGCGATCGCGGTGCTGAGTTTGGTGCTCGTGGTCGGAAACATTTTTCGCAAGCTGCTTCCGTTGCTAGTGAATCACGACGTGCCGATGGAATACTTGATCACGTTCATCGCGTACGTGTTGCCGTTCTCACTCATTTTCACTATTCCCTGGGGATTGTTGACCGCGATCCTGCTCGTGTTCGGGCGGCTCTCCGCGGACAACGAACTGATCGCGTTGCGGTCAAATGGCGTGAGTATTACGCGCATCTGCCTTCCGTTGGGCGCGATCGCGGTCATCTGCACGACGATCTGTCTCTGGCTCAACGTAGAGGCCGCGCCAGCTGCACAGGAAAAATTGCGCAGCACGATTTTTGATCTGGCCACGCGCAATCCGATGGCGCTCTTCGGAAGCGATCAAGTGATCGATCAGTTTCCCGGGCGCAAGATTTACGTGGGCAAGAAGGAGGGCAACAAGCTCGAGAACATTACTGTGTTCGAGCTGAATCAGAATTCGCTTCCGGTAAAGGTGACTTACGCGCGCACGGGCATGCTCGAAGCGGATTTAGCGAACAAACAGATTCTCATGCACCTCTATCAGGCGCGTTACCAGGAGCGCGATCAAAAAACCCCCCTCGACCTGCGGAAGATTCGGGACGGAATTAACATGGTGGAAGGCACCTTGCCGATCAGCCTCGACGAGCTTTACGAGAAGGAAAAAAAACGGCCAAGCCGCTCCGCGTTGTCCATCGAGCAGTTGCTTGAGCAGTTAAAAAGCGGGAACCAGCGGGAACGCAGCGCCAGCCGTACGGAAATCAACAAACGCTTTTCATTTCCATTCGCATGTGTGGCGTTCGCTATTATCGGAGTGCCTCTGGGTGTCACGGCGCATCGCCGTGAGACTTCGATTGGGTTCGCGATGGGTTTGATCGTTGCCACCACCTATTTTCTCTTTGTCATCATTGGCGATACCTTGCGCGGAAACCCGCACGCGCATCCCGAGCTGCTCGTTTGGTTTCCAAATGTTCTCTTTATCGTACTGGGCGTGGCGCTGTTCCGCCGACTAGCGCGGCAGTAGGATGTCGAATACATGGGCGTCTGTAGAAGCTTTTCGGCAAACGGCCGAAAAGAACCCGAAGACCGTTGATGAACTTCGCGGTGCTCCGCCACCGCCTCCTGTTCTCGGTGTTTGTGTTTCGCGCGATCTTCCCGTGGTTCAAGAAGTTTCCTGTCGCATTAGTTGACCCAGTCCCAAGGGGCGTAGGGAATGTCGGAATGTTCCGTGCATTCTGTCGCCCCTTGCGGGGGCTGATTCGTGTCGGAGACATATCTTCGGGTTCTCGCCCAGGGCTGACGTCTGTCGCGCCTCCGGCGCTTCGGGGTCCTTTTGCACCTCTAGCGTAACGAAGTGTGATTCATGCGCACGGTGTGGGCGGCCAGCTCAGGCTTCCTCCGGCTCCGGTCCGAGCGGGACCGAAGGAGTTGCGGCCGATCTGATCTCTCGATGTTGGAAAGCGGGAAGGCGTGTTGAAAGTGTGTCCCACAGGTAAACAGCCACGCAGGCCAGGACGACGATTGACCCGTACGGTCGAATGTGCTTAAGCGCGTCAATAGCGGGAAGCGTCGCTTCGAGCTTCTTATCCACGAGCATGATCTGCACGATCATCGCCGTGCTGGCGATCGATATGATGAAATGAATGATACTCAATCTGACGCTCACTCCCAGCGCCACGGCGCTTACGACTGCGCCCCACATCAGGTAACGCTCATGCATCTGACCGAGCAATGCGAACATCAGCAGCCATGGCGCGGCGATTGCAATCAGCACGCGCGGATCGCGATCGCGCAGATTTCGCGCTAATCCGTGCGCGCACAGCGCCAACCCGCAAACGTAAAGCAGGCGCAGGGTCCATTGCAGTGTGAGATGCAAATGCAGAGATCCAAAATGAGCAGACAAAAACGAATCCTTCAATGACCAGCCAACCTTGGAGAGCAGCGATGGGAGGTTGTAGCACGAGCTGATGAACAGGTAGGGATAATGTTCAGTGCCGTAGATAAAACCGATGCTCAACCAAGCGAAGCTGCCTCCGGCGAACGCGCCAATCACGAAGACGGCGCATCCGATAATTCCTGCGAGCGAAGCGGCTCCATGCGGCAGTTTGTACCGCAGCACGAATAACGAGCTAATAACAGTAACGGCAGAGACGGCGATCCATGCGGCCGGTGTACGCAAAAGCCACGGTGAAACAATCAACGCTGTCGTCGCCACAAAGCCCGCGAGGGTGCGCAACGCGGCAATCCATCTTTTTTGCCATAATGGCCAGAGAACAAAAAAAGGTGCGACGAACAAAAGTTGCCCTTTGAGCATCGCGCCTGCGGCGAGCAAGCAGCCGCAGCAGAACCATCGATTTTTCAAGGCTGCGAGCGCGGCGAAAAGATAAAACGGCAGGATCCACACGTCCCACTGTGGCCAGCCATGCCCATCGAGGATCATCGACGGTTCAAGCCATGCCACGCTCGCCGCTGCCAGACCGCAAATCGAAGAGCGCTGTTGTTGCGAGAAACCATGCAGCGGCGATGGGCGCCCTGTCGGCGACGACCTTCGCACGCACAATCGAACCAGCAGGAAGATCGCTACCGCGGAAAGCAGTTCGCACACAAAATTGATCTTTAACAGCGGGTTGACGAGTTTCGGATGACCGTCATCGACTCCCGGGAATCCATTGCGCACCTGCTTCGCCCAGATTGCCATGACCAGAAGTCGCAGCGGTGGATAATCGAGCCCGTAATCCTTCTCGTAAGCCTTGTGCTTTACCCGATCGTAGAGCGCGAGATAGCCGCGGCAAAATCCTGGCCATGAATTCGCAGCAGCTTCGTCAGGCGATAACCGGCGCGCCTGCTTCAGGACCTCGCTACCCCAGTAAAAACCATTCACGATGTCGTGCTGATAGCGGACGTGCCGCGTCGTGTCACCGATCCACCGGCGTAGCTGAATGCCTGCAAGGAAAATAGTTGCGATTAGAATTGCAACGAGGATGGGCCGAATAAAATGGCCAGCACGCGTCGAAAGAATTCGGAGACGTAAAAACGATCGAATGGCCATTCGTCAAAGGAAAGGACAGAAATTCGATTCGACAGGTTACAACAATTTATGTTCGAAAACTGTGTCCTCTCTATTCGCTCATGCGTTCAGCAATAGTCGTAAGAAACGACGAATTCATCCGCAGAAGTTCGACTCCCAGGGGCAGGATCGGATTGCGATGTCCATGGGGAGTCGGTGCGCAAAACCTACGCCCCCTACCACTAACGCTCTCTACAATAGTCCTGAGATGCCTCGGCCTATGGAGTGAACGTATTGACCACAGTGTGTACGGCTCTTCTCGTGCCCTTCACGGCACTGTGTGCGACGTTCTTTGCCGTAATCGCCGTGCTCTTCGCCACGTCCCTCGCTGTGCGCACTGGCCCTGCCTGAACGCTCGCAGCAGAAATGGCGAAAGCGAGAATGATTGAAAAGAACACCTTCATAGTAATTAAATATCGTTTCTGACACCCTGCGTGCGTCTATCCGAAGCGCTTTGATTCAGTAGGCAGGGTCAGTTAAAGTAAGTGGTTGCCGGCCGCCTTAGTACAGGCAACATATACGCTCCGCGGCCACGGGAAAAAGTGATCCAGCGTAGCTCAGTGGTAGAGCGGTCGGCTGTTAACCGATTGGTCGTAGGTTCGAATCCTACCGCTGGAGCCATTTTCTTGAATTTCTCAAAATCGTCTCCGCGAAAGGCGTTTTCCGTTTGATTTCGTCATCTGTCGCGACATAATGAAAACGCGGGGTGGAGCAGCCTGGTAGCTCGTCAGGCTCATAACCTGAAGGTCGCTGGTTCAAATCCAGCCCCCGCAACCACTTTTCTCTCGCGAATGCTCGCAACGTACCGCGTCTACGTTCTTCAAAATCATGGAGGCAGATTTTATGTTGGTCTTGCCAACGATGTGGTGCGAAGACTCGTCCAACACAATTGCGGAGTCTCGAAATGGACTAAAGGCAAGGGACCTTGGCAATTGGCGTGGCAGAGCGATCCAATGAATCTCTCTAACGCACGGACACTCGAACTTTTGCTTAAGCGGCAAAAGCGAGGTGCGGGCTTTTACCGACTGACTGGCTTGCCGCGCTCGGCCCCATAATCCCGCGACTGCGGGATCGCTGGTTCAAATCCAGCCCCCGCAACCATTTTCTCTCGCATCAGCGCGCCGTAAGATTGCCAATCGCGTTTGCTTTTGCCGACGCCGCGACTTCGTTGATCTGTGGACGGAAAAATCCTTATCGGCACGGCGAGCTGGTCGGACCCTGGTTTTGTCGAGCGTTGGTATCCCAAGAAGATGCCAGCGGGGGAGCGGCTCGGCTGGTATGCACAGCATTTCGAATTGGTGGAGGTAAACTCGACGTTCTATTCCGTGCCGGAACCGCGAATGGTCGAGCGCTGGTGCGCAGCGACGCCGGATGATTTCACGTTCGACATAAAGCTGCACCAACTGTTTTCATTTCACTCCACACCAGCAAAGCTGTTGCCGCCGGATTTGCAGAGGCGTGCAGAGACGAACCCGAGAGGCAACGTGAAATCGACGCCGGATTTGCAGGAAGCGCTGCTCAAAAGCTTTCTGCGCGCAACATCGATCCTCCGCAAAGCTGGCAAGCTGGGCGTATTACTTCTGCAACTGTCGCCCGCGTTTTCTCCGCGGAAACATCAGCTGGTCGAACTCGAGGCGTTGATCGAAAAGCTGAGCGACTACGACCTTGCGATTGAATTTCGAAACCGAAATTGGGCTGTGGGCGATCAATTGGAATCGACAATTGATTTTCTGCGAGCGCATCGCGGAATTTTTGTGAACGTGGACGCGCCTGCATCGGATCATTTCACCGTGATGCCGTCGGAAGTGGATGAAGTGACGGACCCGAAAGCCGCATACTTGCGGCTACATGGGCGTAACGCAAAAGCTTACATTACAGGGAAAACAGTAGCTGCGCGTTTCGATTACGATTATGGCGATAAGGAAATTGCGGAAGTAGCGGAGCGCAGCAAAAAGCTGGCACGGGAAGCGCGCGAGTTGCATGTGATTTTCAACAACAACAATCTCGATTATGCACCGCGCGCGGCGCTTGGCTTGCGCAAAGCGCTCGACCAAATCGTCAGGACACCGGCACAGACGCTGGAGTTGTTTTAGACCTCCAAGCCATCTCAGAATGTCATTCTGAGTGAAGCGAAGAATCTCGGATTAAATCTCGACCGATCCGCAACGGAAATAGACAGACATGTTTCGCTTCGCTCAACATGACAGCGCCATTTATGGGATGGGTTCCAGGGATTTCGCGCCGAATGTCTTGGAGTGCGATGCGTCCTCGCATCGCTTTATCGCGAGCAATGCGCGATTACTTATCTAGCAGTGGACAATTCAAATTTGAAGCCGCAGAACTCACATCAGGCAGCCGAGCCGGCTTTCGAATCGCGATTGCCAAAACCACTCGCGCGACTGAAGCGCTGGTTGGTAGCGCATCACATGACGTTGATGGCGATCGCCGACACACCGCACTCCATCGCGCTAGGGTCGGCCATCGGAATTTTCTTTGGCTTCACCCCGCTGTATCCGGTCAAGACGTTGTTGTCGATCATCGTGGCCTGGATTTGCCGGTGCAATAAGATCGCGGCTGCGATTGCTGTGACTCTGCATGACGTACTGATTTGGGCGATGCCTGCGATTTACGTTGCCGAATATCACTTGGGGTGCTGGACCCTCAATCGCCCCGTATCCCAGCGTGTGCATTTTCGCCAATTTGGGCTGCACGACTACGTGCACTGGCATGTATTTTCACGCGTAGTTTGGCCGACCTTCTGGCCAGCGTTCGTCGGTTCGCTTTTCCTCGCGATCCCTTCGGCGATACTGGTTTATTTTTTAATGCGTTTGCTGATTAGTCGGGCCCGAACGCCGCAGAAAGTGAGCTGAGCACGTGGAATGCGTTGTCCTCAACGCGTTGGCAAACGATGCAGCTTTGCCGCCTGATATTTGCGCTTTCGGCGAGTGAATTGCCATCGTCTTCGGAGAAGCCGATCCACCTTTCGTCAACTCGATGTGGAACGGTCGCCGCGGCGACTCCCCAACGCATTGGCAACGCGTTTGCCAATCAGAATGCGCAGATTAAGGTGCTGCGTTTCGAGAGTGTTTATGCATTTGTCACGTCGATTGCTCATCATTTTCTCAGTCATTTTTGCGAGTGCATCCGTTGTTCGCTCGGCCGCTGCGGCACAGGCATATCTTATTGCCGATGCGCAAACGGGCTACATTTTGGACGAACAAGAGCCCAGAAAAAAACTGCAAGTGGGTAGCCTGACCAAGATCGCGACGGCGAGTGTCGTGCTCGATTGGGCGGAGCACAAATCAGGCGATCTGAATCAAGCCGTAACGATTCCCCAGCAAGCGTTTGTTGGCATAACCGAAAATAACATTGGCTTTCAGCCCGGCGACAGCATCACGTTGCGTGATCTTCTCTACGCGGCACTTGTGCAATCGGATAATATCGCTGCTTACACGCTGGCGCACCACGTAGGCTCCCGACTGGGATCGCTCGCGCCTAGTGAGGGTTCTTCGAAATTCGGTCCGGTGGATGCGTTCGTCGCTCAGATGAATGCGCTGGCTAAACAGTTGAAGATGGAGCGCACGCGTTTTGTTAATCCGCACGGGATCGATTACAAAGTTAAGCCAGTGCCGTACTCAACGGCGGAAGACATGGCGCGTCTGACCCGCTACGCAATGAACAAGCCCAGTTTCCGGTTTTATGTGTCACAAAAAGAGCGTCAGATTTCGTTCGACCGAGCCGGGCACCGCCTCAATTATATGCTTCGGAATACGAACGAGCTCCTGGGTAAAATGGGCATCGATGGCGTCAAAACCGGCACCTCCGCGCGATCCGGGCAGTGTTTGATTCTGTACGCGAATCGCGAGCCGGAAGTGGTTCGCCTGGGGCAGCAGGAAACTGTGTATCCTCGTCATTTAATGGTAGTGCTCCTGGGCAGCACGAATCGATTTGGCGAAGGCACAGCTCTGTTACAGCGAGGCTGGCAGCTGTATGATCAATGGGCCGCAGCTGGCCGTCTTGCTGATCCAAAAAAGTTGCTATAGGAGACTGTTAAAAAGCCCATGCACACCGCGTTGCTGACTGATTTTTTGTCTGCGCAAGACGCGCGGAGGGAGCATATCGGCAAAGGATCTGTGACCGACGAGCAACGCCGCGCAGGCAAAAAAGCAGCGCAACCCTTCGGGCGAGAGCACCTTGGGGCGCCTAGCGACGTTGTTTGCTCGTCACAGGTCCACAACGACATGCTCCTCGCTCACGCCTTGCCATTCGCCTCAACTTGCTCTCGCGCGGTATGCATGGGCTTTTCAACAGTCTCCTAATTCCGCTATTGCAAAGATGAAACCGCGGATTGGGGTTCTCACCAGCGGTGGCGATTGTCCAGGACTGAACGCAGTGTTACGCGGAGTCGTGCTGGCCGCGGAAAAACTCGGCTGGGACGTCGTTGGTTTTCGCGACGGATTTGAAGGGCTTCTTCCGCCCGGCAATCACGTCGTTCTCGATCGCAAAAGTATTGATGGAATCATGGCGCTGGGCGGCACAATCATCGGTACAACCGATCGCGGCCATTTCGTAGCCAAAACCGGCGCGGGCGATCGCACCGTTGCGCCCGCACATGTGATCGCAGACGCGAAAAAAATACTGGGCGAGCTTGAGGTAAAAGCATTGATCATCATAGGCGGCGACGGTTCATTGGTGACGGCGCTGCAACTACAGGAAGCCGGCATCAGTTGCATCGGGGTTCCGAAAACGATCGACAACGATTTGGAAGCCACGGCGACGACATTTGGATTCGATTCTGCCGTCGATGTAGTGGTGGATGCGCTCGATCGATTGCACACGACGGCGACCAGTCATCGCCGAGTGATGGTCGTCGAAGTGATGGGACGCCACGCGGGCTGGATCGCATTGCATGGCGGCATCGCGGGCGGCGCCGACATCATTTTGATTCCCGAAATCCCGTTCGATTACGATAAGATTGCCGGCGTGATTGAGGCGCGAGAGCGCTGCTGCGTGCTAGGTCATCTACAACGCGGCGGAGCGCCGACGACGTTGGACCGGATTCTTGCGACTCGCTTTGGAGTCAAGGCCGTGCAACTGGCGAACGAAGGGCACTTCGGCTCAATGGTGAGTTATCACAATTATCAGGTCCGCCACGTGCCGATCGCAGAAGCAGTCAATCGCCTAAAGCTGGTCCCGCCCAACGGAGAAATTGTCCAGACCGCGCGCGATGTGGACATTTCCTTCGGTGATTGAAATCGTCATCTCGCCGAGCGGAGCGGCCGTAACCCGCCAGGTGCGGCATCAAGGCGAGTGGGATAGTATACAGCTGGTCAATGACGCAAAGTGCTGCGCACGCCCAAAGCACCGATTCGGTGCTGATGATCCGCCCCGGCCGGTTTTATCCCAATCCCGAAACGGCGGCAGATAATGCGTTCCAACGTGATGCCAATCGCGACTTAGATGCGTTGACGCTAGTCGCGAGAAACGAATTCGACGCGGCCGTGCAAATGCTGCGCACGGCCGGGGTAAACGTGCATGTCTTTGAAGACACAGCTGAGCCGGAAAAGCCAGACGCGGTTTTCCCCAACAACTGGATGTCGACGCATCATGATGGGCGAATCGCGCTTTTCCCGATGTATTCACAGCTGCGGCGTCGCGAGCGTCGACAGGATATCGTCGAGGAACTACGTAAGCATTATCGGGTTACCGAGGTGATCGATTACTCGCCGTTCGAGGATGAAGGTTGCTGCCTCGAAGGCACAGGCAGTCTTGTATTCGATCACCAGAACAAAATTGCGTACGTCTCGCTCTCAAATCGCTCGAATCCGAAAATGATCCAACGCTTTGCCGATGATTTCAGCTACGAGCCGGTCATCTTTACCAGCATTGGCTCCAATGGCGAGCCGATCTATCACACCAACGTGATGATGTGCATCGGAACGGCCTTCGCGATGGTTGGTCTGGACATGATACCGAACAAAGCCGAGCGGCAAGAGGTGCGAGCGCGTTTGGAGAAGACCGGAAAGGAGATCGTAGAGTTATCGGCAGATCAGATCGCGAATTTCGCCGGCAATGCCATTGAACTGCACAGTAAGGATGGAGGTAAAGTGCTGGTGCTTTCCAGCCGCGCAGCTCGAACGTTGGCTGAGCAACAACGCGAAAGATTGAGCCGCTACGCGCGACTCGTACCGCTTGAACTCCCCACCATTGAACTTGGCGGTGGCAGCGCGCGCTGCATGATCGCGACGATTCACCTGCCACCGCGATTGTAACGGCGCTCTGTGAATCCAGTCGAGCGACATCCTCATTCCGAAATACAGCGAGCTAGTTTCCAATGGCTTCTGGTTTTCGCCTGAACGCGAAGCGCTGCAGGCGCTGGTCACAGAAACGCAACGCGACGTGACTGGTGTTGTGCGCCTCAAGCTTTACAAGGGCAACATCATCGTCGCCGGCCGCAAAAGCCCGAACAGTCTGTACGATCCAAAGATCGCCACCATGGAAGCCGACGCTTCGGTCTACGACCAAAGTGATGCGACAGGTTTGATTCGACTGAATGCGCTGCGGCTAAAACTCCATTCCGCGTTAAAAGGTAGG
>WNFP01002937.1_pt1 | contig 13637 bp, 11 predicted proteins | sample 5400201 | NCBI WGS metagenome assembly WNFP01 (sample SAMN13153355, study PRJNA577476) | soil metagenome | isolation source: 115 cm saprolite under Madrone tree | place: USA:California | collected 2016-06-14
AGCTCCTGCCTCAATGCCCGCGCTTGCTCGTCGCCAGCCTGCCTGATCCGGTCCGATTCATTCCGGAGGAGTTCCGATACCTGCTCCGCGGTGACTTCGCCGCCAGCCTTCCTGCTTCCGCTGCGAATGAATGCCAGAAATGCGAACAATGCGGCGGCGCCCGCAAGCGCAGCAGCTAGAATCGTTACCCAAAGAGCCATCGCCAAATCCTCCTCCAAGACACCCTCTAGCTGCCATTTGGAGCCAAAGCAAGTAGGTTCGCGCCCGCGCTGGCATACGGCTGAAATTCTGTTGCTGTTGAGCGTCGGTCCTGCCTGGCTGCCCGCTCGGCTTCCGTAGAGCCGGGGTTGAAAGGCTGTCCCTCCGCAGCCGGAACAACGGTCCGATGATCCAGATTCCTCAGGTGACCGTCTATCAGCTCATAAGTGTGGCCGCCGTTTACCATGCGCAGCAATTCACCGACTACTACGGCCGCCGCCACCGCCCCAACGAATGGCGCGCCTACCGTCCTGCCGGCGAGCTTCGTCAGGCCGCATTGATCGGCGCCGGTAGCTTCCAACGCTTGATAAGCCGGCAAATCGGTCCGGATCTCCCGGCCGTTTTCTTCCGCGCGCCAGATGTCGTGCGCTCTTCGCGAGCCGGGGAAAATGTGCGTGCGAAATCCGAGGTAATCCCTGATCCCGTAGCCAAGGCCGGCCTCGATGACTCTCGCAAATCCGGCATCTTCAAGCGCACTGCGTGCGAGAGCGTTGTCCACGCCGCAAAGAGCGACCGCCGGGTCATCCGCTCCGACCGTGAAATCCGACGCGAAGCGGCGCTCAATGATTGACGTTCTGAATCCGCGGCTCTCGGCCCAGTGTGCGATGGCGCGCGTCTTACGCGCTCCGATTAGAGCCTGCTGCGTCAGGAGAGACGTGCTGTCATTCGACGGGGCAAGCATATCGTAGTCCTGGAGAACGAGCTGAACCTCATTCGGGTTCTCGTACGGGAGCAGGCCGATTGTCCACAAATAGGCCTGTCCGACATTTCCAATCCCGATTAGCCACAGGGCCGAAGGCAGACGCGTGATAACAGGTCCAACCGCTTGCCCGTCTCGCCAGTCGGCTTCCGGCCGCCACAATGACAATCCCACCTTACGCCGCCCTGCCGCAGGGTTGCCGCCGCGCAGATGCTGAAACGCCTCCGCCACCGCAACGGCGCCCGACAGTACGCCGGACGGAATGAACTCCTGCCGTTCAGCGAGCCGCAATTCCTGTGCACGAACCGGCACGATGCCTCCGGCCCAACCGTCGAACGTGGTCCGCACGGCAAAAGCCCGATCAGCATCCTCTCGACCATCGCCGACCACTACCAATGGCACATCGCGGCTTGTCGCGCCCACCACCTTTCCGCCCAGGCCTGAAACTGCTTCTTCGAGCGTTCGATATGGATGCAGCGGCAACAAAAGCGGCATTCCCGCGATGCCCTCTACCTCAACTCCTCCCAGCAGGCTCCTTCTGCCGCAGTTGATGATTGTGAGAAGAGCTGCCTGTTGCGTCGCGGAGTAGCGAACATCCTCGCCAACCGCAACAGCGAGCCTGTACCCGGAAAACAACTTCTCGGCATCTTCGATGCTCGACGCTTCGCCTGTGTCCATAGCCAGTTTGACCAGCCGGTTCAGGCGATCTGCTAAAAGATCTGTATCAATTGCGTTCATACCGGTCTCCTACTTGACGATGTTTAGAAAACGGGTGATGCGCTTTCCGCTCAGGTTCCGCCAGCGGTGTGCCCCCAAATATTCGAAGAACCCCAGGGTTTCAAGTCGCACGGGCGGACAGGCGAAATCCGGCACGATCAGCGCCAAGTGTCCTCGTTGGGCAATCATCGGGTTGTCGCGATCGGAGAAACTCTGAAAGGCTTCTTCCGGATGAACGTGAATGTCGGCGACGACCGACAACTTGCACTCACGGCAGATATCCCAAAGCTTCCCGAAGCTGGCGGCGTGCATTATCACAACGCCGGTTTCGTACGCATTCGGATCAAGATCGTCGTAATAGACAATTTGCGCGACTCTACGTCCCTGGTCGTCCGCATGACCTAACAAGAAGGCGCCGCTTTCATGACGACCCTCCGTCCGACGGCAAAGCTCCGCAAGCAGCGCTTGCCACAGTTGCGAGGTTATTTGCAGACTCGGATTACGCGCCACGTCGGCCTCCATAATCGTTGGAATTCAACAGTTCGTGGATGATCCCCAGGTACTTGCACAAACCTTTTTCCGGCTCCCACAGCAGTGCGGGATGCTCGTGACGCCATTTGTCATGCCCGTTGATCGAGTCGCGATCGCACGGGAGGTAAAGGCTCGTTCCGTTATGCCAGCCGGGATTAAAGGCCAGGATCACCCGTCCGCGGCCGGTCGGCCAATGGGCGGGCGGGAGCGGGCAATCGGCTTCCAGATCCCACGGCTGACACGCTACGGCCGTACGGGGATAATCTTGGCAATGGAAGCGGAATCCGTATTCGATTTTGTCGCCCGCAGTAACGCCGATGCTCACATGCGGCCAGTTCAGGGCGACAAGGCGCCACCATCCACAAGCAACGCCGCTGCGAAACCGCCCTGACTCGAGATGGAGCCGGAGCATCTGCTGGTCAGGCGGCAAGAGTTCGTCCGCCATGCTTCAGCCCTCGACGCGCTTCAACGGGACCAGATCGAAGGCAAGGTGGCAATCGGGACAGGTCGCCAATGAACCGATATGGGTATCAGGCTCAGGCCGCTCCGTTTTGCCGGTTATCTGCAGAACATGCTCCGCCGCGTCGGCAGGAGTCATCCCGAAGCCCTTGATCGCCGCCCATTTTTCGACCGCAGCAATCGTAGTCCCTGGGCCGAAGCTGTGCTCCTTTGTCACGCCGTTGAACGTGACATCCACCTTGATCTTGCGGCAGCGATGGACATGAATCCGCGCGGGCTGGCCGTTCTCGCTTTCGGGGAGGAGATCGTCCCGCTTCAGGGGTTCGTCGCAGCCCTCAATGAAAACTTCGAACTCCCCTTCAGCTTCGCCCTTACGATGCTTTGCCGCTACCGCGAGCAATTCCATCACACCCTTTTCGCCGTCAATCTTGACGAGCTGGATGTCCGGGATATGCTCCCCCTGCAAAAGTATCTCAATGATTTTCATTACTGTTCCTCCTTCTCTAGTCAGTCCGAGCAAGGCGGCCGGCCGTTCCGGCTTCACATCGCTCCATACTTAAGAAGTCGTTGTGAGTCCGAAAAACCGGAAATTGAACGATCAGGATTTTGTTGGCGGGCAATCGGCTCCGGGCAAAGCCGGGCAAATGAAGTATTGAGGACAGCGGAGGCACATCCGGTCATTCGGTTTGGCAGGGAATTCCCCGGCGCGAATTCCGGCGATCGCGTCGTCGTATTTCTTAAGCCTGCCCGCGATAACCTTGGCAGACATTTCCACCGGGACGGTCTCGTCCGTCGTTAGATAGAGCGCCTCGACACGCGCCTTGCCATAAGCGCGCGCCGCGCCCTCCTGATACAGCGCGTAGATATCGTCGTCGATTTTCTTCGGAGGCTTGCCCGTGCGCAATCGCCGCACGACAGGTCCCTCCGGGCCAATTTCAACGTGATCCGGCCGCAAACGTATCCGGCCCCCCGGCCGCTCGATCTGCCAGTCACCCTCAACTATTTCCACCTTGCCAGCCCGACGCGAGATGGCGCGTTCGATGATCGCCTCTGCGTTTTTCCGGTACAGCGAAGAATATGGATGATCCGCCGGACCAATTTCTTCCCAGGCAGTTTTCAGTTGCCTGAAGGCATCGTCGATGCCAACTGCTTTTGAAGCTTCAATACCGCCCATCCAGCGTAAAACCGAGTACACCGCCCGGTGAAACCGGACATACGCATTGTCATCGCGCCCGCCGCTGAGCCCCAAAATCCGCTGATACAGATAAGCGCGCGGGCATTTTATGTACTGGTCAAGGTCTTCCGCGGCATACTCTTCAAGTTCGTTCCCGAAATGCGGAAGAGGCCCCTCGCCCACTTCGACCAGTCCAGCACCCTTCCATCGTTTTGATGATCGCGGAACATGGGATTCGATCTTCACTAACAGCAGCGATGCGCTGCGGTTCATCGCACCGTATGTTTCCGCCCGCGACAGGCACAAAATATCCCGCGCGCGGGACATGGCGACAAAAAACAGACACTCCTCCTCTTCGGAATGTGATTCTTTCGGATCGTCCGCCAGCATGCCCCGAGGCGGCGGACACGGGTTGTATTGCGGGTTTACCGGGAACATCCCTGTGCCCAAAGCAGGCAGATACACCGTGCTGAACTCCAGCCCCTTGCTTGCGTGAACCGTGAGCAACCTGACTGCATCGATCCCCCTGGCCGCTCCGGGAAGCTCTCGCAGTTGGCGCTCTTCTCCGAATGTTTCCAGGCGTCGAATCCACTGCAAGAGTTGCCGCCGCCAGTTGCCCCTCCGGGCAGGCTTGTGTTCCAGCGCGAATTGCAGCATCTGGTACAAAGCCAGACGCTTCTGCTGGCCGCTAATACTTTCATCGGCCAGCACACCGTCCAGATAGCGGCTCTTCGTAAAAAGATAGTCGAACAGCAATGTCGCCGGCGTGGTTTTCTGCTCGACATCGGCCAGATGGGCGGCAAGGCGCTGCAGCCCGCTGCGGCCTTCCGGCGTCAGCTCTGCGATATCGTCCAGAGATCGGAGCGCATCGGTCGGATATATTCCTTTTTCGGCCGCGAAGTTCAGGAGCTTTCGCACGTCGGCTATCGGGATTCGGTATTCCGGGAATTGCGCGAGCCGGAACAGTCCTCCACGCTCCGCTTCGCAAGTGAAGGACAAAAGCGCCAGCATGTCCCGGATTTCCGGCCTCTCGAAGAGGTCGCCAAGGTAGAGCGCCGGTATGCCGTGCGCTTCGAGCCGCTGCGCGAACCGCGCGAGACTCGTATGCGAACGGCAGAGAACAGCCTGGTCTTTGTATCTGACGCCTTGATCGCGTCTGCGATTGATTTCGTCCGCCAATCCGGCTGCCTCGGCGGCGAGATCAGGCGCTACCTCCAGAACGATTTCACCGCCCTGACTGCCCCGTTCGGATTTCCATCTCGCCGGCAGCCCGCCGATACCCGCCTTCATATCCGATGCGAATATCTCCACCAGCCTCACCACATGCTCCTGGGAGCGGTAATTGACGTTCAGCGACAATTTTTTTGCGCCCGGAAAATCCCTTTCAAACTCCCTGATATTCACCGGCGCCGCGCCGCGAAAGCGATAGATCGACTGGCGCGCGTCGCCGACTACCCAGAGAGACTTTCCGTCCCCGGCCAGAAGCTTCAAGAGCAATCCACTCGCCCGGTTCACGTCCTGGTATTCATCAACCAGAATCTGCTTGTACTGCGTGTGGACCTCCTCAGCCACTTCGGGATGATCACGCAGCAAGTCCACCGGTTTCGAAATCAGCCCCGAAAAGTCCACGACGCGCTCTGACTCCAGCATTTCCTCATAAGCGGCAAACACCGCCGCAATTTCCAGAACTTTTTCGGCTTCCTCCCGCGTCGCTTCGTCCGACGCCGAGGCAAGCATCGCTTCCCCGAACGCCCGATACTCTTCCGGGCCAAGAAGCTCGTCTTTTGCCCGCGAGATCGCGCTGAGAATATCGTGCAACGCAATTGCAGGTTCGTAGAGCTGCAGATAATGCTTCAGCGGCAGCGAGGGCAGCATTTCTTCCAGCAACAGCAAGGCGTCCCCCGGATCAATCACGCGCACATCCGGGGGAAGACCAAGAAGATGGCCGTACTTGCGAAGCAACTCCAGGCCGAAAGAATGGAAGGTTCCCGCCCAGATTGCGGGGGCCGCCTCCGGCGCTGCAACGGCCACCCGCTCGCGCATTTCCTCGGCTGCTTTGTTCGAGAAAGTCAGCGCAAGAATCGAAGCGGGCTCTACTCCGCGCTCTAACAACCAGGCGATCCTTGCCGTCAAGGTCCGTGTTTTGCCTGTTCCCGGTCCGGCCTCAATGAGGTGCGGTCCTTCCTTGGCCTCCGCGGCATCGCGTTGTGAGTCATCGAGGGGCGGCGATGTACGCTTGCCGCTCTGCTCTTCGATTTCCACTTCTGGAACAAGCAGGGCCAGCGCAAGCTGCTGGTGCACCATGCCCAGAGGCACGCCCAGCCGCTGTGCTATCGCCGTCGCCGGGAGCTTTTCTTCGAGGAAGAGCCGCCGCGCTTCACTGGTCGGCAGCAGAAATTCGCGCGCAAAGACATTGGCCTGACACTCGCGTCGTTCGCGCTGGCCGTATCCCTCCACGCGCTGAATGCCGAGCGGGATACGCTGCTCTGGCATCGAGTCATCAATTTCTCCGACCGAACACGCGCCTGTCGTGCTGTCGAGCCAGTAATGAGCAAACTCGTGCGCCTGATAGAAATTCGCCTCGGCCGCTCCGACGCTTTTTTTGTAAAAAATTGCCGACGCTGATCTGTCCAGAACCGCTTCGGCGCCGCAAAGCACGGGATCGTCGTCCGGAACCGCTTGTCGTGCGACCCCTGTCAGATCGGTCGCGCCGTCAAGTAGGGCAGCAGCGGTTTCGACTCCGCTTGCTTTCGCACGCGCTTCCGCGTGACGAAGCCGCGCGCTGTGCCGGATTAAATCGAACCCTTCCACGCGTCAGCGCTCCTCTCGCCCCGCAGCTTCGTTCAGCCAGCGCGCCTTTTCTGCCTTGCTGAGCGACGAGGTGCGCACTGCATCGGCGAAGCTCTCCCGTTCGAGTCTTCTTGGTTTGTTTTTCGCCAGAAACGATAGCTCGGACAGCAATTGTGGCGGGCCCCCCAGATACTCCATGACACCGTCCGCAGTTCTTCCTACCAGCTGGGCAATATGACTAACCAGCCGTGAAGGAATCGTCTCCGCCAAAATTTGTCGATTGTTCAGCTTTGTAATCAGGACGAGGTCAAGCCCGCAGCCCTTCGCGAAGTCCGCCACACTCATCCCGGCGTTCTTTGCTTCGCCTGTCAGACTGCTGATCGCATTCTCGTCAGGCCGACGAGGCTGAGCCTCTCCGTCCCGATTGAAACTGACGTTCAAGGCATGGCTCATGACACGATCCACGATGCGCTCTTCCTCATCTGCCGTAAGGTCTGGTGATTCCGGCAGCATCATCTGTTCGGCCCACGTGGCCACGAAATCGATCAACTCGCGGCGGAACTGCGGATAGCGCCCGACCCACATTTCCAACGCTTCAGACGTTGGGCGTTCGTACTCGGCAACAAATTCGTTCAGCACATCGTCCAGCGTCGGTACTTTTTCATTCCGAATCATCTTCCTTCTCCTTTCTCCCCCAAGCCGGCCAACAGGTCATCGGCTTTCTTCAACCAGCTGCGTATTGTTCGTCCTGTGCAGCCAAAGTGCTGTGCCAAAGTCAGGTCGTCCGGCGGGTCATCAGCGGGATCATCGGCACCGATCGCCATCCCGACTGCGTGGCGCAGCACAAATACCCGCCGTAATTTCGGCGGTAATTTCGCCAACCCCGCCGACACCATCGTCAACTCCTCGGGGCTAAGTCTCTTGTCCGCTTGCGACTCAAGCTTTGTCCGGCCCTCGGACTCGCCTTGACCTGAATAGCCGGTATCCAAGCTCTCCATGTCATCCGTGTGCGCGAACGCGGACTTGCATGCATCGATCGTCCTGCGTTTCAGATACGACCAGAAACGCACTTCCATGAAGTCGGCGCGATCATCGGGCGCAAGGATGGCCTCTACCACCTTCTTTAAGACCTCTTGCTGCAGATCCTCCCGCGTGGCTTTGTCGCAGGATCGGAATTGTCCCCGGAAAAAAGGCTTGCAACGCTCGAACAGCTCACGAAATAGGTCATCCCGCAGTTTCAGATCGTTATTTCGATCGGCGTGCCGGATGAAGTGAACGAGCGTTTCCGCCGCCAGGTACTCCGGTTCCGCTTCATCCCTTTGTTGCGCGCATGTCAAAAGAGCTTTTGCGTCGAGCGCTGCCGCCTTGGCAATCTGCCTTTCAGTTTCCGGGAGTCGTTTGTATCCACGCCGCGTGAGCGGTGTTATCCCAGAATGGCCTTCGCCACTTTCCGCCGTTCCCGGTTTTAGAAGCGACTCAGGCGTCTTTTTGGCCATGCTATCTTCCTTCCTACCTAAGTGACTAATCGCCGCTCATCGTTAAAACCGGAAACGAGAGCCACAAATAATCTGCTTTCCGCTATGCGGCTTCATCCTGCCACGATGCCCATTTACAGTAATTAGGAGGACCTTTTACAAATACAACCAAATGTTGCCACTTATCCCCGGCTCATCCTCTTGAAAAACTGCCGGTAGATAGCATCCTCCATTCAGATATGCTAAATTATATCATTCCTTCGTTGTAATATAATTCCACATATCGGTTGCCTTTGGCTTCGATATGCTGTATTATATCAAGCATGAAGAAGAATATAAAAACGCATATCAAACCATTGCGTCTGGAGGGCCTCCCTGCCGAGATGCGCCGGGCCCTGAAGGAAGCTCGAGAGAAGCGCGGCTGGAGCCAGAGGGAACTGGGAAGCCGTCTCGGCCTGCCGCAGATGCACATCTCCGGCATCGAGTCGGGGAAGATCGTGCCCCGCTACGACACGCTTCTTGAGCTTGTCCGCATGCTCGACCGCGACCTCATCATGGTCCCCCGCGCCCTCGTGCCGGTCGTGCAGTCGCTCGTGCGCGACCATCTTAAAGACCAACCGGGCGAAGGCGAGGAACGCCCCCTCTATGCCGCCGCCGGCGACGACGACACAATGCAGGAGCCGCACGATGAAGTTTGATCCGAAAAAGCTCAACGCGCTTTCGGTGCGCCTGCATGGAAAGCACATTGGCGTCATCAACCGCCTCGCGGGCGACCGCCAGCTTTTTGCGTTCGAGCAGGAATATATCGACGATGAGAAGCGCCCCACCTTGAGCCTCTCCTTCAAAGGCAGCACGGGCGGGCTCGTGACACAGACGCGCCCCACGGGGCGCCGTGTGCCGCCGTTCTTCTCAAACCTTCTCCCCGAAGGCCACCTGCGCGACTATCTCGCCAAGCGCGCGGACGTCAATCCCGAGCGCGAATTCTTCCTCCTCGCCGTGCTCGGCGCCGACCTTCCCGGCGCGCTTGTCATCGCGCCGCTTGAGGGAGAGGCGCAGCAAGCCGGCGCTCATCATGATGATGAGCACAACGAGGACGATCATGGCCATGGCGGCGAAGAGCCGTTGCGCTTTTCTCTCGCCGGCGTGCAGTTGAAATTCTCCGCCATCATGGAGGCCTCCGGCGGCCTGACCATTCCCATGGGCGGCATGGGAGGATCGTGGATCGTCAAGCTGCCTTCCGCCCGCTACCAAGCGGTTCCCGAGAACGAATTCGCCATGCTGGAACTGGCGCGGCGCGTCGGCATCTCCGTCCCTGAAAACAAACTCGTTGATATCGCAGGCATCAAAGGACTGCCCGAACAGGCCCATACTGTGGAAAGCAAGGCGCTCGCCGTGAAGCGGTTCGACCGCCTCCCCAACGGGGCGCCCGTTCACATGGAGGATTTCGCGCAAGTCTTCGGGCAATTTCCCAATGACAAGTACAAGCACCGCAGCTACGCGAATATCGCCGCCGTCCTGTGGGCGGAAAGCGGCGAGGAAGCCACTTGGGAGTTTGTCCGCAGGCTCGTCTTCTCCGTGCTGATCGGCAACGCCGACATGCATCTCAAGAACTGGTCGCTCCTCTATCCCGACCGGCGCAAGCCCGTTCTGTCGCCGGGCTACGATTTTGTCGCAACACTCCCCTATATTCCGGGCGACACGCTGGGCTTGAGTTTCGGCGGCAGCAAAGGCCTTGACGCAATCACGCCCGACCAGATGCGCAGCTTTGCCGACACCGCAAGAATTCCGGCAAGCCCGCTCTGGCAGATCGCGGTCGACACGGCAGAGCGCACCGCCACGGCGTGGAAAACCCTCGAACAAAGGGACCTGCTCCCCAAGGACATGCGCGCCTCTATCGAGAAACAGATTCTTGCCGTCGCCGCCACGGCGAAGTGACGGGAAACATCCGCGGCCTGCGTCCGGCGCAGAACGCCCCTTGCCGAAATCAGAATAGTATCTCTCCCGACAACAAGCATGTCACAATACGCCCGCTCGCACCGAGGCTGCGGCACAGGAGGGGAAGCCCATGCTCAAGATAAGAGCTTTCGACCCGGAAACAAAAGATATTTACGGCATCGGATATGGCGCGTTCGCCGCCCTCGTCAGCGGATCGTCCATCGTCAAGGTCGAGTGTACTGAAACTAATTTGCGAATTGACATGAGTAACGGTTTCAATTTCTCGGTGCCTGCTAAGTCCGCGGACATAGAGGTTTTCCTGGCTGCTCCTACTGAGCGGCAAATACCATCGGCAAGAATCGCGCTTCTGGCCCGCGACGAGGAACCCTTCGCAGGCCTGATCAACTTGAGACTCTGGCATGTGAGGCAACTCTACGCGATCCTCGCCCTCCTCGAAGACGATCGATTGAAAGACGCCGCCAGCCAACTGAAATCAAACCCCTATTACGACCTTGAATCCCTGCTGCCGGCGGATGAGCGCCTACGCATCATCGGAGCCGGACAGGGCTCCTTTTTCGTGGATTTCGCGACGAAGGCTTACGACAAAATCAAGAAGTCTCCCCGTGCCGCGCTGAACGCGATCGCGCTGATATTCTCCGAAGGCCGGACGCTTGTCTTGCGCAACGTGAAGGCCGGAACCCGGATCAGGGAAGCGGAAGCGGAGATGAAAGAGAGCGAGGTGCGGAAATACAGGCTCGACGCCATGATCGATGCCATCAACAAGATCAACGAAATCCCGGACCTTGAAGTGCGCAAAATCATGCGCGACGCAGCCCTGGAAGACCTCAGGAGAGCACTTGGTCCCGATGCCGAACCAATGCTTGGGCTTCTGCCGGGCAAGGACTAGCTGGCCGCTATGCCGCCCGGCCTTGCCACCCGGCAAACACCGGCGTATAAAAAGGGGGAGCAGGCAATCTCGGTTCGGGCTGGATTATGTTTGAGCGTTGGCGCAAAAACGTTGTTCTCCGGGAGCAGGAAGCAGAACGCAAAGAGCAGGAACTCGCCCAGCGCCGTCATCAGATGGCGGCTGAGCTCTCCGAGAAGATTGAGAAGATCGACGATCCGCAAGCCCGCAGCCTGATAAGAACCATTTTTTCAAGATCGTTTTCACCCTCCTGACGCCGGCGGCTTTCACACTCGCCGTTCATAGTTGATTTCTGTCTGATGCGATTTACCGCCGTGTCCGGCTTCGCCGGCCGGGCTCTATTCCGCGCGCGCGCGTCACCGGGCCTGTTGTCCCGGCCATCCGGTTACGATCCCTCACGCAAGAAATAATTAATAAGGACAGCCGTTCCGGCTGAATTTTTCCCATTCATCAAGAGGGGGGACGGCGTCCGCTAGGCGTCAAGGCGCAACGCCGACAGGCGGTTTTGGTTCCCCCGTCCGTCTCCGCCGGTCGGCGGTAATCTCAGCAGCTATCCTCGACCGGGTCATAGAACGAAGACGCTTCATCTATCTCGACGGGACCCCAGGGAGAACGCGTCATCTCAACCTGCAAAAGATCTTGCCGGCGAGTACAGACCGCGCCAGAATTTCCGGAATTGACATGCCAGAGATTTCCGGAACCCACATTAGTTTGTTCGCAATTTGTTTTGCAGCAACTAGCCAGCTGGCTTTGCTTTCCGATTACTAATTCTTGATGCTTTCTCCCCACATGAGTTGCAGCCAGGACGACGCCGATTGCGGGAAGACTGGCGGGATATCGGCGACGTTGGAGAACATGCGAGTGAACTTACCTGCTGCGGAGAAGTACAGAATGAGGTAGCGATCGTGCAAGGGGTCGCGGCGGGGGACTTCATCGGTCCATCGTTCGACAAAATAGATATAGGCCAGGTGTTCGTTGTGGTTGTTCGAACAAAAGCCGAGCAAATTGACTCGGAAGTGCTCGGGCGCGTCCCCATCCTCGTCTATTGCATCGGGCTTACCGGCGATACTCAGAACTTCACTGGGACTCATTCCAGGCCGAAGCTGGGAAAATTGTGTGCGGAGCCTGGCCAGTTCAGCGTCCGACATTCGAAATCGGGATTGCGCGGGAGCGCTCTTGAGAAGAATTGGTGTGACAGGACAGCAATCGGGGTGAGCGCCGATCCATGCGCGCACGGCGTTCTGCAATCGCTGCCGGTGGTCGCCAACGCTGGGCCAAAGGAAATAGTCGTCCATCCGCAAGTCAGAGGGTTTCTTGTGAGCCAGGCCAGGCAAGACGTCGGGGACGCCTTTGTCAAATAAGATCATGTAGGCTACGTCTCCAACGACCGGGGCGCCCAGCAAGGGTTCCGAGCGCGGGTCGGGCATCCACCGTGCATCCGTCAGGCGATTCACGAGGCAGGGCATAGAGTAAATTCCGAGACTGAGAAGCGCATCGTAGGTATCGTCCATGACGGGCGTGTCGTAAACCTGATCGGCAAGGGTCGGTTTCGGGCCGGGGTAAACTTTGGCGTCCGAGACCGAACGGTACTCATTGTAGTTCCCGACATTTGGCAACTGGCGGCACATGATTTCCGCAAGTTGCGACGCCTTTTGGGCATCGAGGAAGGTAGGTGGATAGCCAACAGCAATCTTCTGCCCCAGGAAATGAGGCTGTTTGTGGAGCAGGTAAACGTCCAGCACAGCTTTTACTTTGGCGAATTGCTCGCGGCCCACAGTCCTGAGGCCGTAACGTAAGCCCACCTCCGGCGCATTGAAACCAATAGTATCGATCCCGTGATGATCGGCGAGGAAAATCGCACGCTGATTGTGGAACTCTTGCGAGATGATTGTGACCTTATCTTGACCAAATATCTCCATCACTCGGACTACGGAATCGAAGGTTCGGAAGCCTGCGTAGTCCAGATAGATGCGAGCGGACGGCACGCCCTTGTCCACCAACGCGTTTTTCATGTCGGTGGGCTCATCAAACCCCTGCACGTGGTTGTCGCCGCTGACGACGAGATAGTCGATTTTCCTATGGTGGTAGAGTTCCGCCGCCGCCGCGATGCGGTTCTCGAAATAAGGATTAGACCAACCACCGAAAACGCGTTTAGGACAACCGAGAACCAAAACTACACGGCGGTGGGGAACCAGCGATACGTCGGAGTAGGTCTTGTCCTTAGCAGCCCGCGCAATCACGATCTTGGCAACAATCAGCGAGAATACAGAAAGTGTTACTAAGACGCAAAACGCGAAGAGGAGCTTTCGAAACATGAGAACCTCATGGTTCCGTACTCCAACAGAATACACACTAAGGTTTGTCAGCATAAATACCTCTTGGAGATGGTCCTCCTGGCGCTGATCATCATGGTTCTGGACGGGTCGTCGACTACACGAAGGTTAACCAGAAACGGCACTGTGGGATGTTGGCAGGAGAGCGCACGGGCGTTACTGGGACACTTACACCGTAAGTAGACGAAGGCAAGTGACGAGCAGAAATTGTCGTGGCCGAGGCAGCGCAGCGAATTCGGTATAACTTCGGTACAACTGAGGGCGAGATTTCGGGAGAGAGGACCTGCAAGCGACGCTCAGCAAAGCATTTAGAAGTTTTGCCTTCCTTGTTAGAAGGCAG
>WNFP01002938.1_pt1 | contig 13636 bp, 13 predicted proteins | sample 5400201 | NCBI WGS metagenome assembly WNFP01 (sample SAMN13153355, study PRJNA577476) | soil metagenome | isolation source: 115 cm saprolite under Madrone tree | place: USA:California | collected 2016-06-14
GACGAGAGCTGACGGTAGATCTCGAGCGCGCCATCGCCCTCCGGCTGCGCGGCGCCAAACGAGGCGCCGGCGCGCGCGCGCACGCGCTGAGCCTCCATCTCGGTCTCGAACTTCTCCATGGCCTCGTTGGATACGGTCCAGCCTTGGTCTTCAAAAACTTCCTTCGCAAGATCTGTCGGAAATCCATGCGTGTCGTAGAGCGTAAACAGAAATTCGCCATCTACGACCGTAGGGGTGGTTTGAACTGGACCGACTGATCCACTTGCTTCCAGCGTTGCGCGATGCGGGTCACGATCAGGCGCAACTACTTGAACGTTGCGTCCGTGGGTCCGAATGTACTCGCGGATCTTGGCCATGCCGAGTGCCAACGTCTCGCTGAAGCGCTCCTCCTCCTGCTTCACGAGGTCGGCGACGCGCCCGCGCGCCTCGACGATCTCCGGGTAGGCTTCGCCCAGGATGTCGACCACCGCCGGCGTGACCTCCCAGAGGAAGGGCCTCTCGAGCCCGAGCATGCGGCCGTGGCGCATGGCCCGACGCATGATCCGGCGCAACACGTAACCGCGCCATTCGTTCGACGGCACGACGCCGTCGGTCATGAGGAACGTGGCCGCGCGCGCGTGGTCGGCGATCACCTGCATCGAGACGTCGTGCTCGGGGTCCGCGCCGTAGCGCTTCGAGCTGAGCCGCTCGACTCGGGTGATGATCGGGCGGAAGAGATCCGTGTCGTAGTCCGACTGGACACCCTGCATGACCGCCGCGACGCGCTCGAGCCCCATGCCGGTGTCGATCGAGGGCTTGGGCAGGGGCGCCATGACTCCCGACGCGTCCCGGTTGAACTGCATGAAGACGAGGTTCCAGATCTCGAGCCAGCGGTCGCACTCGCAGGCGGGGCCGAGACAGGTCGCGCCAGCCTGCTCGAGCGCGCACGGCAGGTGATCGCCCTGGTGGAAGTGCACCTCCGAACAGGGACCGCAGGGCCCGGTATCGCCCATCGCCCAGAAATTGTCCTTCTCTCCCAGGCGCAGGATGCGCTCGTTGCTGAGGCCGGCGACCCGCTTCCACAGGTCGAACGCCTCGTCGTCGTCGGTGAAGACCGTCGCCTTCAGACGGTCCTTCGGCAGCCCCCACTTCGCGGTGAGGAGCTCCCAGCAGAACTTGATCGCATCCTCCTTGAAGTAGTCGCCGAAGGAGAAGTTGCCCAGCATCTCGAAGAAGGTGTGGTGCCGCGCGGTGCGGCCGACGTTCTCGAGATCGTTGTGCTTGCCGCCCGCGCGGACGCACTTCTGGGCGGTGGCAGCCCGCACGTAGTCGCGGCGCTCCTCGCCGAGAAACATGCCCTTGAACTGGACCATGCCCGCGTTGGTGAAGAGGAGCGTCGGGTCGCTGGCGGGCACGAGCGGGGATGAGCGCACCACGGTATGCCCGTGGTGGCGGAAGTAGTCCAGGAAGCTCCCGCGCAGCTCGCTGCCCGTCATGGCCATGCGGCCATTATACCGGGGCTCAGTCGGCCGGTGCGTCCCCGTCGGGGCGCGTCGCCGTCAGCGCGGCGACCGTCCGCATGACCTCCGCAGGGGGGTAGCCGCGGCGCACGAGGTAGTCGCAAAGCCGCGGCGCCGCCCGCTCGCGCCCGGACCGCAGGAGGGCCGGCAGGCGGCGGCGTCCTGCCTCGAGGCAGCGGAGCGCTTCGGGCGACTCCTCGAAGGCGGAGGCGACCGCGGCCGCGATCACGTCGCGCGGTATGCCCTTCTGGAGAAGCTCCTGGCGCAGGCGACGGCTTCCGACGCGCCGGGCCCGCGCTCGCGACTCGGCCCAGAAGCGCGCGAAGGACGCGTCGTCGACGTAGCCCCGCGAGACCATCTCGGCGACGACCTCGCGGGCGACCTCGTCGGACGCGCCGCGGCGCCGGAGGCGGCTCGTGAGCTCACGGGCGGACCAGGATTTGCGGGCGAGAAGATCGAAGGCCGCCAGCTTGGCGGCCTTGGCATCGAGCTCCCGACGCTCGCGGGGCCCGCGCGCCTGGGAGCGGCGGCCCCGCGGGGCCCCCCTCCGAGTCACCTCAGGCCCGCTTGGCGGGGCCCGGCAGCCTGCCGACGGTGGGCGCGCCCACGAAGCCGGGGCTGCCGGCCTCCCAGGTCATCTCACCCGTCGAGAAGATGCCCTTGACCTTCAGGTCGAAGTCATCCGGGTTGGTCGCGGCATCCCGCGCTGTCTCGTACGTCACGAGCTCCTCGCGGTAGAGGCCGAGCAGCGACTGGTCGAACGTCTGCATGCCGTACTGCGCCTGCCCGGAGGCGATGACGGTGGGGATCTGCGGCGTCTTGAGCTTCTCGCGGATGGACTCGCGGACGAGGCCGGTCATCATCATGACTTCGACCGCGGGGACGCGCCCCTTGCCGTCGGCGCGGACGACGAGCCGCTGCGAGACCACGCCCTGGATGACGGCGGAGAGCTGGGCGCGGATCTGGTCCTCCTGGTGCGGCGGAAAGATCGAGATGATGCGGTTGATCGTTTCGGTCGCGTTCAGCGTGTGAAGCGTCGAAAGCACGAGGTGGCCCGTCTCCGCGGCGTGCAGCGCGACTTCCATCGTTTCGGCGTCACGCATCTCGCCGACGAGGATGATGTCCGGGTCCTGGCGGAGGGCGGCGCGCAGCGCCTGCGCAAAGGAGGTCGAGTCCTGGCCGATCTCGCGCTGGCTGATGACGCACTTCTTGTCCTCGTGCACGAACTCGACCGGGTCTTCGATGGTGACGATATGGTCGTTGCGCGTCCGGTTCATGAAGTCGAGCATGGCCGCCAGCGTCGTCGACTTGCCCGAGCCGGTGATGCCCGTGACGAGCACCATGCCGCGGCGCTCGAGGCAGAGCCGCTCCAGCACCTTGGGCAGGTGCAGCTCTTCGAAGGCCGGGATGCGCTCGGGGATGTGTCGGAGCACGGCGCGCACGTCGCCCTGGCACAGGAAGACGTTGATGCGGAAGCGCCCGACGCTCGGCACGGTGTGGGCGAGGTCCATCTCCTCGCCTTCCATCAGCGCGTTGTAGCGGATCTCGCCGAGCAGCGTCATGGCCGTCTTGCGCATGAAGTCGCGCGTCACCGCCGGCAGATCGTCCTGCGTCTCGAGGTGGCCGTGCACGCGCACGATGGGGCGCGAGGCGGATTTGAGGTGCAGGTCCGAGGCGTTGCGCTTCACGCACTCGGTCAGGAGCTGGTGGAAGTCCATGCTCTCTCCTACTTGGCGACCTTCTGGGGCTCCGCCGCGACCGGCGCGCCGCCGACCGGCCGCAGGCCCAGGGCGGCCCGCACCTTGATCTCGAGGTCCGCCATGAGTTTCGGGTTGTCCTTGAGGTATTTCTTGGCGTTCTCGCGGCCCTGGCCGATGCGCTCGGTCTTGTACGTGTGCCAGGTGCCGGACTTCTCGACGAGGTTCTGCTCGACCGCGGCGTCGAGGACCGAGCCTTCCCTCGAGATCCCCTCGCCGTAGATGACGTCGAACTCGGCTTCGCGGAACGGCGGCGAGAGCTTGTTCTTCACCACCTTGACCTTGGTGTGCACGCCGACGGACTCGGTGCCGTTCTTGATCGTCTCCTGCCGCCGGATGTCGAGGCGGATCGACGAGTAGAACTTGAGAGCGCGACCTCCCGTCGTCGTCTCGGGGCTCCCAAACATGACGCCGATCTTCTCGCGGATCTGGTTGATGAAGATCACGGCGCCGCCCGAGCGCGCGATGGCCGCGGTGAGCTTGCGCAGCGCCTGGGACATGAGCCGCGCCTGCAGTCCAGGCAGCGAGTCGCCCATGTCGCCGTCCAGCTCGGCGCGCGGCACCAGCGCGGCGACCGAGTCGATCACGATGACGTCGACGGCGTTCGAGCGCACGAGCGTCTCGGCGATCTCGAGCGCCTGCTCGCCGGTGTCGGGCTGGGAGATCAGGAGCTCGTCCGTGTTGACGCCGAGCTTCTTGGCGTAGATGGGATCGAGGGCGTGCTCGGCGTCGATGAAGGCGGCGGTCCCGCCCCCGCGCTGGGCCTCGGCGATGATGTGCAGCGCCAGCGTCGTCTTGCCCGACGACTCCGGGCCGTAGATCTCGGTGACGCGGCCCCGCGGGATGCCGCCGATGCCGAGCGCGACGTCGAGGGATAGCGCCCCGGTCGGAATGACGGAGATCTCGTCGAACACGCCGCCCTGGCCCAGGCGCATGATGGCGCCCTTGCCGAACTGCCGGTCGATGGACGCGATCGCCAGGTCGAGGGCCTGCCGACGATCGCTCTTCGCTACTTCAGCCATGAGTTCTCCTCCGAGGCGTGTAGACGCCCAATTCGACGAGCAGTTTAATTATTGTAGGGGTCCGCTGACCCCAAAGTCAAACAACGCGTCTGACTGAACCCATCCTGACGCGCTCGCCCGGCCTGTCAATGTCGCGAAATCGATACGCCGCGGCGAGTCAGACGTCGTACTCAGAAGACAGCGGCATGGAGGCGATGCACGTGTAGCGCGCTCCGGAGGTGTAGAGATCGCTCCGCATGAGGGCGATCGAGTTGACGGACATCGAGCCGAACGGCACGCCCGCTCCGCGCGTGATCGCCGAGCGGAGCTCTGGCATCCCCTCGCGGCGATAGCGCTTCTCGTCGGTGACCCGGCCGATCGTCACGTGCGCCAGCCAGGCGCGCACTTCGATCGGCGTGCCGTGCCGCTCGAGGGCCTCCGCCACGCGCGCCTGCAGACGCTGCACCTCCTTCAAGCCGTCGGAGACGCCGACCCAGAGCGTCCGCGGGTGGTCGAGTCCCGGGAAGGCGCCCAGCCCCTTGAGACCCAGCGTGAAGTGCGGCACCCCCGACGCCGCTTCCTGGAGGGCCGGGACGACTTCCGCCAGCTGCTCCTCGGTCTGGTCGCCGAGGAACCTGAGCGTGAGATGGAGATTGTGCGGCGGCACCCAGGCGACGGCCTTGGAGAGCGGCCGGAGCCGGTCGATCTGCGTGGCGATGGACCGCCTGTTCGCCTCGTCCAGGAGAACGGCGACGAAGGCGCGAGGCATCAGCCGAGCAGCCTGCGGCGCAGCATGTCGAGCGCCGTCTGGGACGACTGCCATTTGATCGCGACGCGGTCGCCGCCGAAGAGGCATCGGCGCGTCTCCACGCCGGCCGGCGTCGCGCAACCGATGTAGACCGTGCCGACCGGCTTTTCCGCGCTGCCGCCGTCGGGGCCGGCGATGCCCGTGACAGCCAGCCCGCACGCGGACCCCGAGATGCGGCAGATGCCCTCCGCCATCGCGCGGGCGACGGGCGCGCTCACGGCGCCGTGCGCACGCAGGAGCGGCTCGGGGACGCTCAGCAGCTCCTCCTTGGCGCGGTTCGAGTAGACGATGACGCCGCGCTCGACGTAGCGCGACGAGCCCGCGATATTCGTCAGCCGGTTGCCGACGAGCCCGCCGGTGCACGACTCCGCGAGCGAGACCGTCCACCCTCGCTCGAGGAGCATCCGGCCGACCACGGTCTCGAGGAGGTCGTCGTCCTGGCCGTAGCAGTCGACGCCGAGAGCGGCGCGGATCTCGGCCTCCACCGGCGCCAGCGCGGCCTCGGCCAGCGCTCTCGTGGCCCCCCGCGAGACCAGCCGGACGTGGACGTCGCCGTCGACCGGCGCGCAGGAGACAGTGACGTCGCCCTCCTTGCCGAGCCATGCGCCCAAGCGGGCCTCGGCATCCGCCGCGGAGAGCCCGGTCGTCAGGAGCGCGCGCTGGATGATCACTTCCTCGGCCGGGCGCCCGGTCAATCCCTTGAGAAAGTCGCTCACCATGCTCCGGAGGTGGGAAGAGCCCAGCGGCAGAACCACGACGACCCCGCTTTTCCGGGCGAGCGACCAGCCGTCCGGGACCGACGGGATCAGCTCGGCGCCCTTCGGCAGGAGCGCCAGCCTGTCGAGTCGTCGCGGCATGGCCTGGCCGCGCTCGGCGAAAGCGCCCTCGAGCAGCGCCAGGCGCCGCTCGTTGAGGATGAGCCGGGCGCCCGTGATGCGCGCCAGGACGCGCGGCACCAGCTCGCCCGCGGAGCCGCCGGGCTCGCAGAGCACGACGGTGAGCCCGCCGGCCTCGAGCGCGCCGCGAAGCGCCGGCTCGAGCGCCGCTTCGCTCGCGTCGACCACGTGGCGCGAGTCGATCAGGGCGCCGGCGGCGGCGAGCGCGCGCGCCACCTCCCGGGCCGGCCGGTCGTCGGCGCAGCCGTTCTGCACAGTAAGCACATGGGCCCGGCTCACCGCGGAACCCCGAAGAGCATCCGCGTGCCCATGACCAGCACGAGGGCGTAGACCCCGGCGATCAGGTCATCCACGACGACGCCGATGCCGCCGCGCAGGGCCTGGGCCTCACGCGCCGGAAAGGGCTTCCAGATGTCGAAGAGGCGGAAGAGGAGGAAAGCGCAGAAGAGGACGAGGGGCGTGCGCGGCAATAGCGCCACCGAGACCATCATGCCCGCCACCTCGTCGATCACGATCAAGCCTGGGTCCTTGCGCTCGAGGAACTCCTCGACCCGGTTTGAAGCCCACGTGCCGACTACCACGACAACCGCGAGCGTGGACCAGAAGCCGAACAAGGAGAACGGGATGAGCCACAGCCCGACACCCGCGACCACGCTGCCCGCGGTGCCGGGAGCAATGGGGAAATAGCCGGCTCCCGCGCCGCTGGCAATGGCGAAGGCCAGTCGGTCGGAGAATCGGATCGGCTATTCCCCCACGAGCTCGTAGCCGTCTACTTCGACGATGCGGACATCCGCGAAGCGTCCGGGTGTGAGCTTGGGATCGCGAAGGTACACGACACCGTCGATCTCCGGCGCCTGGCCCGCCGTCCTGCCTTCGAGCGGGAATGCGGGATCCGCGCTCTTGCCGTCCACGAGGACGGTCTGCTTCGTGCCGTAGAGCGCCTTCTGCCGCTGCCAGACGAGCCTGTCCTGGAGATCCTGGACCTGGTGCGCGCGATCGGCCATCACCTCGGCCGGCACCTGGTACGGCATGCTCGCGGCCGGGGTGCCTTCCTCGACCGAGTACGTGAACACGCCGAGGCGATCGAAAGCCGCGTCCTCGACGAAGCCCAGGAGGTTGTCGAAGGCGGCGTCCGTCTCGCCGGGGAAGCCGACGAGGACCGTGGTGCGGATCGTGATGCCGGGAATCGCGTCCCGGAATTGCGCGACGATGTCTTTCATCCGGCGCGAAGTGACCGCGCGCCGCATGGCGCGGAGGATGGCGTCATCGCCGTGCTGCACCGGCATGTCCAGGTACGGGACCACGCGCGCGCGGCGCCACTTGTCTACGAGACGGTCGTTCATGTGCGCGGGATGGACGTACATGGGCCTGATCCACGGCATGCGCGTGTCGGAAAGCGCCAGGAGCAGATCGCCGATGTCGCCGTTGCCCGGCAGCTCGCGGCCATAGGCGAGCGTGTCCTGGGAGACGAGCACCGCTTCCTGGATGCCCTGGCTACTGAGCTTTTCGACCTCGGCCACGATGTCCGCGAGCTTGCGGCTCCTGTGCGCTCCGCGGAACTGGGGAATCGCGCAGAAGGTGCAGCCCATGTCGCAGCCTTCGGCGATCTTCACGTAGGCGTACGGCACGCGCGCGGTCAGGAGGCGCGGAGTCGAAGCGTCGTAGAGATATCCGGGCGGCGCGCTCGTGACCCACTCCTGCCGGCCGTCGGCCTGGTTGACGAGGGCCACGATCCGGTCGAGCTCGGAGGTGCCGAGAATCGCCGTGACTTCCGGGAACTCGCTCAGGATCTCTCCGCCGTAGCGCTGGGTCAGGCACCCCGTCACGATGAGGGCGCGCGCGCGGCCGGATTCCTTCACGCGCGCGAGCTCGAGAATGGTCTGGACCGATTCCTCGCGCGCGCGGTCGATGAAGGCGCAGGTATTGACGACAAGACAGTCGGCCGCCTCCGCCGCGTCCGTGATCTCGTGGCCTGCCCCGGCCAGCATGCCCAGCATCAGCTCGGAATCCACCTGATTCTTGGGGCAGCCGAGAGTGGTGAAATGGACTTTCATGACGCGGCTTTATGATCCCACACCCCGTCAGGGTGAGTCAAACGATCACGTGCGTGGAACAAGTTTGAGCGTGGCGGGTTACAGGTGTATGGTACCGCCCATGTCACGCCTGATCCGCATGTGCCGGGCTTCCGCAGCGGCGCTTCTGGCCGCGGCGCTGGTCATCGGGGTCAATGGATTCGAAGGCGCGATCCATTCGGTCCACCATCTGCCCGCTCCCGTCGACGCTCACGCGCACGCCGTCACGAGCGACGGCCACGACGAGCAACCAGGCTCGCCGGTCTCCGGGACGCCCGCCTCTGGGACGCCCGCCTCCGGGAAGGAAATCCCGTGCTCCATCGCCGCGGCCGCCTCGCAGGCCTCGGCCACCAGCGTAGAGCCGCCCGCGACACCGGCCCCCGTGGCCACCGCGCTCGAGCTCGTGGCGCTCGGCGCGCCGGATCCGGTCCGCACCGCCTGGCGAGAGCCCGGTTCCGGACGCGCGCCTCCCTCCATCCGCAGCGCTTCAAGCTAACCGCCGCCACACCGGGCCCCTCCGGCGACGCTCGCCGCGCGCTTCGGCGTCGCGGCAGCGTTTCCACCTGCGACTGGAGGAGCCTGATGAGATCGCGCCGCATTGCCGTCATAGCGACGACCGCGCTGCTGAGCATGGCCTTATGGCCCGGCCTGGCTTCCGCTCACGGGCTGGCGGGCAAGCGCTTCTTCCCGTCCACACTCACGATCGACGATCCGTTCGTCTCCGACGAGCTCTCGCTGCCGACCTTCCTGCTCTTCAAGGAGCCCAGCCACGCCGAGGACCCGTCGAGCAAGACCGCACACATCTCGGGCGAGTTCTCGAAGCGCATCTTCCCCAACCTCGGCCTGACGCTCGCCGGAGAGTGGAACAACCTCGACCCGGCGCCGAACGACAGGACCGAGAGCGGCTTCGGCAATCTCGAGATGACGCTCAAATACCAGTTCTTCACCAGCGCCGCCCACGAGACCATTCTCTCCGCGGCCTTCGGCTGGGAGGCGGGCGGCACCGGCAGGAAGAAGGCCGGCGCCGAGTCATTCGACGTCTTCAAGCCCGCCCTGCTCTTCGGCAAGGGCATGGGCGACCTGCCCGACGCGCTCCGTTGGTTCAAGCCCTTCGCGGTCACCGGCATCGTCGAGGGCGTCTTGCCGTCCCGCAGCGGCAACAAGACCTTCACGCTCAACGACGACGGCGACCTCGAGGTCGAGATCGAGAAGAATCCCAACGTGCTTCACTGGGGCTTCGCCGTGATGTACAGCCTGCCGTATCTGCAGTCCTTCGTGCGAGACGTCGGACTGCCGGCCATCATCAGGCAGCTGATTCCGATCGTCGAGATCGACATCAACAACCCGCTCGACCGCGGCTTCGCGGGCAAGACCACCGGCACGGTCAATCCCGGCATTATCTGGGCGGGCAAGTACTTCCAGCTCGGGCTCGAGGCCGTCGTGCCGATCAACGAGCGAACTGGCAAGGTCATAGGCGTTCGCGGCCAGATCCACTTCTTCCTGGATGACATCTTCCCGACGACGATCGGGCGGCCACTTTTCAACTGGTGAGCGTAGTGCGCCTGCGCGCGGCGATGGTGCTGGCGGCGCTCCTGCTCGGGGCGGGCGTGGCCTGGGGCCATGCCTTCCTCGACCACGCCGAGCCGCGCGTGGGCAGCACGGTCAAGTCGCCGCCTGCCCAGGTGCGTGCGTGGTTCACGCAGGAACTGGAGCCCGCCTTCAGCACCCTCGAGGTGGTAAATCAATCCGGCGAGCGAGTGGACCGCGGCCCGGCGCAGGTCGACGCAGCCAGCAGGGCTCTTCTCCAGGTCCCACTCAAACCATTGGGTCCCGGCACCTACCGCGTCAAGTGGCGCGTGCTCTCTGTGGACACCCACGTCACCGAGGGCGATTTCACCTTTCGCGTCGAGGGTGCGCCGTAGGAACGGGGTGAACGGCTACTGCGTCTTGCCGGCGAGCTCTACGATCTTGCCGGCGCGGAGCACCTTCATCGCAAACGGAGTGCCGGCGGGAGCGCTGGAGAGCCGATGGCGGATCTTCTCGAGGTTGTCGTCCGAGCCGATTGCCATGCCGTCGACGGACAGGATGACGTCTCCGCCCACCGCGATCTGCTGACCGCCGATCGTGGCGATCTTGTCCCCGCCCAAGAGCCCCATGACCCAACCAATCGAGCCCTGGGCCACCGTCTTGACGAGAAAGCCCGCGGGCTCGGGCAGGTTGAAGATGGCGGCGAGGTCGCCTGTCAGCATCGTGCCGTCGATCCCACTCCAGAAGGATTTCCGCTCGAGGAGCAGCCTCTTGGCCGTGTTGATGGTCACGACGAAGCCCAGTCCCTCGCTCCCGCCTGACTTCGAGATGTTGTGGCTGACGATGCCGATCACTTCGTCCGCCATGTTGAACATCGGCCCGCCCGAGTTGCCCGTATTGATCGTGGCGGTGGTCTGGAAGAACTCCGCCAGGGGCATGCTCTTGTAGACGGTGTTGGGCGGCCAGCGGGCGCTGATCCAGCCCACGCTCATCGAGTGCGCCAGCCCATACGGCGCGCCGATGATCATGACCTGGTCGCCCACCCGGACGGTGCCCGAATCCGCCATCCGTGCAGGCATCATGGCCTGGGGCACCCGCTCCATCTGGAGGAGGGAGAGATCGGCGGCGGGCTCGGAGGCCACGATCTTGGCCGGCACCCGCTCACCGCCGAGGGCCTCGACCGTGATCTCATCCATCGCGTTGACGACGTGCGCGGCCGTCATCACCTTGCCGTCGGCCGTGATCAGCACGCCCGAGCCGGTCTCGCTGAAGCGGGTGACGCCGACGTTCGAGACGTCGCGGCCCCTCGCGCGGATGACGACGACGGAGGGATTGGCCTTGCGGAAGACCTCGTTGAGGTTCTGGGCCTCGGACGGCGCGGCGAGAGCCGGCAGGGCGGCGGCCGCGAGCGCTACGGCGACGAGCGCCCGCATCAGGTCGATCGGTAGTTCGTGAACTGGAGCGCGACGCCCAGGTCCTTCGACTTCACCAGCGCGATCACGGCCTGGAGGTCGTCGCGGTTCTTGCCCGAGACGCGCACCTGCTTCTCCTGGATCGAGGCCTGGACCCGGACCTTCGAGTCCTTGATGAGGCGAACGATTTCCTTGGCCTTCTCCATGGGAATGCCGTCCTGGAGCGTGATGCGCTGGCGCACGGTGCCGCCGGCCGCGGGCTCGGGGTCCTTGATCGTCAGCGCCTTGAGGTCGACGCCGCGGCGGTGGAGCTTCGACTGGAGGATGTCGAGCACAGCCTTGAGCTTCATGTCATCCGCGGAGGTGAGGACCAGGTCCATCTTCTCCTCGAGGATCTCGTTCTTCGAGCCCTTGAGATCGTAGCGCGTCTCGACCTCGCGCCTGGCCTGGTTCACGGCATTGGCGACCTCCTGCATGTCCACCTTGCACGCGATGTCGAAGCTGTTTTCCGCTGCCATGGCGTCTCCGGTCTATCGGATGTCGAGCGGGACCACCGCCGCCCCCTTGGGAGGCGTGAACGCGAAGAGGGTATCACTGAGGCCGGGATTCAGCGCGACCCGATTGAACGACATCGTCACGGTGTTCTGCAGCTGGTCGTAGAGTACCGCCTGGCGGACGAGGTAGCTGTCCTTCGGGTCGACCGTGAGGACGAGCCTCGTCAGGAGCGCGGTCGGCTTCTTGGGGGTGAGATCGAGGACGGGCCGGCCGGAGGCGTCCGTCTTGTTGGCCGGGTTGAGGAAGCGCACGGTGAATTCCTCCCGCACCTTCCCGAGCCCCTGGAGAAAACTTCCCGCCGGCCCGGCGAGCGCCTTGGGCGCGTCGCCCTTGTTGACCTGGTTGAGCTCGGGCGTGTAGACCCAGAGATTCGTGCCGTCGGAGACGATCTGCTGGGGCGCCGGGCTCTTGTAGTCCCACCGCATCTTGCCGCCCTTCTTCAGGTACACCGTGCCCTCGGCCTTGACGTCCTGCCCGAGGCTCTTGTTCCGCGCCACCTGGGTGAACTCGGCCTGCAAATCGGCCATCTTGCCGTAGGTCGCTTCGACCGCGTTGACGACCTGGTCCAGCTCCTGCGCGGGCGCGACCGCCGGAAGCGCCAGGAGGAGCAGCGCGGCGAGTGTGAGTCGCATCACTTCCCTCGCTTCGCCAGGTACTCGGGGCCGACCAGGATCTCGCGCGGCTTGGCGCCCTGGCCGGGACCGATGATGCGGTCCTGCTCCATCATGTCGATGAAGCGCGCGGCCTTCGGGTAGCCGAGCCCGAGACGCCGCTGGAGAAAGGAGATCGAGCCGGAGCGCTGGGAGACGACGAGGGTGACCGCGTCCCAGTAGACGTCGTCCCGATCCTCGTCGCCGCCTCCCTCGTCCTCGGTGATCACGGGCAGCTCCACCTTCTCGTAGATCGCGGAGCCCTGCTTGCGCAGGAAGTCACAGATGGCCTTGACCTCGTTGTCGGCGACCCAGGAGCCGTGCACGCGCATCTGGCGGGAGGCCCCGGGCGGCACGAAGATCATGTCGCCGCGGCCCAGGAGCTGCTCGGCGCCGTTGCCGTCCAGCACGGTGCGCGAGTCCACCTTGCTCGCCACCTGGAAGGCGATGCGCGTCGGGAAGTTGGCCTTGATGAGCCCCGTGACCACGTCGACCGAGGGCCGCTGGGTCGCGATGATGAGATGGATGCCGACGGCGCGCGCGATCTGCGCCAGGCGCACGAGCGAGTTCTGGACGTCGCCCGCGGAGACCATCATGAGGTCGGCCAGCTCGTCCACGACGACGACCCAGTACGGCAGCTTCTCCTCGGGCGCGACTTCTTTGTTATAGCCTTCGATGTTGCGCACGGCCTTGGCCTGGAGCGCCTTGTAGCGCTCGTCCATCTTGCCCACGATCCACCTGAGCCGCGCCGAGGCCTCCTTGGCGTCGGTCACCACGGGCGCGAGGAGGTGCGGGATGCCCTCGTAGACGCCCAGCTCGAGCCGCTTGGGATCGATGAGGAGGAAGCGCACGTCGGCGGGCGTCGCCTTGTAGAGGAGCGAGCAGATCATCGTGTTCAGCCCGACGCTCTTCCCGCTGCCCGTCGAGCCCGCGATGAGAAGGTGCGGCATCGCCGCGAGATCCGACACGACGGGATTGCCCGTGGTGTCCTTGCCGAGGGCCATCGGCAGCCTGCCCTTCGATTCGACGAATTCCGGCGAGACCAGGATCTCGCGCAGGTAGACCGTCGAGATCTCGGGATTCGGCACCTCGACGGCGACCGTGCCGCGTCCGGGGATCGGCCCGATGATGCGGACGGCCGCGGCCTTCATGGCGAGCGCCAGATCGTCGGCCAAGTTGACGACCTGGCTCACCTTGACGCCGGCCGCCGGCTCGAACTCGTAGGACGTGATGACGGGTCCCGGGCTCGCCTGCACGATGTGGCCGCCGACGCCGAAGTCCTCGAGCTTCTTCTTGAGCGTCTGCGCGTTGGCCTCGAGCTCCTCGCGCGTCCGCTTGAGCTCGGTGGCGGGCGGAGCCTGGAGCAGCCCGACCGACGGCAGCTGGAAGGCGCGGGCGCCGCCCTTGCCGAAGTCGAAGGTCTCCTGCCACGCGAGCCCCTTTTCCACCAGCGAGCCCT
>WNFP01009327.1_pt1 | contig 13628 bp, 10 predicted proteins | sample 5400201 | NCBI WGS metagenome assembly WNFP01 (sample SAMN13153355, study PRJNA577476) | soil metagenome | isolation source: 115 cm saprolite under Madrone tree | place: USA:California | collected 2016-06-14
CGGGGACGACTTCGATCCGCGGGAATCGATCGCGCTGGTCTGGGGCCCGTCTCACGAGCGCCGCACGATGGAAGCGGCCCTCCAGTTCGTGGAGAAGAACTTCGACGCGATCGTCAAGAGGATGCCACGCGACTTTGGGGCGGGTCTGGCCGGGATCGCCGGCGGGTTCTGCGACGACGCGCACGCGCAGGTGCTGGAAGACTTCTTCCGCCCGCGCGTCCGCGCTTTCCCCGGCGGCGACCGGCGATACGCGCAGACCGTCGAGCAGGTGCGGCAGTGCAGCGCCTTCCGGGAGAAGGCTGCGCCGGCGCTGACCGCATGGCTGCAGAAGCGGCTGCTGTCGAAGCGATGAAAGTCGCGGCGCCGGCTCACGCCGGGCGAGAGCTCTCGCCCAGCAACTGCTTTTCGATTCGTGCCGAGCGTTCTTCGAGAGCATCGATCACCGCCCGCACCCGGCCGGTGCGCTGCACGTCCTGGTGGACCACCAGGAACAAGTCGTCCATCTCGGGAGCGACCGTCGGCCACACGCGGCGCAGGAGCGGATGGCGGTCGGCCAGGCCGCAGGGAAGGACGCCGATCCCCAAGCCGAGCACCACCGCATCGAGGAGGCTCATGCTGTTGTTGGCGCGGACCACCACGCGCGCGTCCGGCAGGCGCGTCGTCTGCCAGGAGCGGATTCCCTCTTCGAGCTGCACCGAGTCGTGGCCACCGAGCGACCCGCCCGGAGGCGGAGCCGCCCGCACCGCCAGGTAGTCCTTCGACGCATAGGCGGCGAACGCGACCCGCGCCAGTCGCCGCGAAATGAGGCTGCCTTTTTCCGGCCGGACGTAGCGGAGGGCCAGATGTGCCTCCCGGCGGGCGATGTCGAGGCGGGCGGAGCCCGTGATCAGATGGACGCGAATGTCGGGATGGCGCGCGTGGAGCGCGCGCATGGCCGGCAGCACCAGCACCTGCGCGATCGCATCGGTGGAGGCGACCCGGACCGCGCCCGAGAGCCGCCGATCGGCGCCCAGCGCGCGGCTCTCCACCTCCAGCGCGGCGGCTTCCATCCGCTCCGCGGCGGGTCTTAGTCCCTCCGCGGCCTCGGTGGAGACGAATCCGTCCGGCGTCCGCTCGAAGAGCTTCGAGCCCAGCTCGCGTTCCAAAGCCGCGATGCGCCGGCCCACCGTGGTGTAGTCCACCCCCAACTTCTTCGCGGCGGCCGCCAGCGTACGCCCGCGCGAGACTTCGAGAAAATAGCGGACGTCATCCCATGCCGGCATGCATGCATTTATGCATGGGGAGCACGCATCGGGCCATGCGATCGGGCGTCCGCCCGGGGCATCCATGGTGCATGAAGAAGCACGGTCCCGCGTGGACGCTGGTGGCCACGAGCTTCGGCCTGGGCATGGCGCTGCTCGACGTCACGGCCGGCAACGTCGCGGTCCCCAGCATCCAGGCCAGCCTGAACACCGACCTGCGCGGGCTCTCCTGGGTCATCGACGGGTACACGCTCAGCTTCGCCAGCCTCCTCTTGCTCGCCGGCGGTCTCGCGGACCGCCTGGGCGCGAAACGGCTGTTCGCCGCGGGCCTCGTCCTCTTCACCCTGGCGTCCGCGGCCTGCGGGCTGGCGCCGGACGCCCCGTCGCTGATCGGCGCGCGCGTGGTCCAGGGAATGGGCGCCGCGCTGTTCATGCCCTCGTCCCTTTCCATCCTCGGCCGCGCCTATCCCGATCCGCGGCGGCGCGCGCAGGCGATCGGCATCTGGAGCAGCCTCACCGCCGTCGCCGGCGCCAGCGGGCCTCTGGTGGGCGGGCTGCTCGTTGGGACGCTCGGCTGGCGGAGCATCTTCCTGCTCAACATCCCTCTGGGGATCGCGGGCTCCCTGCTGGCGATCTGGGCGATCCCTCAGACGCCTTCGACCGAGCGCAAGAGCCTGGATCTCGGCGCGCAGGTGATCGGCGCCTTCGCGCTGGCGGCCTTCACCTGGGCATTGATCGAGCGCGTTCCGCGCGGTTGGGGCTCGCCGGCCGTCCTGGCGGCGTTCGCCGTGAGCGTGGCGAGCGCAGCGCTCTTCATCGCCTGGGAGCGGAGGGCCAAGCATCCGATGCTGCCGCTGAAGCTGTTCGAGAGCCGCGCGTTCTCGACCACCGCCGCGGGCGCCCTGCTCTACGCGGCGGGATTCTTCGGCGGGCTCCTGGTGCTTTCACTCTACTTCCAGAACGTCCGCGGCGAATCGGCCGCGCTGGCGGGCTTGCACATCACCGCCATCACCGTGACCTTCGGTGTCACCAGCATCGTCGCGGGCCGTCTCGCCGGACGATATGGGCCGCGGCGGCCGATCCTCGCCGGACTGGCGTTGCTCTCGGCCAGCGCGTTCGCGCTCTCCGGGCTGACGCCGGAGGTGCCTTTCGCGGCGGTGGGACCGGTGCTGGCGACGATCGGTCTCGGCGCCGGCCTGGTCGCGCCGCCCATGAACGCGGCCATCCTGGCCAGCGTTCCTCCCTCGCACGCGGGGATGGGCAGCGGAGTGCTCAACGCGAGCCGCCAGATCGGGACGGCGCTGGGCGTGGCGGTCTTCGCATCGTTCTTCCACAGCGGGCCGGCGATCGGCGCAGTGCACCTGGCGATGCTTTGCGCGGGGGCGCTGTACCTGGCCTCGCTCGGCGTGGTGGCGTTGGCGCCGCGGCGTGTGGAGGCGCAGGCTCGGATGCCCGTCGTACCGCTGGTGGACTGAGACAGCCCACTGACCTGACGCAGGCACGATCTGGAGACCGGCAGCCGGAGCTGCCGGCCTCCCCGAATGTCATCAGTCGTCGTCGTCCAGGCCAGCGATCCGGGCTGCCGCGCCTGTCAGTTTCAGCACGTGCATGCCGCTGGTGGCGCGGTCGACGATGTAAACGAAGCCTCGGTCGTCCGTCGCCACGTTGTTCGTCTGGACGACCTGCACGCACTTGTTCGGGTTCCCCTGGAAAGGGCCGCATCGCAAGTCGGTATTGGCGTTTACCGCCGGAATGAAGAACGCGGCCTCCTTTGGGTTGTACGGATCCCGTATGTCGGTGACGCGTACGCCTGCGTTGAACTGAGAGGTGAAGACGAGCTTCTGATAAAAGGGAGGACCGAATTCCTCGTTCGTCGCGTGCGGACCAAAGCGGCCGCCGCGATCGCAGAACCGGCCGCTCGCGGCCGAGACCTGATAGGTGGCGATCGACTGAGGCCTGCCTTCATCCGTCGCGTCCACAGTAAAGGACAGGTGTCGCACCTGCCCCGCGCAATAATTCGCGGTCGCCTCGGACGTGACGAAGACGATGTCGCGAGGAGTTCCAAGATCCGTGTTTCCCGTGTCGGTGATGAAGTCCTGGATGGGAATCTTGCCGATCGGGAAACTCGTGTGGGCGCCATTGTCCGGATTCATGATCCAGCGGCCCAGCTCCGCAGTCCTGAAGTCGGTGCACGGCGTCGGGAGCTGCGAAGATGCGGCCGAACCGCACTTCACTCCGGTCCCCCAGGGGGATGGCAGCAGCTTGGTGCGATCGACGATTTGCATGACTCCCGTGGAGCCGGTGCCATAAGCGAAGTAAACGCGCTCGGCCGTTGCTCCGGCCGCGGCGATTGCGCCGCCGGCGGGTCCAGTTGAAATCGGGCCATGAATGCTCGGCACGCTCGTGAAGTGCGGCGGAGTGACGCCTCCCGGTTGCTGTCCATCGAGAGCCCAGTCGCGGAGGAAGGCCGGATTCGCCGGATTGCTGAGATCGAAGACGAAGATGTGGTTTCCACCTTTCCACCCGGACGCAGTGTCGTTGCCTCGCCGGCCAACGATGTAGGCGATGCCCGTATCGCATTCCCACCAACTCTTGTGCGTCCCGGCCAGTGCCCCTGGCTGTCCCGCCTGCGCGCCGATCACCGGATTGCCTCCCGCAACGGTGCGAACGCCCACGGGATTGCTTGGGTCCGTCACGTCCCAGATCTCGTGTGCGGAGTTCCCGTAGCTCCGCAGCATGTAGACCTTGCTGTCGTGGATGGGAAGGCTGCTGCCGTCGCAGACCCTCACCATCTGCGCTCCACCCCCGCTGCCATTCGGAACGGGGATGTGGATGACGTACTTCGGATGCCGCGGATTGGTGACATCGACGATCGAGGTGCCGTTCTCTTGATTGTCGACTTTGGGCAGCGCTGGCGTTCCCGGCGGCGCAAGTCCTTCGCCCGGTCCGCCATAAGCATGATGGCCGGCATAGATGAAATACCTGCCCCCTTGTTTGTGCAAGGTCGGCTGATACGTCGAGCGCGCCTGAAGATCGTTGAAGCCGACCAGTCTCATGTTCCGGCTCGCACCATCGTCGGCGTCTCCGTCATGGTCTTCGTGCGCGGCCAGCCGCCCTGCCCCGAGGATCAGAGCTGTGGCCAGCACCGCGGGAACGACGCACTTCGCGAGAACTCGCGTCATACGATTCTCCCCTCACTTCTGCTGTCGCGATTTGGTCCGTTGGGATGAAGCGCGAGACCAAACCCCCCAATGAGATCTGGTCCAGCAGCGCCTACTCGCTCGAAAGGATCCGCCCGGTCAAGACGCGTCGCGCGAGCAGCCGGCGGCATTGTTTCGGGGATATTTCGATGACGTGATTCCTCCGAGCGGCGCTCACACCAACGTCGGAACGACGTTCGTCGCGGCGACGGTTTACCAATCTGAACAGTCGACTTGCGCTCAAGCGCGGCGAAGCAGATTGAGGCCCGCCAGTGGGCGTCCTGCTTGCTGCATCTTCCCGCCCTCGACCAGCCCGCCCAGATCGACGGGGGCGAAGCCGAGCTTGTCGATCATCGCCGCCACCTCTTGCTTCGCCTTCGCGTCGTCGCCGGAGAAGAAGATCACGCGGCGGCCGCCCGCCTCGCCCGGGTCGGACGCGAGGACGGCGTGGAAGAAAGTGTTGAACGCCTTCACCAGGCGCGCGCCAGGAACCATCTCCGCCACGACCTCACTCGAGGTCTTGCCGCGGAGGTCGACGAGGCGGATCCCAGTGCCCTCGGCCACGTAGGGGTTGGTCGTGTCGACGACGATGCGACCCTTCCAATCCGGCAGATTGGAGAGCGCCGTGGGGAGCTGCTCCCAGGTGACGGCCAGGAAGACCACCGGTGCCGCCGCAGCCTCTGCGGTGGTGCCGGCCTTCGCCTTCGGTCCCAGCTCGGCGACCAAAGGTCGGAGCGACTCCGGTCCGCGGCTGTTGCTGACGATCACGTCGAATCCAGACCGGGTCAGGTGCTTGGCCAGCGCCCGCCCGATCTTCCCCGCGCCCACGATTCCGATCGCCATGGCTCCACCCTTTCGCATGGGGGATGACCACGGCCCGATCCAGATTCGCGTACACTCGGGCCACGGTGCCAGCCATCGGATTGAAGTTCGCGTACGCGCCCACCTCGCGTATGAGCGGCGTCGAGCTGGACGCGCTCTGGAGCGTCTACTCCAGCTTCTTCGAGACCGAGCGCTCCGCCTTCGAGGAAGCGCTGAGGCGAGCGGACGAAGTGCTGCGGTATCACGATGCGGCTGACGGACGCCTCTGCGGGATGGGGCTCCTGTCCACGTATGCCGCCAGCCACGGGGCCCGCCCGTTTCGCGTCCTCTCGACCAGCGCGGTCTGCCTGGAGCCGGCGTACCGCGGCCTCAACGGGGTCCATCGGGCGGGACTGTTCCGACTTTTTCTCGAGCGCCTTCGCCACCCGCTGAGCGACGTGTACTGGTACTTCGACACGTTCAGCTACAAGAGCTACCTGCTCCTCTCCCGCAACCTCGCCGAATACTGGCCGCGGCGCGACCGTCCAACGCCGGCCTGGGAGCGCGGCGTCATCGACTTGCTGGCGCGCCGGCAGGGCGGAGAGGCCTGGAACCAAGCGACCGGGACCATCGGCCCGCGGGGCCGCCGGCTGCGCCCAGGGATCGCCGAGCTACCCGAAAACCCCGATCCGGACATCCGCTTTTTTCTCGAGCGCAACCCGGGGCATGCAGCCGGCTCCGACTTGTGTCCGGCGTCGCGTTCTTGTTGTCCTCCGCCGCCTTCGCCGCTCCGCCGGCGGACCGGTGCTCGCGCCTGCTCGCTGCCTTCCGCGACCGTCTCGCCGACGCGACTTGCGTCGAGAGCACCGATCTGACGACGAACAACCCGGCAACCACGCCGGCGAACAACTCGATCGCGGGACTGCCGTTCCTCGCGTTCACGCCACAGACTGACCGTGGCGTCATCTCGCCCAATCCGCCGAACAGGACGCCCATCACGAAGGCCGTGCCCGGCGTGCAGATCCAAGCGCGGATCGCTGGCGACTCGACCGAACAGGGCCGGTTCCTGCTCAGATTGCCCAATGACAAGGACTGGAACGGGCGGCTGGTGGTGGCGGGCGCTTCGGGGACGCGCAGTGAGTTCAACGGCGACTTCGCCTGGAGCGATTACGTCCTGCAGAAGGGTTACGCGTACGCCTCGCAGAACAAGGGCGTGCTCAATCTGCAGCTCTCCACGGCAGCCGATCCGCTCGGTTGCCGGCTGAACCCGAGCTCGTCCACCTTCGTGCGATTCTTCGACAACGAAGCCGGACAGCCGTTCACCCGCTGGGCCAGCTTCATGGCCCAAGCGGCGATGCTCGCCCGCCGCGGAGTGGAAGCGAACTACGGCCGTGAACCCCGCCGCACCTACGCGGTGGGGACCTCCAACGGCGGCTACCAGGTGCGCCGCGCACTGGAGCAATTTCCCAGCCTGTTCGACGGTGGAGTGGATTGGGAGGGAACCTACGTCGACGCGGGCGCTCCGAATCTGTTGACCGACCTTCCCCCGGCGATCCTGAACTTCGCCGACTACGCTCCGGCGTTCAACCCGACCAGCACCGCGGCCAAGAACATCCTCGCCGCCGGCTACCCGCCGGACCTGGTCACCGGAACCACCTCCCTGTGGGGCCTCTACAACGCCCAGTTCTGGGAAGTGACGCAGTGCCAGTGGCAGAAGCGGAACGACCCGACTTACGACACGTACGCTTCGGGCACCGGCACGTACAACTACATCGCGCGACTGTCGGCGAGTGACGTGGGCGCGAACATGGCGTCGTTCGCCACCACTGGCCGGATCCGCAAGCCGCTGATCACGGTCGCTGGAACCATGGACGGCCTGTTGCCCATCGATCACCATGCGCGGGCCTACGCGCGCAAGGTGGCGGAGGCGCTGGCGGACCGCGACGACGATGACGACGACAAGCCTGCCTACCGGCTCTACGAAGTGCAGAACGGGAATCACATCGAGACGTTCAAGGACGTGTTCCCGCAGCTGGAGTTCATCCAGCCGCACGCACAGAAGGCGTTCGATCTGCTGGTCCAGTCCGTCGAGCAGCGCGCATCGCTGCCGCCCTCGCAGTGCATCCCTCGCGGCGGCGCCATCTCATCCACCCCGGGACAGCCCGGTCACTGCGCGAATCTCTTCGCACCGTAAGCAGCGTCGAGCGGATCGGTCTCTCGTTCAGGGGGCCGATCCGCGAGCCGGCGCCGCCAGCTGCCCCCGCAGCTGCGCTTCGAAGGCATCGCGCGTCTCGAGCAGGAACTTCCGATAGCCCTGCGGGTCGACGAAGGCGAGCGGATCGCCTCGCCGGAGCCGCTCCATCTTCTCCTGCAGGTGGAAGAAGCTGCCGTGCGATCCGAGGAAGACGTCGCAAGGCAGCGCCTCCAGGGTCCGGAAGCTCGCGCGATAATCGTCGGCGATGTCGGGATACGCCGTGTTGTGCGCCAGCTCGTAGCCCGGCGCGGTCGTGCTGCAGACGAAGACGACCGGGTAGCTGCGCGCCCCTTCCCTGGCCGTCATCGTCCAGGAGGTACACCCGCGGGTATGCCCCGGTGTCGAGACGGCCTTCATCGAGGTACCGTCCAAGCTGACGACCTCGCCAGGACGCAAGACGCGATCCGGCTTGACCGGCGGAAACAGCAGCTTGTCGCCGAAGGCGAAATCCGCGTGCCCGCCCCGTGCGACCAGCTCCGCATCGCCTTGCATGACCTGTAGCGAGGCCCCTGTCGCGCGCTTGAGCTCCGCGAAACCGCCCGCGTGATCGGAGTGCGCCTGCGAGTTGAGGATGACCTTCACGTCCTCCGGCCGGTACCCGAGCTTGCGGATGTTCCCGAGGATCTCATGGAGGGTGTGTGGCATTTTCGTTGCTCCAGTGACGGAAGGGGCAGACCTGCTCGGGATCGGCGTGATCGCAGGGACACCATACGAGGGACACCAGACGAGGGAACGGATGAGTTCCGTATGGTGTCCCCAGATCTCCGACGAAGGTCCCGTATGATGTCGCCGATACTTCGTCGCTACTTGTGGTCGTCTTCGATCAGCGTCTCGGGATCGTGCCACCAGTACTTCTCGCGCAGCTCAGGCTTGGCGGGCAGCATCTTGTGCTGCACCGCGGCCGCGCGGGTCGCGGAAGGCGCCACGAACGGGGCCTCCAGCTCGGCCACGCTGTAGAAGCGGCCGTTCTTCATCACGCCCGCCATGTTGGCCAGCTGCTTGATGTCGCGCAACGGATCGCCGTTGATGAAGGCGAGATCGGCGAGCTTGCCCGGCTCCACCGTCCCCAGGTCGCGGTCGACGTTGAACATGCGCGACGGCAGCAGGGTGGCGGTCTGCAGGGCCTGCCATGTCGTCTGGCCGTATTTCACCTGCGCGCGCAGGTTCAGGTGCAGCGCGGTGGCCACGTTGTCGAGCGGCGAGTCGGTGCCTGCCAGCGCATGGCCGAAGAGGCTCTTCACCGTGTCCTCCTCCTTGCGCAGGCTGTCCAGGCTGACCGTCTGGTCCGTGGTCACCGCGGCGTCGCGCTTGGCACGGAGCAGCGCCTGGTCCCAGGGCACGTTCAGGATCGAGAGGCGCGGGTCGTCCACCATCGTCGGATCCTCGGCGTACAGCGAGGGGTTGAAGGTGGTGGAGATGTCGAACGCGCCCTGCTGGCTGAAGAGATCGCGCATGTCCTGGTAGCTCATGCCCGCCGAGGACCGCGTGTAGGCGAATCCGAGCCGCGTGGTCGCGCTCACGTGCGTCATGGCGTCCACGTCGTAGCCCAGGCCGGGCAGCATGTAGTGCGAGGCCACCCAGACCCCGTCCGCGTGTGCCGCCTGGGTGGCGATCTTCTGCCAGGCGTGGGGCAGGCGCACGTACGTCTTCACCATGTCGTAGTCCATGGCGTGCGCGCGCTCGATCTCCCGGCGCAACCCCTCTTCGCTCATGACCGGCCGCATGAAGTTGTAGAAGATGCGCTCGCCGTCCAGCGCCTCGCCGGTCTTGAGATAGCGCGGCCCGACGCGAGTGCCCGAGGCAAAGGCCTCCTGGGTCTCCGCCGCGCGATAGACGGGATCGCCGACGGAGTTCAGCTCGGTCACGCCGTACGCCATCCAGAGGCGTCCCAGGCGATCGCCGTAGAACTTGCCCTCGATGTACTGGTGCGTGTGCGATTCCCACAGGCCAGGGATGACCGTCTGCGTGGAGGCGTCGATGGTGCGCGCGTCCTCTCCGTCCTCGCCGTCCTCGGCATGGCCTTTCCCACGGGGGACGATGCGATCGATCCGGTTGTTCACCACCACGATGTCCACGTTGGTCCGCACGTCCGGACCGCGGCCGTCCCAGAGGCGTCCGGCGTGGATCACCACCCGGCCGTTGCTGCGCTCCGGCTTCCAGGTCAGATCGACAGGCACCGTCTGCGGCGTGCCGCCGTTCCGGGAGATCAGCCGCAGCTTGCCGTTGCTGAGGTAGAGCAGGCGCTGCGAGTCGCCGCTCCAGGTGGGAGCGTCGGTGACCTCGTCGTTGAGCTTCACCGCGGTGCCGGTGACGATGCCGTTCGCGTCCACCGGCCGGATGTAGAGCAGGCTGTCGGTGACGAATGCCACCGCGGTCCCGTCGGGCGAGTACACCGGTCCGTCTTCGCCTCGCGTCGAGAACGACTGGAACGGAACGACCGAATTGTAGAGCTGGGCGTTCGTGTTCAGGTCGATGGTCAGCATCTGGCTGGTGCCTTCACGGAACCGCCGCGTGTAAGGCCGGAGCGCTCCCACCGCGATGGTGTGCCCGTTCGCGTGCCAGCTCGGCTTCGCCGGGGCGAACAGGTTGGCCGAGATCTTCTGGGTGGCGCCGGTGGCGGGATTCATCGTCCAGGCCGCGCCGTTCTGATCCTGGAAGGCGAGCCGCCCGTCCTTGGACCACGCCGAGGAGACCTGCGCGCCGTCCATCGAGGTCACCTGGCGCTCGCTGCCCGAGGCGAGGTCGAGCACGAAGACGTGCATGGTGCCGTTCTTGTCCGTCGAGTACGACACGTGCGTATCGTCGACCCAGGCGGGATCCATCTTCGAGTACAGGCCGCTGGTGATCGCGCGCGGCTTCTTGCCGATCTCCATCACGTAAAGCTGGTTCAGCGCCTGGAAGAGCACTCGCTTGCCGTCCGGCGAGAGCGAGGGGCTGACGATGCCCTTGACCTGTTGGGGCCCGTTCGGCTCGAAGTCGATGCGCTTGCGGGTGTACGGCGTGCGGTCGAGCTTGAAGTCCGCCCGGAAGGGGACGTCGACCTTGGTTCCCGTCGAGATCGTGGCGAGGGCGATTCCACCATCGGCCGTGTAGAGCAGGCGATCGTTGTCCCACCAGTTGGGCTGGAAGGGGAAGACGTCGTCGCTCGAGCCGACGCGCACGGGGTCTCCACCCGCGACCGGAGACACCATCAGCTGGCTCTTGTTCGCGGCGAAGCGCAGGTACGCGATCTTCGTCCCGTCCGGCGAGTAGGAGGGCGAGTTGAGACGGAATCCGGAGGGAGCGGTGACCAGCGTCCGGGTCGTTCCGGTCGCGGGGTCGATCTCCACGATGCTGGTGCCGGTGGCGCCGACTCCGCTGACGTAGGCGATCTTCGTTCCGTCCGGCGACCAGTTGGGCTCGAACTCGTCGGTATTGATGGCGGTGGTGATCTGCTTCAGCGTCTTCGTGGTCAGGTCCAGCTGCCAGACGTCGTAGCTGCCGTCGATGGTGGCGCTCCGGTCGCCGGAATTGGCGAACGCCCGGTCGGACGCGAAGACGATCTTCGTCCCGTCCGGAGAGAGGCGCGGCTCGCGATCGTCTCCGTGGCCGTCGGTCAGCTGGGTCACGCCCGATCCGTCGGGACGCATCGACCAGATGTGGAAGGTGCCGCCCTGGTAGGCCTGGAAGGCGACCAGGTCGCCTTTCGGCGAGAAGTGCGGCCGCGCTCCCTCGAGCAAGGGATCGGTGAGGGCCTTGGCCATTCCACCGTTGGCGGGCAGCGAGAAGAGCACTCCCTGCACGTCGAGGATCAACGTGCCGCGGTCCGGCGAGAGTGTCGCGGCGACGTTGGTCGCCTGGGTGACGGTGACCGTGGCAGTCTGGGTGGCGAATCGCGCGGCCACCGCCGCGCCGGCCGCGAGCCCGGCGAGAACGATGATCGCGGCGCGCCCGTTTCCACTCCGACTTCGCTGCTCTCGAGTGTCCATGAGGTGTCGATCTCCATGTCGTGGATGCAGACTTCATCTACGTCCCCCCCGGACATGCTGCGTGGGGAGCGCACGTACGCGAGAGCAGCCGGTCGCGCAAGGCGCGCCGAGTCGGGACCAAAGTCCTGGTTGCGATGCCGTTGGTTTTTTACCGAAGCGCTGATTCAGGCGATCGGGCGTTGATTCGGACTGCTGTGCTCGGCCGGGGCAGCAGAGGGTGGCCGTATCGGTCAGTTAACCAATGCAATACCGAAACGGATTGGTGCTAAATCAAATTCATGAAGCAGCTCGAGATGAAGCTCCCCAGTCGCGGCGGCAAGCGCGAAGGCGCTGGCCGCAAGCCTAAGAACGGCGCCACGGCCGGAGTGTCGCATGTTCGCAGGCCGCAATTCAAAGCCCGGCACCCGGTCCACGTCACGATGAGAGTGTTACCCGGCGTTGGGTTCCTGCGCGGCTTCAGCCGCCGGAAGGCAATCGAGAATGCGCTGCGTGAGGTCAAGCTCCGGTTTGGGATGCGCGTCGTGCATTACTCCATCCAGGGCACACACCTGCACCTGATCGTTGAAGTCGAGGACCCGTCCATGTTCTCGCGGGCCATCCAGGGACTCGCAATCCGGCTGGCGCGCGCGCTGAACCGGATCGCTGGCCGCACCGGGAAGGTATTCTCCGACCGGTTACACTCGCACGTGCTGGAGACGCTGCGAGAAGTGGTGAACGCGGTCCGGTACGTGCTCGAGAACTTCCGCCATCACCTCCGGGAAGACGTCGCGCCTGAAGGAACAGACCCCTGCTCCTCGGCAATCTGGTCCGGTGACGGTGGACCCGTCAGCTCGCCCATGACCTGGCTGCTCAGACAGGTCTCGCGCCCGCCTTTACGCGCTCTGGCCTGACGCTCGCCCTCAGTCGTCGTCGCCGCAGCCTTGGCCGTCGACGATGGACGTGAGCACCCCGCCGGCAGCAGAGAGCGCGCGGCTGAAGCAACGGCCCTCGGAGTCGGAGAAGAAGAACCGCTGCGCTCCGGACTGTCCCTGCCGCGTTGGGAATGTGTCCGCCCATTCGCCGGAGTTGGAGACCAGGCTGGAGAAGTCGTCATTCGAATCGACGCGGTTGTACGCCTGCTTCACCCTTCCTATCTGCGAGAACCCGCCGAACTGATCGATGTTGACGGTCAGGTCCATCTCCAGCGGCCAGGACATCCGGACCGTGGTCTCGCCGGACCCTCTTCCGCCGTCCACCTTCGTGGTGGAGGAGATGGCGGTGGATTGTTGGATGTCCTGGATGAACGTCTCGGGCAGCGCCTGAGGCGAGACGAACTGCTGCAGGTTGGAGAAGTCGATCTTCTGCGCGACCTGCGTCTGGACGCGGCCGTGCGAGGTCTTCACCCAGCCCGCGAGGACGAACTGACGCGAAGAGGTGGTGGTCACGGTGCCGGTTACCGTTCCCGTCGTCGGATCCGTGCTCAACGCCGCGTTGATGCTTGGCGACGGCATCCCGATCGTGTTCTGCGTCACTGCTCCGGTCACCTGCGTCGAGCGGGAATCGAGATAGAGCAACAGCGTCGCCGTGGTCGTTGTTCGTGACCTTGATCGCGAACCGATGTGGCTGGCCGTCGCTCAGCACGCCCGCGAACGGCGTCACGTCGACGCGGTAGGGGACGAAGTTGAGCGCTTGCGGCGCCGGAATCGGACGCCAGAAGAAGGGGTCCACTCCGCCGGTGAAGATCCAGGGGAAGATCGGCACCACGCCCGCCGGCTGACCGTCGATGCTGAGCTGTCCTTCGCGGAAGGCCGTCCCCACGCAGCTCTGCAGCTCGCCGGCAAGATTGGTGGGCACGCACGTGTACCAGAACTCGTCATTCGCCCCCTGATGCTGCAGGACCACGTCGAGGTAGGCGCGCTCGACGTTCCGTGGGAGCTGGAACGTCGCCGAGAGCTCCGCTCCGGGATCGAACAAGGCCACGGTCCCGCCGGTCGCGCTCGCCGAGAGCGGCAGGACCAGGTCCGCGATCCCGCGCGCCGGCCCGTCCCGGCCGTGCGACGGATAGAACGCGATCTGTGCCGTTCCCCAGAGCGAGCTCGTGAACGTCCCGTTGACGAGGTTGCCCAGCTCCGCCCTTCCCTGCGACGGCGTCCGCAAGAGCGCGCCGTACTCGGTCAGGTCGCGC
>WNFP01011358.1_pt1 | contig 13621 bp, 10 predicted proteins | sample 5400201 | NCBI WGS metagenome assembly WNFP01 (sample SAMN13153355, study PRJNA577476) | soil metagenome | isolation source: 115 cm saprolite under Madrone tree | place: USA:California | collected 2016-06-14
CAACCGCAGAATTGCGTCCATCAATGCTGGTCCCATTTCACTCAGTTCCTGCCGGGCGGCTACGCCCAACTTGCGCAGCAGAGCTTCGCCCGCGGGAGCGATAGAGAGCGTTACCCGCCGCCGGTCGGCGCCCAGTCTTGTTCGCCGCAGTAGATTTTGTTCCTCGCAACGGTCTACCAGTTCCACCATGCTGTTGTGGTTCAACTGCATCCGTTCCGCCATCCGGCTGATGGTGGGCACAATGTCTTGCGGCAGCCCTTTTACCGCCAGCACCAGTTGATATTGCTGAGGATTGGCCCCCATTTTTCTGGTTTCTTCTTCCATATGCCGCATGAAACGGCGCAATTGATAACGGAATTCTCCCAGCGCCAGATATTCCGGCCCTGTAAGTGACCGCGCATTTCCTGTTTTCGCCATTTTGTATCGCTCCACGATATAGACCCATGTCCCGGAGATTCAAACCGCTGTGCATGGTCCATCGCATATGCCGCTCAAAAGGCTACTTTGCGTCTTTCGCGCGGTGCAATTTTAAACTTTATTGATTGTAAATAATTGTAAGTTTGGCGCTTGACCGTAGTTTTATCTTCGCCATTGCCTGGGTTATCTTGACGATGCTCAGGCAGTCATGTGTGGCTGGACGGGAGGGGCATGGCGATTGGCGAGGGGGGAAAAAGAGGGGCAGCACAGAAGGCTGCCCCCTCTCGGTGATGATGCGTGGTTATTGATGGCGAATGTCGCCTGCCGCAACCAGATTGTTATCCAATTCAATGAAGAGTGCACGCGTGCCATTTACCAGATAGACGACCATGTTTTGTGTTCCCAGCGGGGTTTGCAGCATCAAAGTGGTGCGTCCGTTCGGTGCAACGGAGAAGGTGCCGCTTAACGGCTGGCCAAAGGTGATGGTGCCGGTGTTATTAAGATCGATGATGCCGGAAACTTTACTGCTTCCGTCAGCGGTGAATTGCGCTATAGAGTCAAGTTCGTTGCTGCCAGTGGAGCCCGTAAAATTTATTCCATAGATGCCGGAGAAGGAGCTGCTGGTGAAGGCCGCCGTCTGCTGCGTCAGCGCCACACCTGTCGTCACAAAACTGGAGTCCGTTTCCAGTGTGAGCACACCGGACGTAGTGGGATAAATTGCAAAGTTGAACGTGCCGGATGAAGTGACCAGGCTCAAGGTGCCGCGTCCCGTGGCTGCCATCGTATAGGTGCTGCTGGAAATAGCGAGCCCGGTGCGGACTGTGCCGGAGTCATTTAAGTCCTCCGTGCCGCTGGTAATGTTTCCGCCACCGTCAGAAGTAAGCGCGCCGGCGGCGGCAAAGGGGCCGCGGGCAAAAAGGTCTGTCCCGGCGATGGAGAAGGCAAAGGGACCAGAGAGTGAGGCAGGAGAGAAAGGACCATTTTGCCGGAACGCTTCTCCCCCCATGGCCAAAGTGGTATCGACTTCAACAATTTTGAGATGGTTGGCATCCACCACATAAAAGGCGAACACCAGGGACCCGTGCGATGTGTTCAGTGTGGCTGAGCCCCGGCCGCCGGCAGTGACTGGAATAGAGCCGGTGAGTGGATCACTCAGGACCACGGCGCCAGAGTCGTTGGAATCATCCAGACCGCTGGTGATGTTGCCGGAGGCGTCCGAAGTGAAGTTGCCTGCCACGCCGATAGGAAGGGAGGCCCCATCAATGCCGGAAACATTGAAGGCGAAAGTCCCGGCGAGCGCGGCGTTGGAGAAGGCCGAGGTGGTCTGCTGGTCCACTGTGCCACTGCCGGTGGCATTGCCGTCAAAGCGTGTCACCAGTGCATGACCTGCGGCAACCAGAACAAAATCAATGGTGGTATTTCCCGCTGGCGAATTCAAGGTAGCGGAGCCGCGTCCGTCAGCGCGCACGGTGTAAGAACCACTGATGGCGGCATTTGTATGGATGCCAAAGCCGCTGTTGATGTCCTCTGCGCCGGAGGTGATATGCCCCGCGCCGTCAGCCTGGAAGCTTCCCGCTACAGCAAGAAAGCCGCGAGAGTCCGTTCCCGTATAGGAAAACGCAAATGGTCCGGTAAGGTTGGCATTGGTGAAACCCCCAGCCGGCGGAGGAAAGCTGAGCGAGTTGCCATTGCCGCCGCAGCCCGCCAGAAAGATGATGATGAATGAAGCAAAAAAGAAAAAAAGACAGTGCTTTGCCCGCATGGGATACCTCGAGCTCTTCAAGATTATGACACCGAACCAGCCTCATGGCCTCAGCCAGAGACTTTTAACACCAAAATACGCCGATTGTTGCGGCCCATCGGATGCTTTACCTGTTGAATTGTCCTAGATATATAACTCAAAGATATATAACTCAAATCAGGCTCAAGTTGGTTCATCAGCGCCGGTAAAGTTTTGTAAGAGGTAACGATGTGACATGTCCTGTCAGGCAAAGGCGCTGAGTCTTTGGCCGGCTTTGAATTGCTGGGGAAATCGCGAGCAGGTCAGCGGCCCTGGAGAGGCTTTCGGTCAGGTTATATGAAATCGACCATCGCCAGCCGGCAGATTTGGGTGTTTTGGGAACACATTTTATATAATGATAAAGACCTCGTAAATTTCTCTCGGAGCACTCCATTCATGATCAGGTTTTTGCAGAGCGGCAACAAAGTCGCAAAATACATTCTCGCCGGGTTTCTTTTGGTATTGGCCGCGAGCATGGTGACCTTCCTCATTCCGGGTTTAACCAGTGACACCATGGTGAGCCAGACAGGCGTCGTGGCCACGGTGGCTGGACAGGAGATTCATCGCGAGGACATCGCACGGATTGTGCAGGCGGAACAGAGCCGGCAGTCGTATCCCGCCATGTTCATTCCGTATCTCAGCCAGCGCGCCCTGCAACAGTTGATTGAGCAGGCGGAGATTGTGCATGAAAGTGAGCGCATGGGGCTGAAAGTGTCTGACCAGGAGATCCGCGATGAGATGCAGAATGGCGCTTACAAGGCATATTTTTATCCCGGCGGGCAATGGATTGGGGCGGACAAGTACAAGCAGCTGCTGCAGTCAAGCAATACCACGGTAGAAGCTTTTGAGCATGATATGAGGCAGGGCCTGCTGCGGCAGAAGCTTTTCAGCGTGATCGCCGCCAACGCTACCGTTCCGGAAGCAGACGTTGAGCGCGCTTATAAAGAACGCAATACCAAGGTGAAGTTCCAGTACGCTTTTCTGAGTCTGGACGACATCACAAAAAGCGTGAAGCCAACCGACACCGAATTAAAGGCGTATTTCAACGCCAATCTGGCGCGTTACAAGAGCTCAATGCCGGAAAAACGGCAAGTCAAATACTTTGTGGTGAATGATAGTGATTTTGCCGGCAAGGCAACCGTTGATCCAGCCGAGATTCAGCGCGCTTACAGTAGCAATGCAAATGCATACCGCGTGGATGAGCGCGTCAAGGTGCGGCACATCCTGATTGCGGCCCCCAAAGCGGGAGCGGACGGCAAAGTGGACCAGAAAGCCATGGATGCGGCCCGCGCCAAAGCAGAAGACGTTCTGCAGCAGGTGAAGGCCACCGGAGATTGGTCCGGGCTGGCCAAGAAGTATTCTGAAGATCCAGGCAGCAAGGACAAAGGCGGCGAACTGGAATGGCTGGTAAAAGGCCAGACCGTGCCGGAGTTCGAAAAGACCGCGTTCAGCCAGAGCAAAGGTCAGATCAGCGCTCCGGTACAAACCTCATTTGGGTTCCACATCATACAGACAGAGGACAAGCAAGACGCTCACCTGCGCCCGCTGGCGGAAGTAAAGCCGGAAATTGAGCAACGTTTGAAAGATGAAAAAGTGAAGGCGCAGTTGAACAAGGTTTCCACTGACGCTCTGGATGTGGCCCAGAAACAGGGTGTGGATAAAGCCGCGGCCAAGTACAACGCGCAGGTCGTGCAGAGCAACCCGGTTGCCCGCAAGGATACATTGCCGGGCGTAGGGGCGCAGCCGGCAGTAATGGACGCCATCTTCACAACGCCGGACAAGTCGGGCGCACAGATCGTCCGCTCTCCGCAAGGCTACGTGATTTTTGAAGTCATCAGAATCGATCCTCCACGCACCCCGGTTTTCGATGAGATCAAAGACCAGGTGGCCAACGAGTTCAAGTCGGAGCGGGCAGGTGACATCCTTCGCCGCAAGGCCCAGGAATTGGCTGACCGCGCCCATGCGACGCATGACTTAGCCAAAGCGGCAAAAGAAGCCGGCGCCACCCTGAAAACCAGCGAACTGGTGAGCCGCACCAGCCAGGTGCCGGAGATTGGCGCCATGAGCGGCGCTGCCGCAGTGGCCTTCGGCATGAAACAAGGCGAGATCAGTTCGCCCCTGAATCTGGGACGAAGCAATGCCGTATTGGAAATTGTGGAGCGGCAGGAACCGGCAGCGGCGGATCCGCAGTTCGCCAAAGAACGCGACCAGTTGCGCGAACAGCTGGCGCAGCAGAAGCAGCAGGAGCTGCTTTCCATGTTCCTGAGCGATCTGAGCACGCGCATGGAAAAAGAAGGAAAGGTAAAACTCAACAAAGCGGAAGTGGACAGCCTTACCAAGCAGCGCAGTTAATCTGCATCAAAAGAAATATGCCCTTTGAGCGATCGGCCGGAATCCTGCTCCATCCCACATCATTGCCGTCGCGGGGCGGCATCGGCGACCTTGGGCCGCAAGCTTATGCTTTCGCGGATTTTTTGGCACGCTCGCGCCAGAGCTTGTGGCAAGTGCTGCCGTTTTCACCGCCCGGCCTGGGCAATTCTCCATATTCCGCCATCTCCGCGTTTGCCGGAAATCCTCTGCTGGTCAGCCTGGAAAGGCTGGCCGAGCGCGGCTGGCTGGGGCCTGATCATCTCAAGAACCAACCGCCCTCGCATACACGCATCGACTTTGAAGAAGTGAAGGCGTTCAAGCTTCCGCTCCTGCAGCAGGCGGCACAACATTTTTTAGAAGCAGGCAATGGCGACCATGGCCGGTTTACGCAGTTCAAAAAAGAGCATGCCTGGTGGCTGGAAGATTTTGTTTTGTTCGATGTGATGCGGCAGATGCATGCCGGTACTACCTGGAGCTCATGGCCGCAGGAGTTGGCCTGCCGGCAGCCCGACGGGTTGCACAAATTTGGCGTGGAATACCAGAAAGAGCTGGAGGTGGAGCGGGCCATCCAGTTTGCGTTTTTTGAGCAGTGGCGGTCCCTGCGGCAGTACTGCAGGCGGCGCGGCATCAGAATCGTCGGCGACGTCGCAATTTTTGTGAACTATGACAGCGCCGACGTGTGGCGCAATCCCGATCTTTTTTTGCTCGATGAAAACCTTGCGCCAACCGTAGTCGCCGGCGTTCCGCCGGATGCTTTCAGCGTGACGGGCCAGCGATGGGGCAATCCCTTGTATCGCTGGGATGTGCTCAAGGACCGCGGTTATGACTGGTGGGTGCAACGCATGAGCTGGGCTTTGCACACCTGCGACATTGTCCGGCTGGACCATTTCCGGGGCTTTGAGAGTTACTGGGAAATTCCCGCCCATGAACCTACCGCGGTCCACGGTAAATGGGTGAGAGGCCCGGGAGATGATTTGTTTCAGGTCTTGCGGGAACGGCTGGGCGATCTTCCTTTTATCGCCGAGGACCTGGGCCTGATTACCGCGGAGGTGCATGCGCTGCGGGAGCGGCTGGGTGTTCCGGGAATGAAGGTCCTGCAATTTGGTTTTAGCGATCCAGGCGCGCACATTTACCTGCCGCAGAATTTTGAGCCCAACTGCGTGGTGTATACCGGCACGCATGATAATGACACCACGGTGGGATGGTGGAAAGAATCAGCTTCGGAACATGAGCGCCAACACGCAGCCATGTACCTGGGCGAACCGAAAGACGGAATCCACTGGGCGTTTATCCGGGCGGCCCTGGGCTCGGTGGCGCTGACGGCGATTTTGCCATTGCAAGACGTGCTTGGCCTGGGCAGTGAAGCCCGCATGAATACGCCTTCGCGGAGTGATGGAAACTGGGGCTGGCGCTTTGCGGCGGGGGACCTGACGCGGGGCATCGAAGAGAAACTGGCCGCTCTTTCCCTGGTGAGCGACCGCGCCCCGGCGCACTCAGCCGCTGATCAGCAAAGCGACAGGGAAATGCTGGAAGAGTTCGCGGCCTAACAGCGTGCGATTTGCGGTGACACGGATTCTTTCTCCCGTGAGCACGTTGTCCATGCATTCCGCCGTGTGCGGAGGGACAGGCAGTTCTGTCGCTTCCCACAGATCTCCGAATGCGGAATGCACTTTGCCCCCGGCCAGCGTATAGCTGAGCCTGGGCACGGCCGTAATGGCCACCTGTTTGTTGTGTTCGCGCGCGAAGCCCACCATGTGCTGCTGCCGGGCTCCCGTGGCATGCAGCGGACGATATCCACCCAATTGGAACAGCCCGCGGCGGTCGCGGCGCAGCCGGAGAGCCTGCATGGTGGTCCACATCTTGATCCGTCCGTCCTGATAGTTTTGCAACAGCTCGGCACACAGCTCCGGGAGATGGCCGGTTTCCGCGCGGCGGTCAAGTTCGGTGAGCAACTGCTGACGCAGGAAAAAATCCACGGGACGGCGATTGTCCGGATCGACCAGGCTAAGATCCCACAGCTCGGTCCCCTGGTAGAGATCGGGATTACCGGGCGAGGTAATCATAAGCAGGCGCTGGGACAGTGAATTGATGGCGCCAAAAAAAGCTACAGGCGGCATGAATGCCCGGATCTGCTCCAGAAAGGCGTTAAGGAGCGGGCCGGTTCCGGGGTGAAGGATGTGTTCCACAAAGTGTTGCAGGGCTTCAACGTAAGCTGGATCATCATTGATCCAACTCAGGTTTACCTTGGCTTCATGCACGGCCTTGGTCATGTATTGCTTGATCCGCTCCACATAATCGCCAGGCATGGCGTCGGCAGAAACTTCGAAAGGCCACGAGCCGACCAGGGTTTGATAGAGCATGTACTCTTCGTTCAAATCAGGGACCTGGCGTCCGTCCGGCAACATGCGTTTGCGGGTGCGGTTGGCTTTGCGCCACTTGCCTGCCTCTGCGCCCCATAGCTTCGGCATTTCAGAGAGCACATCCAGGCGCGCGCGTACGTCCTCACTGCGCTTGGTGTCATGCGTGGAGGTGGCCAGCATGGAATACGGCCAGTTTTCCGCCCTGCCGTGTCTTCCATGCCTTTGGCCATTACGGGGCCGGTGAGCTGCTGGAATTTGAGAGTAAAGTAGATCTTGCGGCGGTAGAGGTCTGATTCGTCCTCGCCCTCTTTGCGCTTGAGCAGCAGAATGTCACGCAGAAAATCAAAGCTGGCCGGAGCTTTATCCGGATTGCGCCGCTTGGCTTTGGCGATGGCCTCATTAATGTAAGCGCGGTCGCGCTCCGTCATCTGTCCGCGCTCGTCAATATATGTGCGATATACGGGGAAGCAGGCAATGGTCTCGCGGACCACGTCGCGCAGGGCCTTGCGGGTAAAGTCGCGCGCGTAGCGGTCGGTGACGGAAATGGCATCAAGAATGTGCGCCAGGACGTTGACTTCGCTGGCCAGAGACGCATGCATGATCAGTTTCTTGCTGTTGTAGATGACCGTTTCCGGATCATAGGAAACGCCGGTAAAACGCTGGTAAAGGTTGGTGAAGGTGCGCTCATTGCGGCGGTCAATAAAAATGCCGTTCACCAGCATGGTGAAGTCGTACCCTGAGGTGCCGTCAACCGGCCACTCACGCGCCAGATCTTCGCCGGGCTCCAGTACCTTCTCCATCACGGTATAGAGCAGGGAGCGGCTGTTCAGCCAGTCATGCTGGCCAAAAACCTGCTGCAATTCCAGTTCGATTCCGTTTTCCGCCAGCGGAGGACGGGGCGCCGCGCCACAGCACTGGCTGGCGGCATAAAGCATCTGGAGCCGAATCATGTACTGGCGCGGGTTGAGCAGACCGTCACAATGGTCAATGCGCAGGCCCTGGATCATGTCGTCCGCCAGCAGGTGCCGCAGAAGTTGATGCGTGGCGGCAAAGACGCGCGGATTTTCCATGCTCAGGCCAATGAGATCGTTCACATCAAAGAACCTGCGATAGTTGATCTCTTCACCGGAGACGCGCCAGTGTGAAAGCCGGTAGACCTGCGCTTCCAGAATGCGGTGCAGCAGATCAAAACCGCGGGGATTGCCGGGTGTGCCGTTGACCTGGGCCACGGCGGATTCCGCAAGCGAGCGGGCTTCAGGAGATTTTTCCAACAGTTGTTCCAGCGCCTGGGTCAGCGAGGGGATTGCACGCCGTCGCTGGCGGACCAGGTCGCCCTCGGTGGCGCTGTGTACAGGCACGTTGCGCAATCCGGAGAGCAGGTCGCGCAGCCCGGCCGGCAGGTCGTGCGCCAGAGGCTCAAAGATCATCGGGAGGGTCTGCGGATCGAGCGGCAACATCTTGTCGTAATAGTCGAAATGGAACTTGTTGTCTTCGAGGACCAGCCGAATATGGCCGGCTTCAAGCTCGGCGCCGTACTGGTCTCCCAGGATGGGCAGCAATATTTTGTTGCGCAGCTCCGGCTTGACCGGGTCCCAATCAAGATCAAAAAATTCCGCGAACTCAGAGGCGCGCCCGCTGGAGAGCACGTCCCACCACCACGGATTCGTTCCCGGCCCGATTCCCATGTGGTTGGGAACAAAATCCAGCACCTGCCCCATACCGTAATTTTTTAGTTCGCGCACCAGGTCCTGCAGCTGTTCATAACTGCCAACCTCAGGATTGAGCTGGTTATGGTCCGTTATGTCATAGCCGTGCTGGCTGCCGGCGCGGGCCTTTAAAATCGGCGAGGAGTACACGTGCGAGATCCCAAGAGCGTGCAGGTAGCCCACCATGCGCCGCGCATGCTCAAAAAGGAAGCCGGAGTGGAACTGCAGCCTGTAGGTTGAAAGTGGACGCGCCGTGCGCTTTTCCGCCGCCAGGCGGTCAAGGCACTCAGAGATGCCGCTTGATTCAGTGGTAAGGATCGCGGGATTGGCTCGCATGGGGTTCGATGATTTTGTAAGCAGTCCTGAAGGCAAACAACTGCCTGCAAACAGTTAGATGCAGAATCCAAAATTCGCGGAGGAGTTGGGCCAAAATTCGCCGGCAGCTTTACTAATCCATGCCGAACAGTTGAGAATAGATATTGGGATAAAGGAGCCACTGCCAGCATGCAAGCAACCGGTGAACTGATTCGAATGATGAATTATGTGGACGATATTGCCGCCACGGTCCGGCGCATTCATGTAGGGATTTCCGGCATGACGCCGGAAGAACGCAAGCGTCTTGCCGACTACATGCGCAGCTCAGAACCCAGCTTCGTCAAGACCCTGGAGATGCTGGACAAAGGCTAAAGGAATGGCGCAAATCCGGAGCATTGCCGTGATCGGCGCCGGAGCGTTGGGCCGGGGTATAGCTGAGTTGTCCGTTCTTGGCGGCTATCACACGATTCTGGAAGATATCCTCCCGGCCAGCCTGCGCAGCGCTGAAGCTGAGATTCGCGGGAACATTGAGCAGGCAATTGAACAAGGCCGCGTAACCGCCCTGGAGGCTCATGCTGCGCTGCTTCGCCTGGAATATGCCTCCACGGTGGAACAGGCTGCACGCGGGGCCGACCTGGTGATTGAGTCTGTCCCGGATGAACTGGAATCGAAACTCGAAATCCTTACCCTGCTGGATAAAACCGCAAAGCCGGCAACCATCTTTGCCGTAAACTCAATGGCGCTCAGTGTGACGGAGCTGGCGTCAGTCACGTATCGCGCGGCAAAAATTCTGGGCATGCGTTTTAAGAATCCCGCACATGCTGTCCCATTCATAGAATTGGTGCGCGCCGCCGACACTGATGAGGAAACCATGGCTGCCTGCACGGAAGTGATACGGCGCATCGGAAAGCAAATCTCCCTGGTACAGGAGAGCGCCAATTCTTCCATCGGCTCTGGCGGAACGGCTTTGCCTACATAGCTCGCCGTGCCAGCCCTAAATGGGCCATGCAAACGTCCAGCGGCGTGGACATGGTCTCTTGATCGGACTCCGCCTTATCCAACTCCATCCATATTGACCGGCGGCGCAGCTTTTCCGCCACGCAATTCACTATGCGCCGCAGATATTTCAAGTCACACGGCTTTACCAGATAGTCGTCCGCGCCGGCTTCATAGCCCGCCTGAATGTCCTCTGGTCTATCCTTTGACGTGAGCAGGATGGTGTAAGGAATATTTTCCACCTGGCCGCTGTGGAGCCATTGGCTCACTTCCGGGCCGGTCATCCCAGGCATCTCCCAGTCCATGATGCAAATATCAATTTTGCGGCTCTCCAGCTCTTCACGGGCCGCCATGCCATGAGCGGCGGAAACCAGTTGATAGCCCCATTGCACCACAGACCGCTCCAAAACCATGCGGAAAAAAAGATCGTCTTCAGCTACCAGAATTGTTAGAGGAGTCATGATCTAATAGTTCATCGGCTTACCGTTCTCTGACTTTAACCCCAGGAGGATCTGCGTGCGATTTTGAGCCACTTGTCTCTTAAAAACTCTCATGGATCAGGAAATTTGTACTGCTGATTCGCGGCTCAAATGCTGTATTGTCCCTGGGGCGTACGCGCGGAAGCGCTGGTTTTCTGCCTCGATAAGGGCCATAAATAGTCAGGGCATAGAGTTCGCACCCTATGCCCTGATTACATTTGTCTGATTTTGTGTCTAGTTGCCTGCGGGCTTGCTGCCGCCCATGGCCGGGAGTGGCAGCCGGCCATCCGCTCCACTGGTCAGGGCCAGGAATGTAGCGTCCTGATACAGTGACGCAAATACCGCGTCCACTTTGGCTTCCATCATCTCTTTGCTGCGGACGGATTGGTACCGTTCATATTCAAAGAAATGGCGCTTCAGCAGAGACAGTGCTTTTTGCTTCTGGCCAAGCTGGGCGTAAATCGCCGCCAGATTGTAGGAGGCGCAAAGAATCCCTTCGTTTTCTTTGGCGATCTTCAACGCTTCGTCGCCATGACCGGTGCCGGCCATGAAGGCCGCGGCAAAAATCAGGTTGAAAGGCTCATGTGGATCAAGCGCCAGAGCTTCGCGCGTGTATTGGTCGGCCTTTACCTTGTCGCCTTCTGAATTCCAGTAAACGGCCAGGTTCCGGTAGGCCAGCGCCAGCGGATACTCCTTCACCGAACTCTCCATCAGCCCCAGGCCTTTTTTGAAGTCGCCTTCATGGATCGTCATCTTGCCCAGCCCATGCAGCGCCACGGCGCGTGAGAACGGATCGGCCGGCATGGCCAGAATCTGGTCAAAGGTCTGCCGGGCTTTGTCCCACTCGCCGGTGTGGTGCCGGTACAGCTCGCCCAGGTAGCGCAGCGGCGTAGGGTCATTCGGATCAATCCGGTGCGCAGCCTGATAGAACTTCTGCGCTTCGGTATATTTCGCGTCGTTCTCAGCCGTCAGGCCCGCGGACATTGCCTTTTGGATTCTGGCGCTCACCGCCGGACTAAAGTCAGGCCCGTCCGGCATGGCTTCAGCGTTCACGTCTGTTACGCCCAGTTTCTTGAGTTCCTTCACTGCGTCTTTGGCCCGATTGGGGAACATACACTTCTGGTCCACCACCTGGCGCAGCTCGGCGATAGCCGTCTGGCTGTCGCCCGCCTTGGCTTTGGCCTTGGCGTTTTCCATCTTTTCCTTGATGGCCGCATCGCGCTTCTTCATCTCGCTTTCCAGCAGCTTTTCCAGGTCGGCAACGCTGAGCTTGCCGTTCTTGTTTCCAACTTTGTTCACCACCGTGCCATCGGCCTGCACCAGCACCGCTACCGGGAGCTGTCCATCCGGGACATACTTTTTCCCATACTCGGACCGAACGTCCACAATGCCCATGGTGACGCACTGCTGGGAATAAAGCTGAAGCGTGCGCGAATCGCGCAGGCTGGATTTCTGCACTTCGTCGGCGCCCGTGGGGAACCAGTAGACAGCCAGTCCTTCTTTCATCGGCGCGTCTGTCGGCATCACCATCTTCCACGGCACCTGATAGGTCTGTGAGGACGCGCCTCCGCCCATGCCGCCCGTGCCGCCACCGCCGCCTCCTCCGCAGGTGGCCCAGCCCTGCGATGCCAGAAAGACAAAGATCATGACGACTGAAAGCAAGCGTTGGATTGGAGATGTTTTCATGGCCAAGATTATAGCAGTCGGTGTGGCGCCAAAAAGAGACTGGGACGAACGGCTACGCTGCGAGAGTTCCATTTTGGGAATGACTGGTGGTTGGGGTTGGGCCTATTATCCCAACTGCGCCTGCATTAAGTGCCAAATGTTGGACTGAAAACTTTTGCATTTCGGATATACTGCGCCAAACACCCCCAATTCACAGGCAAGAGGCTCGATTGATGAAAGACTGGATTCAGGTTGTAACCGATCCGATGGGGCTGGCTGGGTTTGCTCTGTTCTTGGTTTTCACCATCGTTGCAAAAAGAGGAAAGAAAGCTTCTTGGCTTACTACCGGCGCCTTTGCAATGGCCTGCATCGCACTGGTTGGAGGATTAACTCTCGCCTATTTTCGTATTCGTGCGGCTCCTGCTCCAACATTGCCAGGCACGGCTCGCCAGCCTACGCCTCTACCCAGCTCAGTCAACCGGCAAGCTATTGGAGAGATCAAACAGGAATCCTCGGGAGCCGGAGCGGTGAATGCCGCCGGAGTGCAGGGGCGAATCACGGTGAATAACGCTCTACCCAGCCCTACTCCAACGCAGCTACAGGCCATAAGCAAAAGAGGCAAGAAATGAGCTTCCTATACTTCTTTGCTTTCGCACTAGTAGTGATGTTCCCTATACAAAAGCAGCAGGTTGGCTCAATCCAACAAAAAAGCTACGGCCCTTGCGCGGTAAACAATTCTGGCATGCAGGGCAACACTATTGTGACCATCAACTGCCCTGGCGTAGATCCGCGCGCCATGCGCGTCTTTAACGAGCAAATGCAGAAGCAGGGCCATGACATTAAAGACCTTGCAGACAAGTTGAAGAGCGCTGAAGAATGGCGAAGCAAATATGAGGAACTTGCCGCACAGTTGGCGGCTGCCGGCCTTGACAGCAAATTGGCACTGAAGGCCGATGAATTCTTGAAAGCAGGGCAGCTTGACGAGGCGAAGGGAGTTCTTGATCAGCTCATCAAGGATGATGAGAAACAGATGGATCGCGTTGCGCAAGACTATTTTAACCGCGGCCACTTAAACGAACTTAAATTCGATCCGCTACCGGCGCTAGCCGACTATGAGCGGGCTTATCGTTATCGCCCCGGCAGCATTGAGTATGCGCTGGCCTATGGCGCCCTGCTGCTCGAACAGAATCAGTTCGGCCAGGCGGAAGAAGTTCTGGAACCAACACTCAAGAATTTACATGCTCTGGCCAAGGCCAATCCCAACGCCTACCAGCCGGATGTGGCCCGAACGCTGAACAACCTGGCCATTCTCTATAGCGATACGCAACGTCTGAAAGAAGCAGAGGAGGGCTACAAAGAAGCACTGGATATCCGTCGTGCTCTGGCCAAGACCAATCCCAACGCCTACCAGCCGGATGTGGCCCTAACGCTGAACAACCTGGCCATTCTCTACCGCGATACGCAACGTCTGAAGGAAGCCGAGGAGGGCTACAAGGAAGCACTGGATATCTATCGTGCCCTGGCCAAGGCCAA
>WNFP01002944.1_pt1 | contig 13619 bp, 7 predicted proteins | sample 5400201 | NCBI WGS metagenome assembly WNFP01 (sample SAMN13153355, study PRJNA577476) | soil metagenome | isolation source: 115 cm saprolite under Madrone tree | place: USA:California | collected 2016-06-14
CGGGAGAATAGTTTTGCGCCAGCGGCAAGTAGACAAGCGGCTGCGGCTCCTCTCCGATGTTGTTCACCACCGTGTTGCGAACCACGCCGACGATTTCGCGCAGCGTGGGATCGCCGAAGAAGTGGAAGCGTTTGCCGACGGCATTTTCATTGGGCCAGAAATGCTTGGCCATTGCTTCATTGGCGATGGCTACGGGCTTGGTGGTTGCGCGATCGGAATCGGTGAATTCGCCCCCGCCGACGAGCGGAATACGGAGCGTTTCGAAATAGGTCGTAGCGATGTCGTTGAGTTGCGTCAGCGTTCCGCGATAGCCGGAGGCTTCATCCTGCCCTTCCGGGAAAATGGTGCGTGCAAATCCCCCGAGGAACGGCGGGGCATCGGCGATGGTGGCGGACTGGACGCCGGGAGAGGCTTGGGCGCGCTCGATGGCGGCGCGGAAAAATTGCTGGCCGTGACCTTCATCGTAGTGCAAAGCGCCGAGATCGAAGTTGAACATGAACAAGTTGGTGGATTCGAAACCGGGATCGATGCGCTGCGCGTTTTGCATACTGCGAACGAAAAGGCCCGCGCCGACCAGCGCAACCAGTGCGAGAGCGATTTCGGTGACTACCAGCATGCTGCGGAAAGGGCTGCTCGCCCATCCGACGGTGTTGCCGCGGCCGCCCACTTTCAAAACTTCGATGATGTTGGGGCGCGCGGCCTTCAGCGCCGGAGCGACGCCGATTAACACGGCGGTGAGCAGCGCGACGCCCGTGGTAAATAGCAGGACGTGCGAATCGAAGCCAAGGTCGAGGTCGCTGTCCGCGACAAATGGGGGACGGAACGACCACAATACCGAGCGCCCACCATACGCGATGGCCATGCCGGCGAGGGCGGAGAGAAAGGCCAGCACCATGCTTTCGGTGAGGAGTTGCTGGATGACGCGGCCGCGACTGGCACCCATGGCCGCTCGGACTCCAATTTCTTTCTCGCGGCTAGCGGCTTGTGCGAGCAACAAGTTGGCGAGATTGACGCAGGCAATCAGGAGAACAAGTCCAACGATGCCCATCATGAGGCCGCCGGCGAGCGTGATTTGGCTGCGATTGTTGACACCGACGGCGGCTTCGGCAAGAGGCGTAAGAGCTACGCTGCGGCCGGCATTATCCTTGGGGAAAGCGCTCTCGAGGCCAGCAGCAACCGTCTTAAGCGAAGCCTCCGCTCCAGCCATGCTCACTTCATCTCTTAGACGGCCATAGGCCGTGGTGGCCAGGAAGCGGCGATCGTTGAAATTATCTTTAAAAAAGCCGGCGAGCACTTGCGTATACATGCTTACCGGAATCCAAATTTCCTCGGCGTTGAGAAAGGTGAAGGTGCCTTTGAAGCCGTGCGGGGCGACACCGATGATGGTGTACGGTGTGGCGTTGAGGGCAAGGGTCTGGCCGACCACATTGGGATTCGCGCCGAATTTGTTGGTCCACAGGCTGTAGCTGAGCACGGCGACATTGTTTCCGCTGGGCTTGGTGTCTTCATCAGGCAAGAAGAAGCGTCCGGCGGCAGGGCGCAGGCCGAGCAGGTCAAAATAGCTGGCGCTGACCATTTGCCCCTGAACCTGGCGGGGTTCGGCGCCGCCGCTCCAAGTCAGTGGTAGCGGGCCGACCAGACAGGTCATCGCTGAGAAAAGCTGCGTCTGGCGCGCATAATCCTGAAAATTCGGGTAGGACATTCCAAGCTTGACGGTTTTGGCGGCGGTCACGCGCGTCTTGGAGTCAACAGTGTCCACCTCGACGACGCGGGAGACGTCCTTCACTGGCAGTGGATTGAGCAGGATGGCATTGACCACGGTGAAGATGGTCGTGTTCGCGCCGATGCCGAGCGCCAGCGAGAGGATAGCCACGAAACTGAACGCCGCGTTCTTGGTGAGCATGCGGATGGCGTAACGGATGTCTTGCCAGAGAGTTTGCATGGTTTGCGTCTCCCACCGGGCGAGGCGGGCCGGGGCCGGCACGCAATTCTACCCAAGTTTGGAATGCCGTTTCGCCCTAGCGTGTAGACGGACGGGCGCCTTTATTGTTTCTGGGAGCAATCTACACAGACGGGGACTAAGGGCGCAAGGGAGTTGGCGTGGGCAGAAGGCGCACGGAAATGCGGAAGCTGCCGCGGCCGAGGCCGATGAGCTCGAATTGCGCGGTATTTTGCGCGCCACCGCTACTGGAAGCGTTCGCAGGATTGCCCCCGGCTAGCTGGGCTACGTTGGGCGAAAGATTGCGTGCTTCGAGGGGGACCTTGGCGGCGGTGCCGCTGACATGCACGGTCAGCACACAGTGCTCGCCTGGAGCGAGCGGGGAGGAATCCGCGGCCAGGGTCAAAGCCAGGAACGTGATCGAAAACTGTGGAGCAGAGCGCTTGGCGCAAGAAACTTCGACGGCTGCGGGACCTGGGTCCAGTTCGGTTGGCGGCAGCGCGATCAGAGCGGCCGGCGAGGAGGCTAGAACCAAGGCGGGCTTCCCGGCGACACGTACCGTGTTGGCGTCCGCTTCCCCACAGAAGCCGCTGCCGGAAAGTTCAAATCGATCAGCCAGCGAAGCAAAGCGGGGCGCGGAGGAAATCCGGAGAGAGGAAGAGCTAATTTCGGCGGGCGTTAGGATAGTAGTGAAAACGCGGGTCGGCCGCGAGGCTATGGTCGCGTAGATTACGCCGGGATTCAGAGGAGCGACAAACAAGGCGCGCCCGGTGGCGTCGGTGGCAAGGCGTTCGCCATCAGAAAAATTCACTGTAACTCCGGGCGTTAATCGGCCATTGGCGTCGAGCACCGCTAGCGTTGCGGTTTCGCCGGCAACGATGCGTTTTGGGAGGAGCAGAGTGCGAGCCGCAGAGGCGGGCGGGGGCTGCTGGGGCAAAAGCGGGAAAGGGAAGGTCAACGACACTGCGTACCCAATCACGAATAACCACGCGGAATGCAGGGAGAGCATGGCGAGATTGTAGACGAGAAGAGCCATCGCACGAGGTCCGCTTTGCTGCACCGTAGCCCGAACCCCTTGTCTTGCACCGCCCGAATGTGGCGAAAAAGCGAGTAATTAGTAGGGTTCATTGCCTTACGGGAGGCTGGCGGGTCTGTTAGCGTGGGAACGGGGTTGCCAGCGCTACGTGCAGGCCGGGTGTGTTCGGCTAAGGCAGGGGAGTTTCCGTGCAGATCGTGAGCGGCGGCGTGACCGATGTGGGCCGCGTGCGCACCAACAACGAGGACTGCTTTCGCATAGTCGCCCCCTTGCACCTGTTTGTGTTGTCGGACGGGATGGGCGGGGAAGCGCACGGCGAAGTGGCCAGCGCGTTGGCAGTGGAAACAGTCGTTAAGCATTGTCTCGAGGCACTGGACAATCCGGCAGTAACGCTCTATGGCGAGCAGCAAGTGTTGTGGAGCGAGAAGACCAAACGGTTGAGCAGCGCGGCACACCTGGCCAACAAAAAGATTTTTGCTTCGGCGCAAGAGCACACCGAACAGCACGGCATGGGCGCGACGCTGACCGCGGCATGGATTGATGGCTCGAGACTGAGCATCGCGCACGTGGGAGACTGCCGCGCCTACTTGTTACGGAGCGGAACGCTGCAGCAGTTGACCAGCGATCATTCGCTGGTGGCCGAGCAAGTGCGCCAGGGGATTTTGACCGCGGCGGAAGCGGAAGAGAGCCAGATGCAAAGCGTGTTGCTGCGCGCGCTAGGCTCGCAAGAGGATGTGGAAGTGGACACCGAAGAGCTCATGGTGATCTCGCGTGACATCTTGCTGCTCTGCTCGGACGGGCTGACGCGCATGGTCATCGAGCCGGAAATTGCGGGCACCCTGCAGTCCGAACCGGACGCCACCAAGGCGGCGCAGAAGCTGGTGAACCTGGCGAACGATCGCGGCGGCTCCGACAACATCACCGTGATCGTGGTGCGCATCGGAGCGGAATCCAAGGGTTGGTTTTCGTGGCTGCGCCCGGGGGCGCGGAAACATGCGGCCGGAAACGGGACCGCGGGAGGAAGGTAGTATGGCGAAGCTGAGCCTGATGTTCGAAAACAAGCTGGTCAAGGAAGTGCCGATCGGCAGCCGGCCGGTGGGCATTGGGCGCTCCCCGGACAACGATTTGCCGGTCGACAACCTGGCCGTGTCGAATCATCACGCGCGCGTGTTTTTCGAGGCCGGGCGGCTGGTGGTCGAGGATCTGGACAGCCTCAACGGCACGTTCGTCAACGATTTGCGCGTGGAGCGCGCCACGCTGCACGACGGCGATTCGATTTGGATCGGCAAGCACCACATCAAAGTGGATGCCAGCGGGGATATGCCCATCGCGGTGGACTCGGCGCGCCGCAAGCCTGCGCCGCAGATTAACGAAACGATGGTGTTGGACACCAAGCAGCGCCGCGACATGCTGCAGCAAGCGGCGGCGATGGGCGAGCGTTCGCCATTCGCGGGCCGGTTGAAGATGCCCACACTGATTGTGCTCAGCGGCAACTCCGACCAGAAAGAATATGTGATCGCCAGCAAATTGGCGGTTATCGGCAAATCGAAGATGGCGACGGTCAAGTTGAAAGGCTGGTTCAAGCCCGAGGTCGCGGCGCAAATCAACCGGCGCGACGACGGCTATTACATCGGGCCGGGCGACAAGACGCCGCTTGTCAATTCCAAGCCGATCCAAGGCCCGGTGCGGCTGAATGACGGCGACATCATCGAAATTTGCGGGCTGCGGCTGAATTTCGCCTTCCGCGAGTAGCCCCTTCCAGCGTAGTGCAACCCCGCAGTTGAATGTGCGACGCTCCGTCCCTCACGTGCTCTCCCTCCATGTAACAGGAGGGTGAGGGCAAGCATCCTACCGTGCATGCGAAAGAGCTGGACCTTGCCTCTAAACCGTTTAGCCGATTAGACTTTGAGGATTCGCGGGTGCCCGCGCGAACCCGCTCCGCGGCGTACCCAAATTGCCGCCGCGGTGAATCTAAAAGAAAGCGGATAGATTTTCCGAGGCACGCCTGACAGTCTCGAAGGGCGGCGTGCTTCCAGAACTCGCCTTACAGGGAAGCCGAAGTATGTGGATTGTTCGTTTAGCGCTAGCGAGGCCGTACACGTTCATCGTGATGGCCCTCGCGGTAATCCTGTTGACGCCGGTGGTGCTGCTGCGCACGCCGACCGACATCTTTCCGGAAATCAACATTCCGGTCATCAGCCTGATATGGAGCTACAACGGACTCTCGCCGCAAGACATGGAGCAGCGCATCACCGCGAACTCCGAGCGCGCGGTGACCACGCTGGTGAACGACGTCGAGCACATCGAATCGCAATCCCTGAACGGCATCGCGGTGGTGAAAATCTATTTTCAGCCCAGTGCCAACGTGCAGACCGCGCTGGCGCAGACCACCGCCATCGTGCAAACGATCTTGAGATTTTTGCCCCCCGGAACCACGGCCCCTCTCGTTGCCATATATTCCGCTTCGACCGTGCCGGTAATTCAGATCGGTTTGACCAGCGACAGCCTGAGCGAACAGGCCATCTTCGACTTCGGGAACAATTTCATTCGCACGCAGTTGGCCACCGTGCAGGGCGCCGCGCTGCCCTTTCCGTATGGCGGTAAACAGCGGCAAATCACCGTGGATCTGAGTTCCGAGGCGTTGCAGTCCAAAGGCCTTTCACCCGTGGACATCGTGAACGCCGTGAATGCGCAGAATCTGATTTTGCCGACCGGCACGGCAAAGTTCGGCACGCTCGAATACAACGTGGAGATGAACGGCGCCCCGCAGACCATCCAGGAGCTCAACGATCTGCCGGTGAAAACCATAAATGGCGCGACGATTTACATGCGTGACGTCGCACATGTGCGCGACGGCTTTTCCCCGCAAACGAACATCGTGCGCGCCAATGGGCAGCGCGGCGCGCTGATGGCGGTGTACAAAACAGGCGGCGCGTCCACGCTGGACATCGTACAGCGCGTGAAGCAGACCATTCAGAACTACCTGGGCTCCTTGCCAGAAAGCCTGCGCATTACCATGCTCTTTGACCAGTCGCTCTTTGTGCGCGCTTCCATCCAGGGCGTGGTGCGCGAGGCGCTGATCGCGGCGTGCCTGACGGCCATCATGATCCTGCTCTTCCTCGGCAATTGGAAGAGCACCCTGATCATTGCTACTTCCATTCCGCTGTCGATCCTGGTGAGCATTCTGTTGCTCAGTGCGCTGGGTGAAACCATCAACATCATGACCCTCGGCGGGCTGGCGCTGGCGGTCGGTATTTTGGTGGACGACGCCACTGTGGAAATCGAAAACATCAACCGCAATCTGGCCATGGGCAAGGAGACGGTGCAGGCCATCCTTGATGGCGCGCAACAGATCGCCGTGCCCGCATTTGTTTCCACACTGTGCATCTGCATCGTGTTCATTCCCATGTTTTTCCTGTCCGGCGTGGCGCGCTTCCTGTTCGTGCCGCTCGCTGAAGCCGTTTCCTTCGCGATGCTCGCGTCGTACATGTGGTCGCGAACGATCGTACCGACCATGGCGATGTACCTGCTTTCCGCGGAAGACGAATACGACGCGGACGAACACCGGGGAGAAAAGCAAGGTTTCTTCCGCCGTTATCAACAGGGCTTTGAGCGCCGTTTCGAGCGTTTCCGCGAGGGTTACCGCCGCGCACTGAGCGCCGTCCTCGCGAGTTCCACTTTATTCACGGTGTGCTTTCTGGGATTCTGCCTGCTTTCGGCGGGATTGATTTTCGTGCTCGGCCGCGATTTCTTCCCGAAAGTGGACGCCGGCCAAATTCGGCTGCACTTCCGCGCGCGCACCGGGCTGCGCATCGAAGAAACCGCCCGCTTGGCCGACCAGATCGATGCGGTGATCCGCGAAACGATTCCCAGCGATGAATTGCAGACGGTCCTGGACAATCTGGGCGTGCCGTACAGCGGGCTCAATCTGAGCTACAGCAACTCTGGGACGTTTGGCACCGCCGACGGCGAGATCCTGGTGCAGTTGAAGGAAGTGCGCGGCAAACCGACGAGTGCCTATATCGCGGCTCTGCGTGAGAAATTTCCGCAACGCTTCCCGGGTGTACAGTTTTTCTTTCAGCCCGCGGACATCGTCACGCAGATCTTGAACTTCGGGACTCCGGCGCCGATCGACGTGGCTATCATCGGCAACAACCAGCAAGCCAATTTCCTGGTCGCGGAAAAACTGGCCAATGAAATGCGCCACATCCCCGGCGCGGTTGACGTGCACGTGCAGCAGGCTTTTGATGGCCCCACACTACATATGGACATCGACCGCACACGCGCGCAAACTGTAGGATTGCAAGCGCGGGACGTTGCGCAGAACGTGCTCGTATCGCTCAGTTCCAGCTTCCAGACGGCCCCGGCCTTTTGGCTCGATCCGAAGAATGGAGTGAGCTACAACGTAGCCGTGCAGACGCCGCAATATCGTATGGATTCGTTTCAGGCGTTGCAGAACACTCCGATCAGCAGCACCGTGCCGGGTACGATACCGCAAATTCTTGGCAATCTTGTGCGTTCTACAACCTCCGCACGGCCCGCCACCGTTTCGCACTTCAACGCCCAGCCTATGATCAATGTGTACGCGGCCGTGGATGGCCGCGACCTCGGTGCGGTCTCTGATGAAGTCGCCAAGCAGGTGAAGGACATCGAGAAAGATCTTCCGCGCGGCAGCCACATGGTCATGCGCGGCCAGGTGCAGACGATGAAGAGCTCATTTACCGGGCTGGGCTTTGGGCTGATTGGAGCCATCGTGCTCGTCTATCTGCTGATCGTGGTAAATTTCCAGTCCTGGCTCGATCCATTCATTATTATTACCGCGCTGCCGGGCGCCCTCGCGGGCATCTGCTGGATGCTGCTGGTGACCCACACTACGCTGAACGTGCCGTCGCTGACCGGCGCGATCATGAGCGTCGGCGTGGCCACGTCGAACAGCATCCTGATGGTGTCTTTCGCGCTCGAACAGATGAACGAAGGAAAGAATGCGCTGGAAGCCGCGCTGGAAGCGGGTTTTGTACGCATGCGCCCGGTGATTATGACCGCACTGGCCATGATCATCGGCATGGTGCCCATGGCCATCGGTCTCGGCGAGGGCGGCGAGCAGAACGCTCCGCTCGGCCGCGCGGTCATTGGCGGATTATTGTTCGCCACATTTGCTACGCTTTTCTTCGTGCCGTGCGTCTTTTCCATTATTCACGGGCGCCGGGAGCGACGCAGGCTGCATGGCGCGACGCCGGAGCCAGCGGCATCGTGATCACGAAGTCCTACAAATGAGGTCGGAGCAGGGAATGACGACGGAAGGTAAACAGATTGCGGCAGAAGGCGCGCAGCAAGGGGCCGAGAAAAAGAGCAGGCTATTTCTGTTCTTGGTTGGCATTGCCGTAGTGTTGGTGATCGCTGGAATTTTCACGCTCCTGCAGCGCCGCGAACAATACAACGCGCTCGCCAAGGAAACCGAAAAACTCGCAGTGCCCACGGTCGCAGTGATCCATCCCACGGTGGAACCGGCAGAAGAGGATTTGGTACTGCCCTCTACGCTGCAGGCGTACACAGAATCCCCGATCTATGCGCGTACCAGCGGCTACCTCAAGAAGTGGTATCACGATATTGGGAGCCACGTGCATCAGGGCGAACTGCTTGCCGACATCGACACGCCGGAAGTGGACCAGCAGCTGTACCAGGCGCGCGCCGATCTCGGCACCGCGCAGGCCAACGAGAATCTTTCGCGCATTACCGCCACTCGCTATGAAGAGCTGATCAAGACCGACGGCGTTTCCAAGCAGGAGGTCGACAACGCGGTCGGCGACTACGCGGCCAGGCGCGCCGCCTCCGCTTCCGCGCAGGCCAACGTGCGCCGCCTGGAGGAGTTGGAATCGTTCAAGCACGTCTACGCGCCGTTTACCGGCGTCATCACGCGCCGCAACGTGGACACCGGCAACCTGATCAATGCGGGCAACGGCGGGAGCGCGCAGGAACTTTTTGTTCTGGCTGCCACCGACCCCATTCGCGCTTACGTCAGCGTGCCGGAAGTGTACGCCGCCGCCGTTCATTCCGGACTTGGCGCCTACCTGGAACTCACGCAATTTCCCGGCCAAAAATTCCAGGCCAAGGTTGCGCGCACCGCGGACGCCATCGATTTGGCCAGCCGCACGCTGAACACCGAAGTGGATGTGCCAAACAAAGCGGGTCAGTTGCTGCCCGGAGGCTACGCCCAGGTGCACTTACTGGTGGGCGTGACGGGAACGCGCTTGCAGGTCCCCGTCAACGCGCTGCTTTTCCGCGCGGAAGGTCTGCGAGCGGTGGTCGTCGACGCGAATCACAAAACTCATTTGCAACAGTTGGCCATCGGTCGCGATTACGGCACTTCGCTGGAAGTGTTACAGGGCCTGCGCCCGGACGACTGGATCGTACTGAATCCCCCGGACTCACTCGATGAAGGTATACAGGTCAATGTGAAGGAACCGCCCAAGGCGGGATCCGGCGCTCCCGGCAATAGTCCTGTTCCGTCGCCGGGAAATGTGCCGCCCACCACGAACAGCAGGTCACCGAAGGGGGAAAAGAAGTAATGCGCAGGCCGATGCGCGCCGGTCTGACGGGTGTGCGCACGGCCGGTGTTGCGCGCACCAGCCTGCTGCTGGCCGCCGGGATTTTTCTCGCCGGTTGCTCTGTGGGCCCCAATTACAAGCGTCCGTCGGCTCCTTCCGCGACAAAATGGGATCTCGCGGAGCCTTGGCGTGAAGGCGCTCCCAAAGACGCCATTCCCAAAGGGCAGTGGTGGACGGTATTTCACGATGAAGATCTGAACGCGCTGGAGACGCAGGCCCTCGCCGCCAATCAGACCATTAAGATTTCCATTGCTCGTCTAGAGCAGGCTCGCGCCACGGTGGCGATTCAAGTGGCCACCCTCTTTCCAACGCTGAACACGTCGCCCACCGCCGAAAGACAGCGGCTGTCTGGAAATCGCCCAACCAATGGCGTACCGATCACTCTGCGACCCGCCACACAAAGCAATTTCACTGTGCCCTTCACCGTCAGTTACGAGGTGGATCTGTTTGGCCGCCGTAGGCGCAGCATCGAAGCGGCGGAAGCGTCCTACCAGGCCAACGCTGCGGAACTTGAAAATATCCGCCTGCTGGTCACCGCGCAGCTCGCCGGAGACTATTTCAATCTGCGGCAGCTGGATTCCGAGCTGCAAATTCTGATGCGCACGGTGGAGGCCCTGCGGAAGGGCCTGGAGCTGGTGAATTCGCGGCACGCTGGCGGCGTGGCCTCCGGCCTGGACGTCGCCGAGGAAGAAACGCTACTCAACACCACGCGCACGCAAGCCATTCTGCTGCAGCAGCAGCGCAAGCAATTTGAAGACGCCATCGCCGTGCTGGTCGGCCAGCCCGCCCCGGATTTTCACCAGGCGTCGCGCGTGTTGGAAGCCGAGCCTCCGGGGCTCGACGCTGGGCTGCCTTCCGATTTACTTGAGCGCCGCCCGGACATCGCGGAGGCCGAGCGGGAAATGGCCGTGGCCAATGCGCAAATCGGCGAGGCGCGAGCCGCCTATTATCCGTCGCTGAACATTTTCGGGCAGGGCGGCTGGCAAGCCGCAGACATCGCCAAACTGGCCAATGCGAGCAGCGCGGTTTGGGCGCTGGGCGCGAACGTAGCGCAGGATATCTTCACCGGAGGGGCGCGCCGCGCGCAGGTGCAATTTGCACGCGCCGGCTATGACGCGAACGTCGCCACTTACCGCCAGACGGTGCTGGGCGCTTTCCAGGAGGTGCAGGACGAAATCACCGGACTGAGCGTGCTGATCCAGGCCCAACAGTCGCAGCAATTAGCCGTGGATGCCGCGCGGCGCACGCTGGATATTTCGACGAGCCGTTATAGCGGAGGCTTGGTCAGCTACCTCGACGTGGTGACCGCGCAACAGAATTTGCTCACCGATGAGCAGGAGCTCGCGGTGATCCGGGGACAGCGGTTGGTTTCCAGCGTGCTGCTGGTCAAGGCGCTGGGCGGAGGCTGGGACGCCTCCAGCCTGGCGGCCGTGCAAGTCAAACCTAAGGCGAAGGACATCGTCACGCCATAGAGTCCGGCTTTGTTGAGCGGATTGTTCTCTTTCTGGCGCGGTTTGGAGCCCCTGCTAGAACGCGCCATAATTGAGACTGTACCCGTCCCGGCATGCAACCCGCTGCGCGCTTCGCACGGTCCAATGGGCAGATGCCCACAGGCAAGGAGGCCAAGCTAATGGCCAATGAACTCGGATTTCCAGCCAGCGCGCTGCCAGGACGGATTGCCGCGATCTTGATTCTGGCCGCACCGGTGCTCGCCGTTTCTCTTGCCGCGCAACAGCAGGGCCCGCTGCCTCCTTCGCCGGCAACTGAGGCCGCGCAGCCTGCTTCTCCGTCGAAGCCCGCCGCTGCTTCTCCGGCCCCAGTCGCGAAACCGCAGAGCGAGACCAGCGCCATCACGCACGAGCCGCCCGCGATTCCGGTCGAGCAGATCATCCAAAAATTTGGCGATCGCGAGCTGGAGTTCAAGAAAGAGCGCGACAATTACACCTACACGCAGACTTTCGTCGTGCAGACCATCGACATGGACGGCCGCCCCGACGGCGAATACCGCATGACCAGCGACATTCTGTTCACCCCGGAGGGCAAGCGCTACGAAAAAGTGATTTCCGCGCCGCCGCCAACCCTGCAGCGCATTTCTCTTTCGCAACAGGACATGGACGACCTCGAGCACGTGCAGCCCTTTGTGCTCACCAGCCAGGAGCTGCCGAAGTACGACGTGAAATACATCGGCCGCGAGCAGGTCGATGAACTCAGCACGTACGTCTTCGACGTCGGCCCCAAGAAAATCGAGAAGAATCAGCGCTACTTTCAGGGCCGTATCTGGGTCGACGACAAAGACCTCAACATCGTCAAGAGCGATGGAAAAGCTGTTCCGGACATCATCAAGAAGGGCAACGAAAACGTTTTCCCGCGCTTTGAAACGTTCCGCGAAAATATTGAAGGGCACTACTGGTTTCCCACCTACACGCGCTCCGACGACGAGCTGCGCTTCAGCACCGGCGCGATACACATCCGCATGACCGTGCGCTACGCCAACTACAAGCGTTTCGGCGCCACCATCAAGATCGGCACTCCCGTGGAAATCAAGGAAGACAAGAAGCCGACCAAGCCCTGACGCGTTGCGCCCAAAACGCGCCCTTCTTTATCCCTTACGCCGCTTCTGAGGAGGACCCTACAAATTGTCCAGAAAGAACTGCGTCACGCGGTTCATCAGCACCTTGCGCGCAGGGGGATCGCTGACGCCGTGCCCGCGTCCGGGAAACGGCATCACCTCGACATATTTCCCCAGCTCAATCAATTCATTGATCAACGTCAGCGTGTTTGCGAAGTGCACGTTGTCGTCGCCCGTGCCGTGCGCAATGAGCAGCTTACCCTTCAACCCCGCAGCCTTGTCGATCGGCGACGATGCCCGATACTCTTTTTCCTTTTCCGGCAGCAGCCCCAGATATCGCTCCGTGTAAATCGAATCGTAGAAGTGCCAATCCGTAACGGGCCCGCCGGCGAAACCCGCCTTGAACTCCGGGCCCGCTTCAAACATGGCGTGCAGCGTCATGTGGCCTCCATAACTCCAGCCCCATATCCCGATGCGCCCCGCATCCACGTACGGCAGCGACTTGAGATACGCTACGCCGTCGAGCTGGTCGGAAAGCTCCTGCGCGCCCAGCCGATAGTGGATCGACTCTTCAAAAACGTGTCCCCGGCCCGCCGAGCCGCGGTTATCAAGCGAAAAAATGATGTAACCCTTCTGCGCCATCAGTTGGTGCCAGAGGGCCGTGTTCCCGCCCCAGGCATTCAAGACCACCTGGGCGTGCGGACCCCCATAGGTATAAACGAGCACCGGGTATTTTTTCGACGCGTCGAAATCCGGCGGTTTGATCATCACCGCGTTGAGCGGCGTGCCGTCGTGCGCCTTGACGGAAAGAAACTGCGGTGTGGACAGATGATAATCCGCGAGTTCCGCGACTTTGTTTTCATTCATCGCGCGGAGCAAGGAACCGTCCGCGCGAGCGACGTCCTGCCGCGGCGGCGTTGTCACGTCGGAGTAGGTGTCCACAAATGCCGCGCAGTCCGGCGCCATGTTCACGTTATGCGTGCCGTTGTGAACGGTGATGCGGCTAATGGCTGAGCCATCGAACGAGACGCGATACAAATGCCGTTCCAGCGGCGATTTCGCCGCGCCCGTGAAATACACCAGCCCCTTCGCTTCGTCCACGGCGTCCACGGCGGAGACTTCCCATTCGCCCTTGGTGAGCTGCGCCAGATCCTTGCCTTCCAAATCGTACAAATACAGATGACGGTAGCCGGACCGTTCGCTGGACCACAAAAACCGCTTCCCATCTTTCAAGAAACGCAAATCGTTGCTGACGTTGATCCAATACTGATCCGTTTCGTTCAACGCCGTGCGCGTCTGGCCGTTCGCCCCGTCGGCGATCAACAGATCCAAAACCGTTTGCCCGCGATTCAACCTCTGAATCGCAAGATGCTTTGCGTCGGTGAGCCAGTTCACCCGCGCGATGTAAATGTCCGTGTTCTCGCCGGTGTCCATGGCGCGAGCTTCGCCGCCGCCTACCGGGGCAACGAA
>WNFP01002945.1_pt1 | contig 13619 bp, 16 predicted proteins | sample 5400201 | NCBI WGS metagenome assembly WNFP01 (sample SAMN13153355, study PRJNA577476) | soil metagenome | isolation source: 115 cm saprolite under Madrone tree | place: USA:California | collected 2016-06-14
AGCAGTCCAGGCGGCAAAACAAATCCACTTCAAGCCAGCAACACGGGACGGGCACCCGGTAGATTTTCCAGCCCGCGTGCGGATTTCATTCCGCGTGGCCGCCTGAGGAGGAAAGAGAGCCAAGCTTGCCGATCACCTGAAGTCAGGGGAAGCCCAGCAGGGCACTCGAGGTCTTGTTGTGGACCGCATATTCTACGTTCACGATCTGTACGAACTGCGTGGCTCCGACCGAGCCGTTCGTGTCAGGTGGTGCCACCCCGTCCGCGCCTATGCCGTCAAAGTCCAGTCCAGGTCAAGTGCTTACGTGGGGTAGGGAAAGCAATTGAACCGTTGACCTTCTGCTCATAAAGCAGATGCTCATAATTGAGTACGCCTGCCTCCCAAGCAGGCGCTCTGCGGTCGGTGGCAATTCGAAGCAGGGAAATCTTCTCGAATCCCATTTCCCGATAGTTTCTGGAGAGTTGCCAAGAATCCGGGAGTTAATCGGTTCGGTCAACACCGCGGCGTTAGTCGGAACCCTTCAGGACCGATATCGCTGGACGCGAGTCTCCAAAGGAAAACCCGCGTGCGTTTCAATTCGGTGGACTTGAGACGACCCTTGACCAACGACTAGGTGGTCAGCGGTAGGCGGCGGCCTGCATGCTGTACAGCTCCGAGTATTGACCTCTCTTGGCCATCAGCTCATCGTGGGTGCCGACCTCCACGAGCCGGGCCCCATCGAGCACGACGATGAGATCGGCCATGCGGACGGTCGAGAAACGGTGCGAAACGATGATGGTGATGCGGCCACGGTGGTTCTCGCCGGTGGCGCGCGCCGCTGCCGCGTAGCGCTCGAACAGCGCGTGTTCCGTCTCCGCGTCCAGCGCGGCAGTGGGTTCGTCGAGGACCAGCAGAAGCGGATGATCGCGCATGAAGCCACGCGCCAGCGCGAGCTTCTGCCATTGGCCGAACGAGAGCTCGACTCCGGACGGCCACGTCGGACCGAGCTGCGTGTCGAGACCTGACGTCAGACGTGCGACGACATCGCCGGCGCCGGCGCGCTCGACAGCCGCGACCACCGCAGGCTCGTCGTCCATTCGGGGGACGTCGCCCAAACCGACCGTGTGTCCTGCGCGGAATTCAAAGCGGAAGAAATCCTGGAACGCGCCTGCAAGACGGGCCCGCCACTCGGCGGCCGGCACACGCGCCAGCGGCGTATCGTCCAGGAAGATCGAACCAGAGGATGGCTCGTACATCTTCGCGAGCAGCTTGACCAGCGTCGTCTTGCCGGCGCCGTTTTCGCCGACGATGGCGACGACCGCCCCTACAGGAAGTGTCAACGACACGTCGTCCAGCACAACGCGTGACGTGCCGGGGTACGCGAACGACACGTGTTCGAGCCGGATGCCGCGGTGTAACGCGGTGGGCACCGCCAGATCACCCAGCGCAGCGACCGAGGCGGCGTAGTCCTCGAGCCACGCGAGCCGCCGTGAGCCGTCCATCCAGAATCCGCGCAGAAAACCAATCTCGCCCACGGTGGCGCCGATATACGCCGACAGGCGCGCACCCGCGGCGAGCACCAGAAGCACCGCGCTGGCCGGCGCGCGGAGGCCGGACGACACGAACACCACCGCGCCCACATACGCCAAACCGAAAACCGCCCACGCCAGCGAATGCCACAACGCCGAGCCCCACCGAGCCACCGCCACCGGTCCATACCAGCACTCCCACGCCCATCGGCGGTCGGTGATCAGGCGCTCTCCGATGCCGGTAACCCGCACTTCCTTCCCCGATGGCGCGGTCGTGGCGATGTTGAACAGATGACGCGCCAGCCGATTGCTTTGTGCGCCGCGCTCCTGCGCGTATCTTTCAACTGCGGGCCGCCACGTCGACGTCAACACCGTCGGGACCGCGCACACGGTAAGCAGCATGAGCGCCGGGTGAATCGACGCCAGCAGCGCCATCGTTATGCCCAACCGCAGGATCCACCCCAGCGTGGAAAACACCGACATGTACATGTGGTCAAGCACGAACACCTGATTGCGGAGCATGGACAGGCGATCGAGATACTCCGGGCGTTCCTGATGCGCAACGGTGGCGACGGAGGCTTGCAGTTGTGCGACGTGCGACTCCAGCGCGATGGTCACTCTGTCGCGGAAGCGGCGCTGCACGCGCGTGCTGACGGTGCGGAGAAACCACGTCGCGGCGGTCGAGACACCCAGCCCAATCGCCGCGCCTTTCACCATGCCGGGTCTGTGTTCCAGAACGCCTTTGCCGAGCAGCATCAGCCACAGGGCAAGGAGCGCATCGGGCAGCGCCGCGAGCTGCGACAGCACAAAGGCCACGACCATCAGGCGGGGCTCGTGGCGATACCCCAGCTTGCACAGCCGCCACATCGACGATAGCGCGGGAGGAAGCGGTTCGATCGCGCGCTCTCGATTAGGAGAGGACGTCATACGTCGTGCCCTCCTCCTCGCCAGGAATGCTGAAGCGCTGCGCCTGCAGATCGAACATGGTCCGATACCGTCCGGCGAGCGCCATCAGCTCGTCATGCGTGCCGAACTCGATCACCCGGCCGTGCTCCAGCACGCAGATGCGATCGGCATGGCGGACCGTGGAGAATCGATGCGAGATCAGGATGGTTGTGCAATGACGCGTCGCGGTGAGCAGGCGGTCGAAAATCTCCGCTTCCCCGCGCACGTCGAGCTGCGCGGTCGGCTCGTCCAGCAGCACCACTCCGGCGCCCATGCTGACGGCCGCCAGCGCTCGGGCAAGCGCGATGCGCTGCCATTGGCCACCCGAGAGGTCGGTGCCGCCGTCGTAGCCGCGGGCCAGCACGGTGTCCAGAGTAGCTAATTTCGTCGCGCCTGCCGACTCCAGAGCCGCGCGCACGACATCGTCGGGAGCGCCTGCCGGCGCCACGTTGTCGCGCAATGGCAACTCCAGGCGAATAAAGTCCTGGAACACGGCCGCGACCCGCGCGCGCCACGACGCGAGATCGAACTCACGAATGTCCACGCCGTCGATCTCGATCGCGCCGGATTGAGGATCGTACAATCGGCATAATAGCTTTGCGATCGTCGTCTTTCCGGCGCCGTTCTGCCCCACGATGGCCAGCGACGACCCGGCGGGAATCGTCAGATCGAAGTGCTCCAGCACCCGCGCGCCGCCAGGGTACGCGAACGTGACATCGCGGAGACGAATCTCGCGCGCGGGTGTTGCGTCCGCGCGGCGATCGCCAGAGCGCAGCTCGCCGGCCGGACGCATTGCCGGCTCCAGTCGCAGCACCGCGACGACGGGGGCGGCCGCTCCGTCAAGCGCCCAACTGAATCCGCCGAACGCAATCATCGAAACACCCACGGCGCTCTGCACGTAGACGACGGCTTCCCCGAGGCTGATGTGGCCAGCGTCAACGGAGTTCGCCAGCAGCCAAAACACCAAGACGTTTGCAGAGGTGACCAGCAGCATGCTCCAGATCACCGGACGCTCGCGCAATCGTGTGGCGGCGTACTGCAGCTCGTGCAAGCGCGTGCGCCTGGCGATGAAACGGTCGATCGTCCAGCCAGCGAGACCGAACAGCCGCAGCTCCTTGCTCGCCGGCGGGTCCACCGCCAGCCGGTAGGAATAGTCGGCATCGCGTTGCGCGGCGCGCACCTCGTCGGTATTGCGGTCGTGCCAGATGGCGCTCTCGCGGAGAAGCCAGTGCGTTGCCAACCACGCGCCCGCAAGCACGATCGGCGCCCACCACGCGTATCTGGCGAGGATTACAGCGCACGCCACCCCGCCAATCATCTCGACCATGCCGCTGGCGATGAAATCCATAGAGATCGCCAGCGGCGGGCCGGTCATTCCGAGGTCGAAGTCGCGCGCGACGGTGAGGTCGCTGGTGAGCTTCGCTTCCTCGAGGTGCCTCATGCCCGGCGGGCGCACGCAGGCCTCGGTGAGCTGGTCGTAGAGCCATGCGGCAGTGCGGTCGCCGAGGTTGGCGCTGAGCGCCTGATGAATCGGACTGAGCACCTGAAGCAGCACGAAGATCGTGCCGGCAAACGCGAGCGGACCGGCGAGAGGACCGCCGCGTTGCACGGCGCCGACGAGCACACCCATCGCGACCGCGAACGCCGCTGGCAGAGTCCCCCTCAGCAGGAGGACCGTCCACCAAGCAGCGGCGAGGCCGGGGTCCGCCTTCGGGAGGACGCCGAAGAACTTCCATTCCTTGCGCTCGGTCAGTGATTGGAGCACGACCGCATTCTGCCACAGAAACGGTGAGCGCACAGGCTCCGCCGCCCACGCACAGCCGAGCGACTGCAGATGATCACCACGAACAGTGCGATCAGCCCACGGTTGTGGCGACCGTCACCGTCGGCCGAACGGCTTGTTCTCGCGCTGCAATGGTCACGTCTACGCCATCCGATCTACACCGTTGGCCTCGAAAGTGATGAATCGTGCCGCTCAGGTGCTTCGCCAGGAATACAAGCTATCTTCCGCGCGGCTTCGAAATACGGTCACATAGGTTGCGTAGTGTTTACCGGAGATTCGGCAGGGTCCAATCCGCCATTGTGGTCGGATCACGGCGTATTCGGAAACTTCTCCGCTTTGAGGAAGTGCGGTATTGGCAAACGCAGCCCGGACTGTCATCTCCTCGAACGCCGTTTGTGGACCATGAGCAGGGCTTGTCAGATTAGCAGACTTGGCGATTTTGCTCGACGCCGAAGAGCAGTGGGTTTTTAGCTCTCTCGCAATGCGACAAGTGGATCTAGGTGGCTAGCGCGTCGCGCCGGCAGGTAGCATGCGACCATTGCCACAAACGGGAGAACCAGCGATGCTCCGGCGAGGCTCGGCAGATCGCCTGGGCCAACGCCGTAGAGGAACTTAGACAGAGCGCGTCCAAGCAGGACCGAGAGAATCAACCCGAGCCCAACCCCACTGATGACGAGCGTCATTCCTTGACGAAGAATCAGACTTAGCACGCTCGACTGGCCGGCCCCCAACACCATACGAATTCCAATTTCGCGTCGGCGCTGATTCACCGCGTAGGCCATGATTCCATAGAGCCCGATAGAGGCGCGTCCGAGCGCCAGAAATCCGAACACGCCGAGCAAACCAACTCCCATTTTTGTGCCCCAAAGAGCCTGATCAATCACTTTGGTTCCCGTGCGAATGTCGTCGATCGGCAAGGCGGGATCGATATTCCGGATTTCACTCTGGATGGAGGTGATCATCTGCGAGGGATCACGCTCCGTCCTTACGTAGAGAACCATGGATTCAGAATAGTCTTGCCGCAGTGGGACGTAGACACAAGATTGCGGCGGTTCGCCGAGAGTCTGATAGTTAGTCGTCTTGGCGATGCCGACGATCTGACGAAACTCTTTTTGGCCGGGCAACTGGAGCCGCTTGCCGAGAGGGTCCTGGCCGGGCCAGTATTGCGCCGCCATCGTGTCGTTGATGATTGCGACCGGAGCTGCGCCATCGCGATCGTCTTGCGTGAAGTCGCGCCCCTTCAGGATTGGGATACCCATCGTCGAGAAGTAATCGAGATCGATGGTGTTCGCAACACTTGAAATCGCCTCAGATTTCTTTCGCTGCTCCTGGCCTTCAAGCACCACGCCAGGCTGGGCTCGGCCCCACATGGGCAGGTTTGCGGCCCACGATAAGGAGGCGACACCGGAAAGGGTACTGAGGCGATCGCGCACGTCTTTGTAGAACTGTTCCGTTCTCGTGCGGTCGTAGCCCGACTGGCCCGGATAAAGCAAGAAAATGGTGAGGTTCTTGGTCTCGAAGCCAGGTGAAATCAAGTATTCGCGTTGAATGCTGCGCAAAAACAACGCGGCGGTGACCAGCAAGACAAGAGAAAACGCGACCTGTCCCACCAGAAGTGCGTTCGCCAGAGTGATGCGCCGGATACTCCGGCCAGCGGTGCGCGTTTCTTCTTTGAGCGCTTCGACGATGGGCGTGCGGGAAGAGCGCAGTGCCGGGGCCATGCCGAAAATCAGGCCGGTCAAGATCGCCACCACGAGTACGAAGACGAACACATTCGCGTTGAGATGAGGATCAACCAGATTCTGCGCGAATTCTGCCGGGCGGAACGACCATAGAAGCCGGCATCCCTCGTAACCGAAGAAAAATCCCAGGATGCCGCTCAAGAGTCCGAGCAGGACGCTTTCCGTCAACAATTGACGGACCAGACGCCAGCGTCCGGCGCCCAGGGCCATGCGGACCGCGATTTCCTGGCGGCGGGCGGCGGCGCGCGCCAGGAGCAAGTTCGCAACATTGGAGCACGCGATGAAAAGTACGAATCCCACGATGGCCATCAAAAAGACGCTTCCGAACAGGGGGCCTTGACGCTGATTGGTGCCGATCGCTGCTTCGGTGAGGGGCTGCAATGAGACGGTCTGTCCCTGGTTCGCTTCGGGATACTCTTTTTCGAGCGCATCGGCGATGGTCTTCAGATCAGCCTGCGCCTGAGGGAGCGAGATGCCAGACTTGAGGCGGCCCGCGCCAGTGAAGGTGAGAAGAGCTCGGTCGCTCAGGGCATTTTGCTGCTGCGCAGGCAGAACCTGCTCGGTCATCATGGATGGGACCCAAAGGTCTGGCCCGAAGATGGCGTTAATGCCCTTGAAGCCTTTGGGAGCTACGCCGATGATCGTAAATGCGAAATTATTCAGCTTGATCGTCCGGCCCAGAATGTCGGAAGCGCCGGCGAAACGGCCTTGCCAGGCCGCGTAGCCAATCACCACGACGGGACTCGCCCCGGGCGTAGCGTCCTCGTCGGGGAGGAAGAAGCGCCCCATCAACGGACGGATGCCGAGGGTATCGAAATAATTGCCGGTGACGACTTCCCCGAAGACGCGCTGCGATTCTGAGCCAGTGGACATGGTAAGTGCCATGGGAGATGAGTATCCGGCCAGCTGGCCAAAAGTGTGGTTTTTCTTGCGGTAATCCTTGAGATTGAGGAAGGAGATGGGGCGGACATCGGCTGACACCGAGGTTTTCGTGAACTGCGCGGTGTTGATGGCGGCCAATTGCGAGACGCGCTCAACGGGAAGGGGATTTAGCAGGAACGTATTGATGATCGTAAAGACGGCGGCGTTCGCGCCAATGCCAAGGGCGAGAGTCAGAGCGGCAACGGCCGTGAAGCCTAGAGCCTTGCGCAACATACGCGCAGCATAGCGAAGGTCCAGCCCCAGGTCCGCGAAGAGATGGCCTGAATTCACAACTCCCTCGGGAATTGGATCGGGGGGAGCCGTGCGCTCGGTGGCACGCAATTCGGCCACGAGATCGCTATAACTTAGGCTGGAGAGAACCTTGCGATAGGCTTCCTCCGGTGTCGCTCCCTCGGCAACGATTTCTTAGTACAGGTTTCCCAGATGGTCTGAGAGTTCCTCAATGATTTCCTGTTCGCGAGAGGGAGGAAGATTCAACCCCGCCAATTGTTTACTGATCTCTTGTTTCCACTCAGGCATGCTCCACCCCCGTAATTCGCCTGACCGCGCCGACAAATTCCTGCCAGCTTTGGAGCTGCTGGGCCAGCGTTTTTTGACCTTGCGTTGTCAGACGGTAGTAACGCCGCCTCCTTTGATTGATTGGGTCTTTCGACCCAGCGCCCCTGAATCCAACCGCGATGCTCGAGCCGGTAGAGCAGCGGATAAAGCGAGGCGATGTGGAAGCGCAGCTTGCCCCCCGAGCGGCTTTCGATGAGCTTCCCGATGTCGTAACCGTGACGAGGCTGGTCCTCGAGCAGGGAGGGAATGAGTAGCTCAGCGCTGCCTTTCTTCCATTCCTGCTCCAGGGCCGTTCCCATATATGTGGCTCCCACATATCAGTACGCAAGGGAGTGGCTGGATATTTCACGTGAGGTACTCTTTTTTGAGGGTGGTTAGCGCCTCTCAGAGGAATCACGTGCTAATCACAGATAGGCATTCCGGGAAACGGTCCAGAAGTCCACTTTTGTGCGGAATCGATGGGAATGAAGCGAATGCACAAACCAGACCGGCGCGTTCGGCGCACGCGGGAATCGCTCCACAAAGCACTGATTTCCCTGGCCCTCGAGAAGCACTACGACTCGATCACGGTCCAGGAAATTCTCGATCGAGCGGACGTTGGCCGCTCAACCTTTTATACGCATTTTCAAAGCATGGATGAACTGCTCATTCCGGCACTCAGGAACTCCGTAGAACGCTCCACGCGGCGCTGGAGAACCAAAGAAAATCCGCAAAACGTCACGAGAACGTGATCGCGTTCAGCCGTGCCATGTTCGACCATGCCTATGGATACCGCAACGTCTACTTCGCTCTCTTGAATACAGGGGCATGGGGCGATTGTTCGGCAGCAACTACAGGGAGTCCTGGAGGAGTTGATACGACGAGAATGCAAGGCCGAAATTGTGAAGCTGAAGACGGCGAATTTCAGAGGTTCCCGTTCATTTGTTTGTTCACTATCTTACTTCGGCTTTCTTTGCTCTACCAAAACCACGCCGCGCTTGTGCTATCCGCGGGACCGCTGTCAGAGTAGTGAATGATGCCAAACTCATTTACGAAGAAACTCCGCCCTTGTCCGTTTGCCGGATTCGCAGTTAGGGAAAAAGTTGTTGAGCCGGGAGCCGTGCAACCCGCTCCTAGAACTGCGGGAGGCGGGCCGGGTGTGAATTGAAAGAAGTAGCCATTAGTTTGAGTTTGCGCCTGTGCTCCCCCGAGAAGTAAAGGAGCATCGCACGTTGCGGGTACGGCAATTCCGGTTCCAGCAAGCACCCCGGGGGTTACGTAGCCATTGTGGTAAATCTGGAGATAATACGCTTCTGCATTCTGGATTGCGCGGAGCGTCGCAACTGCTTGATTGGCTTGCTCCGACATTCGCAGACGCATAAACGAAGGGGCGGACATGACAAGTATCACGCCTAGAATGGAAACGACTATAAGCATTTCAAGCAAGAGAACGCTTCCTCGTTCTAAGATTCTTCCTCGCATAAAATCCTTTCGTTCGCGAAGAGTCCGACCGCACTGGGGTCAATCACAACATATAAGAGACTCCGTACTCAATGAGACCGTTGTCCAATCCCTTTCGTGAGCTTACGACCCGAGCGGGCACATAAATATTTGGCGTCTTCGACGTGTAGGGTACCGCTATTTCTACCCTTGACCCTTCCGGATAGCTGCTGGTGCTGTAAAAGCTTAAACCTCCCCGCGCCAAGTTTCCGACGAGCACAACCTCGGTTCCAAGTGTGGGGTGCCGAACACTTCCAATCGCGTCTACCGGAATACGGTCGTGCAATCGCTGATTCCGCGTCCCGGAGGCTAGCACGTAACACGACCTCTGGCGCTGACTATCCGCCTCTACCGGACTGCGGGGCGGAGTCCAAGTGGTCCAGCCTCCGCATCGTCCACAGATTCGGGCGATGCTACGGTGGTAAAGAAAGAGACCGGCTTCAAATTCGTTGAGGTACGACACTTCCAACTGCCCACAAGCAACACATTTGAGCAGGACGCGGAGCACGGCCTTATCTCCCTCGCAAACAGCAGGGAATGAAATGCCCCAAAGATTGACATTGGGGTCGACCAAAGCTATCCCATACAGCAGGCCTTCGGTTCCCCTGATTATTTGGCCGACAACTCTTGCCATCGCCTCCTTGGATACCCCGATGCGCTCGACCTTAATGCTTTGGCAGGGACGCAGCTCGCAGTCCACTATGATTGTCGCGCCTTGGCGGCTGACATCTACTGTATGCCCTTCCTCAACGAACTCCTTTCCATATTCCCCAGCACCGGAGATACGAATGGGCAAGGTTAGATGAACACGCTCGCTCTGACGAAGCTTTTCCCCCTGCGCAGAGGTTGGGGCAGGCTCAGCATTGGCAGCGTTTCTAGAATAGCTAGTCATATGGCATCACCGCCGATGTGGGAACTCAGGTGACCGAGGCTTGCAGTCCCCACTCGCCCGTTTTCAACCTAAACTAGAACTACTCGTGATTGATTAAGCCGTCTATCGATAGAAGACTGTAATCGCCGCTCGGGTGATCCCCTGAGTACCTAGTCGCAGGATATATGCGGGTTTTTGATTTTTCCCGCCTACTAGTGAGGTATTCACCTGACCCTGATTTCAGGAACTCGCTGGATTCCATACCCGTTTTCGCAGCCGTAGTCTCCCCGGCGAGATGACAACCACGCTCCCCTCCCATGAGAGGAACACATGACGCAAAAAGCTTCACTTGAGTTTCCGGAAGACGTAGCCGGAGAACGCATTCTTGGAAAGTGCTTACGTTTTCCATCCGTCTGGCTAGGCTGCAATTTCGATTCGCTCCTCGCAGAAAACACAGCGGTTTCTGAAACTGTCGATCCCATGGCCGCAGTCTTATTTGGCGCGGGCAGATGGAGTGGAAGGAATCGAAGGTCGGAAGCTCGCACCCATTTAAGTGCCCCCCTGTGGCTAACCAGCCTCCGGAAGCCGGGTGTTCTTGAACTCGCGCCTGTGAAGAATGTCAGCAGACAAGGGATCAGGATGGTCACGCAAAAGCTCTGGGAATCTGCCGAGCTGGTGCTTGTTTCATCCCCACCTGGATTTCTCGTCCAAGGCTCGGTTGTATATTGCAAGAAGCTCCCCAGCGACGATTATATCGTCGGCATCCGGCTCGACGCGCCGGTAAAACATTGGATCGAGGCACTCGGACTCGGGGAGGCCTGACGAATCTTAGCCTAGAACCGGGGTGAGAGAATGCTCAGCTTTTCTGTCCCCCAAGGTCGCCGCTCGAAGCGGGTGGTGTCGAGGAAGCGCGCCAGCCTGGTCATCAATCCGGACCGCAAGCCGAAGAGGCTCCCCTGCCTCGTGCTCGATTCCTCGAAAGAAGGTTTCCGGCTGCGCGGAAGTTTCCACCTTAGGCGCGGCCAAGTGGTCGAACTTATCCTCGATGAAGAGACGCTCCGCCCCGAGCGCTGCAGCGTGGTCTGGGTCGGCAAACCCGGTTCCAAGCAGGAGGGAGAAGTCGGCCTGGAAACCGCGTAGGCAATCATCCGGAAGTGGCCTCGCCACTATCGGGAGCTGAAACCAATGTCCGGTAATGCGTGCCAGGAGTTGACCTTGCTCAGGAATCCCGCAAAGAGTTTTTGTGTTTTAGCACGGTCGGTCAACCCTTCGGAGCGCGCGCTAAGACTGGGACGATGAGATGCCATGCCAGAAGAAATGAACCTAGCCAAACGAGCCCCCACAAGAGGAGCCAACTCCATCGAGTGAATGCGATGCCAACCCATGCCTCCGCCAAATCGTGCAGTCAGAAGGAAGCCGAGGTCCATTAGGACGGCGGTGCCAACACAAAATACGCAAGTCAAGGCCACAAATTTTGTGAAGATAAACATCGGCCCTCCTGACCAGCACAAGTTTCTTGTGTCAATTTCTATGGGAGAGTTTACATTAACCGAAGCAGGCTAAATCCCGAACTGGATTCTTTGCTCAGGAGGAATGGCTCTTGAGCCTCTCTAGCGCCTGATAAACGCTTACCGGAGAAATGAACTTCTGATTCAGAATCTGCTTTTACTCGATTTATCCTGAGTTGCAGTCTATATATTCATGCTATGGACGGAATGCGTCCGGCCCAGAAACGTCGTGAAAGCGAGGTTGACCGTGCAAGACGACTTGAAATGGTGGCAGTGGCTGCTCATTGGAACCGCCGGATTCTGTGCCGTAGCCATCATCATGGGACCATTGGCCGATAGATTTCGGTATGCAACATTCGCGGGCTTGATTGTCTCGCTCCTCGCTTGGATTGGTTGCACAGTTTGCTGGATTGTCGGAGCGATACGGTTTGCTAAATGGCTCTGGGTCGCAGCCAAGGCTCGCCCAAAATGAGTCAAGTCCCGATTAACGCTAGTGCTTTACCGGATGCGCGTTCTCGGTGAGGAGTGAACGGAGGCGGGGAGTTCTGCGCGCGTCCGGTAAAGCCGTTTGGACGTGGCCGCCCGTGGTTGCGGTGGACGCAGGCCCTATGCAAATTCAATTGTGCGAAGGAGCGGTATTAAGCCGTGCCGAGACTGTTCTGCAGGGCACGACACATGACACCGTGGGCGCGGAAATTGGCTACGGCGAAAAAGTATCGCGAAGACTGTCGTCGAAGAAGCTGGAAGAAGGGATCGCTTTGACGGCGAGCCACAAAGATACGGAGCGCCCGGAAGGACGCAGAGTTTTCGAGTTGGAGAGAGTAGTCTCATGCCGCAACGCTGATCCGTGGTGGAGATCGAAGTTGGATTTCGACAGCCGTCAGCCGCTCGACGACCTTCATTGGGCCGCCACACTTGGGACAGCGCCAAAGACCAAGTGCGTCTTCAGTGGAAGCAACGTGTTGTCCAGCTTGCGGCTCTTGGGCTGAGCCCAGCAACTGAAAGCAAAGCGGCAGAAGCGTGGTACGCCGCCGGTTGGCCAGAAAGCCGAAATGCCGGATGCGCACGAAGCCTTGCGGAAGGATGTGCAGTAAGAAGCGACACAGGAACTCGTCGACCGATAGAGGCAGCAACTTCTGTTTGTTGTGGTCAGCGGAATCACGCCAGCGAAAGGTGACTTGGCCATCAGCGAAGGAGACCAGGCGGTGATTGGAGATGGCCACGCGATGGGTGTAGCGGCCCAGATAGTGCAGCACATATTCGGGACCACCAAAGGGACGTTTCAAGTAGACCACCCAGTCTTGCCGGTACAGTGGCCGCAGCCAGGCAGCGAAGATCTTGGGTTGCGCAAGAAGCTTCAGGTCTCCCTGGAAGTTGAGCTGGCCATTCTGGAAAGCCTGCTCAAGAGCGTCGACGAACTTGCCGGTAACCCAGAAATCAGGACGAATAGCGAAGCCTGCATATCAATACTTCTAAGCGCGGGCGATCTTCCTCACTCACTGCCGTGAACTTCATTGCTAATCCACGACCGGGCTCGGCACGCCGCACAACTGCGTCGGCCCTGATCTGTCCCTCCTGGACAAGAAATTCAAGCTTGACTGTGGAACCCAAGCCCCTTGACGTTGGTGTCTCGACAAACAGACCACCCAGGCTCAAATTCCGAACTCGTGAAATGTCTTCACGTCCAATACACCGCCAATCGACCCACACGCACTCGTGCGTCTCGACTCGGGAGGTGAACCTCCTCGAATGGAAAACGGCTTGCTGCAACATGTGCCACCACCGCCTGCGGGCTTTCCAGAGATGGCGGAATGCAGAAGTACGCAGGACTTGACGAGCGGGAATCGTTGGGAACGATAGGTGTAAGGAAGCTGAGAGTGCTACCGTTCACCCGGTCCCCGCCTCTTAACTGGGGGACGACAGTGGCAAGATACTAGACCTAAGTGACCACGATTGCAACGTGAACTTTGCTCCGGCGTGGCGTTGCTCCAGCCCCCATAGACAAATCATGGGTCTCACGTCCTTGGGAGATGAAAGACAGCTTCGACCTTGTTACCTCTGATTTTGTTTATCAGCGTTGGCCCACGTGGCGACGATGCAGCTAGCAGACTCTTGCGTTCTCTGGTCGCTCATCAAGATGTCACTCACTTTTACAATCGACGCTCACTGCCTCAAAAAGAGGTTCGAGGAAGTTTCGAGCAAACCGTCGCGACACATGGACGACTAACGCGCAATCGGACATCTCTAACAATGTCGGCTCTGTCAAGCCCTTTTTGAGCGCAC
>WNFP01003361.1_pt1 | contig 13619 bp, 12 predicted proteins | sample 5400201 | NCBI WGS metagenome assembly WNFP01 (sample SAMN13153355, study PRJNA577476) | soil metagenome | isolation source: 115 cm saprolite under Madrone tree | place: USA:California | collected 2016-06-14
CGAACCATCTTTCCCCAAACCCGGTGAAGGCCGACCTTTCCAACCGGATGATAGGCCAATTGCCTGGAATCTTCAAAAAGAACGAGCGATTTCTGCGGCTATGGCTAAAGGGCGCCGCTGGCCGAGGGGCTCGGCGGCCTTAACGGGGCGGCTCGTTATTTTCGCTTCCGGCGGGTCGGGGCCGGCTGGGTGACGTTGATCGGATCGGAAGCGGGAAAGCTGTCCTCGCGACCTTGTTCGAGCGACCGCTCGAGCCTGCGTTTGCGGACCTCCTCCCGGTCGCGCTTGGTCTTGTCGTCGAGCTCCTCCTCCGCGACGGTTTGCTTCGGAGTTGTCATGGATGTTCTCCTTGCGAGCGACGCACCGGTCGCGCCATCGTGCAAATAACGCACGGGGCGTGGCTGGCGTTCCCGTATCGGAGATCAGTGACCAGTGATCAGTTATCAGGGGTCGTCATCAACGGACTGTTTCCTGATTACTGACCACTGATCACTCTTGGCTGGATCGTGCTAGAAGTTAAGTCCATGCGCACCATGACCTGCATCGAGGATCTGCGGCAGACGGCCCGCCGCAAGGTACCGCGCGCCTTCTTCGACTACGCCGAGGCCGGCTCCTATTCACAGGCGACGCTGCGCGCCAACCGCGAAGACCTCGAGCGCATCAAGCTGCGCCAGCGCGTGCTCGTCGACGTATCGCAACGCGATCTCACGACCACCATCATGGGCGAGACGGTCGCGCTGCCGTTGGCGCTCGCGCCGATCGGGCTCTGCGGCATGCAGCACGGCGACGGCGAGATTCTGGCCTGCCGGGCGGCGCAGGCGGCGGGCATTCCGTTCACGCTCTCCACCATGTCGATCTGCTCGATCGAAGACGTGGCGCAGGCGAGGACCGCGGCTTCATGCGTGCGCTGATCGAGCGCGCCGTCGCCGCAAAGTGCGGCGCGCTGGTGCTCACCGTCGACCTCCAGGTGCTCGGCCAGCGCCATTGCGATATCCGCAACGGCATGACCGTGCCGCCGCAGATCAAGCTCGCCAACGTCATCGATATCGCGACCAAGCCGGCCTGGGCGCTGTCGATCCTGCGCGGCAGGCGCAAGACCTTCGGCAACCTCGCCGGCCACGTGCGCGGCATGGAGAACGTCAATTCGCTGGCGCAGTGGACCGCGAGCCAATTCGATCCGGCACTGAATTGGAAAGACGTCGAGTGGATCCGCAGCCTCTGGCCCGGCAAGCTCATCCTCAAGGGCATTCTCGACGTCGAGGACGCCAGAATCGCCGCCAAGATTGGCGCCGGCGCGCTCGTCGTCTCCAATCACGGCGGACGCCAGCTCGACGGCGCGCCCTCCTCGATCTCGGCGCTGCCCAAGGTGGTGGAGGCGGTGGGCGACGTGATCGAGGTGATGTTCGACGGCGGCATCCGCTCCGGCCAGGACGTGGTGCGCGCGCTCGCGTGTGGTGCGCGCGCCTGCATGATCGGACGCGCCTACATCTACGGCCTCGGCGCCGGCGGCGAGGCCGGCGTCGCCGCGGCGATCGACATTCTCGCCCGGGAGCTCGATGTGACCATGGCGCTGTGCGGGGTGAAGAGCGTCCGCGACATCGACCGCAACGTGATTACGCCCGGGTGAAAGACCGGCAGCTCCGTTAGTCCGTGCGCCCGACGGCCATATCTGCGGTGGTCGCCTGAGCGGAGCGGCGCGCCGGCGGAAGGAATACGTTTTCAATAACTTATGCTTTGCGCTTGACGCCGCCATCAGGCTCGGGAATCAATAGAACAAATCATGAACATAGCGCCATGGCCGCCACCGTACGACTGGACGCTTCTTCCGGCGGGGAGCCGGTAGCCCGCATCGACCGGCTGCGCCGGCAACTCTGCGCGCTCGAAGCGGCAACTGGCCTCGCCGGCGATTGCGGCGCTCCGCTCGCGCTCGGTCACCCCGTCATCGACGGCGCCCTCGGCGGCGGGCTCAACGCCGGCGCGCTGCACGAGGTCGCCGCCGCGCGCGAGGCGGAAACCGCCGCCGCCAGCGGCTTCGCGCTGGCGCTCGCGGCGCGAAGGACATCGTGGCGGAGAGCGTCGACCGCGATCGGCAATTCGTGCGACGCACGCGCGCACAACGACGAGCGAGCGGTTTCTGTCACTTCGGGACGACACGTGCTCTGGATCGCCGAGGATCTCTCGCTTGCCGAAAATGGCGCGCCGCATGGGCCCGGTCTCGACGGGATCGGGATTGCTCCCGAGCGGCTGATCACGGTTGCCGCCGCGCGCGAGCGCGACGTGCTGTGGGCCATGGAAGAAGCGCTGCGCTGCCGCGCCGTCGGCATGGTGATCGGCGAAATGCGTCCACGCGACATCGATCAGGTGGCGACCCGACGGCTCGCGCTCGCGGCCGCCGCCGGCAACGCGCTCGGCCTCATCCTGCGCACCGCGCCGGACGATGGGCCTTCCGCCGCCGCCACGCGCTGGATCGTCGGCGCGGCGCCGTCCCTCAATGCTGAGCGCGGTCACGGCGTCGGTCCGCCGCGGCTCCTCGCGCGTCTCGTGCGCAACCGCCGTGGTCATCTCGGAGCATGGATCGTGGAGTGGAACAGTGTGGAGCAGCGTTTCGAGCTCGCAACGCATTCTGAGCCTGTGGCTGGATCGGCTTTCGACCGACCGCATCGCACGGCAGTGGCGTGAAGCACCTTCTCCCCTCGTCGTCTTCGGCAAGCGCGGCAACCTCGATCTCCTGCTCGCGGTCGACGCCGCGGCGGAGCGGCTCGGACTCGCGCCTGGCCTCGCGCTGGCGCAGGCCCGCGCCATGCATCCAACTCTCACGGCCGTGCCCGAGGACCAGGCGGCCGACACCCGCCTGCTCGATGCCATTGCCGACGGCTGCCAGCGCTACACGCCGCTAATCGCCGTCGATCCGCCCGACGGCGTTTTGCTCGACATCGGCGGTTGCGCGCATCTCTTCGGCGGCGAGGAGAATCTTCGCGACGATCTCCTCGCACGGGCGGCGCGTTCGGGCTTTTCGGCACGCGCTGCCATCGCCAGCACCATCGGCGCGGCCTCCGCCATGGCACGTTTCGGCGATGGGACGACGACCGGCGCAAATCACGGCGAGCGCGAGCGTCTTGCGCCGCTGCCCCTCGCAGCGCTGCGCTTGCCGGACGAGACCGTCGCCGCGCTCGCGAGGGTCGGCTTGAAACGCATCGGCGACATCCTCGACCTGCCGCGCGCGCCGCTCGTCGCCCGCTTCGGCGCCGATCTCTTGCGCCAGCTCGACCGCGCGCTTGGCCGCGAAGACGAACCGCTCACCCCGCGTCTGCCGGTCGCGCGCTATGTCGCGGAGAAGAGCTTTCACGAGCCGATCGCGCGCGAGGAGGATGTGCTCGCGAGCGTCGAGCGGCTCGCGGCGCGGCTCAAGACGGCGCTGACAGCACGCGGCGAGGGGGCGCGGCGCCTCGAGCTTGTCCTCTTCCGCACCGATGGCGCGGTCAAGCGCATCGCGGCCGGCACCTCGCGTCCGGTGCGCGATCCGCGGGCAATCCGCGCGCTCTTCGTCGAGCGGCTCGCCGCGCTCGGCGACGAGATCGATCCGGGCTTCGGCTTCGATCTGGCGCGGCTATCGGTGCTCAACGCCGAGCCTTGTCCGGACGAGCAGGTCGGTCTCGGCTCGCGTGAAGATCAGGCCGAGCTCGACCGCCTGGTCGATCGCCTGAGCGCGCGGCTCGGACGGCGGCGGGTTTCGCGTCTCGTCGCCCGTGACAGCCATATCCCCGAACTCGCCGTCGCGGCGGTGCCGGCGCAGGCCATGGCGCGCGCCGAGTTTGGCTGGGATGCGTTCCGCCGCTTCCGCGCCGACGCTCACTTGAGCCCGCGCCCGCTGCGCTTGCTCGCCAAGCCCGAGCCCATCGCCGACGTCTTCGCCCTCGTGCCCGACGGCCCGCCGGTGCGCTTCCGCTGGCGCCGCGCCCTGCACGAAGTGGTTTGCGCGGAAGGACCCGAACGCATCGAAGGCGCGTGGTGGAGCGAAGAGGGCGGCCCCGCGCGCGACTATTTCCGCGTCGAGGACAAGGCGGGGCTGCGCTTCTGGCTCTTTCGCGCGGGACTTTACCGCGACATGCCGCCGCCACGCTGGTTTCTTCACGGGATGTATGCGTGACATGCCGCGTTACTTCGAATTCGCCGTCGCCTCCAACTTCTCGTTCCTGCGCGGAGCCTCGCATGCCGAGGAGTTGATGCTGCAGGCCGCGCATATCGGACTCGACGGTCTCGGACTCTGCGACCGCAATTCGGTCGCCGGCGTGGTGCGCGCCCACCTCATCAAACGCGAGCAGAAATTGACGCTCGCCTATCACCCCGGGGCGCGGCTCGTCTTCGCCGACGGCACGCCGGACATTCTCGCCTATCCCCGCGACCGCGGCGCGTGGGGACGCCTCTGCCGCCTGCTCACGCGCGGCAACCTGCGCGCGGAGAAAGGCGAATGCATCCTTTATCGCGACGATTTGCTCGAACACATCGAGGGCCTCGAGCTCATTGTGATGGAGACATCGACGTGGGAGCTTGCGTCGCCTCCTGTCCTGCGAAAGCCGCCGTCGGCGCCCACAGCCATTCCCCTCCCCGCCCCGACGCAAGCCGGGCCAATGGCCGGGCTTCGGCTGGTCGCAAGTGCGCAGAAAGCGAGCGCAAGCGATCTCCTCGCGCTCCTGCGCGACGTCGCCCGCGGCCGCGTGCGGCTCGCCGCCAACATGCTCTATCGCGGCAATGACCGCGCGCGGCTCACCCGGCGCGCCGCGATTGCACGCCAAGCGGGCGTGCCGCTCATCGCCGTCAACGACGTGCTCTATCACCATCCCGACCGGCGGGAATTGCAGGACGTGCTCACCTGCATTCGCGAGCACCTGACGATCGACACCGCGGGACGCCGCCTTGCCGTCAATGCCGAGCGCTATCTCAAGCCGCCCACCGAGATGGCGCGCCTCTTCCGCGATGCACCGGGAGCGATCGAAGAAACAGCGGCGCTCGATGCGGCGCTGACCTTCTCGCTGGATGAGCTGCGTTATGAATATCCCGAGGAAATGCGCGCGGGCTTCGCGTCGCCCCAGGACGCGCTCGTCCATCTGGCCTGGGAGGGCGCGGCCGCGCGCTATCCCGAGGGCATTCCGGACAATGTCCGCCAGTCGCTCGATCATGAACTGGCGCTCATCGCCAAGCTCAATTACGCGCCTTATTTTCTCACCGTCCACCACATCGTCGGTTACGCGCGGAGCCAAAATATCCTGTGTCAAGGCCGCGGGTCGGCGGCCAACTCGGCGGTCTGCTACTGCCTGCGCATCACCGACGTCGACCCGCGCGAGGGCCGCCTCCTGTTCGAACGTTTCATCTCCTCGGATCGCGGCGAGCCACCCGACATCGACGTCGATTTCGAGCATGAGCGGCGCGAGGAGGTGATCCAGCACATTTACGAGCACTACGGTCGCGGCCATACCGGCATTGCCGCGACCGTCATCTCCTATCGCGGCCGCTCCGCCATCCGCGAGGTCGGCAAGGTCTTCGGGCTGTCCGAAGATACGATCGGCGCGCTGTCCTCCTCGATCTGGGGCATGGGCGGCGGCGGAGTGCGCACCGCCGAGCTCGTGCGCGCCGGCATCGACGTGAACAGCCCGCGTATGCGGAAGATGCGCGCGCTTGCCGTCGAGATCCAATCCTTCCCGCGCCATCTCTCCCAGCACGTCGGCGGTTTCGTCATCACCCGCAGCCGGCTCGACGAGGTGGTGCCGATCGGCAATGGCGCAATGGCGGACCGCACCTTCGTCGAATGGGACAAGGACGATCTCGACGCGCTCGGCATCCTCAAGGTCGATGTGCTCGGTCTGGGCATGCTCACATGCCTGCGCAAGGCATTCGAGCTCACCGAGAAGCACTATGGCCTTTCGTTCCGCTTATTCCGAGAAGAGCAAAAGAACGGAAAGGGGTTCTTCGCCCTCTCCACGATTCCGAAAGAAGATCCCGCCGTTTATCACATGTTGCAGCGCGCGGACTCGCTCGGCGTGTTTCAAGTCGAAAGCCGTGCGCAGATGTCGATGCTGCCGCGGCTCAAGCCGAAAAAGTTCTACGATCTCGTCATCGAGGTAGCGATCGTGCGGCCGGGCCCGATCCAGGGCGACATGGTGCATCCCTATCTGCGCCGCCGGCAGGGATTTGAGCCGGTATCTTACCCCTCGAAGGAGCTCGAAGCCGTCCTCGACAAGACGCTCGGCGTCCCCTTGTTCCAGGAACAGGCGATGAAAATCGCCATCGTCGCCGGCGGCTTCACCCCGGGCGAAGCCGACAAGCTGCGCCGCGCCATGGCGACCTTCAAGCGCACCGGCACCATCGGCACGTTCAAGACCAAGATGATCGAAGGAATGGTGGCGAAAAACTATCCGCGCGACTTCGCCGAGCGCTGCTTCAGCCAGATCGAGGGCTTCGGCGAATACGGCTTCCCGGAAAGCCATGCGGCGAGCTTCGCGCTCCTCGTTTACGCTTCGGCCTGGCTCAAGTGCCGCTACCCGGACGTGTTCGCGGCTGCGCTGCTCAATGCCCAACCCATGGGCTTCTATGCGCCGGCGCAGATCGTGCGCGACCTGCGCGAGCATGGTGTCGAAGTGTGCCCGGTCGACGTCAACCATTCCCACTGGGACGCCACGCTCGAGCCCGGCCCGCACGCAGCCGCGCGCGTGCACCCGCTCCACCGCGAGATGGCGGGCGACATCCGCACCACCCACGCGCTGCGGCTGGGTTTTCGCAAGATCAAGGGATTGTCGGAAGAGCACGGCAGAAGCATCGTGCAGAACCGCGCAGCCGGCTACACCTGCCTCCGCGATCTCTGGCTGCGCACCGGACTTTCGCCCCGCATCATCGAGCGGCTCGCCGATGCCGATGCCTTCGGTTCGCTCGGTCTCAGCCGGCGGCAGGCCTTGTGGGCGGCGAAGGCGCTCGGCCGCGTGGGCGACAAGGACGACGATCTGCCGTTGTTTCGCGGGCGGGCGATGCAAGCGCCCGTGACGGATGCGCCCATTTCAGTCCCGCGCGAGCCCGCCGTGCCGCTGCCGCCCATGCCGCTGGGCGAAGAGGTCGTGAACGACTACCGCTTCCTCGAACTGTCGCTGCGCCCGCATCCGGCGTGCTTCCTGCGCGCCGACCTCGCCCGCCGCGGCATCATCCGCAACGAGGAACTACGCGTGCAGCCGTCAGGTGCGCGCGTCAGCGTCTCCGGCCTGGTCACCGTTCGCCAGCAGCCGGGCTCGGCCAATGGCGTCATCTTCATGACCATCGAGGACGAAACCGCTGTCGCCAACATCATCGTCTGGCCGAAGACGTTCGAGCGCTTTCGTCCCATCATCATGGGCGCGCGCTATGTCGCCGTGAGCGGAGAGCTGCAGCAGGAATCCGGGGTCATCCATGTGGTCGCGGCAAAACTCGAGGATCTCACCTCATTGCTTGCGCGCCTGACGGAGGATGCGCCTGCGATCGAGGCGCTCGCGCGCGCCGACGCGGTCAAGCGCCCGCACGACGAAAATGTCGACAGCCGCGCCCGCGGCCGCCGCAATCCGCCGCGCATCGCCGCGCCTGCGCAACTTCCAGATTTGCTGGCAAGCGACCTCGATGTTCCCGCGCGCGGCTCGGCGCACGCGCCGGCGCGCCGCGGCGGCACGAAAATCGTGCGCAGCTAATCCCAGCGCTACGGCACGATGCCCTCGCGCCCGACATTGACCCGTGCGGCCTCGAATGTCCCGTCCGGCTTCTTCGTCGCGGCGACGATATTGATGTTGGCGCCCGGCTTGAGCTCGTCTTTGCTGCCGACGACGTAGGCGCGGATCACGGCGTCGGGACCGACGATGATACTCTTCTCGCCGTCCTTGTACTTGACCATGACCACCTGGCCGTCGACGCCCGCCACCGTGGTGTCCACCGTGGCATTGGTCATGGTGGTGTTCGGTCGATCCCAGGGCCGATGACCCTCGCCGGTGCCACGCTGCACCTCGGCGAAGATCATGATCTGAATGGCGCGCTGACTGCCGTCGGGCTGGGGCGTCGCGCCGACGCCGATGAAGGCGCCCGGCTTGATATCAGCCAGGCTCGCCTTGACCACCCCGTATACCGCGGCGTTGTCAGTGAGCTTCACCTTCACGTCGCCCGCCTCGCCCGCCTTGACGGTGAGCGTCGAACCGTCCACCGCCTCGATCGGCCCGCGCAGGCGCACGGTCTGCGGCTGTTGCGCCAATGCCGGCGACACCGCCAGCACCGCCACCAAGGCAGCGCCTGCCAGCAGGCGCCGCGTCGTTCTGTCCATGTTGTTCCTCCGAAAATGGCTGCGTGCCGTCACCAGAGGACGGCACGCACAAGACAAAGCCACGGGCGGCTCGCCGCCCTCACATGGGCGGCGTGATGCCGTCGCGGCCGACCGAGACGGCGGCGGCTTCGAGCGTGCCGTCATCCTTCTTGTTGGCGGCAGCGATGAAGATCTTCGAGCCGGGCTTGAGCTCGCTCTTGTCACCGGGGACGTAGGTCACGATCACCGTCTCCGGCACGACGACGATCTTCTTTTCTCCCTCCTTGTACTTGAGCGTGATCTCGTTGCCTTGCACACCCTTCACCATCTGCGAGACGGTGGCGTTGGTCATGGTGCTGTTGGGCACCAGGTCCCACGGCCGATGACCCTCGCCGGTGCCACGCATCGGCTCGGGGAAGATATGAATCTCCACTGCCTTCTGGCTGCCGTCCGACTGGGGCATGCCGGTAACGCCGATAAACGAGTTGTCCTTGATGTCGGAGAGCGCTGCCTTGACGATGCCGCGCACCGCCGCATTGTCGGTCAGCCTCACCTTGTATGTCGTCTGCCCGTCGCGCGACTTGACTGTCAGCACGGGTCCGTCGACGGCCTCGACCGTGCCGCGCACGCGAACCGGCGGTGGTTGCTGGGCAAAGCTCACGGATGTGGCAAGCAGCAGGGCAAAACCGGCCGCGCCGAACGCGCGCCGTGCGATTTGGTTCATGTCGTCCTCCCGAAAATCTCGTCGCCGGCGAAAAGCCCGACGATCGAATCAACAACCCTTCACGGCTGCGCTTATTCCCGCCGCTCGGGGTCATTTGCTATCAGACCAGCGTCCGCGGGCGCGCGCAAGTTCCTCGGCGGCCGCATTCGCAAATGTGAACGCGATCAATGATGGCCCGGCGTCGCGCCGCCATCGACCGCGATGGCGGTACCCTGGACGTGGCGCGCGCGCTCGGAGCACAGGAACAGCGCCAGCGCCGCAATGTCCTCGGGCTTGCCGAACCGGCGCATGTTGCTTTTGGTCAGCGCCTCGGCGCGCAGCTCGTCGACCGACCTGCCCAAGGCCGCCGCGCGTTGCCGGCGCAGCTCGTCCTGCCGCTCGGTGTCGGTATTACCGGGATGAATGACGTTGACGTTGACATTATCGCGATTGCCGAGCTTCGACAGGCCCTTGGAAAAGTTGGCCACCGCCGCATTGACCGCGCCGCCGATCAAGAATTCGGCATCAGGGGTGCGTGCGGCGCCTCCGACGATATTGACGACGCTTCCCTGCGAAGCCTTCAACAGCGGCCAGAACAGGCGGGTGAGCCGCACGCAGCCGAAGAATTTCAGCGCGAAGCCGTCGAGCCAGACCGCATCGGGCAATTCCAGGAACGCGCCCGCGCGCGTTGCGCCCGCGTTGTTGACGAGCACGTCGCAACGCTGGAAGCGCTCGTTGACGCGCTTGAACAATTGCTCGCACGCCTCGAGCTTGCGCAGATCGCCGGCGACGGTGAGCGGCGGCGGCCCCTCCGCCGCGACCGCCTTGGCGGCGGCGGCGAGATTTTGCTCGGAGGAGGAGGCCAGCACGGTTTGCGCACCCTCGCGCGCGAATGCGAGCGCGATGCCGCGGCCGATCCCGCGGCTCGCCCCCGAAATGACGACGATCTTGCCGTCGAACTCACCAGCCATATCCCATCCTCCATGCTTGCCCGTTGATACAGTACTACTATGCCTGCAAACGACGAGGGAACGGGGCGACCATGAAATCGATCTTCATCGACTGCAACAACCAGCTCGCGCCGGTGTTTGCCCGCGTGCGACGCCCCGACGACCCGCCGATCGCGGTCAATAGCGATGCGTTTCAATCCGCCGACCTGCCGCGGCTGCTCGCCGGCTACGACGTCTGTCTCGACGACCATTCCTATATGCCGACCGAGGTGATGGCCCAGTGCCGCGGGCTCAAGCACATCGTGTTTTTGGGCACCGGCGCATCGAGCTATATGGACGTCCCGGCGTTGAACGGGCTCGGCATCAAGGTGCACACCATCAAGGGCTACGGCGACATTGCGGTCGCCGAGCACACGATGGCGCTGATATTCGCCTGCTGCCGTGATCTCGCGCGCATGGACCGGGCGGTGCGAGGGGGCGTGTGGGACCCGCTCGAAAGCATGCAGCTCAACGGCAAGACGCTCGGCCTTATCGGGCTCGGCGGCATCGGGCGAGAGGTGGCGCGCATCGCCCGCGGCGTCGGCATGGAGGTGATCGGTTGGAACCGCTCGGCGCGCCCCGAGGTCGGCGTGCCGCTGGTCGGCCTCGATGAACTACTGGCGCGCGCCGACGTGATCTCACTGCATCTTGCCCTCAACGAGGAGACGCGGGGCTTCATCGACGCCAAGCGCCTTGCGGGCACCAAGCGGGGCGTGATCCTCGTCAACACCGCGCGCGGGGCGCTGGTCGAAGAAGCAGCACTGCTCGATGCGCTCGCAAGCGGCCACGTCCGCCACGCCGGGCTCGACGTTTTCCACGCCGAGCCGCTCAAGCGGGACCACGCGCTGGCGCGCATGGAGAACGTGACGCTCACCTCCCATGCAGCCTTCCGGACGCTCGAAGCCTCGGAGACGCTGATGCGGCGGGCGATCGACATCGTACGCGCGATCGTCGCGCCATCCTCGTCCGCCTGACCGCGCCGTTGAACCTTTACGGGCGCTGAGCAAGCCGCCGCGGCGCAATCCATTGGGGTGCGCACGATCGGCACGAACCGGGCGACGCGCCCGTTTCACCAAGCGGACGGCGGCCGGCAAGGATTGACGGCTCGCGCGCAGCGGCGACAATAAGCCCAAACGACAAGCGCCGCGGGGAGGACGGGTTGAAGCCGGCACCGTTTGCCTATGCCAAGGCTCGCTCGGTCGCGCACGCGATCGAGTTGTTGGCGAACGACGACGCGCGGCTGCTTGCCGGCGGACAAAGCCTGATCGCCACGCTCAACATGCGGCTGAGCGAGCCCGCGCTGCTGGTCGACATCAACGCCATCGGCGGACTCGACCGAATCGTGTTGAAAAACGCCCACGTCGAGATCGGCGCGCTGGTACGTCACGCGCAAGCAGAACGCTCCACCGAGATCGCGCGAGCGGCGCCGCTCATCGCTTTGGCGCTGCCGCATATCGGCCACCCCGCGATCCGCAACCGCGGCACCGTCGGCGGCTCGCTCGCCTTCGCCGATCCGGCCGCCGAACTGCCGGCGTGCGTCGTCGCACTCGATGGCGAAATCGAAATCGTCGGGCCGCAAGGGCAACTCACGGTCAAGGCCGATGATTTCTTCAAGCGCCTGTTCGAGACCGCGCTTACGCCGCGCGATGTGCTCACCGCCATCCGAATCCCGGCCGCGGGCACCGAGACCCGCGTCGGTTTCGCCGAGTTCGCGCGCCGCCACGGCGACTACGCCATGGTGGGCCTTGCCGCCTGCGCGCGCGCCGACGGCAAGCGCCTCGGCAATCTCCGCCTCGTCTATTTCGGCGTCGGCACGACGCCGGTGCGGGCACGGCACGCCGAACCTGCGCTGGCGAACGGCGACGTGGAGGCGGCGGTGAAGGCGCTCGCCGACGACCTCGAGCCGACCGATGACGTGCAGGCATCGGGCGCGGTGAAGACCCATCTCGCCGGCGTGCTGCTGCGGCGGGTGGCACAACAGCTTGCGCGGGTGCCGTCATGAGCGAGCGCTTCCACGACATCGCCGTCACCGTCAACGGCGAGGAAGTGCGCGAACGCGTCGATGCGCGCAAGACGCTGGTCGACTTCCTGCGCGAAGACGTTGCGCTCACGGGCAGTCATGTCGGCTGCGAGCACGGCGTATGCGGCGCCTGCAGCGTGCGCGTCGACGGCGTGGTGGTGCGCGGCTGCCTGATGCTGGCGGTGCAATGCGACGGCGCGCGCGTCGACACCATCGAAGGCGTGGCCGATACGGACGAGATCGCCGATCTGCAGCGGGCGTTCATTGCACGCAACGCACTGCAATGCGGCTACTGCACGCCGGGGATGTTGCTCACCGCGCAGGAACTGCTGGCCCGCGGCGGCATTCCGAGCCGCGAACAAATCCGCACCCATCTCTCCGGAAACTACTGCCGCTGCACCGGCTATCAGGCCATCGTCGACGCGGTCGAGGCGGTGGCGCAGGCCCGAGCGGGAGCGAAGCGGTGAACGCGCGGCAAATGCGGATGCGCTTCCTTCCACGGTGGCCTTGTTTCGAGGCGTATGCGGCCGTTTCGTGGTCGACCTTCCCTTTGCAGCGGGAGGCTTCCAGCATGTGGCAGCGTGGAGGGCGCGCATGAAAATCGCCGACGACTCGCCGCCGATCGTCTCCGCCCTCGACCGGCCGAATTCCTATATCGGCCGCTCGGTGCCGCGGCCGAATCTTGCGCGCCTTACCCGCGGCCGCGCGCAATTCGTCAGCGACATGACGCTGCCGCGCATGGCGCATGTGGCCTTCGTGCGCTCGCCCCACGCCCACGCGCGCATCGCCGCGATCGCGACCGCGGCCGCGCGCAAAGCGCCCGGCGTTATCGCCGTTGTCACTGGCGTCGAGCTGGCAAAGGTGATCACGCCCTGGGTGGGGGTGCTCACCCATCTCAAGGGCATCAAATCGGCGCCGCAGCACGCGATCGCGGTGGAACGCGCCTGCTGGCAAGGCGAGGCGGTCTGCGCCGTCGTCGCCCGCACCCGCGCCGAAGCGGAGGATGCTTGCGGGCTCGTCGAGGTCAGCTACGAGGAGCTGCCGGCGGTCACCGACGCCGAAACCGCGCTCGAGCCCGGCACGCCGATCATCCATCCCGAGCTCGGTGACAACCTCACCTTCGAGCGCGTGCACGTGGCGGGAGATCCCGACAAGGGCTTCAAGGACGCCGACACGGTGGTGGAGACGACGTTCGTGTTCGGCCGCCATACCGGCGTCACCAACGAGCCGCGCGCCATCCTCGCTGATTGGAACCCGGGCGACGAACGGCTCACCGTCTACCACGGCACGCAGGCGCCGCACATGATGCAGAACCTGTTCGCCAAGCATCTGGGGCTCGAGGAGCATCAGGTCCGCGTCGTGACCAAGGACGTGGGCGGCTCGTTCGGGATCAAGGTGCATACCTATGCGGACGAGATGGCGACAGTCGCGCTCTCCAAGCTGCTCAGGCGTCCGATCAAGTTCGTCGCCGATCGCATCGAGAGCTTCGTTACCGATATCCACGCCCGCGACCATCGCGTGAAGGCGAAGATCGGGGTCAAGACCGACGGCACCATCACCGCCTGGGAGATCGACGACCTCACCGGCATCGGCCCTTACTCGGTCTAT